>OGOL01001851.1_pt1 | contig 18195 bp, 20 predicted proteins | sample 1552641 | NCBI WGS metagenome assembly OGOL01 (sample SAMEA2580140, study PRJEB22360) | human gut metagenome | biome: human gut; feature: human-associated habitat; material: faeces | place: Denmark | collected 2008/2010 | reverse complement strand
GCGTGTGCTCTATCCAGCTGAGCTACTGAGACATTTATAAGTTTTATGCAATTTTTACTGCTCGAAGGAATCGAACAATCTGCCGCTTAGGAGGCGGACGCTCTATCCAACTGAGCTACTGGCGCATATCCGTTTTTCGGCCGACGCTGACGCGCGCCGCCGGGCTGCACTGCAAGGGTACAGCAGCGTTATTTTAGCGCAAACGGCGGCGGGTGTCAACGGTTTGCGGCACACAGTTGCACACCTGTGCAGATTATGGTATCATAGTCGAGCTGTGCGCAAAGGAGGCTGCCGTATGCGGCTCATTCGAGAGGAAAAAGACTTCATCCGGGACGCGATTCTGCTCATGCTCCCGATGATCCTGCAAAACTTCGTGACGTTTTCCATGTCCATGGCCGACACGTTCATGGTCGGCGTGCTCGGCGAGACGGCGCTCGCCGCCGTGACGATGGCAAACAGTCCGTTTTATGTCATGCAGCTGATGATCTTCGGCGTGCAGAGCGGCATGAGCGTGCTCGTGGCGCAATACCACGGCCGCGGCGATCAGGAGGCCATCAACCGCGTCATGGGCATCGCGCTCTTTGTTTCCACGACGATCTCGGGCCTGCTCGCCGTGACGGCGTTTTGCATCCCGGAGCAGATCATGCGCGTGCTGACGAACAACGCCGACCTCATCGCGCCCGGCGCGGCGTATACGCGCTACGTCGGCTTTTCGTACTTCTTCGCCGCCATCAGCGGCGTGTACATCGCTGTCCAGCGCAGCACGGAAAATCCCCGCCTCGGCGCGGTGCTGCTCACCGTATCCGGCGCGCTGAACATTTTCCTCAACTGGGTACTCATCTACGGCAAGCTCGGCGCGCCCATGCTCGGCTGCGCGGGCGCAGCCATTGCCACGCTCATCAGCCGCGCGTTCGAGGTCGCGGTGCTGTGCGTGTATGCCCGGTTCAGCCGCCGGCTGCCGCTCATGCCGCGCGCGCTGCTGCACCCCGGCCGCGTGATCGCAAAGGACTTTGCCAAGTACGCGCTGCCTGTCGTGTGCAACGAGTGCCTGTGGTCGCTCGCGTTTTCGCTCTACACGGTCATCATGGGGCACATGGCCGACAACGCCCCCATTCTCTCGGCCTACACGATCGCCGGCAACCTGCAGCGCATGATCACCCCGGCGTCGTTCGCCGCGGGCGGCGCGGCAGCGGTGCTCATCGGGCGGGAGATCGGCCGCGGCAATCGCGATCAGGTGCAGCGCAAGGCGTGGGTGCTCGACGCTCTGGCGCTCGTCGTCGGCCTCGTGTGCATGGGCATCATCGCGCTCGTGCGCAACGTGCTGCTGCGGCCGTACATCCTGCCGCTGATGCACATGGAGGGCGCGGCTTGCGACATCGCCATGTACATGATGGGCGTGCTCATGCTCGTGCAGCCGGTGTCGAGCGTGAGCCTGACGAACATCGTCGGCGTGCTGCGCGGCGGCGGCGACGTGCGCTATGCGATGCTGTGCGACGTCGGGCCGCTGTATGCGGTGTGCCTGCCGCTGGCGGCGCTCACGGCGCTCGTCTGGAAGCTGGACATCCGGTATGTGTACCCGCTCATGTCCATCGATGTGATCGTGCAGCTGTTTCTGGTCATCCCGCGCCTGCGCTCCGGCAAATGGATCCACGACGTGACGCGCGCCGCCGGTGAGCTGGAGGCGTGAGCACGCGCAGCGAGCCGAAAACCGTCCCGATTTTTTACCGGATGCAGATCTCCCGGAGCCAGAGGCTCCGGGAGATCTGTTTGCCAAGACCTTATCGCCTTTCGCCGATGGCGCGGCGAACGAAAATCCAATCATTTTTTCCGGCGACATGTGCGTCGGAAAAAATACTTCTCAGGCTGCAAGTGTGGAATTTGTGCGCCGCCGGTGCACAAATTATGCGCGCAGCAGACTGCAAACTCTTTGTCAAAAAAGCATCGCTTTTTTGACAATCTTAGCTCCGGGGGCTTGCTTTGTTTACGCCTGCTGCGCCAGCCGCGGGATATCGCCCACACCGTCGAGCACCATGCTCGGCCGGTAGGCAAACCCGTCGAGCGTCGCGCGCGTGGACACGCCGCTGAGCACGAGCACGGTAGACATGCCGCTCTCCATACCGGAGATGACGTCGGTGTCCATGCGGTCGCCGATCATGACGGCCTCGCCGGAATGGCAGCCGAGGATGCGCAGACCGGTGCGCATCATGAGCGGGTTCGGCTTGCCGCAGAAATATGCCTGCTTGCCGGTGGCGATCTCCACGGGCGCTGTGAGCGCGCGGCATGCGGGGGCGATGCCCTCGTCCGTCGGACCGCAGGTGTCGGAATTCGCACCGATGAGCTTTGCGCCCGCGAGCACGAGATTCGTCGCCTTCGTGAGTGTGTCGAGCGAATACGCCCGCGCCTCGCCGATGACGACATAGTCGGGATTGACGTCGTTCATGGTGATGCCGCGGTCATAGAGCGCGTTGAGCAGTCCCGCCTCGCCGAGGGCGTACACCGAGCAGCCGGGCGCCTGATCGGCCAGAAAGGCCGCCGTGGCCAGTGCGCTCGTGTAAAAATGTTCCTCCGGCACGTCGAGTCCCATGCGCCGGAGCTTCTGGCACAGCTCGCGCGGGGTCATGCCGCTGTTGTTGGTCAAAAACAGGTATTCCTTGTGCTCGTCCTGCAGCCAGTGGATAAACTCCGCCGCGCCGGGCAGGATGTGGTTGCCGTGGTAGATGACGCCGTCCATGTCGCACAGGAAACCCTTTTTGGCGTTAAAATCGATCATACGCTCCGCTCTCCTTTTTCATGCTTCTGCGCGTAGTTTACCACGCGGCGCGCCGCCGGACAAGCGGGCTGCGCGTCAATTTTTTGTAAATTCAAAGCTCCAGCCGCAGAAAGATCGTCGTGTCGAGCGGGCTGTCGGTGTAGCGCGGGATGTCGTAAAAGCCGAGTCCGCGGTACATCTTGAGTGCGCTGCGCAAAAACGGCTCGGTATCAAGCTGCATGGCGGTGTAGCCGATGGCGCGCGCGTCGGACAGGATGCGCTGCATCATCTGCCCTGCGATGCCCTGCCCGCGGTAAGCCGGGCGCACATACAGCCGCTTGAGCTCGCAGGTCTCGTCATCCAGCCGCCGCAGGCCGATGCACCCGACCGGCCGGTCATCGCACCAGGCAATATAGAGCCGCCCGTGCGGCAGGCCGTATTTTTTCGTGAGGTCGGCCAGCTCCGCCGCATAATCCTGCAGGTCGAGATAGGTCTGGAACGCCGGCTCGTTTTCCACCAGCATCCGCGTGTATTCCGTGAACAGTTCCCGGATGGTCTCCGGTGTATCATAGGCCAATTTCATCTCCACAGGTATCGCTCCTTTCCTGAACATGGGGTGCAAGGGGCGCAGCACCCCGGTGTTTGCTTCGTACACCTTTATTTTACCGTATTTGCGCCGCGCGTCAAGCATTTGCGCGCGCAAGGCATTGACGCGGGCGGGTTTTTCCGCTAAACTTGTGCTCAGTTTTTCCCACGGAGGCACTTATGAAAACATCCGCCACTCCTTCTGCGATCGCCCGCGCACGGCTGGCAATGATCGTGTCCGCGTCCGTGTTCGGCACGCTCGGCCCGTTCGTTCGCCGGATCGAAGTCGCCTCGGCCGAGCTTGCGCTCTACCGCGCGGTACTCGCGGCCGTGTTCCTGCTGCTGTTTTTTCTCGTCCGGCGTAAGCGGCTGCGTCTGCGTGAGATCCGCAAGGCACTCTGGCTGCTGCTGCTCTCGGGCGCAGCGATGGGCTTTAACTCGATGCTCCTGTTCGAGTCGTATAAATACACGTCCATCTCCCTCGCCACGCTCAGCTACTATCTCGCACCCGTGATCGTCACGGCGCTGTGTCCGCTGCTGTTTCACGAGAAAATGACGCGCACGCAGGTGCTCTGCTTTCTCATGTCTACACTCGGCGTCGCGCTCATCATCGGCTCAGGCGGCCTGCAGGGCGGCGGGTCTGACCTGCGCGGCATCGTCTGCGCCCTGGGCGCTGCGGTGTTTTACGCCGCCGTTATCCTGCTCAACAAGTACATTCACGGTGTCACCGGGCTCGAGCGCACATTCGTGCAGCTGCTCGCGGCCGTGGTCGTGCTCACGCCGTATGTCGGGCTCACGTCCGGCTTTCACCCGGAGGTGCTGTCTGCGACCGGCTGGGTCAACCTGCTCATCGTCGGCTTCGTGCACACCGGGGTGACGTACTGCATCTACTTTTCCGCCATCCGCACGCTGCCGGGACAGGAATCGTCGCTGCTGAGCTATCTCGACCCCATCGTGTCGGTGCTCATATCGGTGCTGCTGCTCGGAGCCGCTCGCCCCGATCCAGATCGCCGGCATGGTACTGTTTCTCGGCTTTGCCATCGCAAATGAGTTCACGCACAAAAACGCCGAGACCACATGAGCGCCCACAACAGAAAAACGCCGGCCTGCGGAGCATTCCGCAGGCCGGCGGCCGGTTTTTATCCGATATCACAAAACCATCAGCAGTGTCCCCGCGCCGATGAGCAGACAGCCGATCAGGGACTTGGGCGTGAAGCGCTCGTGCAGGAACACGAACGCCAGCACGAGTGTGATGACCACGCTGAGCTTGTCGATCGGCACGACCTTCGACGCCTCCCCGATCTGCAGTGCGCGGTAATAGCACAGCCACGATGCGCCTGTCGCCAGCCCCGAGAGGATCAGAAACAGCCAGCTCTTCCTGCTGATGTCCGTGAGTCCGCCCTGCGTGTTGGTCACGAACACCATGCCCCACGCCATCGCCAGCACGACCATCGTGCGGATGGCGGTCGCGAGGTTGGAGTTCACGCCCTCGATGCCCACCTTGGCCAGAATGGACGTCAGCGCCGCGAACACGGCCGAGAGCAGGGCAAATACGAACCACATACCGTTCCCTCCGCTTCCGCGCGGCTCACGCGTGCAGCACCGCCGCCCGCAGGCGGTCGAGATCGTCCGCATCGGGGTGCGAGCGCGCACGGTCGAAGTTTTCGATCAGCGCGTCCAGATTCTCCGGCGGCGCCGGCAGGGTGCGCATCGCCTCATAGCGCGCACGCACCGACGGCGGCATCTTGCCCTGACACATATACGTGCCGATGACGGTGTTGCTGCCGTCCGGCACCGCCTGAACACGCGCGAGGATCGCGTCAAAGTACGCGGTGTCGACACCGAAGCCCGCCGTCCCGAAGAGGAAAAGGCGCTTATTTTTCAGTGTCCGCAGCAGCGCCAGCGTGTCCGCGTCCGCGTTGCCCTTGTCTGTCCAGAAGCCGACGTAGAGCAGCTCCGACTCCGCCGCCGTCTCCCCCACCGCGCCGAATGTGTCGCACAGCTCCGGCGGGAGCGCCGCGCGGATCGTGTCCGCAAGCAGGCGGGTGTTTCCGGTGGCGCTGCTGTAGAGGATGGAATAACGTTCGTTATGCATGGGAAAACCTCCTTTTGCGCCGCGCCCCGGCCGATGCCCGGCATCGGGCTGCGCGGCTCAGCAACAGAATACGCCATTTGCCGCCGCATGTAAACCCCGCCGCCCTGCACAGATCGACCGCAGTGTGCGCCTCGGCGCTTACGCCGGACGCAAAACCACCCCGCCGATGGCGGGGTGGTTTCGTATCCGATGATCAGATCTTCGTGACGATCTTGATGCCGGGGCCCATGGTGGACGCCGTGACGCAGGACTTGATGTACTGGCCCTTCGCGGCGGCCGGCTTGGCCTTGATGATCGCGCCGATGAGCGCGTCATAGTTCTCGGTGAGCTTCTCAGCGCCAAAGCTGACCTTGCCGATCGGGCAGTGGATGATGTTGGTCTTGTCGAGGCGGTACTCGATCTTACCGGCTTTGGCTTCCTTGATGGCGTTGGCAATGTTCGGCGTGACCGTGCCGGCCTTCGGGGACGGCATGAGGCCCTTGGGGCCGAGCACCTTGCCGAGACGGCCGACAACGCCCATCATGTTGGGAGAGGCGATGACGGTGTCGAACTCGAACCAGTTCTCACCCTGGATCTTGGCCACGAGATCCTGACCGCCGGCGTAATCCGCACCGGCGTCCAGCGCCTCCTGAACCTGCTCTTCCTTGCAGAAGACGAGCACGCGGGTCGTTTTGCCGGTGCCGTGGGGCAGGACGATGGCGCCGCGGACCTGCTGGTCGGCGTGACGGGAGTCAACGCCCAGCTTCACGTGCAGCTCGACGGTCTCGTCGAACTTGGCCTTAGCGGTCTTGGTGATGAGCTCGAAGGCTTCCTGCGGCTCGTACTGAGCCTGCTTATCAATGAGCTTAGCGCTCTCTTTATAATTTTTACCTCTGAACAATTCAGTTTCCTCCTAATAAAGTGGTTCGTCGGATGGATGATCCTCCCACGATCAGGGAGCGGAATCTGACGGCTTATTCGCCGACCAGAACGCCCATGCTGCGGCAAGTGCCGGCGATCATACTCATGGCAGACTCGATGCTGGAGCAGTTGAGATCGGGCATCTTCTGCTCTGCGATCTTGCGCAGATCTTCCTTGCTGATGGTCGCGACCTTATCTCTCTGGGGCACGCCGGAGGCGTGATCGATGCCGCAGGCCTTCTTGATGAGCAGAGCTGCCGGGGGCGTCTTGGTGATGAAGGAGAAGCTACGGTCGGAGTACACGGTGATGACGACCGGGATCATCATGCCCATGTCGCCCTTGGTGCGCTCGTTAAAGTCCTTGGTGAACTGGCCGATGTTGATGCCGTACTGGCCAAGCGCGGGGCCGACCGGGGGAGCCGGCGTTGCCTTGCCGGCGGGAACCTGGAATCTGACGTATCCAACTATTTTCTGTGCCACTTGAAAGCACCTCTTTCTTGTAAGATTTTAATCCTTGATTGCTTCGACCTGATCAAGCTCGAGGTCGACCGGCGTCTCTCTGCCGAACATGGAAACAACGACGCGCACACGGTCCTTATCGGGCTCAAGCTCGTCCACCGTGCCGATGAAGCCCTCAAGCGGGCCGTCGGTGATCTTGACGGAGTCCCCGAGCTCATAGCCGACCACCACTTCATGGTGCTCGACGCCGAGGTCGTAGATTTCCTGTTCTGTCAGGGGGATCGCCTTCCCGTCGGAGCCGACGAAGCCCGCGGCGCCGCGCACGTTGTGCACGAGATGCCAGCTCTCATCGGTCAGCACCATCTTCACGAGCACGTAGCCCGGAAAGACCTTGCGCTCGACGGTCTTCTCACCGGAATCGGTGATCTCCTTGACCGTCTCCATCGGGATGTTGACTTCCTGGATCAGATCCTGCATTCTGCGGTTTTCCGCAGCCTTGAGGATGTTTGCGGCCACGCTGTTTTCGTAGCCGGAGTAGGTATGCACGACATACCATTTTGCGAGTTCAGACATATTACCCACCCAGCTTCAGGAGAAGCTGCACGCCCTGGTCGGCCAGAGAATCGAAGCCCCACAGCACGAGTGCGGACACGAACATGACCACCAGGCAAACCGCGGTGTTGTTTGCCGTCTGCTTCGGCGTCGGCCACACGACTTTTTTGAGCTCGCTCTTCATGTCGCGGAACCATTTGCCGATACGCTTGAAAAACGGGAGTTTCTTATCGACTTTCTTGACGGCTTCGGTGGAAGTTTCTTTCTTTTCAGGTTTCTTATCAGCCATGAATCATTCCGTCCTTTCGAAAGCCTTATTTGGTTTCAACGTGCTTGGTGTGCTTGCGGCAGAAGGGGCAATACTTACTCAGTTCCAGCTTTTCGGTAGTGTTCTTCTTGTTCTTCATGGTGTTGTAGTTGCGCTGCTTGCACTCTGCGCATCTGAGCGTCACCTTGACACGGGATCCTGCTTTAGCCATATTGTTCGGCACCTCCTTATTGATTTCGCCCCTGTCGGAGCGTGATTGCCTCCCTGTATGAGCCGAAAGGGCATAAAAAGGGAACCTCTCGACTGACAGGTAGATTCACTATACCACACCGTCTGTCAAAGGTCAAGCCTTTTTCCGGATTGATGACCGCGAAAAAGGCAGCAAAACCCCTGCCTCCGTTTGACCGGAGGCAGGGGGTCAGAAGCATGGACGAACAGGCGCTCAGGCCACGTCCTCGAAGCCGGGGACCGGCTTCTTGGCGGTGACGGCGCGGATGACAAACAGGACCGCGAGCACGAGCACGACGCCGATGGCGAGGCAGATGTAGACGTTCTGGATGAAGCCCGCCAGAATGTAGTTGACAAAGCAGATGATGCCGAGCGTTCCGGCATACGGCAGCTGCGTGGACACGTGGTTGACGTGGTTGCACATCGCACCGGCAGAGGCCATGATGGTCGTGTCGGAGATGGGCGAGCAGTGGTCGCCGAACACGGCGCCGGCCAGACACGCGGACACACCGATGATGAACAGCTCGCTCGCCGGGTCGAACACGTAGGTGACGATCGGCAGCAGGATGCCGAACGTGCCCCAGCTCGTGCCGGTGGAGAAGCTCAGCACACCGGCGACGATGAAGATGATCGCCGGCAGGAAGCTGAACAGCGAGCCCGCAGCAGAGTTCATGACGGAGGCGACGAAGTACTTGCCGCCGAGCAGGCCGGTCATGTTCTTGAGCGAGGTGGCAAAGGTCAGGATCATGATGGCAGGGACCATGTTGATGAAGCCCTTCGGCAGGCAGTCCATGGCGGCCTTGAAGCTGATGAGACGGCGGCACAGGAAGTAGACGATCGTGAACACGAGCGCGATCAGAGAGCCCCAGGGCAGGGCGACAAAGGCATCGGTATTGCCGAAAGCGGCAACGAAATCGTGGTAGCACTCACTACCGGCGTCCCAGAAGCCGCCGGCATAGACAAGACCGGCAAAGCACGTCGCGATCAGCACGGCGACGGGCAGGATCAGGTCGATGACGCGGCCGTTGGCATTGGACTCCACGCTCTGCTCGGCCTCATCCACGCGGTCGCCGGTGGTGTAGAGATCGTCCTTGAAGCGGGCGTTGAGCTCGTGCAGACGCATCGGGCCGTAGTCGAACTTCATGAGCACGAGCGCAATGATGAACACGAACGTGAGCAGCGAGTAGAAGTTATACGGAATAGCGCGCACGAACAGATCAAAGCCGTTGTAGTCCTCGACGACGCCGGAAACGGCGGCGGCCCAGGAGGAGATCGGCGCGATCATGCAAACGGGTGCGGCCGTGGCGTCGATGAGATAGGCGAGCTTGGCGCGGGAGATCTTGTGCCGGTCGGTGACAGGCAGCATGACCGAGCCGACGGTCAGGCAGTTGAAGTAGTCGTCAACGAAGATCAGGATGCCGAGCAGGAAGGTGGCGAGCATCGCGCCGACGCGGCTCTTGATGTGCGTCTCTGCCCAGCGGCCGAAGGCGGCGCTGCCGCCGGCACGGTTGATGAGCGCGACCATGGCGCCGAGGATGACGAGGAAGAGCATGATGCCGGCGCTGTCGGCGACAGCGGGTGTCAGCCCCTCGTTCACGATGGCGTCAAGCGCGCCGAGCGGGCTGAAGTTGGAGAAAAACAGCGCGCCGAGCAAAATGCCGACAAACAGCGAGGAGTAGACTTCCTTGGTGATGAGCGCGAGGATGATGGCGACGATCGGCGGCACGAGCGCCCAGAACGAGAACGCCATGCGGCTGGTGGACGTGATGACGCCGGTACCCTCGCAGACGTCACACTCCGCGCCCTGCGAGACGCCGGTGCCGTTGCACGTGGTGCAGGTGATGGACTTGGCCGCGTCCTCCCCGTCGGCGGCGAAGGCGCACACGCTCAAAAGCGAGACCGCCATCACAACGAGCAGCAAAACAGCCAGAAGCTTGCGTCTGGAATTCATAACGAAATTCCTCCCATAAAAAAATGTCATGAACAGAGCATACTGTTCATGACACTTGAAACCTTCGGTCAATGACAGCGCTCCGCAAATTGCGGCAGTCCGGCGGATGTTCTCCGACGGCCCAGGCAATCCCGCGGCAGGAACCTGCGGGACCCTTCGGCGGCCGCCCCTTTCCCCTCCCGGTTTCCTGCCGGTGAGCGAGGGTACTGATGACGTCCGCGCCTCTATCATGCTTTGTTCAATTAGGCTCAGTATACGTTCGTGTACACAGAATGTCAACATCTTTTGCAAATTTTGCGCTTTTTTGCATTTGTGCCAAATTCCAAGCGCCGGCTTTATGCATCCCACACAAAAAGCACCCCCGTCCTGTCTGACGGGGGTGCGGAAGCTTACGCGGGTGCTCAGCGGCTGCCTTTGTCGTACGGGATGCCCTCGGCCTTGGGGGCGCGGGAGCTCTTGGACGTGAAGGCAAGCACGAGCAGGGAGATAATGTACGGCAGCATATTGTACACCGACCCGGGGATGCCCAGCGACATGAGGAAGCCGAAGCCGAAGTACACGTTCGACAGCGCGCGGAACAGGCCGAACAGCAGCGCCGCGAGCGCGATGCGTCCCGGCTTCCACTGGCCGAAGATCATGACGGCGAGCGCGAGGAAGCCGAAGCCGGCGACGCCGTTTTCAAACTTCCACTCCGAGACGCCGGCGAGGATGTAGCAGATGCCGCCAAGGCCGCCGAGCACGCCGGAGATCAGAACGCCTGCCCAGCGCATTTTGTAGACGTTGATGCCCACGGAGTCTGCCGCCTGCGGATGCTCGCCGCAGGCCATCAGGCGCAGGCCGAAGCGGGTCTTATAGAGCGTGACGTAGGCCACGATCAGCGCAATGACCGCGATGACCATGAACCAGTTGCCCTCAAAGGCGCCGATCTGGAACGAAAACGCCTTTCTCGGCTCGATGTACTGGATGGTCGCGGACACATCGTCGGGGTTGACGGCCGTGTTGAGTGCCTTGACAATAACAGTCGCTGCGGCGACGCTGAGCATATTCATCGCCGTGCCGACGATGGTCTGATCCGCCTTGAAGTTGATGCACGCCACGGCGAGCAGCGTGGAAAAGAGCACGCCGAGCGCGACGCTGCCCAGCAGCGTGAGCAGGATGGTCACGAATGCGGACGTGCCGCTCGGCAGGTAGCGCATGACGAGCGCGCCGCCGAGTGCGCCGATGACCATGATGCCCTCGAGACCGAGGTTGATGACGCCGGAGTGTTCCGAGAAGCAGCCGCCGAGCGCGACGAGCATCAAAACGGCGGCGAAGATGAGGGTGTATTGCAGCAGCAGGGTCATTGTGCCTCGCCCCCTTTCTCAGAATCAGCCGGTGCTTGTGCTTGCGCTGCCTCCGCCCCCTGCTCCGGTTCGGAGGCCGGGGCCGTCTCCGGCGCGGTGTCCGCAGACCCGGCCGCCAGCCGCTGCCGCTCCTCGCGGCGGGCGGCGGCGTTGTTCATGGCCGTTTTCAGGAAGAGCACGAAGCCGCACATGTAGATGATGATCGCCGTGATCAGATCCGAGATCTGCGAGCAGTAGAGGCTCTTGTCCACATACGCACCGCCGGAGGTGATGTGCTGGATGAAGAACGACGAGAAGATCGCGCCGATCGGGTTCAGGCCGCCGAGGAACGCGGCGCAGATGCCGTTGAAGCCCATGTTCGGCACGGAGGAGTGCGTGCACTGCCACTGCTCGTAGCCGGTCTGGTACAGCAGCGAGCCGCCGAGCGCCGCAAGGCCGCCCGCGATGGCAAGCGTGAGCACGGTGTTGCGCCGCTCGGCCATGCCGCAGTATTTGGCGGCGTGCTTGTTGAAGCCGGTCGCCTTGAGCTCATAGCCGAAGCGGGTCTTTTCCAGCACGACCCACACGAGGATGGCCATGAGGATCGCCAGCGGTATCGCGATGGTGACATACTGGTTGCCGCTGAAGAGCTTGTCGAGCCCGAGCGACGGCAGCAGCGCCTGCTGCGCCGCGCTGTGCATCTGGTAGGTATAGGGGCTCGCCACCTCCTTGACGTTGGTGAGGATCATGTTGGCGGCGTACAGGAAGATCCAGTTGAGCATGATGCCGGAGATGACCTCGTTGACATTGCAGAACGTCTTGAGCAGGCCGACGATCGCACCGGCGGCCATACCGGCCGCAACGGCGAAGAGCATGCACGGCAGCCAGCTCCAGCCCCACGCAAGCGCCGCGTACAGGCTCGCGCACGAGCCGACCACGTACTGCCCGGCCGCACCGATGTTGAACAGGCCGACCTTATACGCAAACAGGATCGACAGCGAGCACATGAGCAGCGGCGCCGTCTTGACGAGGGTGCTGCCGAGGTACTTCATCTGCGTCTCCGCACGGTTGTAGGTGAAGAAGTTTTCGATGATCGTCAGGATGGCCTTACCCGCGCCCTTCGGCTGGATGAACAGCAGCACGATGTAGCCTACGAGCAGGCCGAACACGATGCAGCCCAGCGATGCCAGCAGCGACTGGACGGCGTCGTTTTTGAGCAGGTTCTTTTTCTTCATGCGCGCACCTCATCTCTCTTGGCGCCGGCCATGTACAGACCGAGCTCGTTTTCCGAGGTCGTCCTGGGATCGAGCTCGCCGACGATCTCCCCCTCGTACATGACGAGGATGCGGTCCGGCACGTCGAGCACCTCGTCAAGCTCCAGTGAGACCAGAAGCACGGCCTTGCCGGCGTCACGCTGGGCGACGAGCTGCTTGTGGATGTATTCGATCGCGCCGACGTCGAGACCGCGCGTCGGCTGCACGGCGACGAGCAGCTGCGGATCGTCGTCGATCTCGCGGGCGATGATGGCCTTCTGCTGGTTGCCGCCGGACATGCTGCGCGCGATGGTGGCCGCGCCCTGACCGGAGCGCACGTCGTACTGCTCGATGAGGCGCTCTGCGTAGGTGCGGATGTTCTTGCGGCGCAGGAAGCCCGCCTTGTCGGTGAAGCGGGGCTCGAAGTAGCGCTGGAGGATCATGTTGTACTCCAGCGGATAGTCGAGCACGAGACCGTGCTTGTGCCGGTCCTCGGGGATGTGGCTCATGCCGAGCAGGGAGCGCTTGCGGATGGACATATGCGTGATGTCCTCGCCGCAAAATAGGATCTTCCCGTCCTTGACCGGCTCAAGCCCCGTCAGACCGTAGACCAGCTCCGTCTGGCCATTGCCGTCGATGCCGGCGATACAGACGATCTCGCCCGCGCGCACCTGAAACGACACGTCGTGCACGGCGTCGTTCTTGTGCTGCCGGGAGGCGACCGTCAGGTGCTGCACGTCAAGCAGCACGTCGCCCGGTGCGCTCGCCTTTTTCTCCACGTGGAAATTGACGCTGCGCCCGACCATCATGGCCGAGAGCTGCTCGGCGGTGGTATTTTTCGTCTCGACCGTGCCGATGCACTTGCCCTTGCGCAGAACGGTGCAGCGGTCGGCCACGGCCATGATCTCCTGCAGCTTGTGCGAGATGAACAGGATCGACTTGCCCTCGGCCGCGAGCCCGCGCATGATCTGCATCAGCTCGCTGATCTCCTGCGGGGTGAGCACGGCGGTCGGCTCGTCGAAGATGAGGATCTCATTGTCGCGATAGAGCATCTTGAGGATCTCGGTGCGCTGCTGCATGCCGACGGTGATGTCCTCGATGCGCGCATCCGGATCGACCTGCAGGCCGTATTTCTCCGACAGTGCGAGCACCTTCTTGCGCGCCTCGCCCTTTTGCAGGAAGCCATGCTTCGTCGGCTCGACGCCCATGATGATATTGTCCAGCACCGTGAAGCACTCGACCAGCTTGAAGTGCTGGTGCACCATGCCGATGCCGAGGCTGTTGGCGTCGTTCGGGTTTTTGATGGAGACGACCTTGCCGTCCTTGCGGATCTCGCCCTCCTCGGCCTGATACAGGCCGAACAGGACGGACATGAGCGTGGACTTGCCGGCGCCGTTTTCGCCGAGCAGCGCATGAATCTCCCCCTTGCGCAGCTGGAGCGTGATGTCGTCATTGGCCACGATGCCCGGGAAGCGCTTCGTGATGTGCAGCATTTCAATGGCATAGGGTGTGTCCAAAGGGAATGCCCTCCTTCCGTATGCATAGAGCCCGCGCGCACAGAAGCGGGAACGGAATCTATTTGCACATAGTATACTATAGTGTCATGGTGAAAGCAAAGGAATTTTCGGATTTTCCGTGCCGCTGCGGTCATTTCCTGCCGAATGTGCGCGCACGAAAAAACATGGGCGCGGCAAACTGCCGCGCCCATGCGCTGTGATTCGGTTTTTGTTTTGCAGGCTGCGCCCGCAGGCCCTTACTTCAGGTTGCCCAGATCCTCGACCGTGATGGTCGTGGTCTTCGGCATCGCGGTGATGTCGTTGGAGACCTTGACCGTACCGTCGAACATGGCCTTCACAAGTGCCTTGTAGTCGGCCTGGGTGAACTTGCCGTCTGCCCACTGCGTGCTGGTCATCGGGATCTGCACGTAGTTCAGCTCCGGATCGTCGCCGGAGACGAGGCCGAGGCTCTCGACCTTGCCGCCGAACTTATCCCAGTTGTTGTTGAGGATGGTCTCGGTGAGCATGGTCTTGACCGTGGCGGCCAGACCCTTCATGGCGGAGGTGACGGTCATGTCTTCCACGCCGGAGTAGCCGTTGATGACGCCGGCCTGATCGACGTCAACGCCGATCATCTTGGCGCCGCTGACCTTCTTGGCAGCGTCGGCAGCGGAGGTGAAGATGCCGCCGCCGCAGGCGAACACGACCTGCGTGCCGCCAGCGTACCAGGTGTCCATGGCGGCGGTGATGTCCGGATCGCCGTTGAACTTGTTGCCGTAAGCGTACTTGACGTTGACCTTGGCCTTGAGCTCAGCCGCAGCAGCGTCAGCACCCTGCAGGAAGCCGTAGCCGTAGCGCTGCACAGCCGGGACAGCCATGCCGCCGAGGAAGCCGAGCTCGGTGTAGCCGAGCTTCACAGCCGCGTAGCCGGCCATGTAGCCGCAGAGCTCTTCCTGATAGACCGCACTGTAGACGTTGCTGGCAACGTGCGGCTTGTTGTTGGCGTCGAGCAGCTCTTCCGTGGCATTGCCCTTGTCGTCGGTCTTATAGAAGGAGCTGTTGATGTCGAACTCGGACACGTCGAGCGCGATGAACTTCACGTCCGGATACTTGTCCTGCGTGCCGGTGATGGTGCCGGCGAAGGCATAGCCGGGCATCACGATGACATTGTAGCCCTCGTCAACGGCCTTCTCGACCATGGCGATACGATCCGGCGTGCTGTCGCCGGCGGGCTTGTAGTAGGTGAACTCAATGTTGTTTTCCGTGCAGAAGGCCTTGCAGGCTTCATACGTGGTCTGGTTGAAGGACTGGTCGGTGATGTCACCGTAGTCCGTGATCATGGCGACCTTGTACGTAGCGGAATCTTTGCCGCCGTTGTCCTTGTCGCCGCCGCAGGCGCAAAGCGCGAAGACCATGACGAGCGCAAGGAGCAGAGCAACAAGCTTCTTCATGTTCATGCTATTTTTCCTCCATAATAAAGTGTTGCCTGATGTTCAGGCGATATTTGGCATACTCTCGCAGCCGCTTCCAGTATAACACGGACGCGAATCACAGGCAATCCCATTTGTTTCGAAAATATAACGTTTTTATAAACAAAAGCGTCACCCGTCCGCCGAGAGCGGACAGGTGACGTTGCGTCAGAGATTTGCCATGTTGACGGCGGTGTCGAGCGCGATCGTGATCATCTGCACGAAGGAGTTTTGCCGCTGCTCGGAGGTGAGCTCCTCGGCGCGGTAGATGTGGTCGGAGATCGTGAACAGGCCGAGCGCGCGCTTTCCGGCGCGGGCAGCGTTCATGTACAGGCCGGCGGCCTCCATCTCGATGGCGAGCACGCCCATCTTCTTCCACTGGTCGGGACCGTCGCTGCCGTCGTCATAGAAGTTGTCCGACGAGAGCACATTGCCCACGTGCAGCGCGACGCCGTTGGCTGCCGCCGCGGCGACGGCCTGACTGAGCAGCGTGTAGTCCGCAATGGGGGCGAACGTGCCGTTGATGCCGAACTGGTGCGCGAAGTTGGAGTCCGTGCACGCGCCCGCACCGGCGACGACGTCCATCAGCTTCAGATCGTCGGCGAGCGCACCGGCAGAGCCGACGCGGATGATGTTGTCGACATCATAAAAATTATACAGCTCCCAGCTGTAGATGCCGATCGACGGGATGCCCATACCGGAGGCCATCACGGTCACGGGCACGCCCTTCCACGTGCCGGTGTAGCCCTGCACGCCGCGGACGTTGTTGACGAGCACGGGATTTTCAAGGAAGGTCTCGGCGATGAATTTCGAGCGCAGCGGGTCGCCGGGCATGAGCACGGTCTTGGCGATCTGACCGGCTTTGGCTTCAATATGCGGCGTAGGAACAGGCATAAGGATACCTCCGTTTATCTCAGATTTTTCAGATCCGGCCGCAGCGGCGCGGACAGTTACATTTTAACCGCAAAAAAGGCAAAAGTCAAATTGCAACAGCCCTGTGCGTGTGGTAGAATGTTGGGGAAAAAAACTGACCCACGGGAGGCGGCACCGAGCGACGTCATCACGATCGGCATTGCCGGCGGTACCGGCAGCGGCAAGACCACCATCACGCGGCGCATCCTCGACGAATTCGGCGGCGATGTGAGCGTGCTGTATCACGACAACTACTATAAGCGGCACGACGACATCCCCTTTGCCGAGCGCAAGAAACTCAATTACGACCACCCGAACGCGTTCGACACGCCGCTGCTCGTGCAGCATCTCGACGCGCTGCGCGCCGGGCAGCCGGTCGCGTGCCCGACGTATGACTACACGGTGCACAACCGCGCCGCCGAAACGATCACGGTCGTCCCGGCCAAGGTCGTCGTCGTCGAGGGCATCCTCATCTTTGCCGAGCCGGAGCTGCGTGAGCGGCTGGACATCAAGATCTTCGTCGACACCGACGCCGATGTGCGCATCCTGCGGCGCATCGTGCGCGACGTGCGCGACCGCGGCCGCGATCTGGAGTCGATCGTGACGCAGTATCTGACCAAGGTCAAGCCCATGCACGAGATGTTCGTCGAGCCGTCCAAGCGCTATGCCGACATCATCATCCCCGAGGGCGGGCACAACCAGGTGGCGCTCGATTTCGTCATGGAGCGCATCCGGGCCTACGTAAAGGAGCGGGATTAAATGGCCAAACTCTACTTTAAATACGGCGCCATGGGCTCGTCGAAGTCCGCGCAGGCGCTCATCACGCAGTTCAACTACGAGGAGCTCGGCATGACCGTCTGGCTCATCAAGCCCTCGGTCGACGACCGCGACGGGGCGAACATCATCCGCTCGCGCATCGGCCTGCAGCGCGAGGCGCAGGTCATCCGCCCGGATGAGGACATCGCGGACACGTTTGCCCGCACCGGGCACGCCGACGTCATCATCGCCGACGAGGCGCAGTTTTTCTCCCCGGAGCAGATCGACCAGCTGCGCCGCATCGTCGACGAGCAGAACATCCCCGTGCTGTGCTTCGGTCTGCGGACGGATTTTCTCACGCACTTTTTCCCCGGCGCACGGCGGCTCATGGAGCTGGCCGATTCCATCACGGAGATCAAGACCGTGTGCGCCTGCGGCCGCAAGGCGACCGTCAACGCCCGCATCGACGAGCGCGGCCGCGTCATCACCGAGGGCGGGCAGATTCTGCTCGGCGGCAACGACAGCTACGTCGCCATGTGCCACAAGTGCTGGGTGGATAAGATCCGCGCGCAGAAGGAAGCGGAAAAAGCATGAATCGCCGTGCCAGCCGCATCCTGACCGTCTGCGCCGGTGCGTGGCTGCTGGTCATCTGGGGGCAATCGTGTATGCCCGCCACGCACAGCGGCGCTGAGAGCGGCGCGCTGCTGGACATCGTGCAGGCGTTCCTGCCGCACATGACCGACCACATCCTGCGCAAATGCGCACACTTCGGCGAGTATGCGCTCCTCGGCGTGCTCACCGCCGCCGCGCTGCGCACGGGGACGCACTTTTCATGGCCGGCTGCGCTGCTGCCCGGCACGCTCGCAGCGCTGTGCGACGAGACGATCCAGCTCTTTGTCCCCGGCCGCAGCGGACAGATCACGGACGTCTGGCTCGACACGGCGGGCTATCTCACCGGTGCGCTGCTGACGCTGCTGATCTTTTTCCTGTGCCGCAAGCGCCCGAAACAACGAAAAACCCCATGAGCCTGTGCAGTGTGCACAGACCCATGGGGTGAGGCTGTCAAAAAAGCGCCGCTTTTTTGACAAAGGGGTTTGCGGCCTGACTGCAGCGCACGCGCCGTCCGCCTTGGGCGGACGGCGCGCACGTTTGCAGGCCGAGAAGTATTTTCTCAGCCGCACATGTCGCCTGAGAAAATGAT
>OGOL01001850.1_pt1 | contig 18204 bp, 10 predicted proteins | sample 1552641 | NCBI WGS metagenome assembly OGOL01 (sample SAMEA2580140, study PRJEB22360) | human gut metagenome | biome: human gut; feature: human-associated habitat; material: faeces | place: Denmark | collected 2008/2010 | reverse complement strand
TCGCTTCAGGGAATTGCGTTTCAGGGCTTTTGCAGCACGTTGCGGCAAAAGGCCATCAGGATCGTCGCGACCTGCTCACGCGTGGCGCTGTCCTGCGGACGCAGATAGTCTCTGCCGTCGATCGGGACACCGCTGATCAGACCCAGCGCGACCGCAGCGGACATCTGCGTGCGCGCCCAGTCGGAGACCTGATCCCCGTCCGGGAACCTGGAGAGGTCAGCCTGCGCGCCGGACAGATCGGCCTGCGCGATCTTCTCGGCATAGCCCATGAGCAGCACCGCCGCCTGCTCGCGCGTCACGGGATCGTTCGGCGCGAAGGTCGTCTCGCTCGTGCCGGCCACGACGCCGGTCTGGTAGCCCCAGAGCACCGCGTCCTGATACCAGTCGTCGGTGAGGTCGGTAAACGGCGTCGTGCCGCTGACCTCCGGATCACCCGCGAGGTTATAGAGGATCTGCACCATCTGTGCGCGCGTGGTCGTCATCTGCGGGGCAAACAGGCCGTTGCCGATGCCGGACATCAGACCGTTTTCCACACAGTAGCGGATGCCGGGATACGACCAGCTGCTGGCATCGACGTCGGTGAACTGTGCCATCGGGTCAGCCTTCGTCAGATTCGTGCGCCAGAGCTGCGTGCCCATGAAGGGGTTGGCCGTGCCGATGACCATCCAGCCCTGCTCGTCATTCGTGGCGAAGGCGCGCAGGCCGTGGTTGAACGGATCGCCGAAGCCGTCGCGCGTAAGCGTCTCGAGCGAGAGCTTGCCGCCTTCCGACGTGATGGCGTACAGACCGAAGCCGCGCGTCGCGGTCGAGAGCTTCCTGAGGCAGATGCACAGGTCCTTCATGTTCTCCAGCTCGGTGATGCGCACGAGCGTCTCATAGAGCTTCTTGAGCGCATCGGGCAGCTTGTCGCTGAGGCTCGCATAGAGGTCGTTCACCTTCTGGTAGAGCGCGACGAAGCCCTCGATATCGTTCGTCTCGACGAGGTCGGTCAGCTCGGTGAGCAGCGCGTTGAGCTCGTTGAGCTGGCGCAGCGTGCTCACGCTGTAGTACGCGTTGTACACGCCGTCCTGAAGTTCCTGGCGCATGGTGTCATGCTGCGCGTCGGTGAAGGAGAAGAGCTCGGGGCTCTCGTCGCTGACCGCGTCGACCGCAGCGTCAATAGCGGCGTCGGGATCGGCATCTGCCGCCATGAGCGTGCCGTCGCCGTTTTTATCCTGATTCAGCAGCAGCTTGAGCAGCACCCGCAGGTAACCGATCTGGCTGGCCCACTCCTCGCGCGACATCTTGAGCAGGTCACCGTTGGTGAACTGACCAAGCGGCTCAAGCAGGGAGCTGGTGTCAAACGTGCCGAGGAAGAGCTTGCCGTCAAAGACCTTCGACTGCCAGAAGTACTGGTTTTCGTAGTCGCCGAAGCCGGACTGCTTGCACAGGATGCCGCCAGCCGGGAACATCTTCGTCGCCTCGCCGACGACGAGCTCCATCTGCTCGCTGCCGTCGCTGCCGATGGACATGCGGTAGAGGTTCACCGACTGCTCAAGGTTGCGTGCGAGGAAGCCGAAGTCCTGACTGAACATGAGCTCCTCGAGCGGGATCTCCTCGTCGTTGTATTCGCCGATGTAGAGGTAGCCGTCATAAATGCACATATTGCAGGCGGCCGCGCGCGTGCGCTCGGGGTCGATGCCGAAGGTGTACTTCGCACCGTCGGCCTTGTCGCCGATGACCGGCGTCCACTTCCACGCGCTGGGGTCGTTCCAGTCGCCGGTGCAGTCGCCGCGCACGATGGCGAACGAGCGCATGTTGTCGCCCACGCGCGTGGCGGGCGTGCCGGTGCACATGGCGACGTAGAGGCTGCCGTTATACTCAAGCATCTCCCAGACGCCGCCGCCGTAGACGCTGTCGACAAAGTGCACGGCGGGATAGTTATAGAGATCGGACTGCGTGGCGATCTTCGTGAAACCCTCGGACGGGTTGTCGCTGATGAGCAGGTAGCTGCCGTCGACGCCGACGTTGCTGATGACAAGCTTGCCTTCATAGACCGCCATGCCGCGGATGCCGGTGCAGACGCCCTCTTTGTATGCCTGCACGTATTCCTGCATGTTTTCAAGCCCCGTGTAGACGCACTTAAAGCTGTCGTCCGTCGGGTCGACTTCATAAATGCTCGGCAGGCCGGCGCGGCCGTTGGCGGTCACGCTGCCGCAGAAATAGATCTTATCCTTATAGAGAATGGCGTTGCGGAACAGCGGCGTGACGTTGTTGAGGGACTTTGCCATGATCAGCTTCATCTCGCCGGTGTGCACATTGATCTTGACGAGAACGCCGTCGGAGACGCCGCCGTCCTCCTCACCGTAGAAGAACGTGCCGTTAAAGACGGCGTTGAGCTCGGCGCGCATGACCTCTTCGTCAAACTTGTGGCCCATGATGCTGTCCATGGCCGAGAGGGTCTTGCCCATGGCGGCGTAGCACGTGCCGACATAGACATAGTCGCCGTAGGCCATGGCTGCCCAGGAGTAGCTCTGGCCGCGGTCGCCCTGCCCGTCGGCGCCTTCGACCGTACCGGTCACGGCAACGGTGCCGTCGCCGGTGTAGTCGACCAGGCCGTCCGGCTGGCCGGTCGCCTTGTCCGCGTGCGAGATCTTGCCGAAGGTATAGTCTCCGGCATCATAGGTATAGGGTGTTTCGGAATATGCAGTGTTATCCGCAAACGCGGGAACTGCCAGACTCATGACCATGGCCGCGATCAGCAGCAGGGTCAGGAGCTTGCGTGTTCTCTGCTTCATCGTTACGCTCCTTTCCAAATGTTACAAATACTTAAAATTTCCAAAGCATTCTGTGACAATATTGTAACATTTTTGTGGGGAATGTCAATGCAATTTTTCCGTTTTTTTGTGTCAAATGTGCGTATCCGTGCAAGCGCACTCCTTTTTTCTTCAATTAGCTTCCTGAAATTAACATTTCCGATGCAGATTCGCGGCCGGCAGCCGCGCAGAAGGAAAAAACCGGCGTTCCGTTTTCGGGACGCCGGTCTGGATCGGGTTCAGTTTACGCGAGGCTTGCGCAGAAGCCCTCGAACATTGTGGCGATCTGGTCGCGGGTCGCACTGCCCTGCGGTGCAAGGAAGACCTGATCGTCGACCCTAGTGCCGTTGATGATGCCGAGCGCGACGGCATCGGCCATCGCCTCACGCGCCCAGGAGGAGACCTGATCTCCGTCCGGGAATCGGGACAGGTCCGCCGGAGTCTCCGCTCCGCCGAGCTCCAGCACCTTGTCGGCAAACTCGTACAGCAGCACTGCGACCTGCTCGCGCGTGACGGGGTCGTCCGGCGAGAAGGTCGTCTCGCTCGTGCCGGACGTTACGCCGGTCTGGTATGCCCAGAGCACCGCGTCCTTGTACCAGTTCGCCGTGAGGTCGGTAAACGGCGTCTCGCCGCTCACCTCGGGCCCGCCGACAAAGTTATACAGGATCTGCACGAGCTGCGCGCGGGTAGTCACGCCGCGCGGAGCAAAGACATGCGTGTCCATGCCGGACATGTAGCCCATCATGACACAGAACTGGATGCCCTCATACGACCACAGAGTGGGGTCAACATCGCCGAACTGCTCATAGGCCCAGATCTCGGGGTTGAGCACCTCATAGCCCGTGCCATTGCAACGGCTGCAAGTATGCTCAACGATGCCGCAGCGCACACCGTCCGGCGCTGCGAGGAGCGTGCCCGAATCCCAGCTGTGGCCGTATGCGGGCAGCACCGTGTCCATGCTATAGCCGCAGACGGTGCAGGTACCGGCAATGCGGCCGTCGTCCGTGCAGGTCGCGGGCGTATTCGTCAGCGGGTCAAAGACATGGTCCGGGTGCTCGCAGCAGATCTTCGCGCCGTCGAACAGGTCCTTCGAGAGGGAAAGCGCCTTCCACTGCTCCTCCGTGCCGGCATAGCAGACGACCTTGACATTGCTGGCGCCGGAGAATGTCCGATAGCCGATGCTCGTCAGTGAGGCAGGAAGCGAAATGCTCTCAAGTCCGGTGCAGTTGCAAAACAGATGGCTCTCGAGTCTTGTAATGCCTTCCGGGATGGACACGCTCTTGAGTGCGCGGCATTCGCCGAAGCAAAAGCTGCCGATCTTCTGCAGCGTCGAGGGCAGCGTCAGACGCATGAGGCTCGTGCACCCATCAAACACGCCTTCGCCAAGCGCCGTCACTCCCTCGGGGATCACGATCTCGGTCAGGCCCCCACAGTTAGCAAAGCTGCCCGAAATATACTTCAGTGTGTCCGGCAGCGCGATCGTCGTCAGGCTTTTGCACTCCGAAAAAGCGCCGACAAGCGACTCCAGCTTGGCCGGCAGACGCACGCTCGTCAGCTCCGGGCAGTTGCTGCACACGTTTTTCAGCAGGGTAATCGTATCCGGGAACGACACGCTGACCAGCGATGTGTAGCCCGACATCCAGAGCGCGCCCATGTCCGTGATGCCCTCGCCGATGACGGCGGAGGTCACGTCGCTGCGATAGCTCAGCTGCCGGATCTGCATGGCGTCGGATGTGATCGCACCGGTGCCGGTGACGGTCAGAACGCCGTTTTTGTCGATCATCCATGTGACATTGCTGCCGTCGCCCTCGGCACCGCAGGTGCCGCTGGCGGCAATGTCCGCCGCGAAGGCCGCCGGCACGAGCGCGAGCATCAGGCTCAGGACGAGCAGGATGCTCAGGAGTTTCTTTTTCATGTGCATAATTCCTTTCTTTTTCGGATGATTCAAAGCTCCGGCATGGGCTCGTTCCAGACATTCAGCTCGCGGCAGAACTGCGCCAGCATGACCGCCATCTGCTCGCGCGTGGCATAGCCCTGCGGCTCAAGACGCAGGCCGCCCGGGGCCGGAATGCCTTTGATCACGCCCAGATTGCATGCCCAGTTCATGGCCGTGCGCGCATAGTAGGAGATGCTCTCACGATCCTGAAACGGGAAGAGCGCGTCCCACATATAGGGGGTGTATCTGTCGAGCACCCGATCTGCAAACGCGGCCAGAAACACCGTGACCTGCTCGCGCGTGACAGGGTCGTCCGGCGCGAAGGTCGTCTCGCTCATGCCGGACGTTACACCGGTCTGGTACGCCCAGAGCACCGCGTTCTGATACCAATTCGCCGTAAGGTCGGTAAACGGCGTCTCGCCGGTCACCGCGGGCTCACCCGCGATGTTATACAGCACCTGCACCATCTGCGCGCGGGTCATCACCATCTTGGGCGCAAATTTCCGATTGCCGACGCCGCGCATGAGCTCGTGATCCACGCAGTACTGAATGTCCTCATACGCCCAGCCGTTGGGGTCAACGTCGTCAAAGCGCTCGCTCACGGGCACCCGCGGGGGAAGCTTGGGGATCTCCTCGGTGCGCGTGGCATTGCAGCCGTAGGTCCTGCAGGTATAGGTGCGCACGCCGGTCGTGGTCTCCGTCGGCGGCGTCGTCACACGGCCGATGCTCCAGTAGTGGCCGCGGGCGGGGAGTGTCATTTCCTCCGTGTGACCGCAGCCGTCGTCGGTGCAGGTGCGGGTGCGCTGGCCCTCGGTCGTGCAGTTCGGGTCCGTGCCCGTCCAGGAACCGTAGTGGTGGATGGGCGCGTTGCAGTTCACGGTCACGTCCTCCGGCAGCGCGTTCTCGCCCTTGGTCAGCTGGGCCCACTCGGCCTCGGTGCCGCTGTAGTCGATGGCCGTGAGCGCGGTGCAGCCGGTGAAGGCGCCCGCGCCGATGCTCGTGACGCTCTTCGGGATGAGCACGCTCGTCAGCGCGGCGCAGCCGGCGAAAGCAAAGTCGCCGATCGTCTTCAGGCCGTCCGGCAGCGCGGCCGCCGTCAGGCTCAGGCAGCTGGTGAAGGCCTGCGCCTCAATGGTGGTGAGGCTCGCCGGGAACGTGACCGCCGTCAGCCCCTGACAGTAACGGAACGCGCCCGTCTTGACGGTCTGCACCAAGTCGGGAATTTCATAAGCCGTGCACTTGTTCGGCGCGGCCAGCATCTGTTTGCTGTCCTCGGAGATGAGGCCGCCGTTGTAGGTCCGGAGATACAAGCCCTTGATGGCCTCAAAGGACACGAGGTTGACGCAGCGGGCCAGCACATCCTCGGCGACGCCGCGGATCTTATACCCGAGGTCAATGTGCGTGACGGCGGTCCAGTCGCCGTTTCAGCAGTCGGCCGTGGCGGTGCCGCTGCCGGAGAAGTCGAGCGTTGTGCCGTCGATTTCCAGCTCGGCGCGCACAGCGTCTGCCGCGAAGGCCGCGGGGACAAGCGCGAGCATCAGGCTCAGGACAAGCAGGATGCTCAGAAGTTTCTTTCTCATACCATTTCTCCTTTATTTTTTAGAATAGGTGCTATCAGTATAACGAAATTCATCTGCTGCCGCAAGGGGTCTTTCTGCCATCTGTATGGAAAAACGGCAAAAACCGGCGCCCCGTTCCGGGACGCCGGTTCGGGTCTGATTTGTTTGCGGGGCACGCCGCGGGGTCACTTTTTGAGGTATTCCTCCACGCGCAGCGCCGTGTCGATGCCGGAGTAAAACCCCATCAGGATGGTTGCGACCTGCTCGCGCGTCGCGCCGCCCTGCGGTGCAAGGAAGACCTGATTGCCGACCTTGGTGCCGTTGATGATGCCGAGCGCGACGGCATCGGCCATCGCGTCCCGCGCCCAGGAGGAGACCTGATCTCCGTCCGGGAACGCCGAGAGCTCCGCTGCCTCGCCGATGTTGTGCATGTCGAGGACCTTGGCGGCAAACTCCATGAACATAACTGCGATCTGCTCGCGCGTCACGGGCTTTTCCGGCTCGAAGGTCGTGGCTGACGTGCCGACCACGACGCCGTTCTGGTATGCCCAGAGCACGGCGTTCTTGTACCAGTTCGCCGTGAGGTCGGTAAACGGCGTCTCACCGCTCACCTCGGGCCCGCCGACGAAATTATAGAGGATCTGCACGACCTGCGCGCGCGTGGTCGTCGTCGTCGGGGAGAAGTACGCGCCGCCGACGCCGGACATATAGCCCATCATATAGCAGAAGTCAATGCCCGGGAACGACCAGCTGCTCTCGCTGACATCGGCGAAGACGTCCGCCGCGGTGGTGACGTCCATCTGCGTCTCATAGTAGACGGTAGCGCCTGCCGGCAGCAGACGGAAGCACGGCTGGGTCATGTGCCGCCATTGCTCCCACGTTCCGGTGTAGTAGACCTCCTTGAGCTGATCGTCACCCGCGAACACGCCCTGCTCGGCCATGTAATGCATCTCGGCCGGGATGCCGATGTACATCAGGCGCGTGCAGTTGGAAAAGGCGTAATCGCTGATACTATGCAAGCTCGCCGGCAGGGAAACGATCATCAGGCCGCTGCCAGAAAACGCATATCTAGCAATGCCCGTAACACCGTCTGGCACATCATAGCGGATGCCGGGGCGCGCCGCCGGATAGGCAACGATCCCCTTGCCGGAAGCAGTCATGAGCACACCGTCGCGCACGGCAAAGTCATAGTTGTCACCGCCGGCCATCGAGAAGCTGCGCAGGCGCAGGCAGTTGGCAAATGCGCCGCCGATCACCGACATCAGCGCATGGGGAAGCTCGATGGACGTCAGGCTGATGCAGCCGGCAAAGCACCGATCGCCGAGCGTGGTCAGCGTGGACGGCAGCTGCACGCTTGCGATCTCCGTGCAGTCAGTGAAGGCACACGCGCCGACGGCCGTGACGCCCTCACTGATGACAAGTTCCTTGACGGCCGTGCCCTTCCACGGGGCGGGGTCGTATATGGAATAGTCGCGGATCTGGCCGGTACCGGCGATGGTGAGCCTGCCCTCATTGTTGAGCACCCAGGTAACGCCGTTGCCGCAGTAGCCGCCGTCGACTCGCTCGGCCGCGAAGGCCGCGGGAACGAGCGCGAGCATCAGGCTCAGGACAAGCAGGATGCTCAGAAGTTTCTTTCTCATACCATTTCTCCTTTTTCAATAAAGTGGGTATTAAAAAGAATACCATCCCCACCCCGGAAATGGCAAGACTTTTTGCACAACTTTTTGTTTATTGTACAGGATTTTTTTGTGCAATGTAAGACCGGCGCTCCCATTTGGGAACGCCGGTCATCAGCTTGTCCAAAAACCTCGTAGAGTTTGCGCCCGCAGGCGCAAAGAAAGCCCAATCATTTTCTTCGGCGACATGTGCGGCGAAGAAAATACTTTTCGGCCTGCAAACGTGCGATCCGGCCGCCTCCGGCGGCCGGTGAGTGCGCTGCAGTCAGGCAGCCCCCCTTTGTCAAAAAGGAATACTTTTTGACAGTCTCAAGACCGGCGCTCCCAAATGGGAACGCCGGTCCTGTAAAAAATATACGTATGTGCTTATGCCTCGAGCTGCTGCGTGACCCACGCGATCTGCGCCTCGACGCTCGGCACGGACGTGCCGCCGAAGGACACGCGCCGCGTGACGCAGTTTTTGAGGTCGATGGCGGCATACACGCCGTCGTCAAAGAGCGCGCTGAAGGTGCGGAAAGTCTCGAGCGGCAGCTTTTCGAGCACGGTGTTATGCGCAATGCAGTAGGCCACGAGCTCGCCGGAGATCTTGTACGCGCTGCGGAACGGCAGCCCCTTCGTGACGAGATAGTCCGCGAGGTCGGTCGCATTCAGAAAGCCCGTCTGCGCCGCGTGGAGCATCTTGTCGGCGCGCACGGTCATGGTCGCGAGCATCGGCGCCATGACGCGCAGGCACATCTTCACGGTGTCGACCGCGTCGAACACGGCCTCCTTGTCCTCCTGCATGTCCTTATTATATGCCAGCGGCAGACCCTTGAGCGCCGTGAGCATGGCGATGAGGTCTCCGTAGACGCGGCCGGTCTTGCCGCGCACGAGCTCGGCCATGTCGGGTTTTTTCTTCTGCGGCATGATCGACGAGCCGGTCGTGTAGCTGTCCGAGAGCTGCACGAACTGAAACTCCCAGCTCGACCACAGCACCAGCTCCTCGCTCAGGCGCGAGAGGTGCATCATCTCGATGGCGTAGGCATCGAGCAGCTCGACGCAGAAGTCCCGGTCGGACACGCCGTCGAGACTGTTGCGCGCCACGTCGTCAAAGCCGAGCTGCTTGGCCTCAAAGAACCGGTCGGTGTCATACGTCGTGCCGGCGAGGGCGCAGCAGCCGATGGGCGAGACGTTCATGCGCCTGACCGCGTCGCGCAGGCGGTCAATGTCGCGCAGGAGCATCATGGCATAGGCCATCAGGTGGTGGCCGAAGGTGATGGGCTGCGCGCGCTGCAGGTGCGTGTAGCCGGGCAGGATGTCGCCCTTGTGCGCCTCGGCCTGCTCCACGAGCGCCGTGAGCACGTCCTTCGTCAGCGCGATGATGTCGTTCGTTTCGCTGCGCAGGTACATGCGCAGGTCGAGCGCGACCTGATCGTTGCGCGAGCGGGCGGTGTGCAGCTTCTTGCCGAGGTCGCCGATGCGCGCGGTGAGCACCTGCTCGACAAACATATGGATGTCCTCGCACGCGGGGTCGAACGTCAGCGCGCCGCTGTCCAGATCATCGAGGATGCCCTGCAGCGCGTCGATGATGGCATCGGCATCCGCCTGCGGGAGGATATGCTGCGCGCCGAGCATCGCCGCGTGCGCCATGCTGCCCGTGATGTCCTCACGGTACATGCGGCTGTCGAAGCGGATGGAGGAATTGAAATCGTCCGCGACCGGATCGGTCACGCCGGCCGTGCGGCCCGCCCACATTTTTGCCATGGTGATGGTCTCCCTTCGTCAATTGTCCCCGCGCCGGGAGGCCCGGCGCGGGGAGAAAAGTCATTTTTTATATTGTACCGCTTACATGCTCTTGCCGTCAACCTTTGCCTGCACGGCGATCGGCAGGCCGTAGAGCTGGATGAAGCCGGCGGCGTCCGCCTGATTGTAGTCGCTCTCGCCGAAGGTGGCGATCTCCTCGGAGTACAGGGAGTACGGGCTCCAGACGCCGGCATTGATGATGTTGCCCTTGTAGAGCTTGAGCCGCACCGTGCCGGTGACGTGCTCCTGCGTCTTGGTCACGAACGCGCTGAGCGCCTCGCGCAGCGGCGTGAACCACTGGCCGTTGTACACCAGTTCGCCGAAGGTCACGGAGAGCTTCTGCTTTTCGTGCATGGTCATCTTGTCAAGGCAGAGCGTCTCGAGCACGCTGTGCGCCTTGTAGAGGATCGTGCCGCCCGGCGTCTCATACACGCCGCGGCACTTCATGCCGACGAGCCGGTTCTCCACAATGTCCAGAATGCCGATGCCGTTGGCGCCGCCGATGGCGTTGAGCTTGAGGATGATGTCCTTGGCGCTCATCTGCTTGCCGTCGAGCGCGACGGGCTTGCCCTGCTCAAAGTCGAGCGTGATGTAGGTCGGGGCGTCGGGTGCGTCGATCGGGCTCACGCCCAGCTCGAGGAAGCCCGGCTTCTCATACTGCGGCTCGTTGCCCGGATCCTCGAGGTCGAGACCCTCGTGGCTCAGGTGCCAGAGGTTCTTGTCCTTGGAGTAGTTGGTCTCGCGGCTGATCTTCAGGGGCACGTTGTGCGCCTCGGCGTAGGCGATCTCCTCCTCACGCGACTGGATGTCCCACTCACGCCACGGGGCGATGATGGGCATATCGGGCGCGAAGTGCTTGATGGCCAGCTCAAAACGCACCTGATCGTTGCCCTTGCCGGTGCAGCCGTGGACGATGGCGTCTGCGCCCTCCTTCTGGGCGATCTCGACGAGGCCCTTGGCGATGCACGGGCGCGCATGGCTCGTGCCGAGCAGGTACTCCTCGTACATGGCGCCGGCCTGCATGGTCGGGATGATGTAATCGTCGACGTATTCGTCCGTCAGGTCGAGCACGTAGAGCTTCGACGCGCCGGTCTTGATGGCCTTTTCCTCCAGACCGTCGAGCTCGTCGGCCTGACCGACGTTGCCAGACACGGCGATGACTTCACAGTTATTGTAGTGCTCCTTCAGCCAGGGGATGATGATGGACGTATCCAGACCGCCGGAGTAAGCGAGGACGACTTTTTTGATATCTTCTTTTTTCATAATGGGTGCCTCCATTGATTATTCATTCATAAGATGTGCATATTATTCACCTTTTTCGCGCAAATGTCAACCCTCCATCTGCATAAAATTCGCCGAAAAAATCATATTCTTTCCGTGATATTCACAAAAACGGGGTGTTTATACGTATCTTTCCGCACCGCGTCGCCTGTAAGCGGCAGCAAAATATGCATTCGTGCGAATATTCTTGCGGCCGCCGGCCGATGTACGCTCTGCTCAAACGGGCCGTTTTTGCCAGCATGCCAAAAAATGCTCAAAAAGCCGCTGCGCCCACTTTTCAAGCGCCGCGCCGCGCGGTATAATAAGAAAATACCATATATAAATAATACGCGCCTGCCGCCCTGCGCGGGGCGGCAAATCACGCACAAAGGAGCACCGCATATGCAATGGATCGAAGTGTCCGTCCCCACCCGCAGCGATGAGATCGACGACGTCTGCGCACAGCTGGCCGAGCTGGGCGCCGGCGGCATGGTCGTGGAAGACGAGGCGGATTTTCAGGACTTTCTCGAGCACAACCACCAGTATTGGGACTATGTGGACGACGCGCTCGAGGCGCAGTTTCGCGGCGTGTCGCGCATCAAGTTCTATCTCTCGGACGATGACGACGGCCGCGCGCAGCTTGCGGCCATCCGCGCCGGCCTCGGCCGCGAGCTGACGACCGCGACCGTGCGCGACAGCGACTGGGAAAACAACTGGCGGCAGTACTATCAGCCGATCGAAGTCGGTGAAAAGCTCGTCGTCGTGCCCGAATGGCTCGATGCTCCGGCGGACGGCCGCATCGCGCTGCGGCTCGATCCGGGGCTCATCTTCGGCACGGGCAGCCACCCCACAACGCGCATGTGCCTCGCCGCGCTCGAGCAGTACGCCGGCGCGGGCAAGACCGCGCTCGACCTCGGCTGCGGCAGCGGCATTCTCGGCATCGGGGCGCTGCTGCTCGGCTGCGCACACGTCACCGGCTGCGACATCGACCCCAAAGCGCCCGAGGTCGCGGCGGGCAACGCCGCGCTCAACGGCTTTTATGACGACCGGTTCACCGTCTGCGCGGGCGACATCCTCGCCGACGCCGGACTGCGCCGGCATCTCGGCACGGGGTATGATCTCGTGCTGGCAAACATCGTGTCCGACGTCATCATCCCGCTGGCCGCGCACGCCCCGGCATTTCTTGCCCCGGGCGGCACGTTCATCTGCTCGGGCATCATCGACGGGCGCGAGGATGAGGTGCGCGCCGCCATCGAGCGTGCGGGCTTCACGGTCACGGCGCACGACAGCCTTGAGGAATGGCACTGCTTCACGGCCACACTTGCTTGACGGCGCGGCTGGCAGCCTGACCAAACACGAAGCCACCTTTTTATGCACTTTGACCGGCGCAGCGTGCCGGTCCGGAAAGAGAGAACTGCGATGAAGTATGCCTTTGATAACGCCAACCTGATCGACGGCACACAGGATATGCGCGTGCAGCCGGGGTTGTGCGTGCTCACGGACGGCGAGACGATCACGGACATCGTGCCCGCCGGGACAGCTCCCGCCGGATACAAGCGCATCGACCTGCACGGGCGCTACCTGCTGCCGGGTCTGATCAATATGCACGTGCATCTGGCCGGAAACGGCAAGATCCAGAAAAAGCAGCGCGATCTGGAAACGCTCGTGCGCCGCATCCTTTCAAACCCCGTCTCGCGCGCGGTGGCCTACCGGATGGTGTGCTCCTTTGCGCGCACCGAGCTGCTCGGCGGCGTGACGACGATCCGCACCGTCGGCGGGCTGGACACGTTCGACACCCGCCTGCGCGACGAGATCCGCGCCGGACGCCGCATCGGGCCGCGCGTGCTCGCGGCAAACGAGGCCATCTCCGTCCCCGGCGGGCACATGGCGGGCTCGGTCGCCATCGCGGCCAAGACGATCGACGAGGCGCTCGCACAGGTCGACGCCGTGCACGCGCAGGGCGCGGACCTCGTCAAGCTCATGATCACCGGCGGCGTCATGGACGCGACCGAGCGCGGCATGCCCGGCGAGGTGAAAATGCCGGCCGGGATGGTGCGCGCCGTGTGCGAGCGCGCGCACGCGCTCGGCTACACCGTGGCGGCGCACACCGAGTCCACGGAGGGTGTGCGCATCGCACTGCAAAACGGCGTCGACTCCATCGAGCACGGTGCGGCGCCGGACGACGAGATCCTGCGGCTGTTTGAGGAGCGGGGCGCATTTTTGTGCGCGACGTTCTCGCCCGCGCTGCCGTATGCGCGCTTTGACCGCGCGGTCACGCACCTGACCGAGGACGAGCAGTTCAACGGCCGCGTCGTCTTTGACGGCATGATCGCCTGCGCGAAGGCCGCGCTCGCGCACGGCATCCCCGTCGTGCTCGGCAACGACACGAGCTGCCAGTGGGTCGCGCAGTACGATTTCTGGCGCGAGCTGTGCTATTTCCACGAATACGCCGGCGCGTCCAACGCCTGCGCGCTCTACTGCGCCACCGGTCAGAGCGCGCGCATGGCGGGCCTCGGCGACGTGACCGGCACGCTCCGCCCCGGCCTGTGCGCCGATATGCTCGTCACGAGCGAAAACCCGCTCGCAGATCTGCGCGCACTGCGCACGCTCGACATGGTCGTCGCGCGCGGCCGGATCATCGACCGTCCGCGCCCGAAGCGCAACGCCCGGCTCGACGCCGGACTTGACACCCTGCTTACCTGAGCAGGGGATCCCATACCTTATATAATTTAGGTGATGTTATGAAAGCGCTCTCACAACCGCTGTTTGCCTCCCTGCAGGGCTATGACCGGCAGCAGCTCGGGCCGGATCTGTTTTCCGGCGTGCTCATCGCGCTGCTGTCCATCCCGATCTCCATGGGCTATGCCCAGTTGGCGGGTCTGCCGCCGGTCTACGGTCTGTACGGGTCGCTGATTCCGATCCTGCTCTTTGCGATGCTCAGCACGACGCGGGAATTCATCTTCGGCGTGGATGCCGCGCCCGCCGCCATGATCGGCGCGGTGCTCGCCTCACTCGGCGCTGCGCCCGGCGGCGCGGAGGCCATGCGCATCGTGCCGGTGCTGACGCTCTACGTCGCGCTGTGGCTGGCGGTGTTTGCGCTCGTGCGCGCGGACAGGGCCGTCGATTACATCTCCGAGCCCGTCATGGGCGGGTTCATCAGCGGCGTCTGCTGCGAGATCATCCTCATGCAGGTGCCGAAGCTGCTCGGCTCGGGCACGGGCACGGGCGAGCTGTTCGAGCTGCTGGAGCATATTTTTGACGCGGCAAAGGCCGTCAACCTGCCGACCGCCGTGCTCGGCTTCGGGACACTGGCGATCCTGCTGCTTGCGCCGCGCAAGTGGCCGAAGGTGCCGTGGGTGCTGGTGATGATGGTGCTCGGCGGGCTGCTCGGCGCGTTTGCGCCGCTGGCCGACCGGGGCGTGGCGCTGCTGGCCGCCGTACCGCGCGGATTGCCGAAGCTCGTGCTGCCGGATCTCACGGCGCTGCCGTTTACCGAGGCGCTCGTGGCGACGCTGCCGGTCGCGGCCGTGATCCTGGCCGAGACGCTGCTGGCCTCGTCCGGCACGGCGCAGAAAAACGGCTACCGGCTCAACGGCCGCCGCGAGATCGCGGCCTACGCCGTGTGCAACGTCGCCGCCGGGCTCGTCGGCTGCTGCGTCGTGTCGGGCAGCGTGTCGCGCACGGCGGTCAACGAGCGCAACGGCGGAAAAACGCAGCTCGTGTCCGTCACGGCGAGCGTGACCATGCTGCTCGTGCTGCTCTTCGCCACGCCGCTCATCCGCTTCCTGCCCGTACCGGTGCTGACGGCCATCGTCGTCAACGCGCTCATCGGGGCGACGGAGTTCGGCATCGCGCGGCGGCTCTGGCGCGTCAACCGCGTGGAGCTCGGCATCTTCACCGGGGCGTTTCTCGGCGTGCTGCTGCTCGGCGCGATCAAGGGCGTGCTCGTGGGCATGGTGCTGTCGTTTGTCGACGTGCTCATGCGCGCCGCAGCGCCGCAGCGCACCTTCCTCGGCACACTGCCGGGCAAGTCCGGCTTCTTCCCGATCGACCGCGTCAGCGGGGTGCAGCCGCTGCCGCACATCGTGCTCTACCGCTTCAGCGGCAGCCTGTTCTTTGCAAACATCCGCCGCTTTCAGGAGGACATTGAGGGCGCGGTGCAGCCAGACACGCAGGCCGTCATCGTCGACGGCAGCGCCGTCGTGAGCGTGGACATCACCGCCTGCGACCGGCTCGTCGCGCTCAACCGCAAGCTGCGCGCGCAGGGCGTGCGCTTTTATCTGACCGAGCACATCGGCGAGGTCAACGACCAGCTGCGCCACTTTGAGGCCGGCGAGCTCATCGAGACCGGCGCCGTGCGCCGCACGATCCGCGGCGCGCTGCGCGACGCCGGCGTGACGCTCGACCCCGGCAGCTCATATCAGAAGATCCCCGGCAATATGGACGACATCCGCCAGCTGCAGGAGCTTGAGTGGCTCTACGGTGCGGACGCGGAGGTGCAGATCGAGCGCAACGTCCAGCTCATGCTCGCGCGTATGCGCACAACGGACGACGTGCGCGCGCGCCGCGCCATGCTCGAGCACTTCCTCAACGAGGACTTCCACTTCGGCAGCATCGACGCCGACGAGGTGCTGCTGCATCTCGAGGGACACACGGACGAGCTGGCCGAGCTGCTCGAAAACTCCGAGGACGACGTGTTCACCGACCTCGAGGTCGAACGCGACAGCCTCATCGACCGCGTCGAGCAGGACTATCCCGAGCTGGTCGAGCACGTGCGCGAGCGCCGCGACCACCTCGACCACGACTTCCACACCAACCATCCCTCGAGCGCCGCGCGCATCGACGCCCGCCGGCAGCAGCTGCGCGCACGCATCGAGCGCGAGCGCGCCGAGCGAAACGAGCGCCGCGCCCAGCATCAGGCCGACCTGCTCGAGCGGCACGAGCAGCACGCCGCCGCGCATCAGGAGCGGCATGAGCAGCACGCCGCCGCGCATCAGAAGCGGCACGAGCAGCATGCCACCGAGCAGCAGCTGCGCCACGAGCGCCAGCTTGAGGAGCGGCTGCGCCGCCAGGCGGAGGCGCAGGTCGCGCGCGAACAGCGGCAGGCGGCAGAGCTGGCCAAAAAGGCGCAGCGTGCAGCCGAGCGTGCCCGCCGCCACGCCGAGCACTCCGCCGAGCGCGCGCAAAAGCACGCCGAGGATCTCGCGCGCAAGATGCAGCGCCACGCCGAGCACAAGGCCGAGCGCCTCGAGCGCCACGCCGCGCACGAGGCAAAGCACGAACACAAGCACGGCGACGAGGACTGAGCGCCGCGCACACAGGCGGCTTTTGTCAGGGGAACGCAGCGCACGTCGAAAAATAAGTTTACATAATTCCGAAACCCGCTCGACACGTTCCACCTGTCGAAGGCAGGCGAGAAAAAATGGATTTTTCCGAATCTTTATGCTTTTCGACGAAGTATATCAGATTATGTCAACGGAAACTTAGGGTTATTCGCCAAGAACCACACGATTCCAGCATCCCAAACATGGTAAAATATCCGCGCAAGACAGGGAAAACGAGCGGTTCATCAGACAGCTGACCGCAAGCCCGAAATTTTGCAGAGGAGAAGGTTATGGAAACAAAAATCAGTGTACTGGTGGCAGAGCCCAGTGAGGAATACCGCGCAGCCTATGCCAAGGCCATCGCCCGGGAGGCGGACATGGAGCTGGTCGCACAGACGGACAACGGGCTGCGCGCAGAGGCGCTCGTCGACGAATTTCAGCCCGACGTGGTGGTGCTCGACCTCGTGCTGGCGAGCGTCGACGGTATGTCGCTGCTGGCGCGGCTGCAGGCCAAGGAGAAGCCGCCGCGCGTGATCGTTACATCCGCGATCTACAATGACGAAGTGCTCATGGAGTGTGCCGATCTCGGCACGATGTACTTCATGCAAAAGCCGGTCGACCCGCCGCTGCTCGTGTACCGCATCCGGCAGACCGCGCGTCCGCGCCGCCGCACCGGCAGCCTGTGCGCGCAGCTTGACGCACCCGAGCCCGCGCCCACGCTCGAGAGCGTCGTCACCGACGTCATCCATGAGATCGGCGTCCCGGCGCACATCAAGGGCTACCAGTACCTGCGCGAGGCGATCATGCTGGCCATCGACGATATGGACGTCATCAATTCCGTGACCAAGGTGCTCTACCCCGAGGTCGCGCGCAAATTCAACACCACGCCCTCGCGCGTTGAGCGTGCGATACGCCATGCGATCGAGGTCGCGTGGGATCGCGGCGATCTGGAGACGCTGCAGAAGTTTTTCGGCTACACGGTTTCGAACATCAAGGGCAAGCCGACGAATTCGGAGTTCATCGCCATGATCGCCGACTGCCTGAGTCTGCGGCAGAAGCAGAGCGCGTGCTGACGCGCGGCATGGATGGCAGAGGGATGCACAAGCGCCCCCGAACCCAAAACGGTTCGGGGGCGCTTTTTGTCTGTATTCAAATCTCAGGGGTGTACTGCCCGAACTTACCAGCTCGGGAACAGGGCAAGAAAATCGTCAAGGTTGCGGTAGCTGCCGCCCTGCGGCGAGAGATCCGGCGCGGCGGCATAGGCGCTGCCCGGCGCGGCCGTGACGGTGAGGTTGGCCGCATCGACCTGCGTGCGCAGCGTGATCCGGCTCGGCGTGAGCGAGATGTACAGCGGCGAGGCCGCGATGTTCGCCGTGATGTTCAGCGCACCGTCGGCATAGCCGAAGTCCGAGATCGCGCCGACAACGCTCGCGAACGACAGGTGCTCGAAGAAGTAGGTGTACGCCTCGATAGCGTTTTGCACCGTCTGGCGGTCGACGCCCGGCGTGACGGTGAGCACGGCATAGAGCGCACGCTCGAGCGAATCCATCGACGCCGTGACGTGGTGCCAGCCGTAGTCGATGTACACGCGGTCGTTCCAGAAGGTGACAGTCAGGTCGCGGCCGAGGATCTGCGACACGGCGCGCGCCGCGACGGGCTTGCCGAACGAGAGCACGACATCGGTGTCAAGGCTGTAGCCGTTGACGCTCACCGTCGCATCCATGCCCATGGCCTGCGCGCCGACATAGCGCTCAAGCACGGGGGCAAAGGGCTGCAGCTGCGAGAGCGTGACATAATTTCCGCTCGTGGGGCTGAGCGCGGCGGCACTGCCGGACGTCGAGGTGACCGTCACGCGCACCGTCCAGTCCGCCG
>OGOL01001847.1_pt1 | contig 18228 bp, 6 predicted proteins | sample 1552641 | NCBI WGS metagenome assembly OGOL01 (sample SAMEA2580140, study PRJEB22360) | human gut metagenome | biome: human gut; feature: human-associated habitat; material: faeces | place: Denmark | collected 2008/2010 | reverse complement strand
ACGGGCGCGAATAGTACGGAGCGACCACAAGCACCGCATCGGCGCCCGCCTCCTGAGTCTGCTCCACCATGCGCACGGTGTGGGCGGTATCGTTGGAACCCGCACCGGAGATAACGGGCACGCTCACCACATCCTTGACGGCCTGAACCAGCTCGACCTTCTCCTCCATGTGGGTGGTGGGAGACTCGCCCGTGGTGCCATTGACCACAAGGCCATCGGCGCCATCGGCGACAAGCTGCTTCGCAAGCTTCTGCGCGGCCTCGAAATCAACGGAACCGTCGGCCTTCATGGGGGTGACCATGGCCGGAAGAATACGTCCGAAAGGAGCAGGATCAAGAAGATGCATAGTACCGTCAGTCATAGTGCCAACGGTACTTCCCGCCACGGACGCCGAAGCGCCCGAGTTCGCGACCATATCGCAATATGAACTGCCTTCCAGAGACCAAAATCCCCCACCCGCTGGAACAATCCTCCCGTTGCCGAGCCTCCCAGAGTCCCGAAACCTCCAGTCACTGGAACAATCGGTACGCTAAACAACCCCTCACATTCCCAAAACCTCCACCCGCTGGAACAATCCTCCCGTCAACCAGCCTCCCAGAGACCCAAAACCTCCAGTCACTGGAACAATCCTCCCGCTGCCAAGCCTCCCACAGTCCAAAATCCCCCAGCAAGTGGAAGAATCGGTACGCTTAGCCGCATACTCAGGGGGATTCAAGCCAAATGACTTCACGATTTTGATCTGGTGACCGCACGATTTCGGAATATCGCACGATTTTGATTTCCTGACCGCACGACACTCCAAAACAGTGCGGTCACCAAGAGGGAAAAGTACGGCCACCAGAACAAACTCAGGCAAGGTATTGGGTGGGGTTCTGTTCGAACTTGGCGGCGCAGCCCGGGTTGCAGAAGTAGTAGGTGGTGCCGTTGTACTCGCGGGTAGCCGCAGCGGCGGCCGGATCGACGCTCATGCCGCAAACCGGATCCTTGGCGAGCACGCTCTGGTCGGCGCCGGCAGTGTGGCCGCAGCAGGAGCGCGCGCCGCCCATGCCTTCCATGCCCTCGTGCATACCTTCCTTCTTGGCCTTGTGATCGCTGAACAGTCCCATGATGAATCCTTTCTGACTATGGTTGTTGTGATTATTATCGTTCGGGTTCGGCTGGCGAACCTGATACGTCCTGTTTGCGGCACGCACCGCCTTGTCTGGATCGAACAGGCGCAGTCGGCTCGCATTCGTCACCACGCACAGCGACGAGAACGCCATGGCAGCGCCCGCGATCATCGGATTGAGCATCATGCCGGTGAACGGGTAGAGCACGCCCGCCGCAATGGAAATGCCGATGCTGTTGTAGCCAAGGGCGAATCCAAGATTCTGCGCGATATTGCGCATGGTGGCATGGGTCAGATCAAGCGCATGCACCAAACCCATCAGAGAGCCGTTCATCAATGTCACGTCCGCGGACTGGATCGCCACATCCGTACCCGTTCCAATGGCGAATCCCACATTCGCACGGGCAAGCGCAGGAGCATCGTTGATGCCGTCGCCCACCATGGCCACCGTATAGCCTTGCGCCTGCAGTTTTGCGATTTCGTCCGCCTTGTTTTCCGGTCGCACTCCAGCGATCACGTTGCTGACGCCAACTTGATTTGCCACGGCATGTGCCGTTGTTTCGTTGTCTCCGGTGAGCATCACCACGTTGACGCCATGCGATTTCAAAGCTGCGATGGCCTGTTGTGAATCGGGTTTTACCGTGTCGGCAACGGCCACGATTCCCGCAAGCTCGCCGTCGACCGCTGCAAGCATCGGCGTTTTCCCTTCCGCCGACAGCCGTTCCATAGTCTCGATGATGTCATCGAGATCCTCGTTGCCGACGCTCGGCATGGCCACGTCAAGATCGTCGATCAGATCGGTATTGCCAACAGCGATACTATGTGACGCGACATGCGCAGTGACTCCCTGCCCGGAAATCGCACGGAATTGCGTTGCCTCGCCTAACGTAAGATGCTTTTCTTGCGCTCCGGCAACAATCGCGGCGGCAAGAGGATGTTCGGAATCCCGTTCGGCACTGGCTGTGATCGCCAGCAAATCATCTGGTATTTCACGCCATTTTCCAAGCGGAAGCACGTCGGTCAATGACGGTTTACCAGCGGTGATCGTACCTGTTTTGTCAAGCACGACAGCATTGATTTTGCCGCACGTCTCCAGCGCTTCGGCGGAACGAATCAGCACACCCATTTGCGCGGCGCGACCGGTCGAAACCGTTACGGAAAGCGGTGTGGCAAGACCCAATGCGCACGGGCATGCAATCAGAAGCACCGAAACCGCCGCCACCAGTGCATGCACCACGCGCGGTTCCGGCCCGAACGCAAACCACAATGCGCACAACCATACGGCGATCAGTACCACAATCGGCACGAAAATACCGGAAATCTTATCCGCCAGGCGCTGTACCGGAGCTTTGGAACTTTGCGCGGATTGCACCAATCCAATGATCTGCGCGAGCACCGTGTCTTTGCCGACTTTTGTGGCACGATACCGCAACGATCCGGTACCGTTGATCGTGGCACCGGTCACATTGCCGCCAGCCTGCTTCAGCACCGGCATGGATTCGCCGGTGATCATGGATTCGTCGACAGACGATGAACCGGAAATAACCGTGCCGTCAACGGGAAGTTGTTCGCCCGGACGAATCGCAATAATATCTCCGACCAACACCTGATCGACCGGAATTTCCTCTTCGATTTCATTACGCACCACGCGAGCGGTTTTCGGCTGCAGTTTCGCCAATGCACGCATGGCTTCTCCCGTACCGACGCGAGCGCGCGCTTCAAGCAATTGCCCGACCAGCATCAGCGTGATGACCACACCAACCGCTTCAAAATACGGTTCTCGAGCATTCTCAGGCAGAATCTGAGGCACAAACGTGACCACACACGAGTAGGCAAACGCGAATACCGTACCCAAACTGACCAATGCGTTCATTTCCGGAGAGCGGTGAATGATCGCAGCGAAACCGCTACGGAAAATCGGTAATGCGGCATAGCACATCACCGGCAGCATCAGTATGAACTGCGCCCAATTCGGCATCGGATACAGCATCAACATCGTAGAAGCGAATACCGGAATCGTAACGATGGCAGACACAATAAGCCGCGTAACCAGTGCCCGCATTTCACGAGATGCGGAAGAATCATCTGAAGAACCAGCAGAAACAGAAGAAGTATCAACGGATTCATACGATGCTTCATCAACCGCAGTCTGTTGCGATTGCACAGGAACATGAGATTCTGCATTATTCGGATTTTCTTCCGACGCTGAATACTCGTCCTGCATTGCAGCATGATGTTTTCCCGGCAACACACGCAACGTGCCATGCAGCATGTTCATACCGCACGCAAAACCGTACTCCCCCGGCCTATCAGGATGAATCGTCAACGTCGTTGTACGGAAAGGAGGTAATGCAAGATCGACGCCGAAATCGGAGAACACTACGTGCGACGAGCATTCGCCGTCTTCTTTTCGATCGAAGATCAACCGCAAAGGCAAACCAGCCTCGGCTTCGATGACTGCCGGACTGTACCCGCCTTTGACTTCGACGACCGCCTCTTGCACGCCGTTGTCGACACGGGCGCGGAACGCTTTACGCGGCGCGAAAAAGAACCACAAAACGGCTACCGTCACAGCCAATGCGACGATGATGGCAATCAGAGCCTGCATGTTTCACCGGTTTCCATATTGCATTCGTTTCGATTCGGACAGTCACACTGTATACCAGCACTTGAGCCGATTGCCAAGAGTCAGCGCACAGCTTTATTACGTAGGTATACGACGATATGAATAATCCCCAAATCGCCGATGCCTGAAATAAGCCAACATCAGCGGTTTGGGGACCATTTACCGTTCAACTGTAGGGATTTACAGGTCGAGGAAGTTGTCGAGGCCGACGGTCACACCCGGGTATGCACCAGTGGAGACCTTGCGAACGGCCAGCAGCACGCCCGGCATGAAGGAGATGCGGTCGAAGCTGTCGGCGCGAATGGTCAGCTGCTCGCCGTCGTTACCGAACAGGGCTTCCTCATGGGCATTGAGGCCACGCAGACGCACGGCGTGCACATGAATGCCGTCAACCACTTGGCCACGGGAACCGCCATCGGTTTCGGTGGCATCCGGAACAGGGCCAAGACCCGCTGCCTTACGAGCTGCGGCAATACCCTGCGCGGTATGGAATGCGGTGCCGGACGGAGCATCCACCTTGTTCGGGTGGTGCAGTTCGATCACTTCGGCGGATTCGAAGTACGGAGCCGCAACCTTGGCGAAATAGTCGGCAAGCACGGCGGAAATGGCGAAATTCGGCGCTATGAACACGCTCTGGCCCTCGCGAGGCGCGGCAGCGAGCGCGGCACGCACCTGATCGAGCTTCTCTTCGGTCCAACCGGTGGTGCCCACCACCACGTCAACACCTTGCGCCACGAGTGCGCGCACATTGTCAAGAGACACGCTCGGCACGGTGAACTCCACCACCACGTCAGTATTTTCGGGGGTAATTTGGCTCAGGTCGTCGTCAGCGTCAAGCGCGAGCGCCAGTTCGGTGTCGTCCGCGTTGTTCACAGCGTCGACCACGTGGGAACCCATGCGCCCTTTGGCGCCAACTACAGAAACCTTGATCATTGCAACTCCTTCAAGCGTTCTGACTGCATCTGTCTGCAACAGCTTTCTACGATTCCAACGAATCCAACAATAGAATACAATTGCCCGAACATAATCCTCACGATCATTTTCGGGCAATTTCTGGAATGCTTAATCCACATAGTATCTATGAATCACAGATCATCTATGAATGCTGTGAAACATTTCGACGCGTGATCACCCAGCCGATCAGGGCGAACGGGATCGAGGCGAGCACGAAAATCCACGGCAGCATAAGGCTCACGTCGGGTGTGGCGTGATCCAGTATGATACCGGTGATCATCGAGCCGAATGATGCGCCGACAGTTCCCGCAGTGCTCACCCAGGAAAGGCCTTCGGTCAACGACTCTTCAGGAACGGTTTCTTTCATCACGAGGTTGCCCGATGCGAACACCGGCGAAACAGCCAGACCGGTGAGAATTTCCACAATGCCTATTACGATCAGATTGCCTTGGCACAGGTGAATTACAAAGAAGCCGGCTGTGATCGCCGCAAGGAACATGATCATGTAACGCCAACGGGATCCTTTGAGATCAAGCGTTCCGAAAACCAGCGCGCCCATACACGAACCGACCGCTAGCATCGCCAGCTGCACGCCGAGCACGGAATCAAGATGCAACGATTTCATGACGGCTGTCATGGACGTGTCGAATGCGGTGAAACTCATGTTGAATATGATGAAAACCAGCAGCAACGGAATCACGCCAGCATAAGTGAAAATGCTGCGTTTCTTGCGATTACCACTCGTCTTCAATTGCGCAATGGTCAGCCTGTTGCGCAGTGCGGAACCTGAATCGCCAGTATTGCTGACATCGCCATCGATAGTCAATCGCACATCGGCATCGTCTAAAGAGGCCGAAACGACCTTGACTTCATGCACGACCGGCGGCTGCGTGTCTTTCAATGTGAAGAAAATGGTACCGCCAAGGGCGCAGGCAATCGTTGGCACGAACAACTGCGAAACAGGGTGCACAGAAGCTGCAAGGAACGCTGCGAGAATCGGTCCGAAAATGAATACGATTTCGTCAATGGCGGATTCCATGGCGTATGCGGTGTTCAATAGTTCGCCGTTGCCGGTGCGGTCGAGCACGTACGCCCAGCGGGTACGCACGAGTGCGCCGAACGAGAATTGCGTAAGACCCATCACCACGGCCAGCATGAACAGCAATGGAATAGGCACGCGCACCAGTGCGGCGAATGCGAAACCAAGCATGGTGATGATTTGCACGACAAGCACCATCGAACCGACCTTACGCTGGCCGAATCGGTCGAACAGTCGCGCGTACAGTGGCGTGACCGCTGCGGTGGCGAGCACATATGCGGCGCTCATCACGCCTGCGATCGTCCAATTGTCGTACAGGTGGTTGAGTGCGAGAATAATGCCGAGGCCCATCATCGACATCGGCAGTCGCGCCAAAGCTCCGGAAGCGCAGAACGCTTTGGTTCCCGGAATGGAGAACAATACGGAATATGGCGACTTCGGGGTTTCGGTTGCGCTGGTGGCAGCCATGCTTATCGCTCCTTAACTTTCGTTGGCGTCCGGCACGTGTGCCCGCCCACACATGCTGCACGAGGGTAGCGGCGCTCCTCCACAACGCTGCACGTAGTGCGTTACCCTACGTGCAGGCTGGAAAGCGCCGCTTTTCAACGATGATCAAGAACAAGCAGGATGCGTACACGCGTCCTTTGGCGCACCAGCACTAGTCGTTGTCGGATTGTTTCGGAATTCCGTAGCTCAACTCGGCAAGGATCTCTTCTTCTGTTTTGTCGGCGGCGTTCAGCTGCCGATTGCCCTCAACGGGCTCACTCAGATAGTAGAGGCAGGCGTCGATAGCATCAAGCGGTACGCCTTCCATTGCCGACAGCAGCAGCCGATACATATCCAACTGCACTAATTTTTCTTGTATTTCTTCTTTTTTCCTAGGTTTTTTTCCAGTTTTCCAATCGACTATCGTATATTGTTTCGATTGGTCCTTTTCGTTGAGACCTCCGAAGAACACCGCGTCGAGCTTGCCGTTGATGATGGTGCCCAATTGCGGCATATTGACGACGATCTGCCGTTCCGCCCACGCGGGCTTACGTTGCGCCCATGCCGACGTGGCAAGACGCTGCTGCCAATCGAACAATGCATTGTTTTCCATCGCATTTTCCGCTGCATTTTCGACCGCCGCATTATTTTTTTGAGATTGCATCCCATTGTTGCGTTTGATTTCGGCGAGCATCGACGATCTCGATTCAGCTACGCGCGTATTTCCGTTGCCTTCAGCACCGCCGACGATGTAAGCAATATCCACATCGGCCATAATGAACCGTTCCGCCCACGCATGGAACTGCGTGCCTAACTGCGCGGCTGGTGACGCGACATTTGGGATCGGACGTACGAGCCCACGCCAGTAGGCGCGGGCGCCACGATCGTTCATCATGCCCGCGCGCGCCTGCAGGGAGGTGACGTTCTGACGGCCGGACGCAAGAATCTTCTCGCCTTGCGCACGCACCGACCGGTCGAACGCATCCTGCGATGCGTCGGCCAACATGTCGGGCATGAGATTGCCATCATCGACCAACAGTTGCGCGCAATGCAGCAGAGAACCGGCCGAACCGAGCGCAACGTCATCAGCAACAGCATCCGCACCCACGCCGGTATCCAGGTCCGCAGCGCCGGCGACCATCGCATCACGCACCTGATTGGCGGACGAACGCAACATTTCGCAAGTCTCTTCAGTCAAAGCGCACGGCCATGGCAGGAATCGCTCGCCTTCCAGAGGCTCAAGCGGTGCGTTCCAGGCGTCACCGACCACCGCATCCTCGAAATCGCAGGCATGCTCGCCCACGAAATATCCGCTTGGCAATGGCGCGCCAATCGAATGCAAGCTGGAAATGCCATTTTCGGAAGCATTATTCCCGGAAATACCATCTCCAGAAAAAACGGCATCCGCACCATCCTCAACTTCCGCGATATCGCCCAGATTGCTCGGTTCATCCGCTCTGGAAACGATATTGAGCATGGAGTCATACACTTCCTGCCAGAAATTCGACGGTTTGGCCACTTGTTTACGCTCACCCACGGCACGCGGATCACGGCTTTCCACATTCGTTTCGCTATAGGTGAGCAGCGCCTCATGGCGGGCGCGGGTCAACGCCACGTATGCGAGACGACGCTCGTCGGCATGCAAGCGGCGGCCATATTCCTCGCTCTGCGTCAAATACAGTCCGTCCGGATCGACGCCTTCCATGTCGTCAACATTCATGGTGCGCAGGGTGCCGAACACTTCATCATCGATGATTTCCGCATCCTCCAACGCTTCCAAGGCCTCCAATGGATTCCAGCCGACGAGCGCGTCATGGGGGAATCGCGGCAGAATATCCGCATCCACGCGCACAGGAACAGGCACCGCGGCGGGATTCGTCAGCCACGTTTTGGCGTTTTCATGGTATTCAGGCGGCGTCCATACGCCATCTTGGAAACCATTGAGATGCGTTTCGTCAACGACAACGCTCAGGTTGTCGCCCTTGTTACTGGGAAATCCGCCATCGGTCATGCCGACCACGGCCACGGCATCCCATTCAAGTCCCTTCGACTGGTGCACGGTCATCAACACCACGTCGACGGGCACATCGGGGGCTACCGCGTTCTCTTCGGAAGCGTCGCGCAGCGAATCCACCCATGAGATGAACGCACGCAGGCTCGGCAAGCCTTGCGATGCGATCTCCTGCATGTACGTGTCGACGAGTTTCATCACAGCGTCGATCGGCGACTTGGCGAGCGCCACATGGGAGGCGTCAAGCGTGGCCTCGGCATGATCGGTACGCATATGCCGAGCCAACAGCATGTCGATGTCAAGATTCAACGCCGTAATGGCTTCGCGAACCACTTCCGGCAGCGGGTGGCCGAGCACGCGCTGCACTTGGCGGAGCGTATCCGCGGCACGAAGCACCGCCTGCACTCCCCTGCGGCTCAGCCTGCCATCGATGAGTTGTTCAAGATCGTCTCGTAGTATGAGATCCACCAGAAAAACAGCATTCGGCACTTGGTCGCGATATTCGCGCACAATGGATCGGATTTCAGCATTCGACAGACCAGAATCGGAAATCGTTTCGCTATTTTCGGAATTACTGGTTTTCCTGGAATCACCGGAATTTATAGGATCACCGGAATTCCCAGCTTTTGCGGTCTGCGCCGGAACAATTCCCGCCGATACGAGCGCACGATACCGGTACACCGTATTCACCCTCTCCGCCGTGTCCGCAAGCGCCTGCAGATCGTCGGCTTCAACGGCGAATCGTGGCGTCGCCAGCAGTCGCATAAGCGCCGCACTGTCGGTATGGTCGCTGACCGCGTGCAGCAGGGCGAACACGTCCTGCACTTCCGGACGTTCCAGCAGGGCCGCCTGCCCCACGACCAGCGTGGTCAGCCCGGCCTGCTCGAGCGCTTCCGCGTATTTCGACATGGTTCCTTTGGATCGGAACAGCACCGCCACATGCGGGCGATTGTCTTTCGCGCCATGGTCGAGGTCACGCGCAGAGGGCGTATGCAGGGCGATCGCATGTTTGGCGAAGCGCACGACCGCGTCGACTTCTTGGCCGAATGTGGCGAATCCGAGCACGCCAATCGTGCCTTCGGGGGCTTCTTCGATGTTGGAGAGCGCAGGCACGTCGACTTCGCGCATCAGCGAGCTGCTGAGGCGTCTGGCTGGCAGGCGCAACGGTTTGGTGAGATTGTTCGCCGCTTCGAGCACCATGCGCGAATTGCGCCGTGTCACCGTCAATGCGAACGGTTTTCTGGTGGTGTCCATGCCGAAATCGTGTTGCAGCATGCGGAATGCGCCCGGGCTTGCGCCTCGCCATGCGTAGATCGATTGGAAGGGGTCGCCGACCGCGTTGACCGCGCTGCGATGCGTATTGTCAGCGTGGAACAGCGCGCTCAGCAGTGCGGCCTGCGTGGTGGAGGTGTCTTGGTATTCGTCGAGAAGCACATGCGAGTAGCGTTTGCGGTACGTTGCGCCGATGGATGGGAATCGGGAGACCAGTTGGAATGCCGCGATGGTGAAATCGCTGAATTCCGCCATATTGCAGGCGCGTTTTTCGGCATGATAATCAAGCACGAGGTCGAGCAGCAGGTTGCGCTGCTTGGCGACGGATGCGAGTTGCGTACTGTTGTATACGCACATGCTGTGCCCGAGTTCGCGGTATTTCTCCAGTTTCTTTTCGTAATCCGCGTCGGAATCCTTTTTCAGCCGTTTCGGCGGTTTTGGGGATTTCGGCTGCTCAGTTGGCACGGTTTCGCCGTCAAGCGCCTTATCAACCTGTCTGATGAACGCTTCATCCCAGTCGCGCACACGTTGCACCGCCTCGTCGAAGCTGGTGCAGCCGCTGCCGATCATAGCTCCGGAAATGGCGTTAGACAGGGCGAATACGTTGCCCGCTATGGTGTTGAACGATTTCAGATCGCCGTCGAACGCCATGAGATCGACCATATGCTTGTCGAGCACGGTGTGGATGAGCTGCATGGCTCCGGCCTCGCTCAATGGCTGCGTGTTTTGGTCGAAGCCGACAAGCAGTCCGTATTGACGCACAATGGATTGGAAGAAAGCGTCGTACGTGGAGACTTCCGGTTTGAGGAACGTCATATTCGCCGATTTCAGCCCACGTTCACGCTGGTTGCGGCTCACGGCTGCGGACACGCGCGACAGCAGTTCCGAAGCCGCTTTGCGCGTGAAAGTCAGTCCGAGGATTTTTTCGGGGCTCACGCCTTGTTCGATCAGTGTGATGATTCGCCTGGTCATTGTGTAGGTTTTGCCCGATCCGGCACCGGCGACCACCACCACATCCTCATAGGAGGGCGCTTGGATAACGGCGGCCTGCTCCGGACTGTCGGTGAATTTCATGGTTCCGCTCATGCCGTTCTCCTTTCGAATACGGTGTTCTGTTCGCCCGCGCAGGCCGGGCAGACCGCAGTGTTCCTGCAATATTTCATATGTTCCGATGTTGGCCTTGCCGTGATTTCGTTTGCCCTGCTGGCTGCGGCCGCGTAGAAGACCCTGGCGATCATGGTGAGGGACCATACCACCATGGTGTTTCGCAAGCCGACGAATTCACTCCAATGCTCGTCGCTTACTTCCATCGGTGGAAGCATCTCGTCGAGTCCGTCTTGGAAATCCTTGTCAAGTTTTTTGATGTAGTAGCGCGGCACGAATGCGCCCGTATTTAGGCTTCCGTTCGCGAACAACGCCTGCTGCATATGCGATTCGGCGGCGGTGTTGCCATATGGTGCCGGGAATGCATGCTTCGTTACGTGGAACAGCGCACTTTGCGTGATGTTCGGCGCAGCAGCCACCGCTTGTGCCCCATGCAGACCGCTTCCTTCGGGGAACACGAGTCCCAGCTGGTAGCAGACGAGCTGCAGATCGTTGAACAGGCCTTCGCCGTTCGGACTTGCACCGGTTTTGTAGTCGATCAGACGCACTTGCTGCGTGCCGTCCGCCATATCACGACGTTCCACACGGTCGATTCTGCCGGTCAAGCGCACGGTGAGATGTTCGCTCATGCCTGTTTGAGGCCATCCTCCGACCAACGTTCCCATAATGGCAATCAATTCGTTTCGTGAAATCGCATGAATGCCGTCCATCGCATTGTAGGCTGCGAGAATATCGTCGAAATCGAATTTTGCGGTGAATTTCAGTTCAGGTTCGGCTTTCGTGAGTTTTCCAACGCTGAACGCATCATTGTTTTTAATTGGATAATCACCATGATTCGATTGAACGAAATACGTGGCGATGTTACGCAACGCATCCTTCGCCTGTTCATCTTTTTTCAATGCCTGATATCGTTGCGCGGGATCGGTGATGCCGTTCAGATCGCCGCGTAGACGCTCATATTCGGCATACATTTGCTCGGTGATCGCGTCGATGTTGTCCATATCGCTGATGGCGGTGTGCTGTTCCGGCATGTCAAGTCCGGCTTCGGTGGCTTTCTGCGCCACCGTGTGGATCAGCGAGCCGAAATTCGTGGCGACGCTGCCCATGCGCGGGCCGGAGAAACGGTTTTCAAGCATCCAGCACACCGGGCACGCCCACAGATTGTCCACCGCGGACGGAGACAGGGTCACCACGTCGGATTGCCGTGTCTTGCCATCTTGAATCGTTTCCCGTTCAGCGAGTGAAACAGGCTCCTCCACGAACGGCCAACAATCGGGATCAGCCGCCCTAATGCCTCGAGAGGCCAGCAGTGCCAATGTTTCAGCGGCGTCACGGGCCTTCGGGCTGTTCGACGGTTCCATCGCAAGCACGCTTCGCGCGGCCGCGATCAAACCACGGGGATCGGATTCAAGTCCCGCATAATCGCCCTGACTGCCGATTGCCGCATATTCGCGCTGTTCCATATCGGCGTCTCTATCGCGGTCAAACCATTCCGGCACATACCCATACAGAAAATCAGATGGCACGTGGTCGTCGTTCAGCACGGCGCTCATCACCGCGCACTCATCGGCACGGGTCAACGCCACCAGGAAGCTTTTCTGCTCGGATGCGAGCACGGCAGCCAATTGCGCATCCCGCTTGCCCGCCGAAGTGGTGACGGTATCGGACAGTTCGCCATGCAACATCACATCGGCGAGTTCCTCACCGCCGAACAATGTGTTGCGTGGCGTAAGATTCGGCCATTGCCCTTGCTGCAAGGATGGCAGAAACACCAGGTTCCAATGCCTTCCCGCCGCGCCTGCGGGCGTGGTCAGCGTCACTGCCTGGTCGATGGGCGCGGTGTGAGCCAACGAATCCGCCTCGATAGTCAGCGAGCGCACCTGTTCCATGAACGCTTCAATGGTGCGTGCGGCGAACTTGCCGCTTGATTCGCCGCCGGAAGCGTAGTTGAACAAGCGCATCGCCGCATCAAGTCGGTCGTTCGCGGCACGGCCGGCTGCCGAATGCTCCAAGGCTACGCGCTGCCAGATTTCCGCTTTTCCGCAGGCACGCCATGCGCAATCCAACACGTATTGCGGTTCACGCAAAACCAGCTTGTGTTCCGCCTCGCACGTTTTGTCAAGCACTTTCCACAATGATGCGAAAGCCTTGACCTGTGGATCCGAGCCCGTCACGGAGGCGATCGTGTCGATCACACGATCGGTGTTTCCTTCCAAAAGAAGCACGTATAGAGCGTCCATATCGAACACGGGATCATTCTGGTCTCCATCATGCCCACCATCATGTTGACCTTCGTCGGAAATCGCATGGCATTTCGCCATGTATTCATGCCAATCCGCCATCAAACGCAGCAGCGACGACTGCTGTTCGACGTCCGTCTTCGCCATGTTCGCAGAATCCTGCGTGCGAATCTCATCATCGCCCACAATCTCAGCGAGCGAAGCCAACGCATGCATCGCGGATTCCACGGACGCGAGACGGGCCGGGCGCCCTTCATGCTGCCTGTCGCCGCCGACCGTAATCAGCGGGGATGCCATGATCGACGCCACACGTGAACGAATATAGGATCCGGCCGCCTGCGGGTCCATGCCCGAAGCCGCGATTGTCCGCCTTTTCAATTCCGCCAATTCAATCAGCGCGAACAGGCCTTGCACGAACGGTTCGTCCTTCAACGGCCGTGTCACGCTTGAATAGCGCACGGGAACGCCGTCGGCACGCAGCCGTTCGCCGAACGCGCGTACGGTGGCATTGTCATGCGTGATCACAGCCATGTCGTTCCATTCGCGGGACCGTTGCAAATGCTCGGTTTTGATCTTCCACACCACGTCATCGAGCTCTTCGGACGAGGAACGGTACAGGGCCGTTTTCACACTGCCGTCGGCAGGCGTGACGCAAGCATCCGTATTGCCGGACGGCAATGCTTCGATAGGCATCGCCCCCGGTATGTTCCGCATTTTGCCTGGGCGCTCCGGCAGGGGCACGTCAGTCGGTTCCGTGCTTGCGATCGACAGGCTTACGCGGGTCGCGACAAGCGTGCGATAGTCGTCATGCACGTTTTGCCTGTTCGACGCGTTTCGGATGGTTTGCGCGCCATCATTTTCGCATGCGGCATACAGGTTTTCGATGCGCTCCAATCGCGCTCCCATGCGCGACTGCGCCTCGTTGAACAGATATTCCGGATACGATCCGCGGAACGTCTGCACGGCTTCGTCGGGATTGCCCACCAACAGCAGGCGCGTTCCGCGATTATGCAAGGCCTCAAGCAGGGCGAAACCAGCCAACGTCGCATCCTGGAAATCGTCGACGATCAGCATGTTTGGAATATCGGCATCCCGTATGTCAGACACGGCCTCGGTGGCGTCGATCATCAGTTGCGACGCATCAAGACGGTATTCGCCGGAATAGGCTGCACGAATCGCCGCATTGTATTCCTCACGCAGCGCGAAGGCGAGACGCCATTGGGTGCGCAGGCGTTCGCGACGCGCGTCAAGCTCGCCATTCCTGCTGGCCGCGCGGGCGATGAGCATGTTTTCAAGCTCCGGTTTCGCACCGATCTCGTTCATGCGCGCAAGCATGTCTCGCAATTGGTTGGCGAATGCGTCGGTGGAATCGTCGGCCACCAGTCCGGACCATTCGGAAACAGCGAAATAGACACGCAGCAGATCGCAGGTGGCGCACTCGTCGCCATGCTGCCTATGTTCCACATGCGATGCAAGCACCTTGCGGATGATCACATCCTGTTCGGCGCCGTTCAACAGTTTCGGCAACGGTTTGCCCTGTGCGGATCTTGCGGCCGTCAGCAGGCGGAATGCGACGGCCGACAATGTGGTGACCGGTCGAGCCTGCGAAACCGCCGACAATTCACGGATCGCGCGATCGCCCAACATGTCGGCGATCTGTCTGCCGGACACCGTCATCACGGCATTCGCATCACCATACCGCTTCATCGCGGCGATCAGCATGTCCAACGCAAACTCGGTTTTTCCGCTGCGCGGCGCTCCCGCAACCAACGTGACGTGAGCAAGATCTTCCAAATCCATCATGCCTCCCAACACTACTAGTCTCATCCTCCTTTACCTGACAAATCCGGCAATGGAGGAAACTCATGCCGGAAGGCTCGGTGGCCGCGAAAGGGCGGGACATGGGAACACCTCGGATGCCCGTCTTCGTATGCAGACATTCGACTCCTTACTGGTAGGTTTCTGGGTTGGTCTTCGGATAGCATGGCCTTCAGAGAGGGCAGTGAACAGCATCCGCATTACGAGGAAAGAGAGCATATGGAAGCCATGGATAGCGCTCCCCCTCAAATCCCTGGGTACACATTCGCCCAGAAGTTGGGGTCCGGTTCCGAAGCGAACGTGTACTTGTATCAGCAGCTTTCCCCCAGCCGTCAGGTGGCCATCAAAGTCAGCAAGGGAATGCTCGACCCGCGCGCGGCGGCAAGATTCCGTTCCGAAGCGAACTTCATGGGCAAAATCTCATCACACCCTTACATTCTTTCGGTGTATGAAAGCGGCGTCACCACCACAGGCAACGGCTACACCGTGTTCGAATACGCTCCGGGAGGCAATTACAAGACCTTCCTGGAATCCAACCGTCTCAACGCAGACCAGATGCTCACCGTCGGCATCAATCTGGCAAGCGCCCTTTCCACTGCGCATCGCGAAGGCATCATCCACCGCGACATCAAGCCCAGCAATATTCTCATCAACACGCACGGCATGCCCATGCTTTCCGATTTCGGCATCGCGGGAACGATTTACGGACGCCCCGGCATCGGCTACACCATCGCGTGGGCTCCGCCGGAAGTGCTTGCGAAGAACGGCGGAGGCAACGAATCCTCCGACATTTATTCTCTGGGGGCGACGCTGTTTGCCATGCTGACGGGCCAGTCGCCGTACGAATACGGCTATTCCGAAGCTCTTGGCGCAACCCGAGGCAAAGAACGCGGCACTCTACTGAGGAACATCATTCTCACCAATCCGCTGCCCAAGCTCAACAGTCCGGATGTTCCTCCACAAGTGGAGCGGATCCTGCGCAGGGCGTTGAATGAAACGCCGGAGGACCGATATTATTCCGCATATGATTTCGCGCGCGACATGCAGCGTGCACAGCAGGAATTGTATGGCCATGCCACGCCGACCACGGTTGAGGGGGAACCGCCGTTCCCGCAGAACCTGTACGCACAGTCGCAGGCGAACATTCAGGTTTCGCCAACTGCCCCAAAGCAGCGTAGCATTTGGGCCAAGTCTCTTGTGATCGTTGTTTCGGTGGTCGCCGCGATTGCAGCCGTCGAGCTGGCGTTCGCGTATGTGATCATGCCGAATATGGATTCCGTCTCAGACAACAGCAGCGTGCAGATCAAGAATCCGGAAACGTATGATCAGGAGAACGATTCGCCTGATTCGGCCATCACCACCGGCAGTGTGCCCAGTGTCGAGAATCTGACCGGGTCATATTCCGCCGATGGCGGCAGTGTGCAGTTCACTTGGGCGAATCCCGACCCGCAGAACGGGGATTCATACGCATGGTCGATGGTCGGCGATGCCGGTGTTAATCCGAATACCCAGGGAACCACCACCACCGACACGCATATCAGCATCGAACCCGCCGACAGCTCGCAGACCTGCATTCAGGTGAGCCTCATCCGAGCCGACCGTCAGATGTCGCAGAATCCTGCGATCGCGTGCGCAGCCAAACCATAAGCATCACAGCACTTCATAACAGGGTTGGCCAATGGCATTATTCAATCGCAGGCGATGTCCGGAACGAACACAACGACCATCGAAACGCTCAAGGAAGAACCGAAAAAATGGGCAAACGCAAGAACGCAGCCAATCAGTCGGCACAATCGCACGAACGACAATTGCGCTTCGGACCGATGATGCGCAAACTGCTGTTGCCGTCGAGAAGCAGACGGTGGATCACGCCGATCGTCATGCTGTTTCTGCTGCTGGGCATCATCGCAGGCGCGTTCATCGTCAGTTCGGTGACACAACAGCATGTACAACTTGACGACGGCACCGTGTGGATCACTTCGCTGAAGGACCGCAAGGCCGCACGATTCAATGCGAAAAACAAGGATGTGGACGCTGGAGTCTCGTCCGCAGCCTCCCGTTTCGACGTGGCCCAACATAATGGCAGCACCGTGATTTCCGAAGGTACGAAAGCCAGCAACATCGCAGCTTCCACAATCAGCGAAACCGGCAACACCGCCATCAAAACGGATATCGAAACCATTGTCGGAGGCGATACCGCAGCGTTCATCAACGTCAAAACCGGCAATGTGTGGGTGGGATCCGCTTCCGATGTGCAATCCGTCAATCCAACCACCGACAAGCCGAAAATGAAACTGGGATCCGGTGGAAGAATCACGGTGACGCATAACGGAACCGTGTACGGATATCGTGCTTCCGATGGCGCGGTGATGAGCATCGACAAGTCGCAAGGCGCGTGCGAGCAAGTTGGCACGATAGGAGGCGCGCCGCATGCCGAATCGTTCACCGTCATCGGCGAAACCCCGGTCGTGGCGGCGAAAGGCACCGTGTATTGGCCGCAGGGAAGCGCAGCCATCAATCTGCAGGGCAGCATGACCTTGCAGGCCCCTTCCACGGACGGCAAACAAAACGGATGGGTGGCCGTGGCGACACCACGCGGGCTCGCAACGGTGAACCTCAGCACCAAGAAAACCTCTGAAACACCAAATCCCGGCAAAGGCGAGCCCGCCCAGCCGGTATCCACAGGCGGATGCGTATTCGCCGCGTGGGCGCAGAAAGCCAACAATTACGCCAAAGTATGCTCCGCCGACGGTTCGGACATGGCATTCGACACCCTGACCAACATCAACGCCACTTCGGAACTGATATTTCGCACCAACCATCGTCTGGTCATACTCAATGACGTGGTCAACGGCAACGTCTGGAATCCGCAGGAATCCACCAAAGTCATCAAAATCCAATGGAATAAGGTGGAAACCAAACAGTCGAAGCAACAGGAACAGAACAACGACAGTGCCAACAACCAGCATAATTTCAGCAAAACCTGCTCGTCGCAATCCGGGCAGATCAAAGCGGAAGACGATTCGTTCGGCGCGAGAACAGGATCGCAGCAGATCCTCGACGTGCTTCGCAACGACGAGCAGACCGACTGTTCCGTGCTGCGCATCACCTTGGTAAGTGCCCCGGACGGGGCCAACATCAGCGTCTCGCCCGTATACGACGGACGATATCTGCAGCTCGACGCATCCGCGGCAGCCGAAGGATCGGCATCGTTCAGCTATGAGATTTCCGACGGGCGCGGGCAGACGTCCAATGCCAAAGTGAACCTCACCTTGGTCGGAGGCGACGACAACGCGCCCCAGCAAACCGATACGCCACCGGAAATCGACGTGGAGCAAGGAACCACCTACGCCACTAACGCATTGGGCAGCTTCTCCGACCCCGACGGCGATCCGCTCACGCTCGTATCTGCAACCCCGCAGAACACCGACCAGGTGACCGTCTCCACGCGAACCGACGGGCAGCTCGTATTCAACGCGGGATCCATGCCTTCCGGACGCGCCGGCATCGAAGTAACCGTTTCCGACGGCCAGCAGACCGGCACCGGCATGGTGTATTTCTCAGTGAAAC
>OGOL01001845.1_pt1 | contig 18265 bp, 20 predicted proteins | sample 1552641 | NCBI WGS metagenome assembly OGOL01 (sample SAMEA2580140, study PRJEB22360) | human gut metagenome | biome: human gut; feature: human-associated habitat; material: faeces | place: Denmark | collected 2008/2010 | reverse complement strand
GATGTGGCATACCCCTTGCGGGTAATCAGGTGCGGTGTACATGGCTTCGCCATGAGTCTTCTGCGAATCGTGACTGCTCGCAACCGCGCCTTACTTCGTGAGGCGCGTGTGACGGCAGCACGGCAGCAAACTGCTTGCGGGCACGGCATTGCTGCGCTCGCCGCATACAAAGAAATGACCGCATCAGCGGTCGTTTTCTTGTTCTTTTAAGTCGTCAAGTGCAGCTCGGACAGCTGCGACGACGAATGCCGAGAATGTGCAGTCCTTCCCGCGGATCGCGTCCTCGATCTCTTCGAGCATATCATTTGGAAAACGCACCGATTTGTTGGTCGTCGGCGGTACGCTTGGAATTTTAAAAGCCATAGTCTCACCTGCAATACATTTCATATGACAAGTGTATTGCATTTTTGTCCAAATATGTGTAATATAAAAGTATTACATTTGTATTGCGATAGGAGGACTATACTATGAACTACGAAAAGATGTACCATCTACTGTTCAACGCCATCACCGACGCACTGGAACAAATGGAAAAGCAAAACCTTGGCAGCGCAAAAGACCTGCTCACCACCGCTCAGCAGAAAACCGAAGAAATCTACATGGAATCCGCCAACTAACCCGCGGCGAGCGCAGCAATGCCGCCTCGGCAGGCAAAAGCAGGTTTGCACAAATCTGAAGTAGCCGGAAATTGCGTTAGGCCGCCGAATCGCAGGCAGAGCGGCAGCGGGTAATAGGAGTAACCCAAATCGTTTAGCAGCACCACTTGGCAGGCACCCGATTCGGCAAGCACCTCAGCTCTTCAAGCCCCAAGCTCGCAATGGCGGGGGCAAGGGGCAGAGCCCCTTGTGTTCTCTTGGGGGTGTAAGGGGGCCATTCTCTCACGTGAGAGAATGGCCCCCTTTATCCGTGCAGTGCCATCGGCACTGCTATTCCCCATCCACGCGCAGCGTGAAAAGCCTCCTCTTATCTGCAAAGATAAGAAAACCACCCCTCGCTGCTGCGTGTCTCTTCGATCGTCCAGCCCGCTTCGACGAGCTTCTCGCGCACCTCCTCTGCGCGGTCATCAATAATGCCCGAGCAGGGGAAAATGCCGCCCTTTTTGAGGAGCTTCCCCACCTGCGGGGCGAGCGCGATGATGACGTCCGCGACGATGTTCGCAACGATGACGTCATAGTCGCCGCCGAACTCCTTCTGGAGCTTTTTGTCGCTGAGCACATCGCCTGCGCGGACGGTGTAATGCTCCTTGCCGACGCCGTTGAGCGCGGCATTTTCATACGCGACGCCGACGCACTTGTCGTCGATATCGCAGGCAAAGGCGTCCTTCGCGCCGAGCAGCAGCGCGGCGATGGATAAAATGCCGCTGCCGCAGCCAAGGTCTAAAACCTTTTCCCCGCCGTGGATATGCTGCTCAAGCGCCTGTAAGCATAGCCGCGTCGTGGCGTGGCTGCCGGTGCCGAACGTCAATCCGGGATTTAAGACAAGCTTGACGCGCCCGTCCTCCTGCGCCTGCTCCCATTCCGGCACGACGAGCAGCCGCTCGCCGATCTCCATGGGCTTGTAGAACTGCTTCCAGTTGTTCTCCCAGTCCGCGTCTTCGACATTTTCCATGCTGAGGATCAGCGGCGCGTACTCGGGATGCTGCTTTTTGAAGACCGACAGACCGATACGGAACTGCGCGAGGGTATTGTAGCCCTCCGCGCTGTCCTCCAAATAGAACGTGATGCGGCTCTTGCCGTGCATCTGCTCCATCAGCTCGTCGTCGACATAGTCCCAGTACTGGTGGTTATTTTCGAGGAAGTCCTTGAAGTCGCCCTCCTCGTCGATCATCAGGCTGTCGATGCCGTACTCGCTCAAAAGCTCCGTCGCGGGTTCGATGCCCGCGGGCTGCGTGTCAAGGTGTAATTCCAGCCACTTCATCGCTCAGTCCCCACAAAGAACAGGCCCAGCGTGCCGCAGCCGGTGTGCGCGCCGATGACGGGGCCGATGAAGTCATCGCGCACATCCGTCACGCCGAAGCGCTCCTTGAGTAGCCCCTTGACGTATTCGACGGACTCCGGGCAATTGGCGTGGCAGATGAGCATGGGCTGGTTTTTCTCTGGCTCGACGCCGATCTCGCCAACCTTGTCGACAAGCGCGCGCAGCGCCGCCTTCGTGCCGCGGGCCTTGCTCACGGGGGTCAAGCGGCCCTCGCTGTCCGTGTGCATGACGGGCTTGATGCCGAGCATCGTGCCGACCAGCGCCGCCGTGGAGCTCACGCGGCCGCCGCGCTTTAAGTGGTTCAGATCGTCGACGATGAACCAGTGGCACTGGCTCTGGATGATGGAGCGGACGTAGGCATCCAGCTCGTCGATGGTCAAATTCTTCTCGCGGCGCTCGCGCACGGCGCGATAGAGCAGCATGCCCTGCCCGCGCGAGGCGGACAGCGAGTCAATGACTAAGATCTTCGCCTCGGGGTACTTTTCGCGCAGGTCCTCCGCCGCGATGCAGGCGGACTGATACGTTGTGGACAGCGCGCTCGAAAAGCAGACGCAGAGGATGTCCTTGCCCTCCTGCAAGACCTTTTCCATCGCGTCGGTGAACTGGCCGACGTTGACCGCGGCGGTCGTGCAGTCCGCGCCCGCGGCGATCTTCTGGAAGAATTCCTCCGGGGACATATCCGCGTGGTCAGGGGTATTCAAAAGCGTCTTGCCCTCGATGGTGAACGAGAGCGGCAGGACCGTCAACTCGAGCTCTTCGACCTCCTGCTGGCTCAGATCGCAGCAGCTGTCGGTCATAATGATATAATCACGCATTACAGCACTTCTCCTTTCAGGGAAGAAAATCACGTTTTTGTCTTTTGTATCCTGTCGGATGCCATATTATACCAAATTCCCCCACAGCCTGTAAATATGCCGCGAAATTTATTTTCCCTTCCGCTTCGGCATAGCCGCATGGAATTTGCAAAGGGGCGCGGCCATGCCGCGCCCCTTACCGTGCTTTTATTCTGTATCCGAGCACTGCTCCACCTGTATTCCCGCAAGCTTCAGAAATTTTTTGTCCGTTTGAATGCTCTGGGTCAGGAACTTGCCGTCCTTGAACAGCGCGTAGGTCGTCACCGGGGCGGGTACGCTCTGTGCCTGCTCCCTGCTAGTGACGTGGATGACCTTCAGAGGCACGCGGTACGCTCTCGCGGCTTCTTCCACACGCGGCACCCAGTAGTAAGTAAACGGGCACTGGTCGGTATAATAGAGGACAAAGCCGCTCTCTTCCACCGCAGGGTGCTTGGCACAGGCCTTGAACCTCGGCGGCTCTACATCCTGTGCAAGCGGCAGATACATCAAATTGATCCCGCATTCCGATGTATCGGCAACGGCAAATCCCTTATATGCCAGATACTTCGGGTCGGAGAGGAACTCCCGCTTCCGCCCCTCGGACGAGAGAATGCACAGCCCCTTTCGTCCCTGCTTCTTTGCGTCCCGGATGCACTCTTCCAGCAGATCGTTGGAATATCCGTGCCCTTTCAGCGAGCCGGAGACCCACAGGCAGTCAATATAAAAATACCCGTCCGCCTGAATAGGCACCCACGCGTTTTCTGCCGGAATATACTCAACAAAGCACTTGCCGCGCTCCGTGCTCCGGCAGAAGACCAGCCCCTCTTTAAAGCGCTGCTTGAGCCACTCCTTTTTGATGACGCCCTGCTTGCCGGACATCGCACAGCAGATGTACTCTTTCTCAATATTATCATCGGTGATTCGGATATAGTCCATTGGAAGCCCCTCCCCGATCCTCATAAATTCTCCGCACCCTGCGGGCGCCGCCCCTTACTTCTCAGCCCGACAGCTGTCGATCTTTCAGATTCGCTTACGCCGCCGCAAACCGATAGGTGACCGAGTTCTGCCATGGCTCCTCGTTTGCCAAGTCCGTCCTGATCACCTCGCCGCCCATCTTCTCATAGAATGCTCGGGCATTCAGATTCTCGGGAACACAGTGGCAGGTAAAAAACTTCGCCCCGTGTTCCCTGCAATACGCCTTGATAAAATCAAATGCCGCCCGACCGATCCCCTGCCGCTGATATTCAGAGAGAATATACAGTGACTGCAAGACGATCCCGTCGGTTCTGCTTATCGTCAAATAGCTGATATTTTGATCGTCTTTTTGGAGCAGATACACAGAATACGCCGGATCATTGACCCGCAGCAGTTCTTTCTCCTGATGCCACGCCCAATCAAAGTTGTCGATCATATCATCGGGGTAGATCCCTCTGTAAGTAGTGCCCCAAATTTGATGCCGCAGGGCAATGATCTCCGGCACATCCTCTTTGGCCGCCTCGACAAACATACTATCGCTTCTCATAGGGCAAGTTTCCTCCCCGTAACGCTTTCAACTTTTTCACATCCAGCATACCATGCCTCCGATTTCGCCGCAAGCACAAAAAAAGCAGCGCCGGTTGGCGCTGCTTTTTGATTCTTTTGGGAATTTGTATTACTGCTGCTCGGCGGCCTTCGCGGCGGCCTGCTGGGCTTCGATCTCGATGAGGGCGTCCTTGCGGGAGAGGTTCCAGCGGCCCTTCTCGTCGATCTCCATGAACTTGACCCAGATCATATCGCCGACGGTGACGACATCCTCGACCTTCTCGACGCGCTTGCGGTCGAGCTTGGAGATGTGAACCAGGCCGTCCTTGCCCGGGGCGATCTCGACGAACGCGCCGAACTGCATCAGGCGCACGACGCGGCCATAGTAGAGCTTGCCGACCTCGGGCACGAAGACGATATCGTCGATGCACTTCTTCGCGGCGTCGCACGCGGCGGCGTTGGCGGAGGCGATGTGGATGGTGCCATCGTCGTCGATGTCGACCTTGGCGCCGGTATCGGCAACAATCTTCTGGATGACGCTGCCGCCCTTACCGATGACCTCGCGGATGCGCTCGGGGTCGATGTGCATGGTGATCATCTTGGGCGCATACTGGCTGACCTCGGCGCGCGGCTCGGAGATGCAGGGCAGCATGATCTGGTCGAGGATCTGCACGCGCGCGTCATAGGTGATCTCAAGGGCGTTCTTGATGATGGCCATCGTCAGGCCGTCGTTCTTGAGGTCCATCTGGATGGCGGTGATGCCCTTCTTGGTACCGGCAACCTTGAAGTCCATTTCGCCGTGGAAGTCCTCAACGCCCTGAATGTCGATGAACGTGGTGAAGTCGTCGCCGTCCTGAATGAGGCCGCAGGAGATACCGGCGACGGGCGCCTTGATGGGAACGCCTGCGTCCATCAGCGCGAGCGTGGAGCCGCAGATGGAGCCCTGAGAGGTCGAGCCGTTGGAGGAGACGACCTCGCTCACGACGCGGATGGCATACGGGAACTCGTCGACGGACGGGATGACCGGCAGCAGCGCGCGCTCAGCAAGCGCGCCGTGGCCGATCTCGCGGCGGCCGGGGCTGCGGGAGGGCTTGGCCTCGCCGACGGAGTAGCCGGGGAAGTTATAGTGGTGCATATAGCGCTTTTCGGTCTCTTCCCAGATGGTGTCGAGCTTCTGGCAGGCGGAAAGCGTATCGAGCGTGCAGACGGAGAGCACCTGCGTCTGGCCGCGGGTGAACAGGCCCGAGCCGTGGACGCGGGGCAGCACGCCGACTTCGGCAGCGAGAGGACGGATCTCGTTCTTCTGGCGGCCGGCGGCGCGGGGGGCCTCGCGCAGCCCGGCAAGCCCTTCGAGCAGCCACGCCTTGACGATCTTCTTCTGGAACTTGTAGGTGATCTCGTCGAGGAACTGATCCATATCGGGATACTCCTCGAGGAACTTCTCGTGCCAGTGCTCGATCATCTCGTTCCAGCGGGCCTCGCGGACGTTCTTATCGTCGGTGTCCATCGCGGCCTTGGCCTCGTCCATGAAGTTTTCGACGATCTTGTCGAACAGCTCCTGATTGAAGCTCGCGTGCGGGTAGTCGAACTTGGGCTTGCCGATCTCGGCGACCATGCGGTTGATGAGCTCGACCTGCTTCTGGTTCTCGTTGTGGGCAAGCTCGATGGCCTTGTACATGGTGTCGTTGTCGACTTCGTTCGCACCGGCCTCGATCATGACGACCTTCTTGCCGGTCGAGACGACCGTGACGTCGAGATTGCTGACCTTGCGCTGCTCGGAGTTGGGGTTGAGCACAAGTTCGCCGTTCACAAGGCCGACCTTGAGCGCGCCGACAGGGCCGTTCCAGGGGATATCGGAGATGGCGAGCGCGGCGGAGGTGCCGATCAGAGCCGCGATCTCGGGAGAGCAGTCATGGTCGACGCTCATGACCGTCGCCATGATGGAGACGTCGTTGCGGAAGTCAGAGGGGAAGAGCGGGCGGATGGGGCGGTCGATGACGCGGCTGGTCAGGATGCCCTTTTCGCCAGGACGGCCCTCGCGGCGGTTGAAAGAACCAGGGATGCGGCCGACGGAGTAGAGCTTCTCCTCAAAGTCAACGGAGAGAGGGAAGAAGTCGATGCCGTCGCGGGGACGGGGGGCGGCGGTGACGCAGCACAGCACGCGGGTGTCGCCGTAGCCGACCATGACGGCGGCGTTGGCGAGTTCAGCAAGCTTGCCGACCTCAAGCGTGAGGGGACGGCCAGCGAGCTCCATCTCGTACTTGTGGTAGTTGGGGAACTGTCTGTGGGTGATGATGGTAGACATTTGTCGATCTCCTTTTTTGTAAAATTCCGTATGGGAGCCGACCGTTTAGCACTTGAAAAAACGTCGGTCACGCCGCCGCTTTTTCAACTGCTAAAGCATAGCAGGCTCTCATACGCGCGGGGAAAGTGCCAAGGGTGAAAGTGTGAAAGAAGGGTGGTGCGCATGCACACCACCCTGTTTTCAAACTTACTTACGGATACCCAGCTTGGCGATCAGGGTACGATAGCGCTCGATGTCCTTCTTCATGAGGTAGTCGAGCAGGCTGCGGCGCTTACCGATCATCTTGTACAGGCCGCGGCGGGAGTGGTTGTCCTGCGGGTGCTGCTTGAGGTGCTCGGTGAGCTGAGTGATGCGCTCGGTGAGGATAGCGACCTGAACCTCCGGAGAACCGGTGTCGCCTTCGTGGGTGCGGTTGGCTTCGATGATAGCCGTCTTCTGGTCTTTGAGCATCATAGTGTGATATCCACCTTTCATAAATTCTCCCAACACTGAGCGGCGGGTCGGTGAATCCTCCACGTCCTAAGTGCGGGAATGCGCACGATAAGCGTGCTGAATTATAATAGCACAGCTTTTCCCTATTGTAAAGCAAAACCTGTGAAATGATACCGCTTTTTTGCTTTTTCCCGTCCCTCGCGGCAAAACAGAAGAAAAAAGAGACAGCCAAGGCCGTCTCTTTGAGACCGTCGAAAAAGTGGCAAAGCCACTTTTTCGAAAAGGATTCGCTGCGCTCTGCGCCTCAATTGTCCGCTTATAGCGGACAATTCGACGCTCGCTCCGCGTAAAGTGTTTTCTGCCAGAAGGTGAATTGCCCCGTAGCGTGCAAGAGAAGCCCCCTCTGGAGGGCGCGCATGTCGCGGCAGAAAACAGGTTTTACAGCTTTCACGTCTGTGGACGTGAAACTCTGCGAGGCTTTTTCAGCGCAGCATATTTGTCGCCGCGCACGGCGGCAAATATACTGCTGTTTCGTTCTCACTCAAAAAGCGGCCTCGCCGCTGTTTCGATTATTTTCTCAGTCCCGCGAAATGCTCCTTCGTCACCTTGATGACCACGGGGCTCAGCAGCAGCAGCGCGATGAGGTTCGGGATGGACATGAGGCCGTTGAGCGTGTCGGAGATATCCCACACGAGCTTCAGGTCCGCGACCGCGCCGGCCACAACGACGAGGCAGAAGATGATCTGATAGGGGCGGATGATCTTGCTGCCAAAGAGGAACTCCGCGCAGCGCGTGCCGTAAAGCGCCCAGCCGAGGATGGTAGACGTTGCAAACAGCAGCAGGCCGACCGCAAGAATCAGAGAGCCCGCCTTGTCGCCGAAGACTGTGGCAAAGCCCGCGACCGCCGTGGGAACGCCCGCAAGGTCCTCGTTGCCGTAGCTGCCGGCGGCAGCGCCGGAGCAGAGCACGACGAGAGCCGTCAGCGTGCAGATGACGATGGTATCCATAAAGACCTCAAAGATGCCGTAAAGGCCCTGCTTGACGGGGTTTCTTTCCGACGTGGCGGCGTGCGCGATCGGCGCGGAGCCGAGGCCCGCCTCGTTGGAGAAGACGCCGCGTCCGACGCCCTTGGTCATCGCGAGCTTGATGGACATGCCCGCCGCGCCGCCGGTGACGGCAGCGGGGTTAAAAGCGCCCTTAAAGATGGAGGCAAACACGCCGGGAACGGCGCTGACATTCGCAAACACGACGATAAGCGCGCAGACGATGTAAATGACGGCCATGAGGGGCACGAGCTTTTCCGTGACCTGACCGATGCGCTTGACGCCGCCGAGCAGCACCAGCGCCACGAAGATGGCGACGCAAATGCCGGTGATGAGGCAGATCATCGTCTCCCTGCTCGCCGCGTTTTCATTGAACGCGACGGCAACGGACTTGACGGAATCCGCGATGGAGTGCACCTGTGCGATGTTGCCGATACCGAAGGCCGCGATCGCGCCGAGGACGGCGAACACACCGCCGAGCCCCTTCCACTTGGGGCCAAGGCCGTTTTTGATGTAGTACATGGGTCCGCCGCACCAGTCGCCCTTTTCGTTGCGCTCGCGGTATTTGACGGCGAGCGTGACCTCAGAGAACTTGGTCACCATGCCGAAAAGCGCCGACACCCACATCCAGAACACGGCGCCGGGGCCGCCTAAGATGATCGCGCCCGTGACGCCCGCGATGTTGCCCGTGCCGACGGTGGAGGCAAGGGCCGTGGACACGGCCTGCAGCGGCGTGATCTCGCCGTCGCCGGCCTCGCCCTTCTTAAAGATCTTTCCGATGGTGTTTTTCCACCAGTAGCCGATCTTGGTGAACTGGATAAAGCCCACAGCGATGCTCAGGTAGATGCCCGTGCCGACCAGCAGCACCAGCATCACCGGCCCCCAGACGAAGCCGTTGACCGCAGTGTTGATCTTCATAAACTGTTCCATACACTTCTCCTTCCCAAAAATCACATTCCGTAAAACGTTTGATGAATTTCTTTCATATCTCAGAGAATACCAAATCGGCCGCCCGCTGTCAACGGGGCAAGTGTCGTTTTTTGTCGTGCGCGCATGGCAAATCATACATTCTGCATAAATTTTAATGCATTCTTTACCTGCATTTAGTGATTTGCACAGCAAAACGGCGGAAATTTTTTGCATTCCCCGCTTGACAACCGGTGTCCGCCATGCTATCCTAACTGTACTAACACACTTAATACAGCAGGAGGCGCCTATGTTCCACTTGATATTTCTGATCCCGGTTCTTGTTGTACTGCTGCTCGGCATTTTGCTGCTCGCCGTGCTGTGCAGCCGATGAATGCAGGAGGAATGCCATGATCACCTTAAATTACCGCGACGCGCGCCCGATCTACGAGCAGGTGTGCGACGGACTGCGGCGGCTGATCGTCTCGGGCGCGATCGCCGACGGGGATAAGCTCCCCTCGGTGCGCGCGTTGGCAACGCAGCTTGCCATCAACCCCAATACCATTCAGCGCGCGTACAACGAGCTGGAAACGAGCGGCTACTGCTGCTCCGTGCCCGGCAAGGGCTGCTTTGCCGTGCACACCTACCGCGCGCAGGACGACGCGCGCCGCTTATCGCTTGAGCATCAGCTCAAAGAGCTTTTGCAGGAGCTGCGCGCCATGGGCGTGAGCGAAGAAGACATTCAAGCATTGTGCAGGGAGGGAGACGCGAAATGATCGAAGTACGCGGTCTTAAAAAGACCTTTGACGGCTTTGCCGCGCTCGACGGCGCGGATCTGAGCGTACCGCGCGGCGCGGTCTACGGCCTTGTCGGGCCGAACGGCGCGGGCAAGACGACGCTGCTGCGCCACTTGACGGGCGTTTACCGTCAGGATGAGGGCAGCGTGCGCTTTGACGGCGAGGAGGTCTGGGAAAATGCGGGCGTGAAGGCGCGCATCGCCTCCATCCCCGACGACTGGTTCTACTTTATGCAGGCGGGGCTGCGCGATATGATGCGCTTTTACCGCGGGCTGTACCCGAAGTTCGATCAGGAGCGCTTTGAAAAGCTCCGCGAGGTCTTCGCGCTCGACGAAAAGCGGCCGCTGCGCCGCATGAGCAAGGGCCAGCAGAAGCAGGCGGCCTTCTGGCTCGCGCTGTGCACGATGCCCGACTATCTCATCCTCGACGAGCCGGTGGACGGTCTCGACCCCGTGATGCGCCGTCAGGTGTGGAGCCTCATTTTGCAGGACGTTGCCGAGCGCGGCACGACAGTGCTTGTCTCGTCGCACAACCTGCGCGAATTGGAGGACGTGTGCGACCACGTGGGCGTGATGAGCCGCGGCAAGCTCCTGCTTGAGCATTCGCTGAGCGAATTGCAGGACTATACCGTCAAGCTCCAGCTCGCCTTCGAGGGCGCGGAGCTGCCCGCCCTGCCGCAGGAGATCAAGGTGCTGCACCACGCGCAGACCGGGCGCGTCCACACGCTCATCTGCCGCGGCAGCGCAGAGGAACTGGAACAGCAGCTCGCCGCGCTGCACCCGATCTTTATCGACGCGGTGCCGCTGTCACTTGAAGAAATTTTCATCTATGAACTGGGAGGTGAGGACTATGCGATCCGCGACATCGTTCTTTGATAAGACTTTATTCCGCAGCCAGCTCAAGCACACCTGGCCGCTCTGGCTCGGCTACACCGCCTTGTGGCTTTTCCTCGTGCCGGTCATGCTCTTTTCAGAGCTTTCCGCCTATCAGCTCGGTTACAGCGCAGCGGATGCATCCTACCTGCTGCTCAATACCGGCGTGCGCGGCGGCATCTTCATTTCCTTCTTCTTCGGCCTTTTCTTTGCGATGCTCGCCTTCTCGCACCTGACGCAGAGCCGCGCGACGAACGGCTTCCACGCGCTCCCCGTGCGGCGCGAGACCATCTTTCTGACCGCCTACCTCACGGGACTGTTCTGCCAGCTTTCCACCATTCTCGTCACGTTTCTGCTCGGCGCGGCGATCTCCGCCCCGCTGCACCTCAGTTTCTGGAGCGTCACCGGCGCGGCCATGGGCAGCGCCATGCTCGAATCCGTCTTTTTCTACTCCTTCGCCGCGCTGTGCATGATGATGACGGGGCAGATCCTCGCCGCGCCCGTCTTCTATTTCGTCGGCAATATCCTCGTTCCGGGAATGGAATATCTGCTGCGCAACTTTGCGGGCAATTTCCTCTACGGCTACAGTGGGCACACCGACGTTGCGCTCGGTTTCCTCTCCCCGCCCCTCTATATGTACCCCGAGGTGGACATCGCCTCGATCGAGACCTGCGAGAGCGGCTCGTACTATGTGACTGCCTACGCGCTTGAGCACCGCTCTTTCATGATCCTCGCCGCCTACGCGCTCGCGGGACTTGTCATCGCCCTCATCGCGCTGCTTCTCTACCGCACGCGCAAGAGCGAGATGACCGGCTCGACGGTCGCTTTCCCGTGGGCGACGCCCATCTTCAAGTACGGCGTGGCGTTCTGTACCGCCGTTGCCCTCGGGCAGTTCCTCTACTATTTTCTCTTCGGCCAGTACCGCTCGAGCGACAACGATTCCCTGCCCGGCACGATCCTCTGCATGGCGGCGGCGGGGCTTGTGGGCTACTTTGTCGTCGAGATGCTCATCAAAAAGAGCTTCCGCGTCTTCCGCGCGGGCGCAAAGGGCGCGGCCATCGTCGCGCTTGCTCTCGTGCTGCTCGGCGTTGCGATGAGCTTCGACCTCACGGGCTATGAAAAGCACGTGCCGGACGAGAGCGAGATCGAATCCGTTTACTACACCTTCTCCGGCATGACGAACGTCACGACCGACGACGCCGATACCATCCGCCGCCTCACCGCAGCACACCAGGCCATCGTCAAAAACCGGAACGAGCAGGCGCGCATCGCAGACGCATGGGACGCGGATACGCTCTCCCAGAGCGATCATGACGACATCGAACATTTCTCCCTGCGCCTGACCTACTACCTCAAGGACGGCTCGCAGCTCTCGCGCTCCTATTCGCTCTACCTGCGGAGAAGCGACCTCACCGTGCCCTCGTCCGTCACGGCGCGCGTGAACGCGCTCTATATGTGCAGAGAGTCCGTGCTTCGTCGCGTCCTCGGCTACGGCTACGAGCACCTCGGCGATACGCCGCGCTTCCTCGACAGCTACTGCTATTACGATGAGAAATCCAACACAAAGGACTATGCCCTCACCGCCGCGCAGGCCGGGCAGGTCTACGCCGCGCTGATGCGGGACGTTCAGGATTCCGATAACGGCGGCAGCGACATCTTCGCCGTGCAGGAATACCAGTACGATCCCCCCATCTCCTTCTGGCTCGAGCTGTACTTTGAGTCCACCAATGAAAAAGGCCGCCCGGAGGTGTATACGCTCAGCCCCAATGTGAACGGCTCGACGCCCAACACCCTGCAAGTACTCAGTGAGCTGCTGCCCGAGCTGAAATCCAACACCGTAACGCCGCCCAGCGACGACGGCATTCACACCCTCCCCGCCACAGAGGACGTTTCCACCGAGGAAAGCGTGAACTGACATGGCAGAAAACGCAAAGCGGCGGCGCAAGCGCCGCCGCACCGGGAACAAGAAAGCATTTCTCGTCCTGCTCGCGCTCGTTTTGCTCGTTCTCGGCGGCGTGAAGCTGCGCTATGCGCTCGCGCACCGGAATCTCCCCGGTTCGAATGTCAGCGTGCCGGACTTTGTCACGGTCGACTACATTCCTACAAACGAATACTCCCGTCCCGGCACGCCGCTCAGGGAAATTTCCGGCGTGGTGGTGCACTATGTCGGCAATCCCGGCACGAGCGCCGCGGCGAACCGCAGCTTTTTTGCCAACCTCGCCCTGACGCACGAGACCTACGCGAGCGCGCATTTTGTCGTCGGGCTGGAGGGTGAAATTTTGCAGTGCGTGCCGCTGACGGAGATCGCCTACTGCTCAAACACGGCGAACGACTACACCGTGTCCATCGAGGTCTGCCATGCCGATGAGACGGGCAAATTCGACGACGCGACGATGGAGAGCCTTGAACAGCTCGTCGCGTGGCTGTGCGAGACGTTTTCTCTCGACCCCGACGCGGACGTCATTCGACACTACGACGTGACGGGCAAGATCTGCCCCAAATACTACGTGGAAAACGAGGATGCGTGGCTCGCCTTCCGGCAGAATGTGAGCGCGCGCATCGAAGAGGACAAAACCGCGAACGGTGAAACCAACTGATAAATCAAATCGGGAGGGAGCTCATGCACGACTTTGTTTCCTATCTTTTTTATCTTTTGCAGCGCGGCATGCGCTTTGCCGTGCCCGCTGCGCTTATCTGCGGCCTTATTCTGGCCGTCTGCTATGCCGTCTGCCGCAAAAAAGGCCGCCGCTTCCCGTGGGGAAAGGCGGTCTGCGCGGTGCTGCTCGTCGGCTGGGCGGTGATCACGGTCTTCGTCACGCTGCTGCGCAGTGAGCCGAATGAATTTGCCGCGCGGCAGTGGAATTTGCAGCTTTTCCTTGCTTGGCGCGAGGCGTATCAGCGCTTCACGCTGCAAATCTGGCTCAACGTGCTGCTCAACATCGCGCTCTTCGTCCCGCTGGGGTTTCTGCTGTCGCTGCTCGCTAAGCCGTTTCGCAAATGGTACGCAGCGCTGGGCGCGGGCTTCGGCGTTTCGCTCCTGATCGAGCTGGCGCAGCTTTTCACCGGAAGCGGCATGTGCGATGTGGACGACCTCTTCACCAACACGCTCGGCGCGATGCTCGGCTGGTGTGCAGCAATGCTCGTGCTCGCGCTGCATCAAAAGAGCAGGACGTGGCCGCGCTACTGCGCGCTGCCCGCCGCGTTCGCACTCGCACTATCCGCCATTTTCATTTCCTACGCCGCGCAGCCCTACGGCAACCTGCGCGACGCCTCCGTCACGACGGCGGACCTGAGCGGCGTCCGCTGGTCGGTCGATTATGCACTCGATGAGGACAGCAAGACCGCCTGTGTCTATCAGGCACAGGCGCTCGACAACGCGGCGCCGACCGCTTCGCTGCGGAATTCGCCGCCGCGCACGGCGTCGAATTTCCGGATGCGTACTACTACGATGACCTTGTGATCTACGCCAACCACTCTTCCGGCGACTTCCTCAACGTCGCCCTGCACGACGGCACGTGGGAATACAGCTTTGGGCGCGATCACACGCCCGTTTTCGATGCGCCCGCGTCTGGTGTCACAGAGGACATGCTGCGCGAAGAGCTCGACAAGTTTGGCTTTTCCATCCCCGCCGACGCCGCGTTCACGCTCTCGCCGTATGGCGAGACCTCTTACCGCGCGGTGTTCTCCGCTGATCTTCTCCCTGCGGAGGACGGCTTCCTCCACGGCACGCTCACTTGTGATCTGAGAACACAAGGCGACGGTCAATCGACGCTCTCGCAGCTCGAAAACCGCATCACCACGCTCGCGCCCGTGCGCGAAGAGCCTATTCTCTCCCTCGCGCAGGCGCTCGCCGCGCTGCAATCGGGCAAGAGCTTCGAGGGTGCGTGGTTCGCGCAAAGCGTCCAGCAAATTGAGGTGCGCTCCAGCACGCTCGACTACCTCTCCGATTCCAAGGGCTTCTATCAACCGGTCTACCGCTTCGAGCTGTCGCTCGCCGGTCAGGCGGGCGGCATCACCGACGCGGTCGACTATGTCCCCGCGCTCTTCTGAGCGCCGGAGTGCAAGGAGGCTTACGATGAAACGCATACTTGCCGCGCTGCTCAGCTTCGCACTGTGTCTCGCGCTGCTACTCTTCATCCGAAGCGAGCCCGATGAACCGATCCTGCACGTCGCGCTGAAACCAGCCGGCGAGCAGGACGCCGCCTACGTCTACGAAACGGTCTACACAAGCGGCAAAAGCCGCGCCTGCGACGCCTTCACGCCCGACACCTGCGTCTTTTACACCGCCGACTACGCAGACTTTGACACCTCCGCGCTTCGCTCGCACAGGGTCAACACACTTGTCGCCACCACGCTCTACGATTCTGTCGGCAATGTCGTTGAACCCAACGAAACGATGATCGCCATGATGCACGCCGCCGCAGACCAGATCGACCATGCGATCTTCGATTTTCAGATCATCGTCGTGAATGGTCAGCGCTACTTTGCCTTTGTTAAGCTCAACGTCAACTGGTGGGACCCGTGCACCCTGTACGAGTACGAGGGCGGAGAGTTCCGCGAGCTCGCGCAGTGGGACAACATGCGCCTGCTGTCGATCGGTTTCATATGAAAAAAGGGGCTGTCTCGACAGAGACAGCCCCTTTTCCTTTTTCACTTGTTTTTCTCCAAGCTGTACGGGTCCCGTCCCGCGGCGAATTCGGCGATCATCTCCGCCGTCAGGGCGATACCGTTGTTGACGAAGGTCTCCTGCAATTCTTTCCGGCTAACCCACGCGCCGTCCGCCAGCTCAAAGTTGTCGAGATGGATCGTATCGTCGTCGCCGTCGAGCCTGCACCAGTAGCCCATCATGATGTTGCCGCTGATGCCCCAGGGTTGGCAGCGGTAATAGCGCAGGTCCTTGACCTTTAATCCGACCTCCTCCATCACCTCGCGGTGTACGGTCTGCTCAAAGCTCTCGGCAAACTCGGTAAAGCCCGCGACAAGTGCCGTGCGTGTCGCGCCGGGGCGGTTGGCGTACTTTGTGAGCAGCAGGTAGTCCCCGTGCGTCACGGCCACGATGACCGACGGGTTGATGCGCGGGAAGATCATGTTGCCGCACTTCGGGCAGCGCATCATGCGCTCGTTCCCATCGTGGACGAGCTTTTCCCCGCAGCGGCCGCAGTAGCGCGCGTCGCGGTACCATGAGCAAAGGTGCCACGCGCTGACCGCCGCATAGGCGAGCTCCTTGGGCTTTTCCGTGCGGAAAAGGCCGATGTTGCGGTAGGAGTAGCCGTCGAGCGCACGCTCGTTTTCGTCAAAGAGCAGGTAGTATTCCCGCCCGTCGAGCTCAAAAAGATAGGTGAACGCTTCGTCGGGCTCGGTAAACTGCGAGCGCGACGGGAACTTGAGGCCGTTGTCGTCGATGCGGCACAAAAGGTCCTGCCCGCGGAACTGCACCACAGCGCTGCTCTTTTTCGGCACGGCGTTCTTTTTCCACTCGTTGTAAAGATGCTTCGGCTCGATATCCTGGATCATGTCGGCTTTCCTCCCGCTTGTTTGTTCTTTAGCAGGGCTATTCTACAACGGATCAAAGGGATTTGCAAGCGGGGCTTATTCCTCGATCATGCGTCTGCGCTTCAGCTCTTTGATCTTTTTCCCCTCGCGCCGCACGGAAATCATACCGGCAATACCGCCCGCCAACAGTCCCGCCACGATCAGGACGGTCAGCACCATATATACAGGTGAATCAAGCTGCGTGTCCAGCCAGCTTGAAAAGCCGTACTGCGAGATTGCCTTGTAAGCATGTCTCCCACTTAACAGCACCAGCACCAGCGCGCCGAGCATCCCGCTGCGGTAATACGAGCGCCGCTTTTCCAGCGCCGCGATCTTGGAGTCCAAGTCAGAGTACAGCTCAAACGCGCCGTCCGCCGTCTTTTTGCGCAGGATCAGCACCTCGCCGTACTCGCCCACCAGCGCCGCGCCCGTCTCGCCGAGCGTGCGCAGATAGTCGTCCTTCTCGCCGTCGCGCGATTCGTAAAAGTATTGTACGCGGTAGATATACTCGTCCTGTTCCCCGCGCACAAAGCGCAGCTCATCGCGCACGATCTCGCAGCACTGCCAGCCCTCGTGGGACATCTTGTTGAGATAGCGCTCCATCTCTTCCACCCGCTCGGGGCCAAACGGCGCTCTGTTCCACTTCTTCGTCATCGTCTCTGTCATTTCTATTCTCCTTTCACTCTTCGATCAGGCGTTTCCGCTTCAATTCTCCATACGTTTTCCCCACATGGGCAGCCTGCATTGCGGTCCTTACCGCCGCGGCGGTGCCCAGCACGCCCAGCACCGCATACCAGACGATGTGCTTTCCCCATAGCCGCAGCGATAAAAAACTTGGCTGGTGATAGGTCTCTCTTAGGTCGGCATACATCGCGTCAAAGCTGACAGCCAGATCATACCAGACCCACGTGTTATAGAACCAGTCCGCCGCTAGCAGCGCAAACGCGACCGCCAGAATGATCTTTATCCGCATCAGTCGCCGCGCGTCCATGATCTGCGCATCGAGGTCAGAATAGAGCGTAAACGGCGCACCGTCCGCTCTCTTGCGCAGTACAAGGAATGAACCCATATCGCCGACCTTCTCGACGCCCATGTCCGCGAGCGTTTTCACATAGTCGGTACGCTGGCCGTCACGCGATTCGTAGATGTACTGCACGCGGTATTCATACTCGTTCGGCTCGCCGCGGCGATAGGTGTAAGTGCCATAGGTACACTTTTCCAGCAACCAGCCCTGCGCCGCCAGACGTGCAAATTTGCGCTCCAGTTCCCCCGGTTCCAAAAAACAATAAGGAAGGTGCCAGACCCGCTTTGTGTCCTTTTCCATCGTTATCCTCCTCTCAGTTCCATTCGCTTGTCAGCTTGTCGCCGTTTTGCGTCAGCTCATGCAGTCTTCGCAGCTCCGCGCGCACAGCCTCGCGGCCCGCGGGCGTGATCTGATACTCTTTCTTGCGCCCCTCGCTCTCGTCGCCGAGCGACACGATCCAGCCGCGCTCGGTCAGCGTCGCGAGCGCGCCGTAGAGCGTGCCCGCGGCGAGCCGCACGCGCCCGCCGCTCAAATGCTCTACGTTCTGCATGATGCCGTAGCCGTGCAGCGGCGTATCCAGCGAAAGCAAAATGTAAAAGACCGCCTCGGTCAGCGCCGTCGTTCCCATGTGGTATCCTTCTTTCCTCGGCCAGCGTTATAACGGTAGCCGATATATCGTCTACCGATAAAGTATCATATTGCTCTCTCCCCGTCAACTGAAAAAACGGAATGTCCTCCCTGCCATCGCCCGCAGTTTTCCCCAACGCAAAAAGGCAGGAAATGCTTCCGCATTCCCTGCCCAAAAATTCACCCCCCGCCGCCCGCAAGCGGCAAAAAGCGTCGCAAACTTTCGCGTCCGCAGACGCGAAATAAATTTGAATCGTAAATTCTGACGTCACCGTCGTGGCATTACGATTCCCGCGCCCTTTCGGGCGCGCCAATCGTGCCACTTCCTCGAAACCGGCTCACTTCATCCGCCAATGGCGGCGCCTCGCCGATTTCCATGTGTGTGACAATTTACAC
>OGOL01001832.1_pt1 | contig 18345 bp, 20 predicted proteins | sample 1552641 | NCBI WGS metagenome assembly OGOL01 (sample SAMEA2580140, study PRJEB22360) | human gut metagenome | biome: human gut; feature: human-associated habitat; material: faeces | place: Denmark | collected 2008/2010 | reverse complement strand
TGAAGGAAGCCGTCGAAGAGGCGGCCGCTCTGTTCGGTGAGCACGTCAAGGTCGGCCAGTTCGCCAAGGTCGAGGGTCCACACGTTGAGATCTACGCCCACAAGAAGTCCGCTGAGATGCCGCCGAGCATCGTGGCCATGATCGCCACCGATGAGGCCGGCGCTGCTGTGGCTCACGAAGCCGCTCTGCAGATTTCCGCAATGGGTGCCCAGTGGCTGACCCGCGAGGACGTTCCGGCCGATGTGGTCGAGTCCGAGCGCCGCGTGGCCACCGAGAAGTCCTTGGCCGAAGGCAAGCCGGAGAAGATCGTTCCGAAGATCGTGGAAGGCCGTCTCAATGCCTTCTACAAGGAGAACGTCCTGCTCGAGCAGTCCTATGTCAAGGATCCGTCCAAGACCGTTGGCGACCTGTTCAAGGAAGTCGGCGGCGCAGCCGTGGCTTTCGCTCGTGTCGAGGTCGGCAAGGGCGAGGCTGAGTGAATTCGGCTTCAATGGTGAATCCGTGCGTTAGACGCTAGAGATTCCATGAGGTTGGCCATCATCCACAGGGTGATGGCCAACTTTGTTTTCTTCTCGACGCTGTGTCGTTGCGGTGTGGTGTCTGTGTTTGCCGATACTCTTGAGAGCGGTAAATTTCGTGAGTTCTCGGGCAAGAAAGGCTTTTCATGACTGGCGAAAACACTGGTGATAATCCACGCAGAGTGCTGCTCAAACTATCCGGAGAGGCGTTTGGCGGCGGCAAAGTCGGCATTGACACGTCCGTCATCCGCCGTATCGCTGAGGAAATCGTTCCCGCGGTGCAGCAGGGCGTTCAGGTCGCCATCGTCGTCGGAGGCGGCAACTTCTTCCGCGGCGCGGAACTTCAACAGGCTGGAATCGACCGCTCCCGCGGCGATTATATGGGCATGCTGGGCACGGTGATGAATTGCCTCGCTCTGCAGGACTTCTTGGAGCAGGAGGGACAGGCCACGCGCGTGCAGACCGCCATCACCATGGGTCAGGTCGCCGAGCCGTACATTCCGCTCAAGGCCATTCGTCATCTGGAGAAGGGCCGTGTCGTGATTTTCGGCGCTGGTGCCGGTATGCCGTATTTCTCCACTGACACTGTGTCCATTCAGCGTTCTTTGGAAATCCATTGCGATGAGGTGCTGATGGGCAAGAACGGCGTGGACGGCGTTTATACCGCCGATCCTCGTAAGGACGAGAACGCCAAGCGTTTCGCCACATTGAGCTATAATCGTGCCCTCGTCGACAATCTCGCCGTTATGGATGCATCCGCGCTTTCCATGGCCCGCGACAACAAGCAGCGCATCCGTGTTTTCGGGCTCGAAGGCAATGGCAATGTGACCCGCGCCCTTCTCGGTGAGGAAATCGGAACTATGGTTTCCACCGCGGAGTCCACACTCGCTGAATAACGACATTCAACGTCGAATATCGATCAAACAACCAACAACAAGGAGTACAAATGGCAACTATTGTCGAACAGGCCAAGGCACAGATGGCCAAGTCCGTGGAATCCACCAAGGAGAACTTCTCCGGCATTCGTACCGGCCGCGCGAATCCGGCGCTGCTCAACGGTATCACCGTTGATTATTATGGAGCTCCGACCCCGCTGAAGGCCATCGCCACCATCGGCGTGCCGGAACCGCGTACCCTGTCCGTCACTCCGTTTGACGCGTCCCAGGCCAATGCCGTCGAGAAGGCGTTGCGTGATTCCGATCTGGGCGCCAGCCCGCGTCGCGACGGCAACGTCATTCGCCTGACCATGCCGGAGCTGACCGAGGAACGTCGCAAGGGATATGTCAAACTCGCCAAGGGCAAGGCGGAAGATGGCAAGGTCGCAGTGCGCAACATCCGACGCAAGGCCAAGGAATCCCTTGACAAGGCCATCAAGGACGGCGAGATGGGTGAGGACGAGGGCGATCGTCTGCTCAAGGAGCTCGACAAGATCACCAAGCAGACCACTGATGAACTTGATACCCTGCTCGAAGCCAAGCAGAAGGAGATCATGGAGGTCTGAGAGACCTTCATCTCCTGAAAAGAATCGACGCACAGCCAGACAGGGAACATGATGGAACATCAGGAACAGCTCGAAAAAGAAACCGAAGAGGCCATCAACGCCATCAACAAGAAGACGGGGCGTAATATGCCGCAGGCCATCGCCACAGGGGCGGTGCTCGTCATCCTCATCTTGGCGTGTCTGCTGATCAGCATTGACTTGTTCGTCTATCTGGTTGTGCTGTTCATGGTGCTTGCCCTTTGGGAGCTGCGCGTCGATTTCGCCACTGCGGGACTTCATATTCCCGTGGCGGTGTTGTGGGTATGTTCGGCGGCGACGTTGCTGTCCACCTATTACAGCGAACGTCATATCGTCGCCATGACGGTATGCGTGCTGGTGTCTTTGGTGGTCGTAGCGATCGCCGCCAGCGCTAAAGTGACGTTCGGCAGCCGCATCTCTCTGGCCGTGGCGGATAAGCTTTCCCACACCGATGCAGGCGCAAGACTTGAATCCTCCTTCAACCATGAGCAGGGAGAGGTAAGCCATAGCAGGCTGAGCCATGTCGCGGTCTCCATGTTCACCGTGCTGTACATTCCGCTTCTGGCTTCCTGCCTCATCATGCCGTTGACATTCAATGATCATCCCGTCGCGCATGCTATTATGATGGTATTCATGCCCGCGTTGAGCGATACCGGTGGTTTGTTCGCCGGGGCATGGCTGGGCAAGCACAAGCTAAGCCCCCGCATTTCGCCGAAGAAATCGTGGGAGGGTCTTGCAGGTTCCATTCTGTTCTCCATGATCGGATCTTTTGCCGTGATGTTCTGCACGTACGGGTCGGATGTGTGGATTTCCCGCTGGTGGGTCCCTGTCGTGGCCGGTTTCATGATCGGCATCGCCGGAACGTTTGGCGATTTGTGCGCATCCATGTTGAAGCGAGATATCGGCATCAAGGACATGGGACACCTGCTTAAGGGACACGGTGGCGTGATGGATCGTGTGGATTCCATTCTGCTGTGCGCGCCGTTCGTGTGCGTGCTGCTGTGGGCAACTGGAATGTGAGAAAGGCAAACACAAGCATGAGCGACTCCGTGAATTCCACGAAGGATTTGCCGGAAACCGGTATTACTCCAGAAGGCATTCCGGTGCGTTTGGCCGTGTCCTTGCACGCTCCGAGCGATGAGTTGCGAGACGAGCTCGTTCCAATGAACAAGCGTTTCAATACTACGCAGGTGCTTGATGCGGCACATGACTATTACTTGGCTTCGAAACGTCGCGTAAGCATCGAATATGCTCTGATGCGCGGTATCAATGATCAAGCCGAGCATGCCAAATTACTTGCTAAGCGATTGAACCATTACGGTGACAATTGGGCTCATGTCAATCCGATTCCGCTCAATCCCATCGAAGGATCGAAATGGACCGCTTCGAAGCCTGAGGATGAACAGCAGTTCCTTGATATCCTTCATAAAGCAGGCATTACTGCGACGTTGCGAGACACACGCGGGCAGGATATCGATGGTGCATGCGGGCAGCTCGCAGCTAAGGAACAAGATTAGATTTCAAGGAAAGATGCTTGTTCTGTCCGCTACTCGGACTTCCGACGAACATGCGTAACGTAAAACGGTTACTCTTGCATTCGTTGCACACATGATTATGCGCGAAGGAGTAAAACAGCATGTCACTGGCAGTCCGAGTCATTCCATGTCTTGATGTTGATGCGGGACGAGTAGTCAAGGGCGTGCATTTCGAGAATCTTCACGATGCCGGCGATCCGGTTGAACTTGCCGCGGAATACTACCGTCAGGGTGCCGACGAACTGACTTTCCTCGATGTGACCGCTTCGAGCTCGCATCGGCAGACCATGGTCGATGTGGTGAGTCGAACTGCCGAACAGATTTTCATCCCATTGACCGTGGGTGGAGGCGTACGTGCCCCTGAAGATGTGGATTCTCTGCTGCGTTGCGGAGCTGACAAGGTAGGAGTCAACACTGCGGCCATCAATGATCCGACGCTGATTGGCCGTGTCGCAGAACGATTCGGCAACCAAGTGCTCGTATTATCCGTCGATGCACGCCGTGAGCAGGGCGAGCGACACACTCAGTCGGGCTTTGAAGTAACCACCATGGGAGGCCGCAAATCCACCGGCATTGACGCTATCTGGTGGGTCAAGCGTGCTCAGGAGTTGGGCGCGGGGGAGATCCTGCTGAATTCCATGGACGCGGATGGTACCCAACAGGGTTTTGACTTGGAAATGATTAAAGCCGTGCGTAAGGAAGTGAAGATTCCGATCATCGCTTCCGGAGGTGCGGGCAAGGCTGCCGATTTCCCCCCGGCGATCGAAGCCGGAGCGGATGCCGTGTTGGCCGCGTCGATCTTCCATTACGGCAAAGTCACCATCGGCGAAGTCAAGGATGCCATCAAGGCCGCCGGCTATACCGTGCGATGAAAGCCGAAAACCGCAAAACAGGCGAATAACGTAATCAATAATCGAAGAAACAAATCAATAACACCATCATGACCAACGAAGCATACGACAACAGCACTATTCTTGACCCACGAATCGCAGAACGTCTCAAGAGGGACGATAAAGGACTGGTGGCAGCCGTCATCCAGCAATTCGACACCAAAGAAGTGCTGATGGTCGGCTACATGAACGACGAAGCCATACGACGCACCCTGATGACTGGTCGCGTCACGTTCTGGTCGAGGTCCAGGCAGGAGTACTGGCGCAAGGGAGACACTTCCGGACATGCCCAGTATGTGAAGTCCTTCGCACTGGATTGCGATGGGGATGCCATTCTGGTTGAAGTCGATCAAGTGGGAGCGGCCTGCCATACCGGCAAACGATCCTGCTTCGAAGAAGGCGGGCAACTGCCCGTGGTCGTAGGATACCGTACCAAGGAACAGGAGGGCCAGCGATGAGTGAATGCAGCGTACAAGCACTCAAGTGGGGCGCCACCTGGCCGAGTCGCGAACAATTCCACGAATTGGCTGATCAGGGATATCGTGTGATTCCGATTGTGCGCCGACTTCTGGCTGATTCGTTGACTCCTGTCGGATTCTATGAACGCCTTGCTGCAGGACGTTCCGGCACATTCATTCTTGAATCCGCGGAATTTGGCGGCACGTGGAACAGATACAGCTTCATCGGTGTGAATTCCATAGCTCAGTTGCGTTCCAACAACGGCAAGGCCGATTGGTTGGGTCAGGTTCCCGCAGGCGTGCCTACCGAAGGCGATGTGATGGAAGTCGCGCATGCTGCGCTGAAAACACTGAAAGCGCCGCATGTCGAAGGACTGCCGAACCTGACCAGTGGTCTGGTCGGTACCGTCGGTTGGGATGCGATTCGCCATTGGGAACCGACCTTGCGCGCCGAGGCGCCGAACGAGACCGGGCAGCCGGAAACAGTTCTGGCATTGGCCACGGATATTGCTGTGGTCGACCATGTGTCCGGATCGGTATGGATGATCGCCAATGCGGTGAACGTAGACGATCGATCCACCCGTGCCGATGCGGCATACGACGAGGCGGTGGCGCGATTGGATGATATGCAGCGTAAGGCCGCCACGCCTGTCGAAGGTGAAGCTCGCGTCAATGTGTTGGATGAGACCATTAGCCAGCCCGAGCTTCGTTTCCGTACGGAGAAGAGCGATTATGAGCGTTCCGTTGAAATCGCCAAGCAGCACATCATCGATGGTGACGTGTTCCAGGTGGTCATTTCCCAGCGTCTTGACATTGATTCGCCAGCCGATCCATTCGACGTGTACCGCGTGCTTCGTACGCTCAACCCCAGCCCATACATGTATTTCATGTCGTTGACCGATGCGCAGGGGCGTGACTTCAACGTTATTGGATCCAGCCCGGAAACGCTGATCAAAGTGGACAATGGCCATGCCATGACCTTCCCGATTGCCGGTTCGAGGCCTCGTGGCACCACTATTGAGGAAGACGAGCAACTTGCCAAGGATCTGCTTGCCGATCCAAAAGAACGTAGCGAACACATCATGCTCGTTGATCTTTCCCGCAATGATCTGAGCCGTGTATGTCTTCCGGAAAGCGTGGAAGTCGTATCCTTGATGGATATCAAACGATTCAGCCACATTACGCACATCTGTTCGACCGTTACCGGGCGAGTTAACCCCGACATGACGTCGTTCGATGTGTTCACGTCGGCATTCCCAGCCGGGACGCTTTCCGGTGCGCCAAAACCACGTGCCATTGAAATCATCGACGAGCTTGAGCCCGCAGATCGTGGCATTTATGGCGGCACTGTCGGCTATTTCGATTTTTCAGGCAACCTCGATATGGCAATTGCCATTCGAACGGCATTCATCCGCGACCATGAAGCGAGCGTGCAGGCCGGAGCCGGAATCGTACTTGATTCCGTGCCGGCCAGTGAGTGGCAGGAGACTCGCAACAAGGCCGAGGCCAGCGTCGAAGCGGTGCAGATCGCCTCGCAGCTTCGCCAGTTGTGAGTCAAATCAAGCTAACCAATCGAGTAAAATGCTGAAAGGAACACCATGTCTGTACTCGATGAACTGGTGGCGGGAGCTGTCGAAGACCAACGAGCACGTGAACAGAACATTTCCCTTGATGAGGTGAAGCGTCAGACATTCGAAGCGCCGGCCCCTATTGATGCGCGACAGTGGCTGAAAAAAGCGGATGGCATTCCGGTGATCGCGGAGATTAAAAGGGCTTCGCCATCGAAAGGGCACCTTAGCGACATTCCTGATCCTGCCGCATTGGCCAGGGAATACGAAAAAGGAGGTGCCAGCGCGATTTCCGTGCTGACCGAAGGTCGTCGATTCCTTGGATCGCTTGATGATTTCGATAAGGTCCGTGCAGCCGTGAAAATTCCAGTGTTGCGCAAGGATTTCATTGTCACGGAATACCAGATTTGGGAGGCACGGGCGCATGGCGCCGATTTGGTGCTGCTGATTGTTGCCGCGTTGGATGACGACAAGCTCAAGTCTTTGCTTGAACTGGCGCATAGCCTCAATATGACGGTGCTGGTCGAAACGCACACTCGCGAGGAGATTCAGCGCGCGATCAATGCCGGAGCGCGAGTCATCGGCATCAATGCACGAAATCTCAAGGATCTCAAGGTCGATGTGAACAAATACAACGAGCTTGCCGCCGATTTGCCGGACGATGTGATCCGCGTAGCGGAATCTGGAGTGTTCGGATCGGTGGAACTTGAGGATTATGCCCGCGCCGGAGCCGACGCGGTGCTGGTTGGCGAAGGTGTCGCAACCGCATCCAACCATGAACAGGCTGTGGAGCGACTAGTAAAGGCAGGAGCAAGAGTGAAAGCATCCGAACAAACCCCGTTGGCAAGTCATGAAGGACCGTATTTCGGTCAGTTCGGTGGACGCTATGTGCCGGAAGCGCTGATTACAGCGCTTGACGAGCTTGAACGTGTCTACGAGGAAGCCAAGGCTGATCCGGAATTTCATAAGGAACTGGCTCGATTGAACCAGCAGTATGTCGGTCGTCCGTCACCGTTGACCGATGCGCCGCGCTTTGCCGAGCGTCTGAGGGAAAAGACTGGTCTTGACGCCCGCGTGTTCCTCAAGCGTGAGGATTTAAACCACACTGGCGCGCACAAGATCAACAATGCACTCGGTCAGGCCCTGCTGGTCAAGCGCATGGGCAAGACTCGGGTCATTGCTGAAACCGGTGCAGGTCAGCACGGTGTCGCCACCGCTACGGTGTGCGCCATGCTTGGACTGAAGTGCCGTATCTACATGGGCCAAATCGATGCGCGTCGTCAGGCCCTGAACGTTGCACGTATGCGCATGCTTGGTGCGGAAGTCGTGGAAGTCACCTTGGGCGATCACATCCTTAAGGACGCCATCAACGAGGCTCTTCGTGACTGGGTTACCAATGTAAAAGACACTCACTACCTGCTGGGCACTGTTGCCGGTCCGCATCCATTCCCGGCTATGGTGCGCGATTTCCAGAAGATCATCGGCGAGGAAGCTAAGCAGCAGCTTCAGGATTGGTATGGTATCGATCACCCGGATGCGGTTTGTGCATGCGTCGGTGGCGGTTCCAATGCCATCGGCATCATGAATGCGTTCCTTGATGACGAACGCGTGAACCTGTACGGCTATGAGGCAGGCGGCAATGGTCCGGAATCCGGACGCCATGCCATTCGCTTCGCACCGGGAACCGGTGAACTGGGTATGTTCCAAGGTGCCAAGAGCTATCTTCTTGAGAATTCCGAAGGCCAGACCCTCGATACGTATTCCATCTCCGCTGGTTTGGACTACGCCTCTGTGGGCCCGGAGCACGCATGGCTCAAGGAAATCGGACGTGTCAATTATTCTTGGGCGACCGATGAGGAAGCCATGAGCGCTTTCAAGGATCTCTGCGAGACCGAAGGCATTATTCCGGCGATCGAAAGTTCCCATGCCGTTGCAGGCGCATACAAGGCGGCTGAGGATCTCAAGGCCAAGGGATATGAGCATCCGGTCATGATCATCAACATTTCCGGTCGTGGGGACAAGGATATGAACACTGCCGGCAAATGGTTCGGTTATCTGACCGACGAGCAAGCCAAAGCGCTCGAAGCCAATGGAGCCCAGGGCAATAACGCGGACGGCGAGTGAAAGAAGGAGTATCCATTATGACGAACGCAACAGTAACCACGCCGTCCGGGCAGCCTCTCGGCATCAGCCATAAGCCGAGTCCGACGGAAGCCATGTTCGATGAATTCAAAGCGGCGAACAAGCCTGCATTCATCGGTTATCTTCCATATGGATTCCCTGATTCTGACTATTCGTTGAAAGCATTCCGCACCATGGTTGAGCATGGCGTCGATGCCGTCGAGATTGGTCTGCCGTATTCCGATCCGGTTATGGATGGTCCCGTCATCCAAGCGGCTTCGCAGATCGCCATTGACAACGGCGAGAAAATCGCGAACGTGTTCAAAGCCGTCGAAACCGTGGCCAACGCCGGGGGAGTCCCTCTGGTGATGAGCTATTGGAACCTCATCTACCATTACGGCGTGGAACGTTTCGCACGCAATTTTGAAAATGCCGGTGGCGCCGGCCTGATTACTCCGGATCTCATTCCAGACGAGGCAGGTGAATGGATCGAAGCTTCGGACCGTCATGGACTTGACCGAATCTTCCTCGTGTCCCCGGACTCCACCGACAGCCGTTTGAAGGTCGTGGCAGGCAACGCTCGCGGCTTCGTCTATGCGGCAGCCCGTATGGGCGTCACTGGCGAACGTTCCACCATCGATGCTTCTCCGGAAGAGTTGGTGGCACGCACGCGCAATGCCGGCGCGAAGAACGTCTGCGTTGGCATCGGCGTTTCCACCGCCGAACAAGGCGCGCGAGTCGGCTCATACGCTGATGGCGTCATCGTCGGATCCGCATTGGTGCACACCATGCTTGACGAATCCGGGAAAAACGCAGTCGATGAGGCCACGGGTCTCAAGGCGTTGGCCGCCAAAGCCGAAGAGCTTGCGGACGGCGTCCATAACGCGCGTGTCGCAAAGTAAACCATTCTGACGATTTCGGTGGTCCACGCACCATATCGGATGCGTGGACTACCATCAGGAAACCATGACACTTGCATACATTCCATCGCCAACGATTTCGCAGTTTTCCATCGGTCCAGTAACGATTCATATCTATGCGTTGTGCATTTTGATGGGAATCGTCCTTGCAGTATGGATAACCATCACACGTTGGAAAAAGTTGGGTGGCAATTTCGACCAAGTGCTTGATATCACTCTGGTCAGCGTGCCTGCGGGCATTATCGGCGCACGACTTTATCACATCATCACCACGCCTGAACGTTTCTTCGGACCGGATGGCGACTGGGCGGAAATGTTCCGCATTTGGAATGGCGGACTTGGCATCTGGGGCGGCGTGCTGTTCGGAGCGCTGGCCGCATGGGCATGGTGCCGTCATAAGCACTATCCAATGGCCTTGCTGGCTGACGCCATCGCTCCGGGCCTGTTGGTAGCGCAGGCTGTTGGGCGTTTGGGCAACTGGTTCAACCAGGAACTGTATGGCGCTCCGACAACGCTTCCATGGGGTTTGAAACTCAACATGGAAGGCACTGCCATCGGGCATAGCGAACAGTGCTATGACGGAGCCACATGCCCGAGTGGCACGCTGTTCCATCCGACGTTCTTGTACGAGATGATCTGGAACCTCATCGGCGCCGCGATTATCGTATACATCGGTTCCAAAGCCATGAAGAAACTCAAGGCAGGTTCCCTGTTTGCCGTGTACATCATGTGGTACACCCTGGGACGCACTTGGATTGAATCCCTGCGTATCGATTATGCGCACGAATTCTTGGGCGTGCGCATCAATGTGTGGGTCTCCATGGCGGTGTTCGTGCTCGGCGCGGTGTCATTCATCGTCGTGCAGCAAATGGGCAAAGACACTGACCTGTTGGCGGAGAAGCTTCGTACCGTCACCGAAATCGAGCAGCGTCTTGAAAACGGTGAATCGGAGGATTCTTCGGATTCCGTGGTGTCTTTCCCCGAGCAAACGGTTGATGAAATCAAAACCAACGATGCCGAAACTGTCTCGAATACCGACAAGCAGCCCGGCATCAAATAACAGCAAGTCGATTACCTTTCATAGAATAAGAGCCATGACTATTCAAATCGCACCAAGCATCCTGTCCGCTGATTTCTGCAACCTTGAGCGCGACCTCAAGGCCATCTCCAATGCAGATCTCGTTCACGTCGACGTGATGGATCATCATTTCGTTCCGAATCTGACCTTGGGCGAGCCGATTGTGGCTCGTATCTGCGAAGTCACCGATCTTCCGGTCGACGTGCATCTGATGATCGAGGACCCGGATCGTTGGGCACCCGAATATGCCAAGTTGGGCGCTGCATCCGTAAGCTTCCACATGGGGGCAACCCACGCTCCGGTGCGTCTGGCGCGCCAGCTGCGCGAGATGGGTTGCAAGGCTTGCTTCGCGGTGCGTCCGGCCGAACCTGACACGGCGGACGTGAACGCGGGGTGCTCCGGGCGGACCCTGTCGAACCGATTTTCGATATTCTCGACGAATTCGACATGATTCTTATCATGACCGTCGAGCCCGGCTTCGGTGGCCAGAAGTTCCTTGACAACCAGATGGCCAAGGTACGTCGTCTGCGTGACGAGATTACCCGTCGCGGCCTCGCCACCAAGATTCAGGTCGATGGCGGTGTCAGCCCGAAGACCGCGCACATTGTAGCCGAGGCCGGTGCCGACGTACTGGTCGCAGGTTCCGCCGTGTATGGTGCCGAGGATCCTGCGGAAGCCATTGATTCCATCCGTGAGAAGGCTGAAGCCGCATTCAAGGCCTGAACCTACCAATATTTCGAGGATAGATACGAATAATGAAGACTTTTGAATCCCTCTTTGCTGAATTGAGCGAGAAGGCCGCAGCCAAGCAGGCTGGCTCGTTGACTGTCGACGAACTGGGCAAGGGCACGCATTTCATCGGCAAGAAGATTGTCGAAGAGGCGGGCGAAACCTGGATCGCAGCTGAGTACGAAGGCGCCGATCGTACTGCGGAAGAGATGAGCCAGCTCATCTACCATCTGCAGGTCATGATGATCGACCGAGGCATCACACTCGAAGACATCTACAAGAATCTGTGAGTTTTTGGCCGTGCCATAGGAGGCGTGGCCTTTTTGGGAGGGAAAATGCTGAGAATCGCCGTGCCCAACAAGGGCATGCTGTCCGAACCTGCATGGAACATGCTGGCCGAGGCCGGCTATCGCCTGAGGAGCAATCCGCGTCAGCTGGTTGTGGAGGATCCCGACAATGACGTGGAGCTGTTCTACCTGCGTCCGCTCGATATCGCTGTCTACGTTGGCCGAGGCACCATCGACGTCGGCATTACCGGTCATGATCTGCTGCTCAACTCCGGTACGGATGCCAAGGAGCATATGGAGCTTGGCTTTGGCGCTTCAACGTTCCGTTTTGCAGCCCCCAATGATTCTCCGATTAGCAAGCTCGAAGATATCGAAGGCAAGCGCGTCGCCACCAGTTTCGACAAGCTTGTGCATGATTATCTGGCTGAGCATGGCATCAACGCTGAAACCGTACACCTTGATGGTGCCGTCGAATCGTCAGTGCAACTCGGTGTGGCTGATTTGATCGCCGACGTGGTATCCACGGGCACCACGCTCCGTAACGCCGGCCTGCGTATTTTCGCGGAACCGCTGTTGCATTCTGAAGCTGTGCTCATTCGTTCCCCGCGTCTTGCTGAAGATGATGATCGTTTGACGATTCTTAGCCGTCGTCTGCAGGGCGTGCTCACTGCTCAGCGTTACGTGCTCATGGATTACGATATTCCAGTCGAGAAGGTTTCCGCGGCTGTGGACATCACGCCTGGATTCGAAAGCCCGACGGTTTCCCCGCTTCATGACAAGCAGTGGGCGGCCGTGCGTGTCGTTGTGCCGAAGGCCAAGGTCAACCAACTCATGGACCAGTTGTATGAAGTTGGTGCTCGTGGCATAATCGTCACCGCTTTGCAGGCCTCGAGAATGTAATATTGCTCGAAGTATGAGCAAACTGATTATCAAAAAACAGTACAGTCCGGAACCGCGGGATATCTATTTCACGGTTCCGAACCTTATCAGCCTGTTGCGAATCATTTCGATTCCCTTCATCTCGGTATTGGTCTCTCGCCATGAGATGGTGCTTGCATTGATTGTGCTTGCGCTGTCGGCGGTGTCCGATGGCTTGGATGGTCTGATTGCACGCTCGTTCAATCAGGTGAGCAAAATCGGGCAGATCCTCGATCCTATTGCAGACAGATTATTGATTTTCTGCAGTATTCTCGCGCTTGGAGTCGCTGACATCATTCCATGGTGGATGCTGATCGTCGTCGGATTGCGAGATTTGATCATGGCGATTCTTGTACTGGTTTTGGCGCAGCGTGATTACGGTCCGCTGCCGGTGCATTTCGTTGGAAAAGCAGGCACCGCCATGCTGATGATTGCCATTGTCGCCTTGATTTTCGCAGATATCTGGTCTAATTCGGCTACGGATACTTTGCATTTGTGTGGTCTCGCCACCGGCATATGGGGTGTGGGATTGTACTGGCTTGCCGGCTATATTTACATACGTCAGGGAATCCAGCTTCTGAAGAACGATAAGGATTGACTCACATGATGCATGATGCTCCGGAACGTGCGTCGTTCCCGGTGTCTCCGGAGAATACGCCTACGAAGCGGCGCGCCGTTTTCTCGGCGTCCTTCGCCGGGCTGACTTCGCATCATGTGCAGCCTGATATCGTGACATCCACTTCGCGCAGAAGGCGGAATCTGGATGATGACTCATTGCGGCTTATTGACGATTTGACCAATCGTCCGATGGACGTGATGTACACGGACTCGAGGTTGGCCACCAAAACTCCGTCATTGTTTTCGGTCTGGTTCACCCGGGTTTTGGTATTCCTTATCTGCATTGCCGTAGGCACGGCGGGAAGCGTGTTCGTCCGACAGCTGAGTACCGATCCACGTAAGGAAGTACGCAAGCAACTGTCAAGTCAGTTATCTGATCAAACGAAAAACGTCGAAACCCTCACCAAAGACGTGAACGCGCTGCGAGCCCGGGTTGAGGAGGAATCGAAATCCGTGTCGAACTGGTCTCTGAACCAGACCATACAGGATGACGAAATGGTCAATGGCGTACTTCCTGTGCAAGGCGAAGGCATCACGCTCACCATCGCCAATCCAATATCGGTGAGCGGAGACAACGCGGATTCGTCACTGCCAAGGGAAAACGGCAGCCAAGTCCGTGTGGTCACGGATTCCGATCTGCAGGTGCTTGTCTCGCTGCTTTGGCAGTCCGGTGCGGAGGCGATCGCCATTAACGGGTATCGTCTCGGTGTGCAGACTTCCATACGAACGGCAGGGACGACGATCCTTATCGGCGTCAATTCCGTGCAAAGCCCCTATCGCATCGAGGCGATCGGCAATTCCAGTGCGCTTGCCAATGCGGTGAGCAAGAAAACGCAAAAACGTTTGTACGATGATTTCAAAGAAGCCGGTATCTATCCGCAGGTGAGCAGAAGCAAATCGATTACGCTGGAAGCGGCGGTGACCGGCGAAGTGACATATGCAAGGAAGGTCAAGTAATGGCAGCGGTCTTGGGACTTATCATAGGCGTGGTCATTGGCGTGTTCGTCCGGCCGGACATTCCCATTGCGCTTCAGCCGTATCTGCCGATTATGGTGCTGGCGGCGCTCGATGCGCTGCTCGGTGCCGCCCGAGCCTATTTTCAGCGTAGCTTTTCCGATAAGGTCTTCGTGATTTCCTTCTTCTCGAATGTTATTACGGCAACATTGTTGGTTTTCCTAGGCAACCAGCTTGGCGTCGGTTCCCAGCTGCAGACTGCGGTCATCGTCGTGCTCGGCATTCGAATCTTCACCAATGTGTCATCCATCCGACGTTTCATCTTCAAGGGATGACGGCGTATGAGCAGACGCAACGATGCCAACAAGGATGTACTCTCCAAGATCCACGAGCAGATCGTCAAAGACCAAAACAACGACAGCACCCAAACCGGATCGTTTCCTGTGGTCAGGCGCAAACCGAAGAGGGTTTCGCTGAATGCGAAGGCCACTCGCGCGCGCCTGTATTCAAGCGTGCTCGTAACCGTGCTTTGCGCGTTGCTGGGCTTCAGCTACGCTATCCAGCTGAACAACACGACCTCCACATATGAGACGATGAGCGAGGACGAGCTGACCAAGCTTATTAGCGAAACGAGTACGCAGGTGCAAAAGCTCGAACAGCGTAAAAGCGAACTATCCAATCAGCTTGACTCTCTGAAGGATACCGCCGACAAGAACGAGAAGGCAGCGGAAATCGCCAGGCAGAACGCTGAATCGAATGGCATTCTTTCCGGGCGTTTACCAGTATCCGGCGAAGGCGTGGTCATCCGTATTTCTAAAGGATCAAAGCGAGATATTGACGCGTCGATTTTATTCACCCTACTTGAGGAACTACGCAATAGCGGCGCGGAAGTCATTGAAATCAACGATATTCGCGTGATTACCAGTACATACATCAGCGATACGGCGGACGGTCTCGATTGCGACGGTACGAATATCAAGGCGCCGTTCATCATCAGGGCGATTGGAGACAGCGACAATCTGCAGAACGCGGTCAATCTCGCTGGAGGCGTCGGTTCACGTTTGAAAGTGAAATACGGAGCCACCGTGTCGATCGTGCCATCCGATAAGGTGGAGATCACGTCGACACGAAGCGCGCCACAATACACGTACGCGCATGTCGTCGAATAGCATCAAATACGATCCGTTAAAATATAATCGCGCTGTAGCATGCTGTTCACTCTTTCAGCGTGCCGATGTCTGCACTCAACCCTATCTTGTTCATCGTTGACATACAGTCCAGGCCTGCACATTAGTACCGCGGACCCCGATAGCAAAGGACAACTCATGGCTGAACAGACCATCTCCATTACACTCAACGGCGAAGCGAAGGAGGTGGCAGCAGATCAGACTGGCGTCCAGCTCTTCGCGGAAGACAAGAATATCATCGCAGTGCGTCTTAACGGCGAACCCCGCGACCTGTATACCGAACTGCACGACGGCGACGTCGTGGAACCGATTGCATTGGACAGCGAAGATGGCCTGGCCATCATGCGTCACTCCGCAACCCACGTTATGGCACAGGCCGTGCAGGAGATCCGTCCTGATGCCAAGCTCGGCGTCGGCCCGGTCATCAAAGACGGTTTCTATTACGATTTCGATGTCGAGACTCCGTTCACTCCTGACGATCTTAAAGAGATCGAAAAGCGCATGCAGCGCATTATCAAGTCCTCCCAGTCCTTCCGCCGCCGCGTGGTGACCGAAGAGGAGGCTCTGGCAGAAGAGTCCGATCAGCCGTACAAGATTGAACTCATCAAAGACAAGGAAGCCCACCTCGATCCAGAAGCCGCCACCGAAATCAGCGGCAAGGAACTGAGCTTCTACGACAACGTCGACCGTGACGGCAATGTGGTGTGGAAGGATCTGTGCCGCGGACCACACCTGCCGAACACTCGCTATATCAAGGCGTTCAAGATCGAGCGTTCTGCAGCCGCATACTGGCGCGGAAGCGAAGCCAATCCGATGCTGCAGCGCATCTATGGCGCGGCTTTCGCCACTAAGGAGGACCTCAAGGCATATCAAACCCGCCTTGAGGAGGCCGCCAAGCGTGACCACCGCAAGCTCGGCGCGGAAATGGATCTGTTCTCCTTCCCGGACGAGATCGGTCCGGGCTTGGCTGTGTTCCATCCGAAGGGCGCCGCTGTGATCAACGCGATGGAGGATTACTCCCGCGAAATGCATCGCAAGCACCACTACAGCTTCGTGCAGACTCCGCACATCACCAAGGGCGGTCTGTATGAGACTTCCGGCCACCTGCATTGGTACAAGGATGGCATGTATCCGGCAATGCGTTTGGACGAGGAAAAGGATGAGAACGGCAACGTCGTCAAGCAGGGCTTCGACTACTACCTGAAGCCGATGAACTGCCCGATGCACAATCTGATCTTCAAATCCCGTCAGCGTTCCTACCGTGAGTTGCCGTTGCGTCTGTTTGAATTCGGCACGGTGTACCGCTACGAAAAGTCCGGCGAAGTGCATGGTCTGACCCGTGTGCGCGGCTTGACTCAAGACGATTCCCACATCTACTGCACCCGCGAGCAGATGAAGGACGAGCTGAAGAACCTGCTGACCTTCGTGCTTGGTCTGTTGAAGGACTTTGGTTTGGACGACTTCTATCTGGAGCTGTCCACCAAGGATCCGCACAAGTACGTCGGCTCCGACGAAATCTGGGAAGAGGCCACCAATACGTTGGCTGAAGTCGCCAAGGAATCCGGACTTGAACTGGTTGACGATCCATGCGGCGCAGCCTTCTATGGTCCGAAGATCTCCGTGCAGGCTCGCGATGCCATCGGCCGTACGTGGCAGGTGTCCACCATCCAGCTTGACTTCAACCTTCCGGAACGTTTCGGCTTGGAGTACATCGCTGCCGATGGCACCCACCAGCGTCCGGTGATGATTCACCGTGCACTGTTCGGCTCCATTGAGCGTTTCTTCGCCGTGTTGCTGGAGCATTATGCCGGTGCTTTCCCGGCGTGGCTCGCTCCTGTCCAGGTGCTTGGCGTGCCCGTTGCCGACGAATTCGCCCCACACCTGCAGCAGTTCATTGCCAGCTTGGAAGAGGAGACGGTTCGTTGCGAAATCGACATGTCCGATGATCGTTTCGGCAAGAAGATCCGTAACGCTTCCAAGTCGAAGGTGCCGTTCATCCTCATCGTCGGCGAGGAAGACATGAACAACAATGCGGTGAGCTTCCGCTTCCGTGACGGCAGCCAGCTCAACGGTGTGCCGGTCGATGAGGCCAAGGCGCAGATCATGACCGTGCTGAAGAAGCGCGTTCAGGTCAACAACGTCGACGATTTCAAGGCCGCCATCGCAGACTGATCTGATTCGTTCACGTTCGGTCGCATACGGTTATGAATTATGGGGGCGTGCAAGCATCACATACTGACGCTTGCACGCCCTTTTGCTTTCCGAAGAACAGGAATTCGCATGTTAGAACATCTCCGTGCACCATTCAAAAGACTTATCGAGCCATTCGCCAAGGCACTGGTATCCCTTGGCCTGACAGCGAATGCGGTGACGGTTATTGGCGCTATTGGAACCATTGTGGTGGCTTTCGCCACTGGCATTACGGGATGGTTGTTCGCCGGAGCGGTGGTGCTGACGTTGCTGGTGCTCGCCGATTCCCTGGATGGCTCAATTGCGGCACTGACCACGGGAGGCACCCAATTCGGTGCTTTTTTGGATTCCACATTGGATCGTATCGCTGATTGGGCATTGCTTGCCGGAGTGGTCATCTTCTTCATCCTGCATGCCGATTGGTGGTATGACATCAACCGGTCAAGCCCGGATTGCATTAGTTGGATTGGTATCGCCGCAGCCATGGTGTCGATGATGACGTCGTTCGTGACGTCGTATGCGCGCGCCCGTGCCGAATCCGTCGGTTTCGAAGTGAAAAACGGCATTGCAACGCGTGCCGACAGATTGGTCATCATTCTGGTGGGCATGGCGATTACCGGGCTCACGCACCAAGGGTTATGGCTGGCCATCGCCATGGTATTGCTTGCGGTTTTGGGACTCATTACCGTATTCCAACGCATTCTTGAGGCTCGTTGCCAGATGGCCGTCGGTCATAAGACGTATCAGTTGTGAACCGGCTGCATGAAACGGCCGTTGACGCGCCTGACATACGTATGTCGGGCGCTTTGTCTTAGAACCGCTTTAGAATCGTTTCGTTTGAAACATCCGCAACCT
>OGOL01001828.1_pt1 | contig 18396 bp, 17 predicted proteins | sample 1552641 | NCBI WGS metagenome assembly OGOL01 (sample SAMEA2580140, study PRJEB22360) | human gut metagenome | biome: human gut; feature: human-associated habitat; material: faeces | place: Denmark | collected 2008/2010 | reverse complement strand
ATGACTTCGGATTTTATAGGCATACGCGTTAGCCTAACACCATTGCCGCAATGAACGCCCCGCCCATGTCGAGTTTTTAATTCAGAAGACTTTCAGATTCATTCCAGCTTCAGTCGAGCAATCCCTGAGGAATTCGCTAAGAGCGATTTTTTATCATCGGTCTCAACGCCGATCGCGACAGCGGCCCCTCACCCCTTCTTTCATCAAGGAAACATCATGTTCGTTGTGAAAAACGCATGGAAAAGCGTCACGAGAAACAAAGGACGCAACATACTGGTCATCATCATCGTGACCATCATCGCCACTGCCGCCACCATCGGCCTGTCCATTAGGCAAGCGGCCACAACCGCGCGAAACACTGGCTTGGAAAACACTACTGTGACCGCACAAATCAGTCTTGACCGCGAAAAACTCATCAGTGAATCACGAAACCAGTCCAATTCCAGCGAATCCGACACTTCAGACCAGTCTGGTGAAGGCAGGCCCAATGTCGGCGGTATGGGCGGCGGCAAGGATTTCGGCGGCGCGTCCATGGTCAGCGGCGATTTCTCGCTCGTCGGCTTCTCTTCGGACGAAGCGGTTTCCAATACATCGAACGGTAGCTTCACCATGGTTGACGGTAAAGTGTTCGGCTACGATAAATCCAGTGACGGCGACGCAATTATTTCCAAGTCACTCGCCGATTTCAATGCCCTCTCCGTAGGAGACATCATCAGCGTGGCCGATCCGAATGACACGGACACCACTTACCAGCTCACCATCGTCGGCATTTACAAGAATTCCACCGATTCCACCCAGCAGATGGGCGGGCCGATGGCCTCCAATGCCTCCGATCCGGCCAATGCCATATATACGTCGGTCTCCACACTGAGATCGTTAGGACTTGATGCCGACGCGGACACCGATTCCGCCGCACGGCTGAATTACACGTACGTGTTCTCCAGCAAATCGGATTACGAAGCATTCTGCGAGGATGCAATCAACGCCGGACTCGACGATAACTATGCCGTCTCCTCCGCCGATGTGGAGAATTACGAATCCAGCCTGGTGCCGCTCAACAACCTGTCGAAGTTCGCGTTGACGCTGCTTATCGTGGTGCTGGCTGTCGGTGGCGTGGTGCTGGTGGTCATCACATTGCTGAACGTACGCGAACGTAAGTATGAGATCGGCGTGCTTGCCGCGATCGGTGTGAACAAAGTCAAGGTTGCGGCGCAGTTCACCTTGGAATTGCTGATCGTCACCATGATCGGCCTCGCATTGGGCGCCTGCGCCGGTGCGGTGGCTTCAGTGCCGGTGTCCAACCAGTTGCTGGCAAGTCAAATCGAACAACAGCAGTCGCAGCAGACCAACCAACGCGAACAGTTCGGTCGCGACATGCAGGGGTCGGCTGATGGTTCCGGCACTGGTGCGCAGGATTCCGGAAATGCCAACGACTCCTCGAATTCCACGGATTCGCAGAATTTCGATAGTGCATCCAACCAGAATTCGGCCATGCCGGGCAAGGGCGGCAACGGTCCTGAAGGCATGATGGACCGCGCGGTGAATTACGCTTCCTCTGTCAACGTAACCGTCAACCTCACCGTGGTGGGCCAACTGCTGTTGGTAGGTCTTGGGCTGACGCTCATCGCTGCATTAGTCGCAGTCGTATTCGTATTGCGATACGAGCCTTTGCAGATTCTTGCCGACCGTTCCTGAACCATCAATCATCATTCGTTGAAAGGATTTGACATGGCCAAAACAGACGAGACACGTCTTGATCAAACTACCGTATCAACCGACAAAACCACCAATACAGCTTCGCAACAATCCGATATGCCTGTGCTGAGATTGGACGATGTGAGCTACTCGTATACCAAGGGCGGCAAGCGCGTACTGAAAAATATCAGTCATGATTTTCAGTCGGGCAGTGTGCACGCCATCACCGGACCTTCCGGCGCTGGCAAAACCACTATGCTATCGCTGATTTCCGGGCTTGCCAATCCCACAGAGGGAAAGGTGTTGTACAACGGCAACGATTTGTCGAAGCAGGATCGATACCGGTACCGCAGTCATGATATCGGCGTTATTTTCCAAGGTTTCAATCTGTTGCCGAATCTGACCGTCGCGGAAAACATCATCCTGTCGATGGACGCTTCCGGCAAGACCTTCGACCGTTCGAAGAAAGAGATCGTCAACGATCTGCTTGTACAAGTGCATCTGCCGCAGGAATATGCGAACGAACGCATTCTGCATCTTTCCGGAGGTGAGCAGCAGCGTGTGGCGATCGCCCGCGCGCTCAGCCACGACCCAGCCATCATCGTGGCGGACGAACCGACCGGCAATCTCGACCTCGCCACGCAGGACGACATCATGGGCATCTTTCAAGCCTTGGCACATGACGAACAGCATTGCGTCATCATCGTGACGCATAGTCCGGAAGTGGCCAAGGCCTCCGACGAGATATTCGAACTGGCCCCAATCAAGCGACGCCGTTAACAGACCTCGCACGGCCAAGCGACCCCGCGCGTATTGCGCAACCAGCTGGACCGACTACCGCAAAAGCCCTATGACATGCGTTTTTCAAAGCGCTCGCATGCCACAGGGCTTTTGGTTGGACGGTGACGTTATGATTGTCTCCGTCCGAAGTACAGGGGTGCCGAATACGGCTGAGATGGGCGGTGGTCATCGCCCGGACCTTTCGACCTGATCAAGATAACGCTTGCGTAGGGAGTACTGGGAAAACGTGTGGCTCCCATTAAAGGGACAAGGCCCTTTGTATTTTCGGCGCGCGCAAGCAACCGACGAAGGAGAGAGGGAACCATGGCCGGGACAGCGTCATCGTCAGAAACAACGCAAGCGGCACCATCGCAAAACGCAGAACCACCGCGAAACGCGAAGGAAACCACGACAGAGCGGACCGTCAAAAAAGCCACCATGAAAAACACACTGCTCGGCCTGCAGCATGTACTCGTGTCAAACGTGTGGCTCGACCCCGTGTTCGTGGCCGGAGCCATCGGCCTTCCTCTGGCGTTGTCATCAAACATGGTGAATGCCATCTTCATAGTGTCCGGTCTGGTCACGCTCATCCAAGCCACAAAACTGGTGCGTCTTCCCATCGTGCAAGGACCGTCCGCCGCATTCGACGCGCTGATGATCTCCGCCGGTGCTGCAGGATCATTGGCCGCCGCCGGCACATCCATATTCGTCAGTTCGCTAATATTCCTGGTATTATGCCTGACCCGCGTGATCGAAAAACTGCGGTTTCTATTCGCTCCAATCGTGTCGGGGGTAATCATTCTCCTCGTCGGCGTGTCACTCTCCGGCTTCACACTAAGCGAATTCCTTGGCGGCGCGCCAGGAGACCCGGGATTCGCCGATCCGAAGACGCTGACCGTCTCCATCATCACCTGCATGCTGGTGGTGGCGCTTTCCCAATTCGGCAAAGGCATGCTCAAGGCGCTGTCATATCTTATCGCGCTGGCCGCAGGCACCATACTGTCTTTGGCGTTCGGCATGGCGGACTTCTCCGAAGTGGCGTCCAAGCCATGGATCGGTCTGCCGAAGTTCATGCCATACGGCGGTTTCGACTTCAACGCCGCCATTTTCGTACCGTTTTTCATAGCCTATATGGTGGCCATCATGGAAGCGCTTGGCGTGTACCAAGCCGCCACAGAAATCCAAGGAACAAAGCTTGAAGACCGCCAGGTGCGTTACGGCCTCGCCGGAGAAGCGGCCGGATCGGCGGTCTCCTCACTGATCGGCGGTTTCACCACCACCGCATATCCGCAGAACGTGGCCTTGCTCAAGGTCACAGACGAAGGCAAGACCCGCACCCGTGTACCGGTGATTATCGCAGGTGTGGTATTCGTGACGCTTGGTTTCATACCGAAAGCCGGCGCCGTACTGTCGCTCATCCCCTCCCCGGTAATCGGCGGCATCTTCCTGCCGGCGGCGGCCAGCCTCATCAGCACCGGACTCAACACGTTACGAAAGGCGGAGAACAACGATCAGACCCAAGTGGTGATAGGCCTATCCCTCCTGCTTGGCATCGCATTGCCAAACGCATTAAGCGGACTTGAAGGCGGCATGCACGTGTTCTTCTCAAACTCGATTCTGGTCGGCGCATTCAGCGTAGTGATACTCAAGGCCCTTATCATCGATCTGCCAAACGCAATCGCACGGCATACGGACAAACCCACGGAACATACAAAACAAGCAGAATAATCAACATCATTGAGGCAATCCGACATATGACGGAGAGGATATATGGTAATGGACATGCAAGCATCGCAGGAATCCCTGGAACTCAACGGACAGAAGACGATCATCAAGCAAAAAGTGCTCGATTTCATCACACAATACGGTTGCTCCCGCGCACCGGACGAAGCGTTCGACACGCTCGCGAAACGCATCTTCGCCTTCCAATTCGAGCATAATCTGCCATACCGGGCCTACTGCATGTCCAAACGCGTCACCCCGCAGACACTCACCGACTGGATGCAGATTCCGCCCATGCCCGTCGACGGCTTCAAAATGCTGACGCTCACTTCCGTGCCCGAACGGGATTGTGAAGCGGTATTCACCACCAGTGGCACCACGCATCCCGGTCAGCGTGGCCGTAATTTTCACCCCGATCTGGAAGTGTGGGACGAATCGATGATCGTGCCGTTTCGGCATTTCATCATGCCGGACCGCGAACGCATCCGTATCGCCGTTCTCTCCCCCGCGTGGGATATGAACGAGCATTCGTCGCTGTCAAGGTATTTGACCCGTGCTGTGGAACAGTGTGGCGAGGAAGGCAGCAGCTTCTTCTTTCATGAGGATGGTCTTGATTTCGCTGGTGTTGAGCGTTTTCTTGACGTAGCAGTGTCCGACAATGCGCCGGTGATGCTGATGGGCGCTTCCTCGGCTTATCTGTATTTGTTGGATTATTTGGACAAGCAGCATAAAACCTATCGTCTTGCCTCTGATTCGCGCGTGTTCGATACGGGCGGGTTCAAGAGCACTCGCACCGATATGACGGTTGATGATCTGTACGCGGCATTTGCTCGTGCGCTTGGCGTGGACCGTTCGCATTGCGTGAATATGTATGGTATGACGGAGTTGAGTTCGCAGATTTACGATCAGAACATCCTGTCCTATTACACAGATGGTTCATTGAACTATTCGAAGGAGACGCCGTCGTGGGTACGTTCCGTGTTCCTCGATCCGGCCACGCTTGCGCCGGTGCCAGACGGGGAGCAGGGTGTGATCGCGCATTACGATTTGGCGAATTGGAATTCCTGCCTGGCGATTTTAACGGAAGATCTGGGAGTGAGATCTTCTTGTGGTTACACACTCAACGGCCGAGCGAAAGGCGCCGAGGCGCGTGGCTGTTCGATTACCGTTGATGAGGTAATGGCGGCCAACGCATGAGCGTCGTCGACGTTTTTTACGCACCGCGCGGTTTCGCGTTCGACGATTTCGATACGCATGATGTTTCATTGCCCGGCGGCGATACGGTGACGCTGCGTTTCCCGCGGCTTGATGCCGGTATGGTGCATACGCTGGCTGATTCCGTACGGCAGCATCGCGATGCGACGCTAGCACGGTATTCCACGGATAGAATCGTCGATGTCATCGCGCGGGCCGCCGAGTTGTGGACAAATCCGCAATATCCGGAACGTCGGCTTGCGGAACGTCTTATTCCCGCGATTACCGGTTACGATGCCTCCATGGTACGTCTCGAGCTGAAACGGTATATGCGCATGTTCCGGCGACGGGAATTGCTGCGTTTCGTTGATGATGAACTGGATTGTCCGCAGATGCTTGATGAGTATCGTCCGAATCGTTCGGGCGGATATACGCGGCTGTATGGACCGGAATTGTCGTTCCACGTGTTTTCCAGCAATGTACCGGGTATTCCGGTATGGAGCATGACGATGTCGTTGTTGGTGAAAAGCGCGGTTCTCGGCAAATCGTCGTTTGATGAGCCGCTGATGCCGGTGTTGTTCGCCCGTTCTTTGGGAAGCGTCGATCCTGATATGGCGGATGCCTTGGCGATTATGCCGTGGCATGGCGGCACCACGGATTTGGAGGATGCCGCGATTGGCGAAGCTGACGCGGTGATCGCGTATGGCTCATCGCATACCACTGAGGCAATCCGTCCACGGGTGCGTGCCGGGAAGCCGTTCCTGAGTTATGGCGCGAAAATCGGTTTCTCGCTAATCGGCCGTGAGTCCCTGCGGACCGACCTGTATACCGATACCGTGCATCGCATGGCGGTTGATGTGGCCACATACGATCAGCAAAGCTGTCTGGCTCCACAGACCATGTTCGTGGAGCGCGGCGGGGCCGTTCCTCCCTCGCAGGTCGCTGAATTGCTCGCATGTGAGTTATCGTCCCAGCAACGTAAATATCCCTGTTCCACACCATCCGAAGAGGAATCGATGGCGATTCAGCGGCTACGTTCCACCGCGCAGATGAAAGCGTTGCTGGGGGCCGGATCAATGGCTGGGGCCGCGGACGGCGCGTCCGACGATTCGTTCGTCATACAGTCGCGTTCAGGCACTGATTGGACGGTGTTGTATTATCCGTCCGTCGGTATGGCCGATTCGCTGTCCACGCCGTTGAACCGTACCGTCAATATCGTGGCGGTCGACCATATCGAAGACGCGCTGCCTTCGTTGCGTCCCTATGCTCAGTGGCTGCAGACTTGCGGCGTAGCGCTTGGGCCGAATCGTCTGTTCGACGTGGCGCAACGCGTCGGGTCGGCAGGTATCGATCGCATATGCCCGCTCGGGGAGATGAACCGCGCGAAATCCGGCTGGCACCATGACGGCGGTTTCAATCTGCTCGATTTGGTGCATGTGGTCGATATCGAACGCAACACCGATATGTACTGCGATGGTTTCGATATGGATGTCGAATAATCGCATTCAAGCAATCACACGAAACCCATATGTCCAAAACCGAAAGGAACTTCCATGCAGCAGTCCGATTCCTTGCCATTGAAGGGACGCGTCGCGTTGGTGACCGGTTCGAGTCGCGGCATCGGCGCGGCGATCGCGTTGCGACTGACTCGCGCCGGCGCATGCGTGGCCATCAACTACGTCAGCGATGACGAGCGTGCGGAGCGGTGCGCGCAACGCATTATGAATGATTGCGGGGCGGCCGGTCGCGTGATCACCTGCAAAGCCAATGTCACCGACTACGGGCAGGTGCGCGACATGGTATCCACTGTCGTCGCCACATTCGGTGGATTGGATATTCTCGTCAATAACGCATTCGCCCGCTATTCGTTCGACCCACGCAACCGCAAGACACTCGACACCATCGGATGGTCCGATTACACGACACAGCTCGAAGGATGCCTCAAGGGCGCATACAACACCTGCAAAGCTGCGCTGCCGCAGATGCGGCGTCAGGCCGGAGGACGCGTCATCAACATCTCCAGCAACCTCGTCGACTCCCCGATCGTGCCGTATCATGACTACACCGCGGCAAAAGGTGCGTTGGTGGGTTTCACCAGATCATTGGCACAGGAGGCTGGGGCATGGGGCGTAACCGTGAATGCCATCGCGGCCGGGCTCACCATTGGCACCGAATCGAGCCACGCCACCACTGAGGATGTACGCGAGCGCATCATCGCGTCTACACCGTTGGGCAGACTCGCCACCGCCGATGATATCGCCGGGGCCGTGGCTATGCTGGCCAGCGATGACGCCTCATTCATCACTGGTCAGACCCTGCATGTCGACGGGGGGTTGGTGATGCGTTAAAGTGTGGTTTTGATTGACGGTTTGTGATGCCGGCATGTTCGCCGGCGAAGAAGGATGGGTATGAACATCACCGTGTATCTCGGCGCGCATGAGGGGAACGATCCCATATATAAGAAAGCCGTTGAGGAACTTGGCATATGGATTGCGGACAATGGCAACAGACTGGTGTATGGCGGATCCGACGAAGGATTGATGGCCGTGATCGCCGATACCGTACTCGCCCGCGGCGGCGACGTGACCGGTATCGAGGCACAGATGTTTGTGGACAAAGGCGTTGCTCACCATAACCTGACCCAACTGGTTGTCGTGCCGAATATTGTGGAACGACGGACCCGTATGATCGAGCTTGGAGACGTGTTCATCGCTTTCCCCGGCGGCACGGGAACGTTGGAGGAAATCAGCGAGGTGGTGTCGAAAATCTGTCTTGATCAGCTGGACCAACCTTGCATCTTCTATAATCTCAACGGATTCTATGATGATATGAAAGCGTTCCTACAGCGCACGGTCGATGCGGGTTTCTCCACCACGGAACGTCAGCATGGTATCTATTTTGCATCTGATCTGGCCGAAATCGAACGTATCATCGCAACGCATAACGCATAGGGATTGCGTGGCTGTCATCCGGAAACTTCAGGCCACCGGCAGGACTGCATGCAGAATCGTCATGAACGTCAGTCCGATGATGGCCGTGACGGTCAGTGAGAAGCCCGCAAGTTTCGCGTTGCCGGTCAGTGAATCAGTGAATTTCGTGGAGAAGATCGTCACCGGCGCGAACGCGGCCAGCACCACGATTTCTTGGACGCGTTCGTCTAACGGCAGAAGGAGCCATGCGGACAGCGCGATGATGATGCTGAACAGGAACCGCCATGCGATGACTTTGCCCAATTCCGAACGGTCTTTGTGATTGTCGGGAATTTCCATCATCAAGCCGATCATGGCCATTGCTGCGAACGCGTTGGCGTTGGCGAACGGCGTGATCAGTGTGACGATCCATTGCGGTACGGTCCAGCCGGCGAACATGAATACCAGCATGAGCATGTAGCAGTCGAACGGGTGATGTTCAGGCCTGATACGTTGAGCATCTGGTAGGCACGGTAGCGCGGCTCGTCGCCTCGTGAGCCGAAATACACGATAAACAGCGGAATCATGCAGGCGAACAGGCCGAACACCACCAGCCACAGCAGATTCATCGGATGCTTGTTTGTGGCGAAACTCATCACGATGGCGCACGGCAGGGTGAGATTGAACACCAGCCCCTGCACCACCTTGTAGGATTTGTCCGAGAAGATGTGGATGCGTTTGAGCAGATAGACACTGATGATGACAAGGAGCAAAGATCCGGCTTGAAACAACATACGGCCGAGTATAGGAGTGCTGTCAGCGCGTCGTAGGTGACTTGACACAATATGACCGTGCGGCATAAACAATGAGCGCATAATTTCGCACTCTTGTAATCACCATTGTTCAGTCCTTTACCGTCAGCGGAGGCGAATCATAAGCTTGCACCAGATAACCTTCAGGATGTGGATAATTTGAGACCATACGCCTTGGGATCTTTCAACGCCTCAGATGGGGCGGGCGGGAAAGCGATGTCGCCAAGTTTATAGGTAAAAGCGGAGTTCGGTTCCTTCAACGTCGTATCATCAACCACATAAAGCCCGGGAAGCTGGGCATTCTTGTCGCCATCGGCATCCTGCAAATCGCCGTAGCTTTAATGTCTTCGAAAATGGATGCCCTGACTTGGCCGTTGGCGGCGCGACCTGAACAAATGGCTGGAGTCCATGCCGGAGAACTCGACGTGAAAAGCACATACTCCCACACAAAACCAGAACAGAACCGCACCCCGATTGTTGGACTGAAGAAATTCAGATTCGATGATCGGAGGTGCGGTTCTTTCGTATGCGTGAGGATCGAAGGAGACGTTACGACGACGGGTTCCGGTGTGAGGCGCTGGAACCCGTCAAGGCCGGAGCCGGCGGGGACACGCTCGCCAGACGGCTTGCCATGCCCAGACAGACCGCGGAAAACTGGATCATGCTGTACAGGTCCGGCGGCGAGAAGGCGGTCATGGGAGGCGGCGGCAGCAGACGCTACGACTGGGAGACGAAGGTCGCCGCGGCGCGCGACCACGTCGAGAACGGTCTGACCAAGACGGAGGTCATGGCCATGCACGGGATCGCGAACGTCACACCCCTGGAACGCTGGTGCCGCGAATACCGGGCCGGAGGTCCGGAGGCGCTCGGGCCGAGGCCCAAGGGCGGGCCCAGAGGCTCCGAAAACAAAACGGAAACCGCAACGACCCGGTGACGTCGAAATCCAAACCGAAGCCCGAACCGACGCGCGAGCAGGAGCTCGCCGAACGGGTGCGGCCACCGACAGGTGCGCATGTGCCTGGTCCACGAGTTCGGGCAACGAGTGTCGGCCAAGAGCGTGCCCGTGGTCATGCGGCGCATGGGACTGAGATGCGCCATCCGCTCCAGGAACCCGTGGAGGAGGTACGACTCGTACAGGGGCGAGACGGGCGATCACGTGCATAACCTGCTCGAACGCGACTTCGACTCGGCCCGTCCGTTCTCCAAGCTCGGCACCGACGTCACCGAGTTCAAGGTCGCCGGCTCCAAGGCGTACCTCGCTCCCGTGTACGACATGGCCAGCAAGGAGATCGTCGCCTGGGACGTGAGCCGCAGTCCGGACCTCGGGCAGCAGAAGCGTCTGCTCGCCATGCTCGCGGAGCGCCTGCCCGCCGGCGCGGAGCCGATCCTGCACTCGGACATGGGATGGCAGTACCAGCACCAATGGTGGCGTGACGAGCTCGAACGCCTCGGCATCCGCCAGTCCATGAGCCGCAAGGGCAACTGCCTGGACAACGCCGCCACCGAGCAGGTGTTCGGCCACTTGAAGGACGAGTTCTACCGAGGCCGGGAGTTCGACTCGTACGAACAGTTCAAACGCGAACTGGACGCCTACATCATCCATTGGAACACCAGACGGCGCCAGATACGACTCGAGGGATACACCCCGGAGGAGTTCCGGAGCATGTCCCTCGCGGTCCAGGGCTGTATCCTCATTAACAACGTCCAACAAACGGGGCGCGGTTCATTCCTTCCGCCGGGGGCTTCGTTATGGCCGCACGAAAACGGTCGGCCCGTATCGCACCTCTACCTGCCGTCTGATCCATTCATGTTTTGCCGGTTCCGCCGTATGGCTCCCTGCCGGTCATACTCCAGCCTCTTCATATCCTCGATGATGTCCTCTACCGTCTGATACCGGCCCGAAGGCTTTTCCGCCGAGCATTTCTGGATGATGGAGCTCGGCCGAGATCCATCGGTGACAAGATTCTCCTTGCCGGTGAATATGTAGTTGAGAATGAAGCCGATTGCGAATATGTCGTTGACCGGTTTGAAGTCCCCGAATGATTCCAGGAACGGATCCCTTATGGAGCCTTTCATCACCGACCCCGTGCTCGTGAGGTCCGAGCCCTTCTCTTTGGCGAGCCCGAAATCGGAGACCTTGACCGTGAATGCCTCGCCGTTCCCGTATGTATGGACAAGTACGTTCCTGTAGCTCAGGTCGCGGTGGCACACGCCATGTCTGTGCAGGAATTTCATCGCATACAGGAACTGCATCGCCATCTTGTAACGGGCCCAAGGGGCCATCTTCCGGTTGTTGTGCGAGATGTAGTCCTTCAGCGTGTGCTCGCAGTACTCCATCGTGTAGCTGTTGTCTGAGTCATTGTAACGATAGACCTTCAGAATGTAGGGGAAGTCGAACCGCTTCATGATGTCGAACTCCCTGCGGAATCTCTCGACCTCCTTGGAACCCACGTTTTTCTTCAGTTTCTTACGCGCGATCTGGATGTCGTAGTTCGGGTCGGTGAACCTGTAGACGAACGCATAGGCCCCTTCGCCGATGAGTTGGAGCCGGACCTGTTCCGTTCCAACAAGCGCCACCGCGCTCTCCTCCGTTTCGAACACCGTGTCGTAGTATTCAATTTCTATCGGCGTGAGGCCCTCCGGGATGGGGCTTCCGCCCGAAGGGCTGAGCCATTCGCGGGAGCCATCGATCACCTTTTGGTATTCGGGCTTGGTCCGTATCCGCATCCCGGCCTTGGAGGCGATCCTCAGCAAGGCGTAGTACGTCTCGTTCACCTCCATCAGGTCGCGGCTGGGGTCGGCATTGAAGTGGCCTCCCTCGCCCTGCGGGGACTTGTAATTCATGAACTCGAAGGCATTGTTGTACCGCTCGTGCAGCCAAGCGAAGACACGACCGAACCTCCGCTCCCCGTCATATAGACTGAGGTATTTCTCGTCGACCTGCTTCTCCTCGAACTGGCTCAGGTAATTGTCCAGTTGTCGCTGTGGGGGCAGAGACATCTTTGGTCCTCCGATCGTAAGTAAAATCGCCCCCCATTGTAGCCGTGCCCGAGGGGCGGACGAGTGTACCGGAAACATTCGAACCGCCGGTGCCGGCGGCAGTGCGTTATCGCCCTTCCTTCGCCGAAACCTTGTCGTCTCCCTTCGGGCAGTCCGTTTTCCCCCGTTCGGGGTCGTCGGCTTCCATGCCGTCCGCCGCTACGGGCAATGGACATACGGCATAAAGGTTTCCACCTTCCCCACATGGAATGGTGACGACAACCCGATCGCTTCTCCGCACGGTTGGCAGCAGCCGTTCCACCGCTTCCACATCTCCCGTAAGACGGCCATTGACATAAACGTTCGAGCCCTGTTTTTTCGTCGTATCGAACTCAAGCAGGAGCGCATCGGCGATCATAACCGTCAGGACGCCGTCTTTCCACGAATGTATCGCGTGGAACTCGCCTATGGTCTCCTCTCCGTGGAGAAAAACGGCTTCGGCGGCGCTGTTGGGCTGAATGACCCTCTGGATTTCAGTCAGACTGGTGGCGTCCACGGCCCCCGGAAGGGTGCTCGGGTCGACTCCTTCCAACAGCTTCGTGTCATAAGGCAGGAGCACCATCTTCTGGGAGACAATCCCGTCATCCTCCCCGTCCGTCAGTACCACCTGCTCCTTCCACGCCCTTTCATCGATTCCCAACCCGAAGCGTCCGTTGAGGTCGGTGACAAGCTTCAGCGTTTGAACAATGACAATTGCCAACGTGCTGAAAAAAGAGGTTCCCGCGAAATAGCGGTCAAGGTATGGCAGTCTCGCAGCCTCCGCTTTATCCCCCTTCGGATTGGCATGGACCAAGTCTGAATACAGCCATCCATCGCCCACCAGCAGATCCGACATGGCTTCACTTTCAGGCGATCCGTCTTTGTCATATATCTGAACGGAATAGGACGTTCCGCCATTTTTGTCGCGCAAATTCTCAAATCCCGTTCGACAAGCATTCAGGAGATCCGAGGACTTCTCATCCAGTTGGCGTCCGTTAAGAAGCGAGTTTATCGAACTGAACACCTTGTCTAGATATATCGGTTCCGACGCGAGGATACAGGGCCTCGTACGGGCCGCCAAAGATTCGAAAATCTCCTGATCGGGCATTATGTACTTAATTCGGACCGGCTGCCCTTCCTTGTACTCCACCCTCATCGATGGGTTCACGTACTTTTCGACGCTATGGTCCCGGACCATCGAATGCGCCTCCACGCGGCGCGCCCGCACCACAAAGCGATATAGGATCTCCCGCGCCTTCGCGGCGTTCTTCGGCCTCCAGCTCTTGGATTCTTCCGTTTTCCCGTCGTTTCCATTGTCATTCACCAAAGAACCCCCTACCTGGCGTGTGATTTACGGATGCCGTCCAATGATAACCGGTGGCTCGAGTATATATTCATTCGGAAACGGCCACGCCTGAAACATGGGTTTCGGCGGAATAAGCATGTTTTTTGACGTTTAAGGCATGGAGGCGAACGTCGTCGCCGGTCACGGCCATCTCGTCGTGGATGTCGTTATATCGCCAGGTCGAGCGGCAGGTCCGCTATGTCCTTGAGCCGCTTGCCGTCTACGAGCGTATGGACCAGTTCGGCCAGATCCTCCCGCCCCTCGAGCTCGTCGACGGACGCGACGAGCTCCGGCAGGAAGGCATGGTACAGGCAGTCGATGTCCCCGGTGCCCAGCGCGAGGCTCGCAAGCCTACTGGGCGAGGGCTCGCCGGTCACGACGACGATATGAGGGGTTTGCCCTTTGCGGTTTCGAATCAGGTTCAACGCCTCGGTACGGGAGTTCTGCGCACGGTCGGAACGCATGGTCCATTTGGCCGATATGGAGGCGTGCAGTATGGGCACGCGCTGCGGCTCCCCCGCCGGACGCTGCCGCAGGTCGGACAGGCCGGCGACAGCGTCGTCGACCACGGGGAACGGAGCATTGATGTTTCCGTCGGTCTCCGGACGGCGCGCGACAATGATGTCGGGCGCTACCACGTAGTCGTTGCCGAGCGCCGCCTGCAGCACAGGATCAGACTGTACGGCCTCAGCGAGCTTCGCCAGGTGCTCGTACTGGGCGAAGCTCTTCTCAGTGACAGCGTTTTTGTTTCCGAGCCTTTTGATCATCCAATCCCCCGGGCGGAGATGGCCTAGATGCGGGAACGTGTCGGCTATGAAGTCACATACCGCCACTTCGAACTGGGCGCCGAGTCCCTGCCCGGACAACGGCTCGCGCGGTTGGCGCTGGGACTCATCCAGCACGCGGGACATGATACCGTCGCCTATCGCCTTGCTTACCGCTTGACTCACATCAGCGTTCGATGCGACGGACACGCCCTTCTTGACCGTGTAACCGAGCACGCCCCAGTCAATCAGCCTGGTGTGAAACGTCTTCCTCGCCTGCGCCAGCAACGCTTCCTGTTCCATCTGCCGCCTCCCATGCGCGTATAATCTGCTGGCCTACCCTACGCGCCACCGCCGGCGGGAAGGCGTTGCCCACCTGACGGTACGAGGCCGTCTTGCGCCCCGCGAACATCCAATCGTCGTCGAACCCTTGGATGCGTGCCGCCATTCGGACGGTCAGGCGCGGCATGAAATCGGCTGGCGCGTCAGCGGGCGGGTTGCCGTCCGCAATGCCCTTGCCGTCGACGCCGAGTTTCATCCATGCGCGTTTCGCTCTGGTGGGCCCCAGGTCGGCTCCTCCGTGAAGTTTGGAACCACCGACGAGTGTAGGCGCTATGGAATCGGCTTTGGCGGCCCATGTTGAAGCGTTTTTCCATCCATTCGCGGCCATGAGGTCTTCAAGCAGCTCGCCGACGGTCGAAGGCCTCTTCTCATCCGGTTCCGGCCAGGTGAAATGCTTCATGTCGGACGGTTTCAACGCCACGCAAATGACACGCGGCCGCAGCTGGCTGACTCCGTAGTCGCTGGCTTGAAGCAGCTTCCACTGCGGGCTGTACCCGTATCTCCTGAGCCTGTCGGACACGTTCTTGCGGAACGCGTCGAACTTCGGGTCGAGCAGTCCGCGGACGTTCTCGAGCATGACGCCTCGGGGTTTGACCTGACGAATGATCTCCAACGCCCGGCCGAAAAGCTCACGGTCGTCGAGCTCCCCCAATTGCCTGCCCGCCACCGAGAAAGGCGGACATGGCACGCCGCCACTAATCAGATCCACTCCTTCGTAGGCGGATGGATCCCACTTGTGCAGGTCGTCCTCTACCACGTTCCACTGCGGTCGGTTGAGCCGAAGCGTCTCACAGGCATGCCTGTCTATCTCGACCAGCGCCACATGCTTGAATCCGGCAAGTTCAAGGCCGTGGGCTTGTCCACCCGCTCCTGCACAAAGCTCCACATCGGTATATTCCGCCGTCATCCGCTTCTCCTTTTTCATGTACGACTGAAAGGGTATCATAAACCGCCGGCGCAGTTCGTCAAAAACGGCCTGTTCTCTTTGCTTTCAAGGTGTGTGTTATTGCTTTCGCTTGAGAATAGTCGGATGCCTGTCCCCTGATCGCATACGCCCATCTCGACTCATCTTTCTTCCGAAACAGAAGAAAGGAAGCCCATATGTCAGAATCCCAGGTCCCGTTCCAATAGGAACAGGCGACACCCACCATGGCCGGGCGGACAGAAACGCCCCTCAGCTCCGCCTCTCCCCCAGCCTGAACGCGTCCGCCGTGTGCGCGCACGTCCGCTCGCGACCCCGACGCGCCACGGCCAGGCCGGCCAGCAGCACGGTGCCCCCGCACGCCAGCGCGCCGTCGCGCGCCGTCCTGGCGTCCGTCTGGGCGGCCTCGCGGGGCGCGGGCGCGTACCGTTCGCCGGTTGTGTCTGTTCAATAGAAGTTAGGCCGATGCAGCGTAACTATTCAGTCCGAAAAAGCGGTAGGAATTAGTCCGTTTCACCGAAATGGCGAGATGAAGGGCACCGGCCCGCCATAACCCGGCTATTTTCCCGAGTTGAAACACATTCGGCCGACAGGGCCACTCGGGAAAGGAGAGGAATGACGAAACCGGTGTCGATACAACAACGTATCAGGATTCTCGACGCCCCGGACGTGTCATGGCGCGAAATCGCCAGACGGCTTGGCGTGTCGAGGGATACCGTCAGGAAATACGCGACCATGGAGGACTGCTCGCCGAACCCCGCGGTCAGGAAGGGACGGCGTTCCCTGATCGACGCGTATTCCGGCACGGTGGATTCGTGGCTGGCCGCGGACAGGCTCATGCCCCGCAAACAGCGCCATACCGCCAGACGCATGTCGCCAGGCTCGTCGAGGAGGAGGGCTTCGAGGGCTCGTACTCGTCGGTGCAGCGCTACGTGAAGAGGTGGCGCGAGGAGCATCGGTCCGACGGCGACGGCTATCTCGAGCTCGACTGGAGCGCCGGCGTCATGCAGGTCGATTTCGGCGAGGCCGTCGCCACGATCGGCGGGGGCGACGTCAAGGTGCACTGCCTGGTCGCCACGTTCCCGCACTCGAACATGCGGTACGTGGCCGCGATGCCGGGCGAGAACGCGGAATGCGTGTGCGAGGGGCTGGCCCGGATCTTCGACCACATCGGCATGGTTCCCCGCGTGCTGGTGCTCGACAACGCCACCGGTGCGGGCCACCGCGTCGCGTGGAACAAGGTGACAGTGGTGCGCGTGTTCGCCATGTTCTGCGACCACTACCGGCTCGAGACGAGGTTCCGCGACCCCGTATTCCGGCAACGAGAAGGGATCCGTCGAGAACGCGGTCGGCTTCCTGCGCCGCAACCTCATGGTCCCCAAGCCCAACGCGGAGAGCCACAGGCAGCTGACGAGGCATCTGCTGTCGAGGTGCGACGCGATCGCGGACGTGGACCACTACCGTTCCGGCAGGCCGATACGCGAGCTGTTCGACGAGGACCGCGGGGAGATGCAGCCGCTGCCGCGCGCGCGTTTCGACGCGGTCGAATGGGTCGAGCGCAAGGCCGACAAGGAGGGCAACATCCAGATCGGCTCGGTCCGTTACCTCGCGGGCCCGTCATGGCGCGGCTGGACGCTGCTCGCGGGCCTGCGCGCGTTCGAGGTGGAGATCCGCACCGCCGACGGCAGGCACGTGAACACCCTTCCCCGCTCCTACGGGAACGGCGGGGGGGGGGGGGGGGGCGCCCCCCCCCCCCCGAACGCGTCGCTGCTGCCCGCGCTGGCCAGGAAACCCAACGCGTGGGGCGAGTCGCCCCTGCGCGGCGAGCTTCCGGACGGGCTCGGGCTGCGTCTCGACGCGTTGAACCCCGGATCGAGACGACGCGAGCTGACGCTCCTGCACAGGGCCAGCGTGGCGAGCGGCTTCGGGAACGCGGTCCTCGCCATGGCCGCGATCGTGGAGGGCGGAAGGGCGCCCGACCCGGACGACGGGGCCGGCAGGCTCGCCGTATACGACGCGTTCAACAACCCCGACGAGAAGGGGACGGAGTCATGACGAGGCCGTCGCGGACCATGGCCGACACCAGATGCAGACGCGCGTCCACGGGCAGGATGATAGACGAGATCATGGAACTCGCCAGGAGCCTGCCCCTGACCAGGCAGGTGCTCGCGGACAGTCTGGAGACCGCGACCCCGACCCAGATGGAGTTCATGCTCTCGTGGATGAACGAGGAGCTGGCGTCGAGGGAACGGTCGAAACGCACGCGTCTGCCCGAACAGGCCGGACTGCCGGGCGTCAAGGAACTCGACGGCTACGACTGGACGCCGGTCCGTTTCCCCGTCGACTACGGGCGCGAGGCGTTGGAATCGTTGGACTTCGTCGCCAACAGCGAGGACGTGGTGCTGTTCGGCCCGCCCGGGACAGGCAAGACACATCTCGCGGCCGCGCTGGCCCGCAAGGCGTGCGTCGAGGGCGTCCCGGCTAGGTTCTTCACCGCGGCCGGACTGGTCATGCGGCTGCTGCGCGCGTCGGCCGAGGGCAGGCTCGACCGGGAGCTCGCGGCGATATCCAAGGCGCGGCTCCTCGTGATCGACGAGCTCGGCTACATGCCGGTCGACGAGGAGGGCTCCAGGCTCCTGTTCCAGATCGTGACCAACGCGTACGAGCGACAGAGCGTGATCTACACCACGAACATCGAGTTCAGTGGCTGGGGACGCGTGTTCGGCGACCCGAACATGGCCACCGCGATAGTGGACAGGACGGTGCATCACGGCAGGATGATCAGGTTCGAGGGCGAGTCGTACAGGCGCACCCACGCCCTGATGGGATAGAAACCAAACAATAATGGTGGCGGGTCTTTCCGCTCAATTGGACTGAAACCCGCCGCTTTTTC
>OGOL01001826.1_pt1 | contig 18402 bp, 15 predicted proteins | sample 1552641 | NCBI WGS metagenome assembly OGOL01 (sample SAMEA2580140, study PRJEB22360) | human gut metagenome | biome: human gut; feature: human-associated habitat; material: faeces | place: Denmark | collected 2008/2010 | reverse complement strand
CGCGACCGACGATTGAACGTCAGATTGCCGCTTAGGGGCGTTTGCAGCGTCGAGCCGTTACGCGGTTTGGTAAAACCGCGTAACTTACATCACCATAACGTAGCGCGATCCCACGTAGTACTGCTTACCCATCAGAACCGGCTCGCCATTGGGACCGGTAAAGCTGGCACGCAGGTTGAGCAGCGGATCGTGCGGAGCGATGCCCAGCTCGGCCGCCTGCTCGGTATTGGCACGAACGGCCTCGACCGTGCGGTAGCCAACCGAGACAATCGGCGTTCCGCCAACACGCTCGACCTCGGCAAAAATCGACTTGTCCTCAAGATCGGCCGTCAACAGCTCACGGTAGGCGTCAAACGGCACAAAGATGTTCTCCTCAAAGATGGGCTCGCCGTCGGCTGTACGCACGCGCTTAATATGCAGCAGCAGCGCGTCCTTTTGCAGGCCAAAGAACTCCATCTCGTTTTGACGTGCCGGCACAATCTGGCGATCGACCACATGCGCGCCCGCCTTCATGCCATTATCGGCACACAGCGCGGTAAACGTCTGCAGCGTCGAAGCGTGGAACTGGCGGTTGATGTGCGGCGTGGAAACAAAGGTGCCGCGGCCCTGCTGCTTAACCAGGTAGCCATCGGAGCACAGCTCCTCGACGGCGCGGCGCACCGTAATGCGGCTCACGTCGTACTGCTCGGCTAGCTCAAGCTCGGACGGAATACGCTCCTTGGGTGCATAAACACCTTTCTCGATCGCATCCTTGATTTCGTCGTAAATCTGCTGGTAAAGCGGTGCATTTTTGGGTGTAGGCATATCTAATCACTCTTATCGAAATATCGAAATAACTAATACGTATATAACGTCTAGTTTCATGTTACCTCATAATGATAAAACGATACACCCTCCCTACCAAAAAGCGACAGCTTCATTTTGGTAGGTTTTATCTGGGCAAACGAAGGCCTCCCGAAAGCAGCGAGGCTTTCGGGAGGCTCAAGCGGACAGGATTGCGCCGTGCCGGCAAAATACCAACACTCTACCTGCCGTCGTCCTGCTGCAGGCTGTCCTGCTCGCTGAGGCGCGCCTGCCTGCTGGCCATACGCGCGGGCTTGTCGGGATCGGGTACGGCCGTGGGCATGGGCTCGTCGACATGACCGCCCCACCAGCCGCCCACAAAGTTGAGCGTGTGGAACACATTGATCACGGCACCGGGATCAATGTCGCACACCAGCTTGATAATGTCCTGGCTCTCATAGGTCGAGACAACGGCGTGCAGCAGGTACATCTTTTCGCGGCTGTATCCGCCGATGATCTCGGCGCAGCTAATGCCATGCTGAAAATGGTCGACATAGGCGGTCATGACCTCGTCTGCCTTGCGCGTCGTGATCTGCAGCGTCACACGGTCGTAGCGACGATAGAAACTGTCGATGGTCTTGGTCGAAATAAACTGGAACACGATGGAGTACGCCGCGTTGTCCCAGCCAAACATAAAGCCAAAGATCGCCAGGATAAAGCAATTGAAACCAAAGATAACGCCCCAGATGGTCTTGCCCGTGTGGTTGGAGACCCACAGCGCGATAAAGTCGGTGCCACCGGTAGATGCGCCGGACTTTAGCGCGATGGCAGCGCCCAGACCCGAGACCACGCCGCCAAAAATGATGAGCATAATCTTGTCGCCCAAAAATGGAGCGAAGTGAAAGACGTTGAGGAACAGCGACGAGAGCACGACCTGCATCATCGAGAAGATGACGAAGCGCTTGCTAATGCCGCTCCAGCATAGGAGCGCCACGGGAATGTTGAGCGCAAGCATGCCGAGCGAGATGTCGATGTGAACGCCGCCCAGCGAGGTAACGCGATCGAGCAGGACCGCGACGCCGGTGAGACCGCTCGGAAGCAGGTCGGCGGGCTGAATGAACGCCTGGATCAGGAATGTTTGGAGGACGGCAGAAATTGTGACCGCCACGGCGGTAATGGCACGGCGGACGATGGTGAGGCGGCCGAGCACGAGCACGCGGTCCGTGAGCTGATCGATGGCGTTCGCCACGGAAGCTCCTTTCGAAGGCAGATGTAGTTGTGGGGCATGCCCGCGATTGTAGCATGGAGCGTGCGGGGGCGCTTCAATTCACCCTCTCCCGACAACCAAAGCGGGACCAGCAACCCCACGACCAAAGGCCCAAATTACAAGTGAGTAAACTTTACGCGACCTGCCGAGCACACCCAAAACCGCCACCCCTGTGACCTGCGGTTTTGCTAGAGCAGATGCACTTTGTGCTCGTACTGCACCAAAAAGTCTACTCACTTAGTCCGAATCGAAGCCAAACGAATCCAAAATGAGGACAAATTAAGCCAATCCGCAGCAAAAGACGCGTGAGTCAGTGCTTCTCGCGGCGGATTGACACTACAAAGCGGCCAAAATGTCGGTCAGATTATCGATGACAACGTCAGCGGCGGACTGATCCAGGTTGACGCCGACGTGCGGACGCAGCGCCAGGACGCGGGCGCCGGAGCGCTTGCCGGCCTCGATGCCCAAAGGCGAGTCCTCGATAACCAGGCATTCGGCAGGCTCCACCCCCAGCGCCTCCATGGCACGCAGGTAGATCTCGGGGTCGGGCTTAAACGCGCTGCACTCATGGCCGCTGATGGTGTAGTCCAGCACGTCGGCGATACCGGCAATCTCCACCAGTTCGTCGATCAGCTCACGATAGGACGAGCTCGCGATGGCGCACTTCACGCCGCGCTCGTGCAGCTTGCGCATCACCGGCTCCGTCTGCTCGTTGAGCAACTCGGCATACGGAACGGGGTGGTCCGGGCTATAGACCTGCTTGTACTCCACGCGCAGACGCTCGCGCAGCTCAATATCGTCGGGCACCAGCGCCTCCCAAATGGCGGGCTCGTTAGACCCCGAAAGATCGGGGATCTCGTCAAAGTGAAAGCCCTTCTCCTCCATAAACGCCACGCGACGACGGTTGTAGAACCACTCGGTATCGACCAGCACGCCGTCCATATCAAACAGCACTGCCTTGATCATACGCATCTCCTCCCACCTGCCAAAAAGGGACAGGTTTATTTTGGTAGGTTTTATCTGGGGTTTTGTGACGCGACAGACACGCCCTCCCCAGAGCAAAAAAGGGGGACGGGGCGAAAACCCCATCCCCTCTCAATCAACCCGTAAGGTCTACTTACTTGTGATTAGTAGGAAAGCTTCCACATGTAGCGACGCATGGTCAGCGGGTGCTGACGGGCCTCGGCGATCTGGTTGCCGTACTCGCGCATAACGGCGAGGTGCAGCAGCGGGTTGAAGTAGGTGATGACGCTCGCGGGCACGGCATCAGCCAGGCCGTAGTCCTTGGAGTCAATCAGAGCGACCTTGGCGCCCATGCGCTCAAGGAAGGTGAGGGCGCGGGCGTCCATCGGACGGGTGGCGCCATCGGACATGAAGAAGACGTAGGGCTTACCCTCGGTGGAAACCTCGAACGGGCCGTGGAAGTACTCGCCGGTGTTGTAGGCGGCGGCGTCGATCCACTGCATCTCGGTGAACAGGAAGGCGGCGTGAGAATAAGCCATCTTCTCGGAGGCACCGGAAGCCATGAAGTAGATCATCTTGTCGTCCTTGAAGTCCTCGGCGAACTTCTTGGCGAGTTTCTTGCAGTGCTGAGCGGCGTTCTCGCAGAGATCGAAGACGTTGGTGAGGCCGGTGATCATGTCCTCGTAGTGGTCATAGCCCTCGGTCTGCTGAAGAATCTCGAGAGCAAGAGCGATGGCGTAGCCAGGCTTCTCGCACTTGGCAGCGTAGTTGGCATGGAAGCCGTGAACGATGACGTGGTCGGCGTCGACGGTCAGAGCGGAGCCAGCCTTGTTGGTGAGGGAGACGACCGGGCAGTTGTGCTTCTTGGCGGTCTTGTTGGCCTCAACGGTCTCGGGCGTGGAGCCACCGAGGGAGCAGGTGATCACGAAGGTGTGCTCGTTGACCCAGGAAGGCGTATCGTAGTTGAACTCGTTAGCGGTGAAGATCTGAACGTTCAGCTTGTCCGTGTTGTTGGCCAGGAAGTACTTGGCAGGGTAAAGGTCGGACATGGAAGCACCGCAGCCGACGAAGGCGACGCTGTGGATCTCGTGGTTGGACAGGACGTCAGCGACGATCTGCTTAGGGAGGTTAAGGTCGATCTCGTACATCTGACACATTCCTTTCGATTTTTTGCGGCGCCACATTGCCGGGCGCTCGCAGGGTTACCGTGGTTTGGGCCGAGTCGCCGGCCCGTTGAGGATGCGACAAAGGGACTGTCCAATTGTCGCATTTTGGGGATGGGAGCCTGCCTGGGGTATGGGATGTCAGGCAGGCCCCCGGGGGAAAGCGGTTAGACGCTTGGTCGCGACTAGGCCAGGATGCCGGCCGCGGAGAGGGCGATGCCGCCCACGATGGCGATCACGAGAAGCCAACCGGTGTTGACGTTCTTCTTGATGAGCCAGTACATAAGGCCGGTGAGGCCAAGGGAGATCATCTGGGGCATCATGCCGTCCAGGATGTCCTGGATAACAACGGTGCCCTCAGCGAACTGCAGCGGGGTGGTGGCGCCGATCAGCGTAGCGATCATGCCGCCCACGGACATAAGACCCACGATGCCGCAGACATACATGAGCTTCTCCATGAGGTCGCCGCCCTGAAGCTTGCTCAGGTACTCGTGGCCGCCCTGATAGCCCATCTTGGCTGCGAACCAAGTGATCAGCACAGAGGGGACGATGGAGATGAGCATGGCCAGGATCGGGCCCATGATGGAGCCCTGCTGAGCCAGCTGAACGCCCAGGCCAAAGGCGATAACGCGGATGGTGCCCTGGAAGAAGGAGTCACCGATGCCGGAAAGCGGACCCATGAGGGAGGTCTTGACCGCGTTGATCGAATCGGGATCGAAGTTCTCGGGATCCTTGGCGTACTCCTCCTCCATGGAGGCGGAGAGGCCCAGGATGAAAGCGCTCGTCTGCGGGGTGCAGTTGTAGAACGCCATGTGACGGTGGTAAGCCTCTTTCTTAGCAGCGAGCTGCTTGGGGTCGGACTCGTCCGGATAGAGGCGATCGAGCGTGGGAACCATGCCGTAGAGGAAGCCCATGTTCATCTGACGCTCGTAGTTCCAAGAGGCCTGGATGGCCCAGGAGCGCCAGAAGAACTGGCTGACCTTCTTGTTCAGGGACACGTCCTTGGTTGCGGTTGCCATAGTGTGTTCCTCCTTAGTCTTCGTCGTCTTCGAGCGGATCGTAGTCGGAATCGACACCGGCGGCTGCATGGGAACCGTTGAACTTGAAGCCCATGAAGACGACAGCCAGGCACACACCGATCAGAGCGACCGCGATGACGGACAGGTTGAGGTAAGCGGCGAGCAGGAAACCGATGAACAGGAACGGAGTCATACCCTTCTTGATCATCATGGTGAGCAGCAGGGCCAAGCCGTAGGCGGTCATGATCTTGGTCGAAACGTTAAGACCAGTGGACAGCCACTCGGGAACCATGTTGACGATGGCCTGAACCAGGTCGGTGCCAACAAAGACGGCAAGGAAGATCGGCAGGAAGTACATGACGGCGTACAGACCGGAGCCGGCGCAGATGTGCATACGGTAGGCGGTCTTGAACTTTCCGTTATCGATCGCGCTATCTGCCACATGGGTGAGGGCGGCGATGATGGAACGGAACACGATGCCGAGAAGCTGACCCAGGACGGCGACCGGGATGGCGATCGTCATGGCGGTCTCGGCGGAAGCATCGGTCAGGCACGCAAAGGCAGCGGCCACGATGCCGCCCAGGACCATATCGGGCGGAACGGCAGCGCCGACCTGCACCAGGCCCATGGACACGAGCTCGACGGCGGCACCGACGGCAAGGCCGGTGGGCACATCGCCCAGCAGCAGACCGACGAGCGTAGCGCCAACGAGGGGCTGCTCGAAGTTAAGACGACCGAGCAGGCGGGAGTCCCACATGCAGAACACGCCGACGAGGCCGACGAGCACCGCACTGATGAACGTATTCATACCCTTCTCCTTTCAGTCAGGCAAAAGCCTGGTTGATTACAGCTTGGCGTCGATGTCGACGCTCTGATACGTAGGGGTCTGCTGGACGTAGAGCTTGATGCCCATGTCGAGCAGCTGGTTGACGTCTGCCTTCTGGGTGGCGTCGAGGAAGACGGAGCTGTCCTTGCCGCCGACCTGATCGGCACCGTCGTGGTTGGCGGTGGCGCCCAGGTTGATGGCGTCGAGCTTGTAGCCCTGGCAGAACTGCAGCATCTCGGCAGTGTTGCCAAAGACGAACATGACGCGCTCGCCGAGGGTGTTGAGCTTGTCCATCTTGGCGAGGGCACGCTCGACGGTGAAGACGTTCAGGCGCACGCCCTGGGGCTTGGCCAGCTTAAGAGCGCCCTTCTTGATGTCATCGTTGGCGGCGGCGTTGTCGACGACGATGATGCGCTCGGCCTGAACCTTGGTGGTCCAGGTAAAGACGACCTGGCCGTGCAGCAGACGGTAGTCAAGACGTGCGAGGACGATCTTGGCGGGACCGGAGCTGTGACGGGACGCCTTGGCCTTCTTGGCGGGAGCCGCGGCAGCCTCGACCGGTGCGTTGGGGTTGGTCAGACCGGTGCGGGCCTCATTGATGAGGGCCGCGAGCTCGGCACCCTTGACGGGGACGGGGCTCATAGCGAGCGTGAGCGCCAGCGGAATGTTGAAACCGCTGACAACCGTGAACTTCGTGCCGTTCTTGGAAAGCTCGACCATGTTGTTGTTGACCGAGCTGCCGAGCATATCGGTCAGCACATAGACGGTGTCGTCCGCGTTGAACGTGGCGATCATGGCGTCCACCTTATTGGTGATGGGCTCCTTGTCGTCACGAGCAAGCGACACGACGTGGACGTTCGACACGTCGCCGAGAACCATCTCGAGCGTGTCTTTGGCGCCTGCGGCCAGGCCGCCATGAGATGCGAGAATGATCTGATTCATCTTGCCTCCTCCTTTTCGTTATGGTCATTATAACGTCTTATACGTTGCTTATATTGCTAATTAGTATAAAGACCGTTCGCGGGTGAAAATCGACCGTTGACGGGTTTAACGTACTTGAAACGTTGGCGCAGGGCAGATCGACACTGGCCAGGCGGTGCCCATTCAAGCGTTCCGCCCATCCCCTATCGCACGAAGTACCAGGGGCTTTCCTGCACGGTGGGCTCCAGCGCGATGCCGGTGCGCTCGCGGAACAGATCCATGTCCTGCGATTTCTCCGTCCACCACGCGTTGGGCTTAAAGGTCATGCTCTCAACGATATGGCCGACAAAGGCACTGTTGCGCAGCTTGGAGAAGTTGGTGTTCATAATCAGGATGGACGCGAGCACCAGCACGATGCCCAGGACCTTGATCGCGCCGGCGGGCTCGGCGTAGATGCCAATACCGACCAGAACGGTCGCCACGGTTTCGAACGAAGCCACGACCGGCACCTTCGACGTCTCGAGATCCATCGAAAGGCCCTGCATATAGAAGATGTACGCAAGAGCCGTCGGAATAAAGCCAAAGCCCGCGAACAGCAGAATGAGCTGCGGGGACATTGCCGCGGCCACATCGGACCACGGAGCCGAAAGCACTGCCATAAAGCATCCGCCAAAGACAAAGCCCCAAAACGTCACCGCCAGAGGATGCAGCGTCTTGGTGGCCATGCGACTAAACACAGCCAGCAGTGCGCCGCAAAGTCCGGCGATCACGCCCGACACGACGCCCCAAGCCGAGAAATGGAAACCGGACAGGTCGCCGCTCGTCACCGCGAGCACGCAACCCACAATGTTAAAGACGATGGCGACGAGCTTGTTGGGGGTCACGTCCTCGCGATAAAGCACGCGGCCGAGCACGACGCCAAACACCGGCGAGGTGTAAAGCAGCACCGAGGCCGTGGACATGCCCACCTCGCCCATGCACTCGTAATAAAGCGTGTTAGCGGTGGCGAGGCCGATAATGCCAAGAAGCGCGCAGGGAACAAGCTCTTTAGGACTTGCCTTGAACAGTGCCATGGGACCCGAGGCTTTTCCCTCACGAGCACCTCCCTGGCAACCCATAAATGCCAAGACCGGAGCCATTAAGACAGCACCCGACAACAGGCGAAAGGCCGCCATGCTCTGAGACGAAACACCCAGGGCCGATATTCCGTTAACAAAGATTCCGATGGTGCCCCACATAAGCGCGGCGATCAGCACCAGCACATAGCCCAGATTGCTTTTCTTCAACGCAGCCTCCTCGGTATTGTTTCCAATATGTTTCACACTACGTTATAGTCGTTATATACATTTTTCAAGACACAAATCGCCGAACGGAAAAATCTGCTTCCCCACATACTCATTGGGGACGTTCCCAAATGACTAGTCATTTAAGAACGTCCCCAACGTCTAAGGCACCGCTGGTTGAGCATAAGTCAGCGAGCGGGCCGCATTTGAGGCAAGGTGGCGTGAAACGAAAGGGCGCTGACCTTCTGGTCGCGCCCTTGAAGTTGAACGTCAGATTGTCCAAATGCGGCCCGCGCAGCGTCGAGCAGTTACGCGGTTCGTAGAACCGCGTGACTCTTAGTAGTCCAGCTTCCACATGTAGCGGCGCGTCATGTAGTCCTTGTGGGTGACGGCAGAGAGCGCACGCATGTACACGTTGTTGAGGATCGGGGCAAAGATCAGGTGGTTGAAGTACTCGCTCACGCTGTCCTTGATGTCGTTGAGGCCGAGCTCCTTGGCGTCGAGCTGATAGACGCGCTCGCCACCGTACTGGTTGACGAAGCGGATACCGCGCTCGTCGTTGCAGCGGCTGGGGGCCGCCTATGGCCGCCGCTGATGAGCTGGAACAGCGAGGTGCGCTTGTCCAGGATCTCGAAGGGGCCGTGGAAGAAGTCGCAGGTGTTGATGGTGCAGGAGTCGATCTGCAGCATCTCCTGCACGTTGCAGATGCTAAAGACGTAGGCGGCACCAAAGAGCGGACCCTGAGCCATCACGTTGATGCAGGGCTTGTCGGCGTTTTGCTCGGCCCACTTGGCGGCGAGCGGACGGGTGTACTCGACGGCCTTGCGATAGATGGGGTCAACCAGGTCGAAGGCGGCCATAGCGGTCTCATACTCGGCATAGCCCTCGGTCTGCTGCGTAAGCTCCATGGCGATCATGGTCACGACGGCGGAGTTGGTACGGCCCATGCAAGACTCGTCGACGGCCAGGCTGTCATACTGAATCTTGTAGTCGCAGACCTCGGTGAGGCCGGACTCGTCGACATAGATGGCGATGGTGCTGGCGCCGTGGTCCTTGGCGACCTGGGCGGCGACGATGGTCTCCTTGGTGCCGCGCATGGACACGACGACGGCCAGGGTGTTCTCGTTGACATAGGCGGGCGTGGCGTGCACGAACTCATTGCTGGTGTAGCTGGAGCTCACGACCTGCGTGGCCTCGTGCTCCATAAAGTACTGGGCAGGATAGTTGCCGCCGTTGGATCCGCCGGCGCCAATCCACACGACGCGCTTGATGCCGCCCTTGTCTGCCTTGTCGGCCAAAACCTGGGAGACGACGTCCTTAACCTGTTCCTGAGTAGTCATCGTGCATCAGCCTTTCTTCTCGTTTGATGCTCTCGATGGCATACAAGTTACATACATGTTTTGGTTATGTCGACTAGTTGTATGCTATATTTGTCTTAGAAAATTTGCTGATACGGTTTTCGATAACTTGCTACCAGCGGTTTTGTTGTTGTATTGAATACATGCTTGATTAGATACGCATACAGGTTAGATACAGGTTGATCGCATGAACGCTTCATCTAAAAAGAGACTGACCCAATACGAGCGCTTGGCGGGCATGCTGCGCGACCGCATCGCCTCCGGCACCTACGCGCGCGGAGACAAGCTGCCGTCCGAGATGGAACTCATGGACGAATCGGGGCTGTCGCGTAGCACCGTACGCCACGCCCTTAAGGTGCTCGTTGATGAGGGCCTGGTGCGCACCGAGCGCGGGCGTGGCGCCTTTGTGGCCGACACGCCGGCGCTCCACGAGAACAACCTGGTGTTTTCGAGCTACACGACACAGGTCCAGGGTCAGGGTATGAAGCCCACCACGCGCACGGTGGACTCGGGCTTTGCCAAGGCCGCGGGCAATGCGGCCAAGTTCTTCGATGTCGCCGTGGGCAGCAAGCTCGTCAAACTTGTTCGCCTGCGTTATCTGGACGATGCGCCGCTGTGCCTGGAGACCACCTATCTACCACCGAGCTTTGAAGCACTCATCGATCGCGATATCAACGGTTCGCTCTACGCCACGCTGCGCCAGGAATTCCATCGCGCGCCGGCACAGGGACATAAGACCTTTGAGGTGTGCTATGCCTCGCAAAACGAGGCGTTTTTGCTCAACGTTGGGCGCGGGCAGGCGCTGATCCTGATCACCGACTACGTGTACGACACCGACGGCCGACCGCTCCATGTCTCCAAGCGCATCCAGCGCACCGACCGCGCCAAATACACCGAGCCCATCGGCTAACCTGCCAAAAAAACCTGTCCCTAAATGGTAGGTTTGGGGAGGTCGGGGAACCAGGTTGGCTTGGGCTGGTTGGGCGTGCGCTCGGCTAGGACCAGCTCCATCCAGCACATGTCGTACCAGCGGCCAAACTTTTGGGCGCAGCGATCGAAGGCGCCCACCAAGCGATATCCCATATGGGCATGGAAGTCCTGGCTGTTGTGCGTTAGATACTCGTCGTCCTTGTCGTGCGGCACGGCGATGAGCGCGCACATGTTGGTGATGCCCATCGCGATCAGGCACTGCTTGAGCGCATCGTGCAGCTTGCGGCCCAGCCCGCCGTGGCGCACGTCGCGTGCCAGGTAAATCGACGTCTCGACCGACCAGTCGTATGCCTCGCGGCTGTTGAGCGGACTCGCATAGGCATAGCCTACCGGACGCCCGTCCAGCTCCATCACCAGATACGGATAGCGTTTGAGCGTACGCTCGATGCGCCCGGCGAACTCCTCAACGCTCGGCACCTCGTATTCGCAGGTAATCGCCGTCTGGCGCATATACGGCTCATAGATGGCAAGCAACGCCGGCGCGTCATCGGGCGTCGCCAGGCGAATCGTCGGCTCGGACATCTCGGTCATACAACCCTTCTCCCAAAAGCAAAGGCCGCCTTGCGCCAAACCCAGCGCAAGGCGGCCCTCGTCATCGCATCAAGCTACAGGACAGCCGCCAACGCGTCGATGTCCTCCTGCGTCGTGGCCCAGCTGGTGCAAAAGCGCACCACCGTGTGGGTCTCGTCGTACTTTTCCCAGTACTCGATCGAGGCATGCTCGCGAATGCGGGCCATGTCCTCGTTGGGCAGAATCACAAACTGCTGGTTGGTCGGCGTCTCCAAGAAGAACTGGTAGCCGCGCTCATGCAGCACGCGACGCAGCGCCTGAGCGGTCTCAATCGCCTGGCGACCAATCTCAAAATACAGGCCATCGGTAAAAAGAGCCTCAAACTGCACACCCGTCAGGCGGCCCTTGGCCAGCAGCGCGCCGTGCTGCTTAATACGCGGAATGGGATGCGCCGGAGCGTGCATGCCGCAAAACACCACGGCCTCGCCACACAGAGCGCCGCACTTGGTGCCGCCGATGTAGAACACGTCGCACAGCCGTGCCAGCTCGGGCAGGGTAATGTCGCACTCATCGGCCGCCAGCGCATAGGCCAGGCGGGCGCCGTCCACAAACAGCGGAATCTCCCGCTTCTGGCACACCGCATGAATCGCCGCGAGCTCGGCCTTGGAATACAGCGTGCCGTACTCGGTCGATAGGCTCACGTACACGGCACCCGGGAACACCGTGTGCTCGTAGCTCTCGTTTTCGTAGAACACCTGGATATAGTTCTCGAGGTCCTCGGCGCGCATCTTGCCCTCGTATCCGGGGATGGTGAGCACCTTGTGACCGCCAAACTCGATGGCGCCCGCCTCGTGGCAGGCGACGTGGCCAGTCTCGGCAGCAACGACGCCCTCGTACGGCGCGAGCAGCATGTCGATCACCGTCGCGTTGGCCTGCGTGCCGCCCACCAGAAAAAACACGTCGGCATCGGGGGCCTGACAGGCCTCGCGGATAAGCTGCTTGGCACGCTCGGTGTGCGCATCGGTACCATAGCCGGGCTGCGGCTCCATATTGGTGTCGACAAGCGCCTGCAGCACTGCCGGATGTGCGCCGTGGGAATAGTCGTTGTTAAACGCGAGCATGGCAATCCTCTCTTACCGGGTATCGGCCAGATGATTCAAACGGAGCTATTGTACGCCGTTGGGATAGGCAATGCGCGCGGCAAGGCACTCAAACGCCAGCACCAGGGCAAAGCCGCAGCTTACGTCACTCAAAAAGTGCGCCCCGATCACGATACGGCCAAAGGCGACGAGCGCCGCGACCACAGCCGCCGTCCAAAAGACCACGCGGCGGCGCGACGGTTTTTCCTTAAAGGCCGCCGCGGGAAGCCCGGCGAGCATAAGACCGATCGCCGCGTGCGCCGTGTGCCCACTCGCAAACGACTTAAAGCCGTCCTTGATTACACCGGTGGCGATATAATTCCACTTGTCGGGGTTGCCGATCACCCACCACGGCTGAAACTCGAGACCCTGCGTCACCTCGATCACGCGCATGCGAGGGCGCGACCACAGCGGTTTGACAATCACGTTGAGGATAATGGCCTGAGCGACCCACACGGCAAGCACCATCAACGCCCAGCGCGTGAGCTCGTCGGGCTCGGTCGTGCGCGTGAGGCGATAGACGATAAGGTTGGCGGCGATCACCAACACAAACGTCAGCACCAGCTGAACGGCAATGAGTTTGCCGCCAACCTTCAGGGACGAAACGATCTCGTAGCCAGCCAGACCAACGTTAACGAGGATGCCGAGCACGGCGAGCCATTTGCTCCCCCTGGAGTCGGGACGCACCGCGCGCACGAGCATAACGCCCGCGACGCTCGCCGTCAGCTCAAACGGCAGCTCGCCGGCGGCCTCGATAAAGCGACCGTACATGCTGCCGATATTGAACAGCGCGCTCGAGATCTGATAATCGAAGAAACTGCCCACGCCCAGGCAAAGACACAAGACAACCGCGATAATGGCGACATCTTTCTTATAGATGTATCCGAACATGCTTTCCTTTCGATGGAGCCAGAATGCCCAAATGGGGTGTTTGCAGCGTCGACTCGCTAGTCATCATCACTAGCGCCCAGCTGTTGCAGCAGCACGAGCGCCGCGGCCACCGGGCCGGTGCCGTCGTTGGCGTCGAGACCGCGGCCCAAGCCGCTGCCCGCACCGGCGCCCGCCTTGTAGGGTACCGACAGTTTGCGGCTCTTGGGGAAGTTCACCGCGCCATAGCGGGTCTTTAGCTCAAAGGCCACCTTCTTGGGCACGTCGACGCCCAAAAACGTGATGCGGCCGCCGCTGAGCGTGACGCTCTCGAGCCCCAAGCGCTCGCCGCGGATACGAATACGCGCGCGGTTGAACAGGTTGAGCCCCGCCAGCGGCAGCTCACCGTGTGCGGCCTCGGTCTCTTCCTGCACCTCGTCGATGCTCTCCAGGTCCTCAGCCGCCGCGAGCTTGCGGTACACGAGCACGCGCTGGTCCACCGCCGGCAGGTACTCCTCGGACAAGAAGTAGTCGGCCGGCAGGTTGATGCCCACGCTCGCCGCCTCCACGCCGGCATCGTCGTCGCCGCGCGCCTCGGCCACGGCCTGTCCCAGCATCTGCGTAAACAGGTCAAAGCCCACGCTCGACAGGTTGCCGTGCTGCTCGGCGCCCATAAGCGAGCCGGCACCGCGAATCTCCAGGTCGCGCATGGCGATGCGCATGCCGCTGCCCAGGTCCTGGAATTCGGAAAGTGCGGTCAGGCGCGCCGTTGCCTCCTCGGTGAGCGGCAGCTCGCCCGGGAACATAAAGTACGCGTAGGCCTGCGTGGCAGAGCGGCCCACACGGCCCTTGAGCTGGTAGAGCTGTGCCAGGCCCAAGCGCTGCGAATCCTCGATGATGAGCGTGTTGGCGGTCGCGTTGTCGATACCGCTCTCCACGATGGTCGTGGCGATGAGCACGTCGATCTTTTTGGTCGCGAACTCGATCATCACGTCCTCGACCTCGCGCGGGCTCATCTTGCCGTGCGCCACGCCCACGCGCGCCTCGGGAGCGGCCTCGTGCACGCGCGCCACGGCGTCATCGATGGTCTTGACGCGGTTGGACACGTAGTACACCTGACCGCCGCGGCCCACCTCCAGGCGAATCGCCGCGCTTACCACGTCGGGGTCGTACTCCCCCACGTGCACGATCACGGGACGACGTCCAGTCGGCGGCGTCGTGATCAGGCTCATGTCGCGCACGCCGCTCGTGGCCATCTGCATGGTTCGCGGAATCGGCGTTGCCGAGAGCGTGAGCACGTCAATCTGCTCGCGCAGGTTCTTGAGCTGCTCCTTGTGCTGCACGCCAAATCGCTGCTCTTCGTCGATGATCACCAGACCCAGGTTCTTGGGGTTTACGTCGGCCGAAAGCAGACGGTGCGTGCCGATGAGCACATCGATCGTGCCCTCGGCAAATGCCTTGAGCGCGCGCTTTTGCTGCGCCGGCGTGCGAAAGCGGCTGAGTACCTCGACTTCAAGGCCAAACGGGGCAAAACGCTCAAAGAACGTCTCGTAGTGCTGCTGGGCAAGAATGGTCGTGGGGCAGAGCACCATGACCTGGCGGCCGGAGTCCACGCACTTAAACGCCGCGCGCAGGGCGACCTCGGTCTTGCCAAAGCCCACGTCGCCACACAGCAGGCGGTCCATGGGCTTGGGCGCCTCCATGTCGGCCTTAATGTCGGCGATGGCCTCCAGCTGGTCGCGCGTCTCGTCGTAAGGGAAGCTCTCCTCCATCTCGATCTGCTCGGGCGTATCGGGCGGGCAGGCGATGCCGGTAATCGACGAGCGGCGCGTATACAGATCGACCAGGTCAAACGCCAGCTTTTTGGCGTTCTTGCGCGCCTTGTTGGTGGCACGCGTCCAGTCGGCTGTGTTGAGCCTGGTCAGGCGCGGCTTGTCACCGTCGGGACCAACGTATCGCGTGATACGGTCGACCTGCTCGAGCGGCACGTAGAGCTTGTCGCCATCGGCATATTCCAGCAAGAAGTAGTCGCGCTCCTTGCCGCCCACTTCCTGGCGCGCGATTTCGCTAAAGAGCGCGATGCCGTGGGTAGCGTGCACCACGTAGTCGCCCGGCTTAAACGGGAACGTGATCTGCGTAATGTCCACCTTACGGCGGCTGCGCGCGCGGTTGGCATCCATGCGGGCGTTGAGGTCGGCGATCGAGAACACGGCCAGGTTGGCATCGGGCACCACCACGCCCTGCGGCAAAGCGGCATCGACAAAGGTCACGCGTCCACGCGAGATGGTGGGCACGGCGGCACCGGTGGCGGCCTGTGCGGCGCCCGCCTCCAGAGAGCGGGCGTTGAGCGCATCCGCCTTGCGTTCGCGAATCGAGGCATGGGCCTCCTGGCGGGCGGTGCGATCGGCAGAATCTGCCGCGGCCACGCGCACACGGGCGCCCATAGCGACGGCGTTTTCGGGCGCCGCGGTCAGCGATTCCTCAAACGTAATGCCCTCGTCGCCAAAGGTGAGCTCCATCGACTCGCGCGCACCGCGGTCGGGAATGGCAAACACGCAGGCGTAGCGCTTGCCCACGACTTCCTGAATGCGCGTCATAAAGCGGTTGTCCGAGCCCGCAATGGCCGGCTGCTCAATCTTGAGCTCTGCCGTAACCGCGCCGCCGGCGCGAATCAGGCTCACATAGTTCAGGCGCTGCTGAGCACCAAAATCGAGCTGCTGGGCGCGTACATACAGGCCATCCAGTCGGTCAATCCCCGCCTCGCCGGCACGCGCCTCGATATCCTCGTAGGCGCGCAGACAGTCATCGAACAGCGAGCGCGGCTCGGACAGGACCACGAGCGCCTTGCCGCTCACGTGTGCCAGCGGGCTCACGGTCTGGCCGTACATCACCGGCAAAAAGCGGTCGAGTTCGGGCGTGACGATACGCGCATCCACCATCTCGAGCAGCGCCGCCAGTTTGCTGTCGTCCTGGCTGGCGCGATAGAGCGCCACATGCATGTTGTGGACGGCCTCGTCGGTAAGCGCCAGCTCACGGCACGGGAAGATCTCGATACTGTCCTCGTTGCCGATGGTCTGCCCCGTTGAGCTCACCATGCGGCGGATGCGGTCAATCTCGTCGCCAAAGAACTCAATGCGCACGGGCGCTTTCTCTTGTGCGGGGAACACCTCGACGGTGTCGCCGTGAACGCGGAACAGACCGGGCGCATCAGCGGCGCCGGCATTGGTGTAGCCCATGCCCACCAGGCGATGCGGCACCTCGTCAAAAGGAATCTCCTCGCCCACCGCAAAGGTCGTGGACTCCCAGTAGCGGCTCTCGACCGGCGGCACGCAGCGCAGCAGCGCGCGGGCCGAGGCGACCATGATGCAATTGTCCCCGCGCACGATACGCCCGAGCGCCTCGCAGCGCTGGGCCACCACGGCATCGTCGGGCGCCTGCTCGCGCCACGGATAGTCCTTGCGCTCGGGAAAGCGGCACACGTGCGCCAGGCCAACATAGGCGGCCAGACTGCGCGCGGCGCGATCGGCCGCATCCTCGCCGCTCACAATGTAGACCGTCGGGCGCGGACGGCGCGCAAACTGGGCGGCTGCCATAAGCGTGCGGCCCGACTGCGACACGGCCAGCGTCACGTCCTCGCCGGCATCGAGTCCGGCCTCGACGGTCTGCAGCGCCTCGGCAGTGTAGAGCTGCGCGGCTATACGGTGAATGAGCATGCTGTTCCTCCGGCATCGCAACGCCAAAAGCCCGCCGGGGCAAGCTCGGCGGGTCGTACGTCGAATACATTGTCATTCATGGTAGCGCATGGAGAGGACTCCGGCTCAGGGGCAAACCCAGCCCCGCAAAAAACGCCAGACGAAGATGCGTTCCGCCCTACCCCGCTACGCGTACGCTGGGGCACAAATCCGCCAGCGGGCACTCGTCACACTTGGGTTTGCGGGCGTCGCAGATCTCGCGACCGAAGGTGATCCACTGATGGTTGACCGACTCCCAATACTCGTGCGGCAAAATCTTGAGCAAATCCTGCTCGGTCTTGAGCGGCTCCTTTGCATGCGTCTTGGGACTCAGCATCAAGCGGTGCGCAATGCGGTTGACGTGCGTGTCCACCGCAATGCCCTCCACGATGCCATACCCCACGTTGAGCACGATGTTCGCCGTCTTGCGTCCCACGCCCGGCAGCTTCACGAGTTCCTTCATGTCGGCCGGCACCTCGCCGCCATAGTCGGCGACGATCATCTGCGCGGCCTCGACGGCATGCTTGGCTTTGCTCTTGTAGAAGCCGAGTGACTTGATGGTGTCTGCCACGTCAGCCACGCTCGCCCCGGCCATGGCCTCGGGCGTGGGCCACTGGGCAAACAGCTTCGGCGTCACCTTGTTGACCTGCGCGTCGGTCGTTTGCGCCGAGAGCAGCACCGCGATCAGCAGGCGGAAGGGATTCTCGTGGTCCAAAAAGCACTCGACCGGACCATAGCGACGGTTGAGGCGCTCACACACCTCAACGGCGCGCTCGCGTTTGGCGGCATTGGTCTCGCGTGGCATAACGACTCCTCGGCTCAACGGCACAATAAACTTATGGGCACAATTGTCCCACGTCCGAGACGCTTACGCTTCCAAGAATGCGCCGGTCTGACGGCTCCACAGGCTCGCGTACTCGCCACCCGCCTCGACGAGCTGCGCATGCGTGCCGTCCTCGACGATCTCGCCATCGGCCAGCACCACAATGCGGTCAAGCGCTGCCACGGTGGACAGGCGGTGCGCCACCACAATGGAGGTGCGTCCACGCATCAGGTTTTCGAGCGCCTCCTGCACCAGCGCCTCGGACTCGCTGTCGAGGGCAGAGGTCGCCTCGTCGAGCACCAGAATCGGCGCGTCGGTTAGGATGGCACGGGCGATAGCCACGCGCTGACGCTGGCCACCCGAGAGCTTGACGCCGCGCTCGCCCACCATGGTGTCAAAGCCACGGGGCAAGCGGTCGATAAACTCCAGAGCATTAGCCAGGCGAGCCGCCTCGCGGATCTGCTCGTCGGTGGCGTCGGGGCGGCCGTAGGCGATATTCTCGCGAATGGAGCGATGGAACAGCAGCGCCTCCTGCGGCACGTAGGCAACCTGGCGGCGCAGGCTCTGCTGCGTGCAGCGCGAGACGTCCTGACCGTCCACGAGCACGCGGCCGCCCTGTACATCGTCCAGGCGCAGCAACAGCTTGGTGAGCGTCGTCTTACCCGAGCCCGATTTGCCCACCAGGCCCACGCGCTGGCCGGCGGGGATGTGCAAGTCCAGGCCGTCGAACACGCGTGTGCGGGCATCGCCGTCGGTGTA
>OGOL01001820.1_pt1 | contig 18464 bp, 15 predicted proteins | sample 1552641 | NCBI WGS metagenome assembly OGOL01 (sample SAMEA2580140, study PRJEB22360) | human gut metagenome | biome: human gut; feature: human-associated habitat; material: faeces | place: Denmark | collected 2008/2010 | reverse complement strand
TGTGAGGGCTGCGGCAAGCCGCTGACACTGCAGGACGACATCGTTGTCTGCCCCGACTGCGGCGCGCCTTATCACCGCGATTGTTATGAAAAGCTCGGCCGCTGCATCCATGCCCCGGCCCACGCCGCCGGATACGAGTGGAAGTTCCCCTATCAGGAAAGTGAGCTGTGCACCTGCCCTGCCTGCGGCGAGCGCACCCTGCGCAGTGAGTCTGTCTGCCGCTGCTGCGGTGCGGCCCTGCCTCCGGAGGGGGCACAGGAACCCGCAGACCGTGCCGATTCGGATGAGCACAGCGAGGAGTTTGATTACTCCACCTTTTACCGCCAGTTCCAGGAGACCGGAGCCCCGCAGGTAGACCCGCTGCGCCAGACCTATCAGGCCGCTTTTGGCAAGGAAGAGGTCATGGACGGCATTCCCTGCAAGGACTGGGCGGATTTCATCGGCCCGGCTTCCCCTGCCTACCTGAGCGCCTACTGCCGGATGCAGCTGTCCCACACCAAGACCTCCATGAGCTTTTCGGCCATGCTGTTCGGCCCGTTCTATTTCTTCTACCGCAAGGCGTGGAAGCCCGCGTTCGCCTTTCTGGCCGCCGAGCTGGTGCTGGCCCTGCCCACCTTCATTGACCTTTTGCAGATCACGGACAGCAGCCTGGCCCCGGGGCTTTCCACCTCCACCCTGCTCACCCTTTCCCGGGTCTGCTCGGTGCTCAGCTTCCTGCTGATGATCGTGCGCGGCCTGTATGGCAAGTGGCTCTACCGCCAGAGTGCCGCCGAAAAGATCCGCCGCATCCGCGCGGAGTTCCCGGACGCGGCACAGCGCAAAGCCGTGCTCTGCGCTCAGGGCGGCACCAGCTGGGCCGCCGTGCTCGGCTGTCTGGTCCTGCTCATGGTCATTGGCAGCGCGTTCACCCTGCTGCTGGGTCCCAATGTGGATGCCCTGATCCATCTGGTCTACGGCTGAGCGTTCAGCCTGAAATGATATGATGAAGGAGTTCCGAACCATGAAAAAAGTTACGAAGGCTGTCATCCCTGCCGCCGGTCTGGGCACCCGTGTGCTGCCCGCCACCAAGGCCATGCCCAAGGGGATGCTCCCCATCGTGGATAAGCCCGCCATCCAGTATCTGGTGGAGGAAGCCGTCAAGTCCGGCATCACGGACATTTTGATCATTCTGGGCCGCAACCAGAGCATCATCGAGGATCACTTTGACCGCAGCCCCGAGCTGGAAGAAAAGCTGGCCGCCCCCGGCAAGGAAAAGATGCTGGAGGAGTGCCTGGGCATCTCGAACCTTGCCAACATCTTCTTTGTGCGCCAGAAGCAGACGCTGGGCCTGGGCCACGCCGTGAGCATGGCAAAGGCCTTTACCGGTGACGACCCGTTCGTGGTCATCTACGGCGACGACGTGATCTGGGGCGAGGACCCTGTCTGCGCCCAGCTCATCCGCGCCTATGAGGAGTTCGGCCGCCCGGCTGCCGGTGTCTCCGCTGTGCCCTGGGCCGATGTGAGCCGCTACTGCAGCCTGAAGACCACCCCCATCCACGACAACTATTTCTTTGTGGATGACATGATCGAGAAGCCCAAGAAAGGCCAGGAGTTCAGCAACTACTCCATTCTGGGCCGTGTGCTGCTGACCCCTGAGATCTACGATATCCTCGCCCACACCAAACCCGGTGCAGGCGGCGAGATCCAGTTGACCGATGCCATGGCCGAGTATGCCCGCAACTGCGGCGGCATGACCGCTGTGGAGTTCACCGGCACCCACTACGACATGGGCAACAAGCTCCGCGTGGTGGAAGCTCAGGTGGAGCTGGCATTGCAGCACCCCGAGATCGGTGAGGCTTTCCGCGCCTACCTGAAGGAGTTCTGCAAGACTCTGTAATATTCCGCTTCTTTTCCATGACCCAAGACCGCTCTGCCCCCCGGGCAGGGCGGTCTTTTGCTGCAATAACCCCGGCAAGGAATTGGTTGATACAAAACAGATCCTGCGGTATACTGAAATTGATTGTTTTTATTGAAAGATCGTGTCAAAGAGAAAGCGAGGTTTTTTCATGGCAAATGCCGACCGCAGCGCGGAGCAGTTCCGCAAAATGACGGAGACCCCCATTCCGAAATTGATCCTGAGTCTGGCGGCTCCCACGATATTGAGCATGCTCATCACCAGCATCTACAATTTGGCCGACACCTTTTTTGTGGGCCAGATCTCCACCAGCGCATCCGGTGCGGTGGGCATCGTTTCCAGCCTGATGGCCATTATCCAGGCGCTGGGCTTCATGCTGGGCCACGGCTCGGGCAGCATCATCAGCCGCAGCCTGGGCAGCCAGAACACCGATGCCGCCACCCGGTTTGCTTCCACCAGCTTCTTCACAGCGCTGGTGTTCGGCGGCATCATCACAGCGGCAGGCCTGCTCACCCTGCCCGATTTTATGATGCTGCTGGGCAGCACCGAGACCATCCTGCCCCATGCCTGTGCCTACGCGCGGTACATCCTGCTGGCCGCTCCCATTATGATGTCCAGTCTGGTGATGAACAACATCCTGCGCTATGAGGGCAAGGCCAGCTTTGCCATGATCGGCCTGGTCACCGGCGGCCTGCTGAACATTGCGCTGGACCCGCTGTTCATCTTTGGGCTGGGCATGGGCACCGCCGGTGCGGGCCTTGCCACGGCTCTGAGCCAGACCATCAGCTTCTGCATCCTGCTGTCCATGTTCCTGCGGGGCAAAACGGTCAGCCAGTTCCGGATCACGGCAGTCACCCGCAGCCCGGCGGAGTTCGGCACCATCCTGATGACCGGTATGCCCAGCTTTGGCCGTCAGGGCCTGAACAGCATTGGCGGAATGCTGCTGAACATTGCCGCCCGGGGCTATGGCGACGCTGCCGTGGCCGGTATGAGCATCGTTTCCCGCATCTTCATGTTCATCATCTCGGTGGCCATCGGCACCGGTCAGGGTTTTCAGCCGGTGGCAGGCTTCAACTATGGTGCCAAAAAGTACCACCGGGTGCAGCAGGCCTGCCTGTTCACCATGGCAGCCAGCTTCTGCTTCCTCTCTGTCATTCTTACCGTCTGCTGGTTCAATGCCGAGACCCTCATCCGCCTCTTCCGCGATGATCCCGAAGTCACCGCCGTGGCCCTGCCTGCCTTCCGCTACCAGTGCTTTGCCATGCTGCTGCAGCCCGTGATCGTGGCGGGCAACATGCTGTTCCAGTCCATCGGCAAATCGGGCCGGGCCACCTTTCTGGCCTGCTGCCGTCAGGGCGTGTTCTTCATCCCGCTCATCCTCACCCTGCCCCGGGCCTTTGGGCTGCTGGGTGTTGAGATCTGCCAGCCCATCGCCGATGTGCTGACCTTCTTTGTCACTGTGCCCTTCCTCTTCCCCTTCCTGCGTCAGCTGGTGCGGATGGACGAAGCTGAGGCTGCCAAGGCCTGAAGCGCCCCTGTAACAAAACTGTAACCATGACCGGACGTTCGATTGCAATTGAACGTCCGGTTTATTCGTATTATAATCAGGATAGGAAAGTTAAATTCTGCCAAACCTGTGAGGTACGCTTATGAAACGTTCTGTTCTCCGCATCGGCTGTGCAGTGCTCAGCCTGTCTGCCGCGGCAGGGCTGCTGGCCTCCTGCTCCCTGCTGCCTCCGGCCTCTCCCCTGCCCGATTCCAAGCCCGCGCAGGCTGAGGAAGCGCCCGGCCCCGCTGCAGCTTCACTGGACGACGGCAAGCTGCGCATCCTGTACAGCAACGGCTCCAACGGCGGCAATACCGTGCTCTGCGGCAATACCGTGTTGTATCAGGCCGCCAGCAGTGAGACCGTGTATCTGGTGCCGGATACCCTGACCGGCACCGTGCGGTACTATCTGCGGCAGTGGTCAGCCCCCGGCACCCCCACAGGGCGGGCAACCGCCCTGTGCGACCGCAGCGGCAAGGAGATCCTGACCTTTAACCGTGCCTACGATGCCGCTTTGACCGGCAGCCTGCTGGTTCTGACCGCACCGGAACAGATGGCCTATGCCCCCTGCAACAACCACGCCGCAGGCGATTGCCGGGTGATCGACCTTGCCACGGGCGAGGAGCTGGCTGTGCCCGAAAACGCCTACGGATGCAGCATAGCAGGCAGCTATCTGGCCTTTGAGGTCTGCAATGTCCCGGCAGACTATGTGCAGGAAAACGAATGGGGCGATGATCTGACCGCCTACTGCGCCGTGCAGGTGCAGGATCGGCAGGGCGAGGTGGTCTATCAGGCAGAGCTGTCCGGCCTTTCCAGCTTCTATGCCAGCAGCAGCGACAGCTCCGCCCCCACCGACTGGCTGGTGGTGAGCCACTACAACGAGGATGGCACGACGGGTGCCGACAGCCTGTACAACCCCACCACCGGCGAGGAGCTGACCGGTTACCAGCAGTACACCGGTGCAGGCACGGTCAGCCTGTATCACGATGGCAGATATCAGCTGGTGGATCTGGTCAGCACGGAGCAAAGCGCTGTGCTCTGCGAATATGACCAGCCTGTGCGGTATTATGCGCCCGGCGTGGCGATCACGGAGCCCGAAGTTTCCACCCCCGAAATGGCGGGGCGGTATCTGTTCCACGACCTGCTCACCGGCGAGGAGAAGGATCTCTACGATGCCAATACGGATGATGCCACGTTGGCCATCTATGCCGTAGACGGCACCGTGCGGGTGTTCGACCTGCAGACCGGCGTGCTGCTGACCGACACCGCCATCGACCCGGTGGAGAACCAAGTGCGGGCCCATATCTATGCCGAAAACGGCTGGGTCTGGGTCGCGCAGGACGACAACGACAACTATGTGAACACGGCCATCCAGATCTGTGGGCCGGACGGCACCCACAAAACGCTGGATCCCCGCACGCTGGAAGAAACCTACACCCATTATTATCCCCTGTTTTCCACAGCCGATGGACTCTATTTCTACGGCTGCTGCAACGGCCCCGGCAGCAGCTGGCTGTATGACATCCTGGACAGCGACGGCAATGTCGTCGTGGGCGGGCTGCGCAGCTGCAGCACCTATTATGCCGACAGAGCCAACGGCCTGCCGGAGGGTGTGTTTGCCGCCAGCAAGGGCTTTTCTTACGGCTGGATGGATCTTTCCGGCCGGTGGCTCTATGCCGAAAGCATCTTTGCTTCCACCACTGACGAGATGGACAACTACTACTTCTGAGGGAGGATTTCCGTATGAAAAATGTTAAGATCACCCGCCGCAGTTTTCTGTTGGGCCTGGGGGCCGCCTCCTCAGCCCTGCTGCTTTCCGCCTGCGGCAGCACCGATGCCCCGGCATCGTCCGCCAGCACATCCGTCTTGCCGCAGCCTGACTCCGGGGCTCCGGCTTCGTCCGCTGCCAGCGAGGTCCCGCCGGAACCCATCCTGCGTGTGGACGAGTTCCCCATCACCGATGGCAGCACAGCCTGCATCCCACTGATCGCGCAGATCATGGCCGACACCACCGGCATGGATCTGGAAACGGCCCAGAGCGCCGTGAACACCAACACCACCGCCCAGGCCTGGCGGAATCTGGGCCTGTACGGCGGCAACAGCGGCGATGCCGTCAAGCTCATCATCGCCTACGAAGCCCCGGAATCCGTCAAGGAGGAGCTGAAGGCTGACGGTGACCCGCTGGAGCAGAAGGCCATTGGCCGGGACGCGCTGGTGTTCATCGTCAACGAGGACAACCCCGTGCAGAGCCTGACCCGGCAGCAGCTCAAGGACATCTACGCCGGAACGATCACCAATTGGAAGGATGTGGGCGGCAAGGATCAGGAGATCATTGCCTTCCAGCGGCGGGCGCGGCGCGGGCGCCGACCGTCGCCGGGCGGCATAGACCCTGTTCCAGAAGCTATTGATCCAGGGCGGCCCGCTGATGGAGGCCCCCACCGAGCTGGCCCCCACCGCCATGGGTGAGCTGGTGGACAGCATTGCAGAGTATAACAACTCTGCCAACGCCATCGGTTTCTCGGTCTACTATTACATCGACCAGATGTACTCCAAGCCCGGTCTGCGGCTGCTGGCCGTGGATGGCGTGACCCCTTCCAACGAGACGATCGCCGACCAGAGCTACCCGCTGTGCAACGAATTCTATGCCGCCATCCTGCAGGATTCCGCTGCCGACAGCCCGGAACGCAGGATCTACGAGTGGCTCTCCACCGATGCAGGCCGTTCCTGCATTGAGCACTCCGGCTATGTAGCCGTCCAGTAATTCCCAGAAAATTCGGCACATTTCATTGACTTTGCTCAAATCCTTTGCTAAACTTAAAAAAAGTTTGTCAGCTTTTTTCGTTTCACGATTTTGAGCAAAGGAGATGCCGCACCATGTCCCATCCTTCCGACACCCCGCACTCCTCCCATGTTGAGAGCCGCAGCCGCAAGGCACTGCGCAGCTACATCATTCAGGCCTCCACCCTGCTGGAGATCGTGCTGTCCGGGCTGGTGCTCATCGGCCTGCTGCTCAGCTTCATTCCCCTGCTCAAGTGGATGCCGGGCCTGCTGTTTGATGGCAACGATGTAGAGATCCGCGGCTTCCTTGAGCGGGCGTTGGACATTGTCATCGGCGTGGAGTTCATCAAGATGCTGGCCAAGCACAGTCCAGGCAGCAGCCTGGAAGTGCTGCTCTACGCCATTGCCCGCCACATGGTGGTCGGCCACGAATCGGCTCTGGACAACCTCATCAGCGTGGGTGCCATTGCGTTGATCTTTGTTGTGCGAAAGTTCTTCTTTGTGCCGGCCTTTGGTGCCCACCTGCCTGACGGCAAGCCCGCCCCGGACCTGACCCCCAACCAGAGCGGCATCCCCGCCGAGGAGTTCCGCACCCGCCTGCGCCAGCGCATCCATGCAGAAGCTCTCGCCGAGGATGAGGACGACGACGAGGATGAGACTGAGGAAGTGTAAGATTTCCGAACGCACAAAAACCCGAGGACAGCTGTGATGCTGTCCCCGGGTTTCTTATTTGTCCGCGATTCCGTTTTCAGGCTCAGGCGTTGGTCTCACCGCCCTCAACGACCAGCTCATCCTCATAGTCAAGGCCGTAGGTATCCACCAGCGTCTCCTCGTAATCCTTGTGGAAGAAGCTCTCCTCGCCCAGGCTCTTGATCTCGTCGTTGATCCAGTCCAGCAGGGTGGTGTTGCCCTTGCTCACAGCGGGGGCGATGGTATCCTGGCTGCCCAGAGAGGGGATACCGACTGTGTAGCCGGAGTTCTGCTTTGCAAAGGCGATGACCTCGGTGTTGTCGTTGGCCCATGCTACGCCATTGCCGTTTTCCAAGGCGTTCTTGGCGGTTGCATAGGAATCATACTTCTGCAGGGGAATGTCGGGATATTCCTTGGTCAGGTAGGTCTCGGCGGTGGTGCCGGAAATGACGATCATCTGATCGTCGGCGTTCCAGTTGTCCAGACTGGTGATGACATTGCTGTCGGGAGAGACGACACCCAGTGCAACGTTCATGTAGGGCAGTGCAAAGTCCACCTCCTCGGCGCGCTCGGGCGTGACGGTGAAGTTTGCCAGAATGATATCGACCTTGCCGGTCTGCAGGTACTCAATGCGGTTGGCGGCCTCTGTGGAAACGAAGTTGGCTTCCACGCCCAGATCCTCGGCCAGGCGGCGGGCGAAGTAGACATCATAGCCCTGATACTCGCCGTTCTCATCCACATAGCCAAACGGGTTCTTATCGGAGAAAACGCCGATGTTCACGGTGCCGTCTGCCTTGATCTCGTCCAGCGTGCGGAACACGTCACTGCCAGCAGCTGCGGCAGAGCCGGAAGCGGCAGAAGAGGAGGATGCGCTGCCGCCGCAGGCAGAAAGCAGAGCGGCGGTGGAAGCTGCGCCCAGACCCAGCAGGAAGGCACGGCGAGAGATCTTGTTAATTTTCATGGTAGTAACTCCTTTCCTTTCTTTCCCATATAAAAATCTATCCATGATCTGTGACATCATTTCACAGCATCAGACAAAAAGGTTCAAAGTGGAAATGGGTTGCTGCGCATTTCTCACTGCTTTGCAACCGCATCAAAGGTGAACGTGCGCAGGAAGCGCTGTGCACGTTCGGTCTGCGGGTGGTCGAAGAAGTCCGCCGGGGACGCTTCCTCCACAATACGGCCATCGTCCAGAAACAGCACCCGGCTGGCAATTGCCCGGGCAAACTGCATCTCGTGGGTGACGATCACCATGGTCTTGCCCTCACGGGCCAGGTCGAGCATGACATCCAGCACCTCGCGCACCATTTCAGGGTCAAGGGCGGCGGTCACTTCGTCGAACAGCAGGATCTCGGGGTGCATACAGAGCGCACGCACAATGGCGACACGCTGTTTCTGACCACCCGAAAGCTCCCGGGGGTAGCTGTTCTTTTTGGCCAGCAGGCCCACGCGGTCCAGCAGGGCCTCGGCTTCCTGCTGCACCTCAGCCCTGGGGCGTTTCTGCACCTTGGTGGGAGCCAGCAGGATATTTTCCAGCACGGTCAGGTGCGGGAAAAGCTCATAGCTCTGGAACACCATGCCGATGCGCTGGCGCAGGGCCGCCAGATTCTCGCCGCCGTAGGCGACCGTCTCACTGCCCAGCTTCACCCGGCCCGCCTGCACCGGCTCCAGACCGTTTAGACAGCGCAGCAGGGTGCTTTTGCCGCAGCCGGAAGGCCCCACCACAACGATGACCTCACCGGGCTTGACGGCAAAGCTGACATCATCCAGAACATTGGTCTTGCCATCGTAGCTTTTTACCAGATGGTCTACAGTCAGGATCGGCTCTGCCATAACAGTCACTTCCATTTCTTTTCGAGGTAACCGGCCAGCAGGCTGATGGGCCAGCAGGCCAGAAAATACAGGATAAACACGGTGAGGTAGATGCCAAACGCCGCGTTGGGGCTGGCGGTGCGGTTGGCCTCAATGATCTGCTGGGCCACCTTGAGCACCTCCACCACACCGATCATCAACACCAGGCTGGTGGTCTTGATCATGCGGGTGATGAGGTTGATGGACAGCGGGATGAGCCGCCGCACCGTCTGCGGGATGATGATGTACCAATAGGTCTGCGCCCGGCTCATGCCCAGCGCCTCGCTGCTCTCATACTGATGCTTCGGGATGGCGATGAGGGCACCGCGGACGAGGTCGCTCATCTCGGCCGTGCCCCAGAGCACGAACACGATGACCGCCGCCATCTCGCCGGAAAGATCCCAGCCAAAGGCCCGCGTGGTGCCAAAATACACCAGAAAGAGCAGCACCATCTGGGGCATGATGCGGATGAATTCCAGATACACCCGGAGGATGGCTTTCAGGATGGGATTTTTGAAAGTCATCAGCACACCCAGCAGAATGCCCAGCGGCAGGCTGATGAGGACAGACACAGCGCTGATCTTAAGCGCCACGCCCAGACCGCCCAGCAGGCGAACCATATTTTTGCCCTTGAGCAGGACTTCAAGACCCAAATCCGGCATAGCGCAGCCTCCTTTCCAGCCAGCTGCCCAGCAGGGACACCGGCAGCAGGATGATGAGGTAGAACACCACCAGCAGGAAAAGGTTCTCGGCCGTCTTATAGTATAGGCCGATGAGGTCTTTTGCCGTGAACATCAGATCCATCAGGCTGATGGCGCTGAACACGCTGGTCTCCTTGAGCAGGAAGATGATATTGGCCATAAAGGCCGGCATACTGATGGAGACCGCCTGCGGCAGCACCACATAGCGCATGGTCTGCAGCCGACTCATGCCAAGGCTCAGGGCACTTTCTGTCTGGATGGGTTCGATGGCTTCCAGCCCGCTGCGGAAGGCCTCGGCCATGTAGCTCCCGCCCAGAAAGGCAAGGCCTGCAATGCCGCAGAGCTCGGCGTTGGTCTTGATGCCGATCTTAGGCAGGCCGTAATAAAGAAAGAACAGCTGGACCAGCAGCGGCGTGTTCCGGCTGAGCTGGATATAGGCACCCACGATACGGCGCAGCACCAGCACTTTTTCGTACTGGAGCACGGCGCAGACAAGGCCCACAAAGATGGCCCAGAAGATACCGGCCACGCCCAGACGCAGGGTGAGCCAGGCCGCTTTTTCATACTGCGGCAGATATTGCACCATCACATTCCAGTCCATGTCTGTTCCCCTCCTTTTCTCCTGATCTTGCGGATGTGTGTTTCCGTTGGCCGTATGATATACCCATTTCCCTAGAATGTCAATAGGTTTATAGGTTTTTTGTTGCACAAATTCCGGTCAAATTGATAAACCAGCGATTCATCGCTGATTTTTCATTTCGGTTTTTCCACGCAAAAACGCCGTCTCTTGCCTTTTTGCACAAGAGACGGCGGGGTGTTTTGGGGATTTAGTTTAGTCTTGTTCTGTGTTCTGCCCGTTTCAATGTGTCATTTCCTTCAATACAGAACTTGTCGGATATGAGCTTTTCCCAATCTCCATTGTAGTAGACTGTTTCCAGTGCATCACACTTGTTGAATGCATTTTTGTCAATTGCAATCACATCCGTTCCCAGTACAACCGTTTTTAATGAACTGCAATAAGTAAAAGTTTGTTCACTTACAGTCTCCACTCCATGCACCTCTGCATACTCCAGTTTCCCACAATACGAAAACACATCCTTTCCCAAAAAGGATAGTCCTTCGGGAAGCGTTACACAGATCAATCCCGTATCCTGAAATGCCGACTGCTCAATTTTCCGTACACCACTCTTCAAGAAATCTACCTGCCGCAATGCGGAACAGCCTGCAAACGCCGCCTGTCCGATTTCGATCACATCTGCCGGAAATGTCACCGATACAATTTTATGATTATTTTCAAAACAATTTGCCTGAATCCTGTAAGGCCTTCCTGTCGGCAGTATGACTTCCGACCGATCTCCTGTGTCATAGTGCATCAGCACTAGAACCCCTGATGTCACCCTCCACTCCGCCTTACATCCTTCCGGGACGACCATGCCATCCCACGGTTTGGGCGGTTCCGGTTCCGGAAGCGGCTCCGGTTCACTGGAAGAAGCCGATTCCGAGGGGGCGGGCACTTCCTCCGGCTGAGAGGGAGCCGATCCCTCACTGGAAGCGGGCGGTTCCGCAGGCGCGGGCATCTCTCCCCCTCCGCAGGCAGAAAGCAGCACGGTACCGCACAAAAACAGTGCTGTGCACAGAACAGTCCTCCACTTCATAGCGAGCCCCCTATTCTGCCCCGCAGGGGCCATCTTCTTTTTTTCAGAACACCTTGCGGCACTCCACCACAAGGCCGACCACCCGCACCTGCACCCGTTTCAGATCATAGATCTGGGGCTGGTGCACGGGGTTGAAGCTTTTGGGAGTCAGGACCACAAGGCTACCCTCCTGACGGAAATATTTCACGGTGGCTTCATCGCCGTTGACCATCACCACGGCAAGCTGGCCGTTTTCCACCTCCGGCTGCTCCCGCACCAGGATCTCATCGTTTTCCGAAATGCCCACGGCGTTCATGCTGTCGCCCCGGACACGGAGCCAGAAGTACCGTGCCCCGTCCTTCCGGGTGATGGGGATGTAGCCCTCAATGTTTTCTTCCGCATACATGGGCAGGCCTGCACGCACCGTGCCCAGCAGTGGGGCCGTGAGGGCGGGATCGAACGGGACAGCTCCTTCGGGCAGCTTCCGCTCCTCCTGCACCGACGGGACGGCTTCGCCCAGCAGTTCCCCCACCGGCACGCCAAAATAGGCGGACACCCTGGCCAGCGTCTCGCCCGAGGGGGTCGCCCCGGTGTTTTTCCATTTGGTCACTGTGGAGTTGCTCAGGCCCATCTCCTGCGCGGCCCGGCTGCGGCTGATGCCTCTGGCCTGACACAGGGCCGTGTAGCAGTCATAAAACACAAATTTTGCACTCCTTCTTGTGCAGAACGCCAGTTTTCTAACTGGATTCAGATTTTCACTTGACTTTCTGAATTTAATCAGATATTATAGCCTTGCAAGCTGATTTTGGTTAGATTTTATCCACCAAACCTTCTGCGGTCTTTTCACAATCTTACCGGAAACTCTAACCAAAGTCAAGCTTTTTGAACGCAAAAACCACGACAAAAGGAGTGAAACTGTATGATCGAACGTCAGATCCATTTATCCTCGGGCGGCGGGGCTGCTTTGCAGGGGTACGATGGCCTGCTCCGCTTCGGCTACACCAAAAACCGGGGCATCTACGCCCTGCGGGTGGAAGCCGACGGCGAGTGGCAGGGCATGACCCTGCAGGCCTTCTGGCACCTGCCGGATGGGAACGCTGCCCCCTCCACGCTGGTGGCAGACGGCCTTGTGGAGGTACCCGCCCTCATCACGGCTGTGCCCGGGGAGGGGCGCATCACCTTTGAGGGCACCGATGGCACCCGCACCCTGACCAGCGCGGACGTGTGCTACTGCGTGGCCGAAAATTCCGGCACGGAGGACAGCACCCTGCCCCAGCCCGGCACGCCCGCCTGGCAGGCCCTGCTCGACCGGCTGAAAGCAGCTGTGGAAAGCGGTGCATTCCAGGGCGAAAAGGGTGAACCCGGACCGCAAGGAGAACCCGGTGCCGCAGGACCCACCGGCCCCAAAGGAGAGCCCGGCCCGCAAGGCCCGCAGGGAGAACCCGGCCCCCAGGGCCCAAAGGGTGACCCCAGCGATCCCGGCCAATGGGAGCTGCTGGAAAAGGTGTCCCTGAACGCCGCCGCTGCCAGCTTTGAGCGCACCTTTCCCACCGAACTGCAGGCGCTGAAGGTGCTGTTTCAGGCAGGCAGCAGCCAATCCAAGGGCACGCTGCACTGGGTTTGCAGCACCAGCGATGGTGCCCAGCTGCTCAGTGCTTCTGCCCCCTGTGCTGCCAGCAGCCCGATGTCCAGCCCGCCCACCCGCACCTTTGCCAGCTTTCAGGCACTTCCCTGCTTCGGGCAGTATCTCTGTTTTGCCGCATCCGGCACCACGGGTGCACCGCCTGCGGTCGTTCTGCCTGCCGGAAGCGGCGGCCAGAATGTGGATGCCAGCCAGAAGCTCGGCAGACTGACCCTGACCGTGGACACCAACGTCCGGCTTGCCGCCGGTGCCACGATCGAGCTGTGGGGCGTTCCGGCCTGAGCAGGAGCACCGAAACCGTTCCCGATAGAGCTTTCGGTAAAATTTCTTTCACTTTCCATGAAATTTTTGTGTCTCGTCTTGATGCATCTTCCATATTTTGTTATACTGATTAAAAAGCGGAAAGTGGGGAATCAGCCATGGATGTCCCTGTTCGATTTATCGATTCGATCATCAACAATCCCCTGCTGATGCAGTTTCTTGTGCATCGGTGGTTTTTCCTGCTGGAATATGACCCCCGTCTGGATCAGCTGCGGGTCTACGATACCCGGAGCCGCACGCTGGAGACACTGGATGCCTACCTTGGCTCCGAGAAGCCGGAGCACGCCACGATCTTCGCGGAGGACCGCTGGAAGATGCGTGCCCTGCTCACCGGTGAGCTGTACGGCCCGCTGGAGATGCGCTTTGTCTCACCGGAGGGGGTGTATTATTCCCGGGAGGTGGATGCCCGCCCGGTCGAGGACCCCGCCCACGGCACGCTCTATGTGGGCTATGCTAAGGACATCACCGACCAGAAGAATCAGACCCGGGAGCTGCTGGAGCAGGTCCGCCACGATTCCCTGACCCAGCTGTATAACAACCGCACCGGCAAGGAGCTCATTGACCGCTATCTGCAGGCCAAAGATCCCTATGCCTCCTGCGGAATGCTGGTCATCGACCTGGATTTTTTCAAGAACGTCAACGACTGCTACGGCCATCTGTTCGGCGACAAGGTCCTGCAGGAGTTTGCCCGGCTGCTGCGCACCCTGTTCCGCTCCAGCGACATTCTGGTGCGGTTCGGCGGTGATGAGTTCGTGGTGTTTTTGAAGGATATCCCCAACACCACCCTGCTCCAGAAGACCCGCCAGCTTTCAGAATCCGTGCAGCAGGTGAAGTTCTGGGAAAACGATTACCGGATGACCTGCAGCATTGGTGCCTGCTTCCTGCCTGAAAACACAGCGGGCTATTCCTTTGACCAGCTGTTCGAAAACGCGGACTGGGCCCTGTATCAGGCCAAGCAGAACGGCCGCAACCAGTATGTGTTCTGCGATAATCTGCGGCGCTACGCCCAGGCGGTTCCTGCCGCCCCGGAAACAGCCGATATTGATGCACGCTACCTGCACAACGACCTGATCTCCACCGCCTTTGAACTGTTTGAGAAGAACAACAGCTTTGAGACCGCCATTCCCCTCTTCCTGAAGATCGTCGGCATCCGGCTGCAGCTGGACCGCATCACCATTGTGGATACCCGTATCCGGGAACGCAGCATCTCCCGGCAGTTCCAGTGGACCTCTCCCCGCGCGGAGCCGGTCCCCCTGAACGGTGAATCCTATGCCAAGGAGGACTTCCTGACCCTGTTCCACAGCTACGATGAATACGGCACCACCGTGCTGCAGGCCGACAACATGGGGATGTACTCGCCGCAGGGGCGCGCACTGCTGATACAGGGCGGGGCCCAGACAGTGGTCTACGCTGCCATGTACGGCGAGGGCGAGTATCAGGGTGCCATTGCCTATGTGGTGTGCGGCAGCAAGCGGTACTGGACTCCCCAGAACCGCCGGGAGCTGGGCGAGATCACCAAGATCATCAACGCCTACCTGAGCAAGCATCTGGCCGTGAACGCCGTGAGCCGCGGCATGACCTCTGCCCCCGAGTTTGACCGGCTGACCGGCCTGCTGTCCTTTTCCCGTTTCAAGGAGGAGGTCTCCCACAAGATCATCGGCGGCTACGCCGAGGGCTTCCAGATCTTCTACTGCGATTTCGAGAACTTCAAATACTTCAACGAAAAATACAGCTACGCCACCGGCGATCAGCTGCTGAAGGAATTCAGCGATTTCCTCATCGAGGCGGCCCGCCACTGGGGCGAGTGCTTCCTGTGCCGGGTGGTGGGCGACCAGTTCGTACTCTACCTCTCCTGCCGCGACGAGAAAGGACCGCTCCACTATGCAGACACGCTCTGCCGCCGGTTTGAGCAGTATCAGGCCCAGCATTACCCGGAGGTACGCCTGCGGGTGCGGATGGGTGTGTATGCCATTGAGCCCGGCTGCCTGAGTGCCTCGGCCGCCATCGACAAGGCAAACTTTGCCCGCAAGCAGGTGCACAGCAACACCCGCGTGTCTGCTGTCCAGTTTGACAAAAAGCTGGAGGTCAAGCAGACCCTGACCGGTGAGCTGCTGAGCGGCCTGCCGCAGGCGCTTGAGAACGGAGAATTCAAACTGTACCTCCAGCCCAAGTTCTCGCCCCAGGATCTCTCGGTCATTGGAGCCGAGGCACTGACCCGCTGGATCAAGCCGGACGGCACCGTGGTCTACCCCGACCAGTTCATTCCCATTCTGGAATCCACAGGCCACATCGTGGAGCTGGATCTGTACATCTTCGAGCAGGTGGCCCAGTTCCTGCAGCGCAATGCACAGGCCGGGCACCGGCTGCTGCCCATTGCGGTGAATGCCTCGGCGGTGCTGGCCCGGGAGGATGCCCCCACCCAGGAGTACAGCGAAATTCTGGAAAAGCACAACATCAGCGCCCGGATGCTGGAGATCGAACTGACCGAGACGGCGGTGGTCTCGGAGTACGACCGGGTGAAGCGCCTGCTTTCCTCCTTCCAGAGCGATGGAATGCAGACCTCGCTGGACGGTTTCGGCGCGGGCGGTTCCCTGCTGAACAACATGGTGGATATCCCGGTGAACACCATCAAACTGGACAAACTCTTCCTGACCCGGTGCAGTTCCAACACGCGGGGCACCGATTTTCTGCGGGAGATCGTACATCTGGTCAAACGGCTGGGCTACAACGTCATCTGCGAGGGCATCGAGACCGAGGAGCAGGTGCAGCTCCTCCGCTCACTGGACTGCGATGGCGCGCAGGGCTTCTGGTTCTCCAAGGCCATCCCGGCTGAGGAGTTCGAGCGGCGGTATCTCTGCAACTGAGACAAAAAAACACTCCCCTTCGGGTGGAGCCGTGCGGCACACGGTCCTGCCCGAAGGGGAGTGTTGCTGTTTAGAAAGAATTATACCGTGGTCTCGACCCGGGGAGCCCCACCGGCGATCTCTTCTGCCGTCAGGGGGGCGGCCTGCGCCGGGGCGTTCAGGCGCTCCTTGGCGACTGCCAGCATCAGCTTGATGCGGTTTTCCTGGTTGACCCGGGTGGCGCTGGGGTCATAATCGATGGGGGTGATGTTGGCGCTGGGATACAGGGCACGGATCTTGTTCACCATGCCCTTGCCCACGATATGGTTGGGCAGGCAGCCGAAGGGCTGGGCACAGACGATGTTGCCGTAGCCGCCCTGCACCAGCTCGATCATCTCGGCGGTCAGCAGCCAGCCCTCGCCCATCTTGGCCCCCAGCGAAATGATGCCGTGGGGCTTTTCCACCAGCTCCTTGAAGGGGCCGGGGGCATAGAACCCGGCATCGGCTGTGGCCTTGAGCATGGCACGCTCCACACTGTCCAGCCAGTTGAGCAATTGATCGGTGCCCATCTTGACGGCCAGCTTGCCGCCGTAAAGGACATGATCCTCGCCCATATTGAAGATGCAGTACTGCACAAAACCCATCAGGCCCGGGAAGTTCACCTCACAGTCCTGACTTTCCAGGAACTTCTGCAGGTCGTTGTTGCCCAGGGGGCTGTATTTGACGTAGATCTCGCCGACTACGCCCACCTTGACCTTGGGCACCCGGGTCACGGGGATGGCCGCAAAATCCTTTGCAATGAGCGGGAAGGTGTGCTTCATTTCCCGGGCGGTAAAGCCCTTGCCGGCCAGCAGAACGCGGCCCAGACGCTCGACCCACAGATCGACCATCCGGTCAGCGGCACCCTTTTCGTTCTCGTAGGGGGCCACCTGATTGCGCAGGGCACAGAGCATATCGCCGTAGAAAATGCAGGCCAGCGCGCGGCGGGCCAGCGGCAGGGTCATCTGGAAGCCGCTGTCCTTTTCCAGACCGGAGAAGTTCAGGCTGGCAACGGGGATCTGGGGATAGCCCGCCTTGACCAGAGCCTTGCGGAGCAGGTGGATGTAGTTGGAAGCACGGCAGCCGCCGCCGGTCTGGGTGATGAGCAGGGCCGTATGATCCAGGTCATACTTGCCGCTGTTCAGGGCATCCAGAAACTGGCCGATGACCAGCAGGGCCGGATAGCAGGTGTCGTTGTGGACGTATTTCAGGCCAAGCTGTGCCACGGCGCTGCCGCAGTTGCCCAGGATCTCACACTTGTAGCCGTCGTAGCGCAGGGCGTATTCCAGCAGCCGGAACTGGGTAATGGCCATGTTGGGGATGAGGATGGTGTGGGTCTGCTTCATCTCCGGGGTAAATTTGGGATAATTGTATTCCATAGGTTCCTCCTATGTATCAGGCTTCTGCCTTGGGGGCGGCCTTTTCCTCTGCCGCCTCGTCGCGCTCCTCCAGAGCGGCGAACAGGCTGCGCAGACGGATGTTGACCGCACCCAGATTGGTGATCTCATCGATCTTGAGCTGAGTGTAGAGCTTGCTGCCTGCCTGCAGGATCTCGCGGGTCTCATCGGTGGTAATGGCATCCACGCCGCAGCCAAAGGAGACCAGCTGCACCAGATCCATATCCTTCTGGGTGGTGCAGTACTTGGCCGCCGCATACAGGCGGCTGTGGTAGGTCCACTGGTTCAGCACACTGGTGGGGAACCTTTTCACCCGGTTGGAGATGCTGTCCTCGGTGACAACAGCCGCGCCGTGGCGGGTGATGAGGTGGTCGATGCCATGGTTGATCTCAGGGTCAACGTGGTAGGGGCGGCCAGCCAGCACGATGATGCGCTTGCCCTGACGGCGTGCCTCATCAATGATCTCGCTGCCCTTGACCCGGATCTGGGCCATGTGGGCCTCGTGCTCGGCGTAGGCAGCATCGGCAGCGGCCTGCACTTCCTTTTCGGAAATGCCGCCGAAGTATTTGGGCAGGACTTCCTTTGCCATCTTGCGGACAAAGTCCTTGGGGCGGTGGATGCCCACATAGTCATAGATAAACTTCTGGCCCTCCAGCTCGGGGCAGTTGCCTGCCAGAACTTCAGGGTAATAGGCCACCACCGGGCAGTTATAGTGGTTGTCGCCCAGACCCTCGTCAAAGTTGTAGGTCAGGCAGGGGTAGAAGATGGCATCCAGGTGCATCTGGCTCAGGGCCTTGATGTGGCCGTGGCTCAGCTTGGCCGGGAAGCAGGCGGTGTCGCTGGGGATGGTGGCCTGACCGGCCAGATACAGCCCCCGGCTGGACACCGGGCTGGTGTGCACGGCAAAGCCCAGCCTGGTCCAGAAGGTGTGCCAGAAGGGCAGCAGCTCGTACATATTCAGGCAGAGCGGAATGCCAATAGAGCCGCGCTTGCCGGGCACGGGCTTGTAACCGGCCAGCAGCTGCTGCTTGTAGGCGTACAGATTCAGGCTGTCGTCCTCGCTCTTACCGGTCACGGGCTTATCGCAGCGGTTGCCGGAGATGAACTTGCGGCCATCGGCAAAGGTGT
>OGOL01001816.1_pt1 | contig 18480 bp, 9 predicted proteins | sample 1552641 | NCBI WGS metagenome assembly OGOL01 (sample SAMEA2580140, study PRJEB22360) | human gut metagenome | biome: human gut; feature: human-associated habitat; material: faeces | place: Denmark | collected 2008/2010 | reverse complement strand
TCCATCGGTCTTCTGGCATTTCTTGCCTTCATCCCGATCCTGATTGCCCTGATCCTCATGGCCGGCATGCGCTGGCCCTCCACCCGCGCCATGCCCATCGCCTGGCTTGCCGGTGTGGTGCTGGCCTTTGCCTTCTGGGGTCAGGAACCCCTGCGTCTTGTGGCTCTGTCCATCGAAGGCACCATCACGGCTGTGGGCGTGCTGATCATCGTGTTCGGCGCGCTGCTGATCTACTACACCATGCAGTACAGCGGCGCCATGGAAACCATCCAGGCCGGCATGAAGAAGATCAGCCCCGACAAACGTCTGCAGACCATCATCATCGGCTTCATGTTCGCCGCCTTCATCGAAGGTGCCGCCGGTTTCGGTACGCCTGCCGCTCTGGCTGCTCCCCTGCTGCTGGGCCTGGGCTTCCCGGCCCTGGCCCCTGCCGTTATCTGTCTGGCCTTCAACAGTGTGCCCGTGACCTTTGGCGCCGTGGGCACCCCCGTGCTGCAGGGCTTCAAATCCATCGAGACCTTTGCCATGCAGGCCATGAACTTCTCTGACCCCGCCATGGCCTACAAGACCATCGGTGAATACGTCACCCTCATGCACCTGCCCATGGGCATCATCCTGCCCATCTTCATGCTGGGCTTCATGACCCGCTTCTTCGGCAAGAACAAGTCCTGGATGGAAGGTTTCCGCGCGTGGAAATACTGCATCATGGCCTCTGTCTGCTTCCTGGTGCCCTATCTGATCCTGGCCTGGACCGTCGGCCCCGAACTGCCTTCCATGGTGGGTGGCCTGCTGGGTCTCGGCGCCCTGGTGTGGCTGACCAAGAAGGGCTTCTGCGTGCCTACCGACGGCGTGTGGGACTTTGCCCGCAACGATGAATGGGATCCCGAATGGACCGGTTCCGTGGAAGCCAGCTCCGCCACCGAATACAAGGAACACATGAGCCAGACCATGGCCTGGCTGCCCTATGTGCTGTGCGGCCTGCTGCTGGTGCTGACCCGCGTGCCCGCCTTCCACCTGAAGCCCATCGTCACCGACCCCATCTTCAGCGTGGGTCTGACCAACATCCTGGGCTACCAGGGCGTGACCTCCAAGATCGCCCTGCTCAACCTGCCCGGCACCATCCCCTTCATCCTGGTGTCCATCATCACCATCGGCCTGCACAAGATGAGCGGTGAAAAGGTCCGTCAGGCCTGGGGCACCGCTCTGGAAAAGATGTCCGCTCCCACCATCGCCCTGGTGGCTGCTGTGGCCCTGGTGTCCATCCTCAAGGGTTCCGGCGTCAACACCGCCGGTCCCGACGGCGCTGCCCTGCCTTCCATGCCCATGGCCATGGCCATGTTCGCCTCTGACGTGGCCGGCGGCATCTGGCCCATGCTGGCCGCTGTGGTGGGTGGTCTGGGTGCCTTCATCACCGGTTCCGCTACCGTGTCCGACATGCTGTTCGGTAACTTCCAGTGGGATATGGGCGGTCTGCTGAACTATCCCGCTCTCGGCAAGTACATCATCGTGGCTGCCCAGGGCGTGGGTGGCGCTGCCGGCAACATGATCTGCATCCACAACATCGTGGCCGTGTGCGATCCGGTCTATCCTGTCTACGTGGACACCAACGCCATGGCCGGCCGCGCCGGCGACTACGATGCGGATACCGAGCGCTGGACGAACATCGTCTACATGCCCACCACCGCCGAGAACGACTTCACGCCGGCCCTGCCCGACGTGCCCGTCGACCTCATCTACCTCTGCTCGCCGAACAATCCCACGGGCACGGTGCTTTCCCGCGAGGCCCTGCAAAGATGGGTCGACTTCGCCAACGCCACCGACGCCGTCATCCTCTTCGATGCCGCCTACGAGCGCTTCATCGCCGATGCCGCCATTCCCCACTCCATCTACGAGATCCCCGGTGCGAAGACGTGCGCCATCGAGTTCCGCAGCTTCTCGAAGACCGCCGGCTTTACCGGGGCCCGCTGCGGATACACCGTGGTGCAGCGCGATTTGGTGCGCGAGGGACAGAGCCTAAACGCGATGTGGAACCGCCGTCAAACAACGAAGTTCAACGGCGCCTCCTATGTCATCCAGCGCGGCGCGGCGGCCATCTACACCCCCGAAGGCGCGGCCCAGGTGGACGAGACCATCGACTTCTACCGCACCAACGCCCGCACGATCAAGGAGGGCCTGGCCGCTGCCGGCCTTGAGGTGTACGGCGCCGACAACAGCCCATACGTGTGGTGCCGCACTCCCAATGGCACCGACTCCTGGGGCTTCTTCAACCGCCTTCTGGAAGAGGCGAACGTCATCACCACCCCCGGCGCCGTTAGCCGCAACGGCGAGAAGGACGAGATCGAGCCGGCCGTCCGTCGCTTCTTTGACGACGAGCACGTCAAGCACATCGTTTCTCCGGGCACGCTCGACGGCGGCGATGTCATGATGGTCGGTGACCATTTCTACGTCGGTCGCTCCGCTCGTACCAACGAAGAGGGCATCCGCCAGTTCTGTGAGATTCTCGAGGGCTGGGGCCTCGAGGGTTCTGAGGTTCCGCTGGAGGAGGTCCTGCACCTCAAGACGGGCGTCAACTACATCGAAGACAACAACATGCTCGTCTCTGGTGAGTTCATCGATAAGCCCGACTTTGCCCAGTACAACAAGATCGTCGTGCCCGAGGACGAGGCGTACGGCGCCAACTGCATCTGGGTCAACGGTACGGTCATTGTTGCCGAGGGCTATCCGACTGTGCTCAAGGCCGTGCAGGATCTGGGCTACAAGACACTCGTTGTTGACACCTCCGAGTATCGCAAGGTCGACGGCGGCCTTTCTTGCCTGTCGCTGCGCTTCTAACGCGATAGCTGTAACAGTCTGATGATCGCTTGACCGATGGCCTGGCACCCGATTCGGGACGTCCGGGCCATCTTTCGTTCGATCACATGATGAAGGGGGTGCACATACAATGGCCTCTAAAGCTCAAAATGAAGAGATTATCGACCCTAATGGCCTCGATCTCTTTCGTCTGACCATGATGGTCATTACCGCCAGTATTTGTGGCGGCATCTTTTCGCTTGCCGGCGATATGGCAGCAGGTGGGGCAAATACCGGTGCGGTTATCGTCTCGTGGGGAATTTGCTTTATTGGCGTCTTTGCGCTGATGATGGTGTTCAACGGCTTGTCTCAGGCCCGTCCCGACCTGACCGGAGGCATCTACGCATACGCTGCGGCCGGTTTTGGCGATTACATTGGATTCAACTCCGCTTGGGGCTACTGGATCAGCGCATGTCTTTCCAACGTGAGCTTTGCGCTCTTGCTGTTTAGCGCGCTGGGCTATTTCTTCCCTGCGTTTGGCGCGGGTAACAACCTGCTTTCTATCGGCTGCGCCAGCGTGTTTTTGTGGTTCCTTACCGCCCTTGTGCTTCGTGGCGTTAAGGAGGCTGCGGGCATTAACACGATCGTCACGTTGGCGAAGCTGGTGCCGCTGGGGCTCTTTGTGCTGAGTATCGTGCTCCTGGGTAAGTTCAACGTCGATATCTTTATGGACAACTTCTGGGGAGAGCCGGCTGGTCCTGGCTTTGGCGAGCAGGTTGTCTCGACCATGATCGCCCTTGTCTGGGTCTTCACGGGCATCGAGGGCGCTGTCGTTATCTCGGGCCGTGCAAAGTACGTGCGTGACGTCGGCCGCTCGACGGCGCTCGGATTTGCGGCTGTATTCACGCTGTATCTGATCATCTCGATGCTGTCGCTCGGCATTATGCCGCGCGAGGAGATGGCACAGCTTGCAACGCCCTCCATGGCGGGAATTCTCGAGTGCGCAATCGGTCCGGTTGGTGCTGCTATCGTAAACCTTGGCGTTATCCTTTCGTTGGTCGGCGCGCTGCTGGGCTATGTCATCATTGCGTCCGAGACGCCGTTCGAGGCGGCGCGCCAGGGATCCTTCCCTCTGGCGTTTGCCAAGACGAACAAGCACGACGCCCCGGTGGTAACGGTTCTCGTGAGCTCCGGCATCACGCAGCTTTTCTTGATCGTGTCGTATGTGGCGGCGAGCACCTACCAGTTCTTCTATAGCTGCGCAGTCAACACGATTCTGGTTCCGTATGTCTGCTCGGCTGCCTATTACATGGTGATTGGCTGGAAGAACGAGCATCTGGACGAGCCGCATGCGCCCAGCGTCGGCAAAGCCCGCTTCTTCGGTACGCTCGGCTTCATCTACACATTGTTCCTGGTGTGGTCGACGGGTCTTCAGGGCGTTATGATCACGACGATTCTTTTTGCTCCGGCCATTCCCGTTTATATGCTGGGTGAGCGAGGCCGCGGTAAACCGGCGCTTCCGCATCTGCACGACAAGCTGATCGCAGCGGTGGTCATTGTCGTGGCAATCATTTCGCTGTATCTGCACTTTGCCGGCATTGCGCCGATAGTCTAAGACTGTGGCAAGCTTCATCGCTTGGTAAGCCGACGGAGGCATCGCGTGCCGGTGCCGTTCGGTAATCCATAACTGACGTGGGCCTCTGTAACGTGCCTTTGTGAGCGCCCGCCAAGCCCGCGCAGGTGACATTTGTTGCCAGCGCGGGCTTTTGCTGTTGCGGCGAAATGCTGCCGGCAGCTGGGGACGTTCCTATTGTGCCGGCACCCTGGGACACTCCTTGGATGTTCCGCATGCGACGGAGGGAACGGATCATTTTGTCGAGGGGCGGGCGGCTGTTTCGGTCCTCGGGGAAACCGCGTCCCGTTTCGAGAGCAGATTCCGGGCCGCAGTTTCCCCGAGGGCCCCATTGGGAAATTGCATCCCAGTTTGAGCGCGGATTCCGGGCTGCAGTTTCCGCTAGATGCCTCAACCGGAAAGCCCGTCCCGTTTAGGTGTTCCGGAGTGGGATTCGGTTTCCGCAGCAGGCCCGTCTGGGAAGCAATGGCCCAGAATCCCCCCCCCGCACCGATCTGCCGATTGAACGTTGTTGTGTGTTCGCGCTATCATGCATGGGTAAAAATGGTTAGCCAAGGCGAACTGTTAGCCTAGGTAAACTAAATGCAGCGCCTTGTGGGCGCCGGGGGAGGAACACGGACGTGAGGCTCGATACGCTCGAGATCGGAAAAGACGCCGTTGTCGCATCGGTTACATCGGACGACCAAGCACTCCGACAACATATTTTGGACATGGGCCTAACGCCGGGCACCGAAGTCACCATGATGAAGTACGCCCCCATGGGCGACCCGCTCGAGATCCGCCTGCGTGGCTACGAGTTGACACTGCGCAAGGACGATGCCGCTCGCATCGAGCTTGTGGGTATTCACGACACCGATACGGGTCCGCGCGCTAACGCCGCAATCGGCACGACGGAGCATCCGGCTCTGGGCGAGGGGACGTATTCGCCCCGTGCGGCAAAGACGGCCGTGCCCGAGGGCGCGCCGCTGCACTTTGCCCTCGCCGGCAACCAAAACTGCGGCAAGACCACGTTATTCAACCAGCTGACGGGCTCCAACCAGCACGTCGGTAACTTTCCCGGCGTGACGGTCGACCGCAAAGATGGAACCATCCGTAACCATCCCGAGGCGAGCGTTACCGACCTGCCTGGCATTTACTCCCTGTCGCCGTACACAGGCGAAGAGGTCGTGAGCCGTCAGTTCATCCTCGACGAGCGTCCGGACGCCATCATCGACATCATTGACGCTACCAATATCGAGCGTAATCTGTACCTGACACTGCAGCTCATGGAGCTCGACCGTCCTATGGTCATCGCGCTCAACATGATGGACGAGGTGACCGCCAACGGCGGCGCCGTAGACGTCAACTTGCTCGAGAGCCTGTTGGGCGTGCCCGTTGTCCCCATTAGCGCTGCCCGCAACGAGGGCATCGGCGAGTTGGTGGACCACGCCCTGCACGTGGCACGGTTCCGCGAGCGCCCTGGTCGCCTGGACTTTTGTGCGCCCGACGGTCCGGACGGCGGTGCGCTGCATCGCTGCATCCACGGTATTGCTAACCTGATCGAGGACCATGCCGTGACGGCGCACATTCCGGTGCGCTTTGCGGCGACCAAACTGGTCGAGGGCGATGAGCTGGTAACCGAGGCGCTTCACCTGGATCGCAATGAGCTCGACGCTATCGAGCACATCATCACCCAGATGGAGGGCGAGGCCGGCACCGACCGCCTATCTGCGCTGGCTGATATGCGTTTTAGCTTTATCGGCGACGTGTGCGGGCGTTGCGTCGTCAAGCCGCACGAGAGCCGCGAACACGTGCGCTCCGTCAAGATCGACCGCATCTTGACGGGTCGCCACACAGCCATTCCGGCGTTTCTGGTGATCATGGGCCTCGTCTTTTGGCTGACGTTTGGCGTGATCGGCGCGGCGTTGCAGGGACTCATGGAGGACGGTATCGCTGCCATCATCGCCTCGGCCGATGCGGGCCTCAAGGCGTTCGGTACCAACGACGTGGTGCGCTCGCTGGCTGTCGACGGCGTGCTTACGGGCGTGGGCAGTGTGCTGACCTTCCTGCCGATTATCGTCGTGCTCTTTTTGTTCCTCTCCATTCTGGAAGACTCCGGATACATGGCGCGCGTGGCCTTTGTCATGGATAAGGTGTTGCGTCGCTTTGGCTTGTCGGGCCGCAGCTTCGTGCCCATGCTCGTCGGTTTTGGCTGTACCGTGCCGGCTATCATGTCGACCCGTACGCTCCCATCCGAGCACGACCGCAAGATGACGGTCATGCTCACACCGTTTATGAGCTGTTCAGCCAAGTTGCCGGTTTACGGCTTGCTGTGCGGAGCATTCTTCCCGCAGGCGACGGTTCCCGCCATGGTCTCGCTCTATCTGATCGGTATCGTGGTCGGCTGCATCGCGGCTTTGGTGCTCAACCGCACGGCATTTAAGGGCGACCCGGTGCCGTTTATCATGGAGCTTCCCAATTACCGCCTGCCGAGCGTCAAGACGACGGTGATGCTGGCATGGGATAAGGCCAAGGACTTCATCACCAAGGCCTTTACCATTATCTTTGCCGCTACGGTGGTCATCTGGTTCCTTCAGACGTTCGACATCCGCTTTAACGTGGTCGCCGACCAGTCGCAAAGCCTGCTTGCCGGTCTGGGTAGCATCATCGCGCCGGTGTTGGCCCCGCTCGGCTTTGGCGACTGGCGCGCCTCGACGGCGCTCGTCACGGGGCTCATTGCCAAGGAGAGCGTCATCTCGACGCTCACGGTGCTTTTGGGCGCAACGTCGCCCGCGGCGCTGTCGACCATGTTTTCGCCGTTTACCGCCTACGTGTTCTTGGTCTTTACGTTGCTGTACCCGCCTTGTGTGGCGGCAATCGGCGCCGTCAAGAGCGAGTTGGGCGCGCGCTATGCCGTGGCCGTGTTCGCGTTTCAGGTCGCCGTTGCCTGGATCGTGGCGTTTGTCGTGCATTCGGCGGGCATATTGCTGGGGTTGGCTTAGTTATGAATTGACGGCGCAACCTCTGTGTATCGAATTGTTTTCGGCCCCGCTTCTGTACTGACGGATGCGGGGCCGTTGCTATATAATCGCCTCCGCTCAAAACGATTGGAGACGTTATATATGACTCAGACAAGGCAAGACGGCATCACGCTCAGGCAGTGGCTCCCACTCGTCGGTCTCACCTGCTGTGCGTTCGTGTTCAACACGTCGGAGTTTATGCCCATCGGCCTTTTGACTGATATCGCCGCGTCGTTCTCGCTCACCGAGGCCCAGGCGGGCATCATGATCTCGGTCTATGCCTGGGGCGTCATGCTGCTGTCGTTGCCACTCATGGTGTTCGCTTCGCGTTTTGAGTTCAAGCGGATGCTGCTGGGCGTGCTTGCCGTGTTCTCGCTGGGCCAGTTCCTGTCCGCCTTGGCGCCGACCTATCCCATCTTAGTCTGCGCGCGCCTGGTGGTTGCCTGCGCACACGCCGTGTTCTGGTCGGTCGCCTCGATCATGGCGTCGCGCCTGGTTGACACACGCCACGGGGCGCTCGCTATCAGCATGATCGCCACGGGCTCGTCCATCGCGCAGATCTTTGGCCTGCCTCTCGGTCGCGCCATTGGCTTGGCCGTGGGCTGGCGCATGACGTTTGCCGTGGTCGGGGGCCTCTCAGCCATCGCGGTCGTCTACCAGGCAGCGGTGTTCCCGGCCATGCCGGCGGGTGAGCGCTTTACCGTCAAACAGCTGCCCGAGCTGCTCAAGAACCCGCTCCTCATCGCGCTCTACGCAGTCACGGTCTTCATGGCGACCGGCTATTACGCAAGCTACAGCTATATCGAGCCCTTCCTGGCGCAGGTCGCGCACGTCGATGCGGGCGCCATCACCATGACGCTGACGGCGTTTGGCTGTTCCGGCTTGGTGGGCAGCTGGCTGTTCAGCCGCCTGTTCGACGGGCACCGTTTTCCGTTCCTTGCTATCACGCTCTCCGGCGTGCCGGTGGCCCTGCTGCTCATGGGGCCGGCCGCATCGTCGCTCGTGACAGTGCTTGCCGTCTGCGCACTGTGGGGTTGCTGCGCCACGGCCTTTAACGTGGCGTTTCAGGCCGAGCTCATCAAGCACACGCCGGCAGATTCGTCGGCCGTCGCCATGTCGATCTTCTCGGGCCTGTTTAACCTCGGTATTGGCACGGGCACCGCAATCGGCGGCGCCGTGGTTTCGGGTCCCGGTATCGCTTGGATCGGCTTCGCGGGCGGGGCGATTGCCGCCGTGGGCGTCATCCTCGCCATCACGGTGATGTTCCCAGCCATCCGCCGCGCAAAGCCCGTCGCCTAATCACGTTCCCTCATCAGTTGCGGTGGAATAGTTCCTGTTTAAGGCCTCTGAAGGCTCAAGCAGGGACTATTCCACCGCAACTTATTTTGGGGGAGGGGATGCGCAGTGGGCATGCGTATAACAAAACTGAGGCCGCCCCGACGTTGTATTGGGATGACCTCAGTATTCGTTATCCGGGTGCTTGTGGCTGGCCTAGAGCTCGTCTTGGGGGATGACGGCCGTAAGTTTTTCGTTCTCAAATACCGCAGCAAGTCCGTGTTCGGGGTCAAAGCGATAGTTGCACATGAGCGCTGCTTTGCGAGCATCATCGCTCCGAAGTACCACGATACTGGTCGGAATAACGTATCTAAAGATGTTTGTAATGGGGCCCTCGATCTGATCGCCGTCTCTTTCGAGACAATAATCTTCGATCGCTTCCTTGCTGTCCTCAACGGTATCCCAGCTTGCAAGCAGGGCGCCCTTTGCTTCCTTTTGAATGTCGAGGACGCCTTGGTCCGAGTCACACTCGTAATAGACGGGGAGCGAGAAATCCCTGCCCCACAGATTCATGCCGTTAGTCATCGAAGTCGCCAATCTGATTCAGTATGTTTTTGATTTCGCTTACGCCGCCGAGATGGCTGCACACCTTGTGAACTTCGGTCGGAACAAGAGAGCACGTCTTCATATCATTGTGTTCGTGCCAGGTGTACTCATTTGCCTCGCGCCATTTCTTGACATCCTGGTGCGTCCAATCATCTTTGCCATCGCGTTGCTCAAGGTTCCAAGCTTTTGCGCATTCAGTGTCTGCCTTTTCATAGTTGCCGACAATGCGTTCGCCGTTCTCGCCCATCTGCGAAAGCCTATGCTGGCTCATGCCTTGTATGGTTACTTTCGCTTCAGAGATAGGCTTGAAGTCAGGAATTCCATCCTTGTAATTGATGCCCTCAAGACCTTTGTTTCGAAGAATCTCGCGGACCCTATCGGCTGTGGGAATAAACATCGATTCCCCTCGGTCACCCGACCATTTTCCGTTTGGATTCTCGATGCTCGGTGTACGGTCCAGCCTCTCCTTATAGCTCGAAGGATAATCGCACGATTCCACCGAGGGTCTAATCAATTTGTCGGGATCGATGGATTCGTTACGGCCGGCATTTTTAACCTCTGCCTTGGTTTCCTTTGATTCGGGGCCAATGAGTTTATCAGGATTGAACCCAAGTTTATCGCCTAGCTTGGCCACGCCGCCTTTCATTTGCTTGAACTCCATTAGCTCACCTCGCTATTCTCGTTCCAGTTGTGCCAATCGGAATATGCTTGGGTATCTTGCATTTGCAGACACAAGACATCGGTCATGATGCCCTGGATGATGACCTGCCTGGTGCGGCTGTCGATATCGCGGTCGATGGAGGACCTGAGTGCCGCGTCCGCCGCCATTGTCCATTGTTCGGCTTCATCGCTGCACTCGCGTTCGTCCTCGACCGCTTTGGCAACGTTGGGAAACAGCGTGCTCATTATGGGTCCCAGCTTGGTCATGCGCGGTTCGGCGGGTGGGTTTTGAACGGTGCGCAGGATCTTGACCTTTGTAGACGCGTCGATATGGAGGCGATCGAGCCGTTCGCGAATGCTGTGCAGCTCCGTCTTGGTTCCGATGCTGATTCCGTAGGCCAGCATGCGCGCTACGGCAAGGGCATCATCGCTCTGGTTGCTTGCGACATTGTCGATGGGGCGGCTGTATGCAAAGTGCTCGCCATCCTCTGCTTTGGCGATCTTGCAGAGCACCGGCTCAACCCAATCGTTTTGGTAAATGGCCGCAACGCCTTTAGGCAGGCGTGCCAGTTCGACGATCTGTTGGTCGTTGAGGTTGGCGGCGCGACCGGCGAGCTCGCGGTCCGAAAGATCGGGCAGGCGATGGATGATCTTGGTATTTGTGTTGCGAATGGCTGCCATATCGAGAAGTCCGGGCGCCTGGTCGGCGATGATGAAGCCTTCGCCGTATGTACGCATCTCGACGATGGCATTTGAGATCATCTCGACGCTCTTGCCTGTCAGGTCGCCGCTCTCCGAGCCTTGGCTGCTCGACGATCGCTTAAGCAGGTTGTGCGCCTCTTCAAGCACGGTCAGATGGCGAAGTGGCTGGTTCATGCCCTTTTTCTCGGCCATGCGATGTTCTTGAAGTTTGAGTACAAGAAGACCCATGAGTAGGGATTTTGTTTCGGCGGAGCCAATGCGCGATAGGTCGATGACTGTGTTGGCGTCAAAAAGCACGGTGGCGTCGACTTCGTTCGACGAAAGCATCATGCCGTTGAGCCCGTTGGTGAGTGAATTGAGACGTGTGAGCAGCGAACCCTTGTAGGCGCCCTTATTTTCGGCGTCGTACTCGCTGGAATCGAGAATCTCGCGGACGTTGCGGGCAACATCTGCAAAGCAAGGAAAGAGATCGGCTCCATATGGGTTATCAGAAGCGGCAAGGTCCCATCCACAGTCTTCGTATGACCTGGCGACGGCGTCTTTAAGGACGGCGGGCATGGCGGCGTACATGGGCCAGCAGACATTAAAGATCTCAACGAGTCGGTCGAGGTGTTCCAGCACATGGATGCCGGACGGGAAGCTAAAAGGATTGATACGCAGGAGCGACGTGAATTCTGGATTGGTTCCAAAGACGTTTACGTCTTCGCGGCCTCCATACACGTCCTTGTATTCGCCCTTGGCAGGTTCAATGACAAGGAAGTTGACTCGCTGATCGAGCGCTTGGTCGAGGATGCGACAGACGGTATTGGTCTTTCCTGCGCCGGTGCTGCCCGTAACAAAGGTGTGCGAGGCAAGTGAGTCCTTTGACAGGAACGTTTTGATGCGTTCCTCGCGATGCATATGGAAAACCTTGCCTATGCAAAGGCCCTGCTGAGGCTGCGTGCCATCGAACGTCGAGACATTGCGCCCAAAAGAAGCGCACTCGATGACGGGCAGGCCTGGGACGGACTTCTTGGGAAAGTTGAGCGAGTAGGCAAGCTCCTTGCCCGAAAGGGCGGCGGTTGCATCGACTGTCGCCGGATAGACCGAAAAGCTCGGATGTTGATCGAGCAGGGCGGGGGAGAGGGCAAAAACAGGATGGCGCAAATCGCGAAGGTAGGAGCAGACTGCCGCGGCGTCGGCGCTTTGCTCTCCGAGGTCTCCACGCCAGAGGTTTACCGCAGCCTGAGACATATAGGACTCTTTGCCCTGGGTGAGGGCGAGGTAAGTGTGGGCAACGTTGTTCGCGACGTTGTGGTCTTCTGATAGCACGTAGGCGCAAAAGTCCCACATGCCGAGTGCCGAGGCAAGGTCGTAGCGCTTCATTTGCAACTCGAGTATTTCGAGCGCGTGTTGGATGGAGTAATTTTTGAACGTCTGTGTGATGCCTTCGTCGGCGCCGATGGTAGCGGTGACCGTGCTTGAGCGTGCAAACGATCCGCCAAAGTTGGCGCCGAGATTTACGGCTTGCGAAACACCGGAAGTCACGGAGGCTCCCTTAGAGACGGCCTTGCCAACACCGCTGGTAACGGCTTTGCCGAGCGAGTTGGATATGGCCTTGCCGGTAGATGAACTTGTGCCTTTTGCCGTGGACGTGGAGTGCGACGAGCCCTCGGTGTGGCTTGCGGATACGACTAAGTTAACGCCTCCGCTCGAGGATTCATTTCTGCCGTCGGTGACCGTATCCGTGATGCTTTCGGTCGATGTGGACGAGTCGGTTACGCTCTCGTTGCTCGATTCTGAGGTCGACTCGTTTGTCGAGTCCGTTTCGTTGTAGTTTTGAGCAACAGCCTGATTGCTCCCCACCTGCCTGCCGGCACTCACGCCGGCATTGATGCCAATCGTCGCGGACGATCCGATGGAGTCGTTTTGGTGGTAGGTATAGTTGGTCGTCCATGAGGCATAGGGCGTCAGCAGTGAGTGGAGTTCGGCGAGACGGAGTTTGCGCGATTCGATATCGTGAATCGGGGTTGCGAGCAGCACGATAGTGTAGTCTTCGCTCGGCCTGCCAGGCACAATGCCGTCAAGAACTTTCTCAATGGTTTGCGTGACGAACTTCTCGTTCTTTTCGGCTGGAATATTCGAAACGGCGGCAACCGAAGACGAGCGTCGATTGTCTAGACACGGAATGAGGCCGCGGTTGGCGGGTCCCACTTCGGAACCGGGGAAGTTGCCCCTCAAGGCATCCGACATGCGCCGGGAAAAATTATCGGCGTCGATGTTGTCGCGGGCATTGTTGCTATTGACGACTGCGAGAAATACCTCGGTGCTTTCGCTGGTTCGATTAAAGATCAGCGCAATGTTGCATTCTTCGTCAGAAAGAACGTCGTACACATTTACAAGCTTCTCGAGACTGTCCTCGTTGGGGTCGACGATCCACTTCGTGATATTCATGGAGCGGATGTTGTTGTCGGCGTTAAAGCCCATGGGGTATTCAATGGAGGGGTCAATCGGCGCGTAAACATTTCGCAGCTGCGGCAGATAGGCGTTGTGAAGTTCAACGGCGGCAGTTGCCAAGAGCCGATTGGTGAGCTCGACAGCTTGCTCGTCTGCCGGATTCGGCTTTTCTGACAAGTATGCTGCTCGCTTTTTGTCGACCTCATCGAGTTGGGAGCTGCTGAGTACCGAGACGGTTGCGACCGCGTTGCCGGCTTTATCGGCAGCGCGCATAATCGCGTTTTTGATGCCCATGCGATCAGCCTATTCCTTCCAATTAATGACGCGCGCAATGTACTCTTTTCGATTATTGAGCGTCTCGAGTTTTGCCTCGAGAGTGTTGATCTCCGCGGTTTGCCTGTTGATGTCTTCGACATGGCCATGGAGCACCGGGTTGTAGTCGGTGATATTGCTCGTAATTTGGCCGAGCAGCTCGTTGAGCCATTCGGTAAAGCCGTAGGTATGCTCGCACTCTATTTCGGCACGTGTCTCGTAGAGGCACCGTGAGATTTCGCGGTTGAATTTGTCTTCGACTTTCCTAAGCAAAAGCTTGTCAGATTTAAAGATGACACGGTCCATGAGCTTTAGTTCGGTAAAGTCTGCCTTGCTGAAAATGGGACCCTTTGTCTTATCGAGCGCGAGGCCACGATATTTAAGAATGATATCGCCGACCTCTTGGCGCTTCTCTTCGGAAAGAGGATTGTCGCTGCTGGTAGCGATGCGATAGAGGGCATCGCGGCTATGCTCCGCGCAGTCCTTCCAATAGCTTTGCGACAGCTCATCGATGGTCTGAGCTATTTGCTCGGTACATTCGTCATAGTGATTGATGACCTCGTTAAAGAGCTGGTCGGCGGCATCTTTGTCGGCTGTTCTTTCGGCAGCCTTTGCGTCGGATCTTTTTTGGAGCGCATCGGTGATGTCATCACAAAGGCCTTTGCCAACCTCCGCCAACCCAAATGTTGGCTGGGAGTTGACGTCCTTTTGCGTGTTGGCCGGGCTTCCTTTTATCGATTCGCCGAGCCTATTGAAAAAGTTAGGGGCGATTGAGTCGAACGCTTGCGCGGCTGCGTTCGACCGTTTTGAGTATCCGAGGCGCTCTCGCTTGTCTTCGGTAATGGCGTCTTGACGCGCCTGAAGCGTGTCGAGGTTGGTTTTCCACTGCTCGGCAGAAACTTTCCTGTCGATGGCGCCGGCATAGCTGGCCGAGGAGTCCAGCCGTGCATGCTCTCTGCAGTCTTCGAGCTGGTTGATGAGATTGCGCTTATCCTCTTCGAGCTCGGCTTCTCGCTGTGCTTTCTTTTGTTCGAGGTCGGTTTTCTTATCGGCAATCTCTTCTTCGGTTATGCTGACGATTTCTTGTAGGAGCGATTCCGACCTGCTGCATTTGTTGTAGGCAGAGTATCGCTCGGCAAACAGGCGTATCTCGTTTTCGATACAAAAGAGTCCGCTGTTGGTGAGAAGGAGGTCCTTGCAAGCCTCGGATTCGCGGTTGGTTCTACGCGAGATCTGTCCCGGAAGGATATCGTAGCGGTAGAGCGTTTTGTAGAAGCGGCTTGTCGGATCGGTGTATTTACGCTGCTGGTCTTCGAATTTTTCGGCATAGTTGTCGCTTATAAACTCGCCGGAGTTCTTTGAGCCTAGGCCAAGGATGGAAGAAACAAAGTAGATACCTTGCCCGTAAAGGCTGGCCGGAAAGGACCAACGCATGATTTGCGAGACGGCTTCATCGTCGAATCCTCCTTTGGGAAGGTCGGCGGAATCTGCCTTGTTGACTGCAATCATGGCAAAGCGTTCATCGATTGCAGGAATCTGCTCTATTTCGTTGGAGAGGTTCTTGTTGTCCTTCGTGTCGAGTGAGTTGTACTCGGCAACGAAAATGGGAAGGCCATTCGAGAGGCCCTCCATTGCCTGTTTGAGCACTCGGGCGTGATCGGCGTTGGAGGCAGAGTTCGAACCCGGAGTGTCAAAGATGACAAACTCCCTGTCATGGGGCCACGGGTCGGTATCGCTAAAGGGGACTTCGATTCTGATCAGATCGGAGATGGTCCGGTCGTCTTCATCGGTATGGTATGAGTTAAGAACCTTGAGGGCACTGTTCATATGGGAGGCCATGCCGGGCATGGAGTCGGCGACTTTGGCCGCGATCTTGTCGTATAGGGGCTCCCCCACAAGCTCTTTGTTTTCCATGAAGCCATCAAGGTCAAAGCGCAGTAAGAATCGCCTATTGCCACAGGAGAATTGAACCATCGCGCGATCTCGGTCTTTTGAACGTTTGATTTGAAATATGCGGGCCGTTACAGGCTCGTCGCCGCTGGGGAGGATCTCCATGCCAATGAGGGCGTTGATGAGCGTCGATTTGCCTGCGCTATAGCTGCCGAGCACGCACAGCGGGATGATGTCGCTCGAGACATCGGTGAACTTCCTAATTTACTCAGAGACCTTTGTTCGCTCGGAGACCGCTTCGTCTACAAGCCCCTGGATTTCTCTGAAGACTTCGACAATTTCTGGTAAGACGTCTCGGGCGTTTGATAGATAGCGTTCGTCTCGCATGACCTCGTATGTGTTGGCGCGTGGCCCTTCGGTACAGATGGCGAGCAGCTCCTGCCATTCATCATCCGCGCCTTCAAAATGCAATTCGATTTTGTCGCCGCCGCCGAACTCTTTGGCGAGGATGTCGATGATCTCTTCGGCCTTAAAGGGGAAGAATCCGTTAACGATCTTCGTGCTATGGAGCGCGCTATTGGGATTTGTAGATGTCGTTATTTCTTGCCAGCCGTTATCCCATCGGAAGAACCGGACAATTTCTTGATATGGATTGCTGACGATCTTGATTTTAATGTCTGCCATCGTTCAACTACCTTTAGTAGATCAGGTGCGGGAATATGCCGCCTTTATCATAGGGTAGCCGCCCGTGCGGACACCCCTCTATTCGCTTAGCGGCATCTCGGCAGTACCATTTATTTGGCAAGATTCTCGCCATCGTCGTACTGTTCCCAGCCATCCGTCGCGCCAAGCCCATCCCAATTAGCTACCCTGCTGGGCATACAATGGATGTCGTTGTGTTGAGCTTACCGGGAGGTTGCTATGTGGGCATACGAGACGACGTTCTATCAGATCTATCCGCTGGGCTTTTGTGGAGCTCCGCGCGAAAACGCCGCGCCCGTTGCCGAGGATGAACTCTCCCAAGCTGCCGGCGCCGCACCCAACCCCGATGCTCCCATTATGAAAATCGCCCAATGGGCCGACTACCTGCAGGGACTCGGTATTGGCGCCGTGCTGATCAATCCTCCACTCGAGTCTGATAGCCACGGTTACGACACGCGCAGCCTGCGCCATATCGACCGTCGCCTGGGTGGGGATGCCGATTTTGCCGCCGTGTGCGAGACACTGCACGCCCATGGCATCCGCGTGGTGCTCGATGCCGTCTTCAACCACGTCGGTCGCGGCTTTTGGGCCTTCCGCGATGTGCAGGAGCGCAAGTGGGATTCGCCGTACAAGGATTGGTTTCACATCAGTTTTGACGGCGACTCCTGCTATGGCGACGGCTTTTGGTACGAGGGCTGGGAGGGTCATTTTGAGCTCGTGAAGCTCAACTTGCAAAACCCTGCCGTGGTCGATTACCTGCTCGAGTCCGTGCACCGCTGGGCCGAGGTCTTTGGCGTCGACGGCCTGCGCCTGGACGTTGCCTATATGCTCGACCGCGACTTCATGCGTCGTCTGCATAGCTTCGCCCGTGAGCTCAAGCCCGACTTCGTGCTGATCGGCGAGACGCTCCACGGCGACTACAACCAGATCGTCAACGACGAGATGCTCGACTCCTGCACCAACTACGAGTGTTACAAGGGCCTGTACTCCAGCTTTAACTCGATCAACATGTTCGAGATTGCGCACTCGCTGCACCGTCAGTTTGGCGGCGACCCCTGGTGCATCTACCGCGGCAAGCACCTGCTGTCGTTTGTCGACAACCACGACGTGCCGCGCCTGGCAAGCATCCTCACTGACAAGTCGTGCCTGCGTCCCGCCTATGGCATGTTCTTTGGCATGCCGGGCATCCCGTGCGTCTACTATGGCAGCGAGTGGGGAATTGCTGGCGAAAAGGGCGGCCCCGATGGCGACTGGGCGCTGCGCCCTGCGCTCGATGAACCTGCGCCCAACGAACTGACGGCGTTCATCACGCAGCTCGCACACCTTCGTTCGGCCGACGACGCGGCGGCCCGTGCTCTCAACTACGGTGCCTATCGCAATGTGGTGATCCAGAACAAGCAGCTGCTGTTCGAGCGCGCCTGCGACGACGCGACGGTGCTCGTGGCGGTGAACGCCGTGGACGAGCCTTACACCTTTGGCGCCGGCGAGCTCAACGGCTCCTTTGTAGATTTGCTTGCCGACGGCGTGCCCACGGTCGAGCTGGCGGGCTCTCTTGAGCTTGCGCCCTACGAGGTGCTCTATCTGTTGAGGGCCTAGGCCATGGCTGCGTCCGACGAGGGCTATCAACATATTGAGCATGGGTTTGAGCCCGTGTTTGACGAGCACTCGCGCGTTTTGGTGCTGGGGTCGTTTCCCTCGGTGCTCTCGCGTGCTAATGCCTTTTATTACGGCAACCCGCAGAATCGCTTTTGGCGGGTGATGGCCGCGTGCCTCGGTGTGCCTGTGCCGCCCAACGAGGGCGACCTCTTGGCGGGCAGCGAGCCTGCGGCGCTCGATGCCTCGATAGCCGCCAAGCGGGCCATGCTGCTGAACGGCGGCGTGGCCCTGTGGGATGTGATCGAGAGCTGCGACATTAAGGGCTCGAGCGACGCGAGTATTCGCAACGTTGTGCCGGCACATATCGAGTGCATTACCGACGCAGCTCCCATTGAGCAGGTGATATGCAACGGCGGTACAGCTGGCCGGCTCTACAAGCGCTATCTACAAGAACGCACCGGGCTGCCCGCCATCGTCCTGCCCTCGACAAGTCCCGCCAATGCGGCGTGGCGTCTGGAGCGCCTTGTCGAGCGGTGGAACGGCGCCGCTGATTGGCGGGCTTCTTCGATTTAGCAGTTTGAGTGTTTGGCAAGACGTCTCATAACGGCGCGCCAGATCGGTGCGGGCAGCGCGGGCTTGACGCGCACCATGCCGTCGACATCGACGCTATCGGCATCGCCGCCGCCGAGCAGCTGCGCATGCTCAATGGAACAGCCCATGCGCACAGCGCCCACAAGCTTATCCATCGCTTCCGAAAATGGCCGACGCAAGAGGCCCATACGCGGGGAGTGGCGAAGCGCTGCGATGCCGCTGCCGGCACAGATGACAACGCCGTCGCACCATGGTAGGTCACGTAGAATACATGCCCGATACAGGCGG
>OGOL01001815.1_pt1 | contig 18482 bp, 27 predicted proteins | sample 1552641 | NCBI WGS metagenome assembly OGOL01 (sample SAMEA2580140, study PRJEB22360) | human gut metagenome | biome: human gut; feature: human-associated habitat; material: faeces | place: Denmark | collected 2008/2010 | reverse complement strand
TTGTGGAAGAAAATGCCCAGGTAAAAGTCAGCGCTATCATTGTGGCGGCGGGGGCTTCCCGCCGATATAAAAAATTCCCCGCGAGGGCTTCACGCCTTCGCGGGGCTTTTTTTGTTGGCTTCAAATATGGTAAACGATGCGGGCTTCCGCGTTGTAAATCTTGCTTCCGCCGTCGTCGAAGTTGTCGATCGTGATTGTAACATCTTCGACACGTCCGAGGATCGGAAGAACCTTCCGAAGATCACTTTTCCGGATATATCCTATCATATCCCCTTCGGCAATCACACGAACGGCGGGCGCGCCTTCGTGTTCGCATTCTTCCAAAGATCCGTCAATCCCTACGCCTTCGCTATCCCTGTAAAGCGACGCAAGAACGCGCTGGCGGCTGTCAAACGTAACGCCCGCGACGGGGCAAGTTAAAAATTCGTGCGTTTCCGCATATTCCTTCCGGCGCGCTTCTTCTTCGGATTTGCGCCTTGCTTCGGCTTCCGCCTTCTTCTGTTCGGCTTCGGCGGCGGCTTGCGCCTTTTTCATTGTTACATATCCGAAAACGCCCAGCGCGGCGGCAATTACTATTCCGGTAACGCCCGCGCCGATATTCCCTTCGCCGAAAAACGGGAACGAGCAAAACAGGAACAGCGCGGCGACGATCCATAAAATAACGGGCTTCTTCATTGTGAACGCCTCCCCTGCTATTTGTTAATTTTTTTAGGCTGTACGCCCTATTCTGACCTTTAACACAATTATACGGCTTCCGCGCGCTAAAATCAAGAATAAAGCGGAATATTTACACACCGTTTGCAAATAATCAGAATGAAGAGGGATCGCAAAGCTATGAAGATATACGATTACAACGGAAAGAAAAATATTTGTGGCGACCGCTTGCGGGAAGCGCGGGTTATTCAGCGCCTACGGCAAGAGGATTTAGCCGCGAAAATACAGACGGAAGGCGTTAATATGGAGCGGGACAGCATAAGCCGAATAGAGATCGGAACGCGGTTCGTATCCGACTTTGAATTGAAGATATTTGCAAAGGTGCTGGGCGTTTCGGTTGATTGGCTTTTAGGAAACGAATAAAGGCGGCGGGGTTTCCCGTCGCCTTGCTTTTTCTGATTTTTTCTTGTTTTATTGCGGAAATCTATTGACATACTGCAATAAGTATGTTACAATAAGACCATAGAAAGGAGGTGAGAGAATGGCGCAGGATATAGGAAAAGCCTTGCAGGAGCTTTCAAAAGCGATTGAGAATAACGAAGCGGTGGAAAGCGTTGTTATCAAAATCACTTTGAAGAAGCAAAAATCCGGCAAGGCTTCAAATCCCAAAGAAAGCAAGTAGCTTTCATAGGCAGGGAACGGGCGGGAAACCGCCCTTCCCGTAAGCCCTATTATATATAAATTGCCCGTGGTTGTCAACGGAGCGGGCGGAAAGGGGCTGAATATGATTATTCGCAAAGGAAACAAGGAATATACGATCACAGAGCGCCGCGAATGCTGGGTGCTGTCCTGTAAAATCGGCGGCTTATCCGTGGAATACAAAGTTCCGAAGGATATTTGCGCCGATGAAGAGGAATTGCGCGTCTACGTCGAAGCGGAAGAGTTGTTTTAGAGGTGGGGACAATGGCAGAAAAGCGGAAAACGAAAACTTCTTCGGCGGTAAAAAACCGCTATAATAGCCGCGTGTACGGTTCGATTATCGTTCGCGTTCCAAAAGAGATGGCGGAAGCGTTCAAAGAAAAATGCGCCGCAACGGGGACGGCACAGGCGCAAGTTATCAAGAAGGCAATAGAAGAATTCTTGGCGGAATAAAGCGGAGCTACGGAGGGCGGCAGGATATGCCGCCCTTTTTCTTTCGTAGAGGGAGGAACACAGATGCACAAACACTTAACGTGGACGGATCGCCTTAAAATTGAAAAGGCACTGAAAGAGGGTTTGAAGCCCTGCAAGATCGCCGACAGGCTACACGTACATAATTCGACGATTTACAGGGAGCTAAAGCGCGGAACCTATACGCATTTGAATTCCGACTTGACGACGGAAGAACGCTATTCGCCGGAAATCGCCGAAGCCCGCTACCGTGAAAACCTTGCCGCAAAAGGCGGGGAATTGAAGATAGGGAGCGATTACGAATTAGCCGCCTTCATCGAAAAGAAAATCGGCGAAGAAGGATATTCGCCCGCCGCCGTTATCGGGGAGATCAAGCGGCTGGGGCTGACCTTCAAAACAGAGATCAGCGAAAAGACGATTTATAACTACATCGACAAAGGGATATTTTACGGGATCAGCCGCGAGAGCTTGCCCGAAAAAGGAAAGCGCAAGCGGAAGTATGAAAAGGTGCAGAGGAAGAAAGCCGCCCGCACATCAGCGGGCGAAAGCATAGAAAACCGCGATCCGGAAATCGGAGAACGAACGACCTTCGGGCATTGGGAAGGCGATTGCGTATGCGGAAAGAAAAAGACGAAGGAAGCCTTGTTCGTCCTTTCGGAACGGCTGACGCGGCAAGAAATCATTATGAAGATACCGGATCAGACAGCCGCCAGCGTAGTGGCGGCGCTGAACAAGCTGGAGCGCCGCTACGGGAAGCGTTTTTCAAAAGTGTTCAAAAGCATTACGTTTGATAACGGATCGGAATTCGCGGATTGCGCCGGAATTGAAAAGTCAATCTACGGGAAGAACCGGAAACGGACGAAGGCTTATTATTGCCACCCTTACAGCGCTTACGAACGCGGAACGAACGAAAACATTAACAAAATGATACGGCGGTTCTTGCCGAAAGGAACAGACTTCCGGAAAGTAACCGCCGCATATATCCTTCGCGTTGAAACGTGGATCAATAACTATCCGCGCGAAATTTTAGGCTTTGCGAGTTCAAACGACCTGTTTTCCGCCCACCTTGCCGCCGCTTAAAATTTTTTTCGGTTTTTTCTGCTTTTACTCTTGACTTTTGCCCCGTTTTTCGCAGTTGAAATTTGCCGGGCGGCGGTTTTTTCGGTTCTGGAGACAGATTTTTGGCTTTTTGCCCGCTTTTTCAGGTAGCATTTTCAGATGGGTTCTGCTATAATACCCTCCATCAAAGGGATATGGGAGGTGGCTCCTTATGAAGCTCGAATTGACAGACCAGGAATTCCGGTATCTGCTGGATCTGGTATACATAGGAAACTGGGTGCTGAATTCCACCCGAGGTGATGACCGTATCGAGGAATACGATCAGGTGGAGGGCAAGGTCTTCTCCCACTGCGTTCCCCAGGGGATGCCCAAGCTGGTGGAGCGGTACCGGGGCAGTCTTATCCCCTCCCGCGCCTTTGCCGACGGCGGCATCCACGAGGCCATCGAGCAGTATGAGGATACGATCTTCTACGAGCTGCTGGCGGAGGAGCTGGCCCTGCGGGATCTGGACGGTCAGCCCCTGACCCGGGAGAATTACGACGCACTCATGGCGCGGATCGACGCCTATCTCTCTGAATTCGATGAGCACGGCACTGACCGGGTGACTGTGGATCTGGACGAAGGATAGTAAAAAGAGATCGAATTCCTTTTTTGTCCTTGGCATAAAGTTAACTTCAGGTTTTATAATCATCTCAGGAAAGTTCTCAAAAGCTCTGATAAGGAGAATGCACTATGGCATCTAAAGTTTATTTCGCAGATTTCCGCTGCCCCAGTTGGCGTGAAAACCTGCCCCAGAAGTTGGCCCGCCTGATGATGACCGCCGGATTCGGCGACATCGACATGGACGGCAAATATGTGGCCATCAAAATGCATTTCGGCGAGCCGGGCAACATGGCCTATCTCCGCCCCAACTGGGCCAAAACCGTGGCGGATCTGGTAAAAAGTCAGGGCGGCAAGCCCTTCCTGACGGACTGCAACACCCTGTATATCGGCGGCCGCAAAAACGCGCTGGATCACATGGAATCTGCCTACGTCAACGGTTTTACCCCCTATTCCACCGGCTGCCATATCATTATTGCCGACGGTTTGAAGGGCAATGACGAGGTGGCTGTCCCCGTAGAGGGCGGCGAGTATGTAAAGGAGGCCAAGATCGGCCGGGCGGTGATGGACGCCGATGTGTTCATCTCCCTGACCCATTTCAAGGGCCACGAGCAGGCGGGCTTCGGCGGCTGCCTGAAAAACATCGGCATGGGTTGCGGCTCCCGTGCGGGCAAGATGGAGCAGCACAACTCCGGCAAACCCTTCGTCAAGCAGAAGCTGTGCGTAGGCTGCCACGCCTGCGCCAAGATCTGCGCCCACGGCGCGCCTACCTTCGGTCCTGACAACAAGGCCACCATCAACACCGATAAATGCGTAGGCTGTGCCCGGTGTCTGGCGGTCTGCCCCAAGGACGCCATCCAGTGCATGTACGACGAAGCCCCCTCCATTCTGAATTACAAGATCGCCGAGTACACCAAGGCAGTGGTGGACGGCCGTCCCTGCTTCCATGTGTCCTTGGTGATGGATGTGTCTCCCAACTGTGACTGCCACGGCGAAAACGATGTGCCCATCGTGCCCAACGTGGGTATGTTCGCCTCCTTCGACCCTGTTGCTCTGGATCAGGCCTGTATCGACGCGGTGCTGGCCCAGCCCAAGATGCCCAACTCCGTCATCGGCAGCAGCGAAGCCTGCCAGTGCGAGGATCACTTCAAGGCCGCCCATCCGGACACCGACTGGGAAGCCGCTCTGATCCACAGCGAGAAGATCGGCCTGGGTAGCCGGGAATACGAGCTGGTGAAGATCTGATCTCGCCAACCGCCCGCCGGGACTTGACACCGGCGAAGATGCCTGCTATATTGATAGAAGGCAAAATAGCGTGTTGAACGGAAAGAGTACCGTGTATCCAATGGGCAGAGAGGGCGCGTCACCGGCTGAAAGCGTGCCTGCGGCGGAGCATGGAAAGTGCGTCCGGGAGCGCGGGGGATGCAGATGCCCTCCGGTTTGCCCACGTTACGGGCCTTGAGTGAAAAATGAGAGTGGAACCGCGGTTTTTTGATCGCCTCTCGTGCCAAACCGGCGCGGGAGGCGTTTTTTTCGTCCCGTGTCCGCGTCAAACAATTACCCGGAAAGGATGAATGTTATGTATCTTTACAACTCCGCTACCCATAAGAAAGCTGAATTCACCACCCACACCCCCGGCCATGTGGAAATGTATACCTGCGGCCCCACGGTGTATCACTTCGCCCACATCGGCAACCTCCGCAGCTATATCATGGAGGACGTGCTGGAAAAGTTCCTGCGCTATTCCGGCTACAGCGTCAACCGTGTCATGAACATCACGGACGTGGGCCACCTGACCTCTGATGCTGACGAGGGCGAGGACAAGATGCTCAAGGGCGCCCACCGGGAGCACAAGACCGTCATGGAGGTGGCCAAGTACTATACCGATGCCTTCTTTGATGACTGCCGCAAGCTGAACATCAAACGCCCGGACGTGGTGCAGCCCGCCACCGGCCTTATTGATGACTATATCAAGATCATCACCAAGCTGCTGGACACCGGCTACGCCTATCTTGCCGGCGGCAACATCTATTTCGACACCAGCAAGCTCCAGCGTTATTATATCTTTAATGACCACAACGAGGAGGATCTGGCTGTCGGCGTCCGTGAGGGCGTAGAAGAGGACACCAACAAGCGGAACAAGAACGACTTCGTCCTCTGGTTCACCAAGTCCAAGTTTGAGGATCAGGCCCTGAAGTGGGACTCCCCCTGGGGCGTGGGCTATCCCGGCTGGCATATTGAGTGCTCCGGCATCTCCATGAAGTACAACGGCGAGTATCTGGATCTCCACTGCGGAGGCATTGACAACGCCTTCCCCCACCACACCAACGAGATTGCCCAGTCTGAGAGCTATCTGGGTCATCCCTGGTGCCCCCAGTGGTTCCATGTGGCCCACCTGAACACCAACCACGGCAAGATGAGCAAGTCCACGGGCGAGTTCCTCACCGTATCCCTGCTGGAGGAAAAAGGCTACGATCCCCTGGCTTACCGCTTCTTCTGCCTCCAGAGCCACTACCGCAAGGCTTTGGTATTCTCCTGGGAGAATCTGGACAACGCCGCAGCCGCCTACGGCAAGCTGATCGCCAAGATCGCCGCCCTGAATCCGGAGGATGGCACCGTGGATGAGGCCGTCCTCAAGGAGTACAAGGAGAAGTTCCTGCAGCAGATGGGCAATGATCTGAACACCTCCATGGGCGTCACTGCTCTGTATGATGCCCTGAAGGCCAAGACCAATGACGCCACCAAGCTGGCCATTCTGGACAGCTACGATCAGGTACTGAGCCTGTCCCTGCTGGAAAAGGCCGCAGCGATGCGGGAAGCCAATGCCAAGGCCCAGACCGCTAAAGCCGAAGGCGGCTACACCGTCACCGGCGAGGGCGATCCCGCCATCGACGCGCTGGTCATGCAGCGCTACGAGGCCAAGAAGTCCAAGAACTTCGCGGAGGCCGACCGCATCCGCGATGAGCTGAAGGCTCAGGGCATCGAGATCGTGGACACCAAGGACGGTGCCAGCTGGAAGCGCGTTTAAGTTTTTCTGAATCGTGCAGCAAAGGGGGATGGCCGCTTGCCATCCCCCTTTTTGTCCGTTTTTCCATTTGTATGAAGCTCGTATAAAACGAAACACCATGACTTTTCGTCATGGTGGTCCGCTTTGGTGCGCCTGAAGGGACTCGAACCCACACGCTGAAAGCACGGGAACCTAAATCCCGCATGTCTACCAATTCCATCACAGGCGCGTGCCGTATATTTGATCTCATAGAGTATAGCACAGTTTTTCCTCTTGAACAAGAAGAATTTACGCGGTACAATGGGGTCTGAAATTATTCGCATGGAAATGAGGGATCGCTTTGTCCACACCCCGCATCGCTGCCATTCACGATCTGTCCTGCTTTGGCCGCTGTTCGCTGACCATTGCCCTGCCGGTACTCTCCGCCATGGGCTGCCAATGCTGCCCCCTGCCTACCGCCCTGCTCTCCGCTCATACCGGTTTTCCCGGCAATACCTTTTTGGATCTGGCGGCGGAAATGGGCCGTATCGCGGAGCACTGGGCCGCTATGGATCTGCAATTTGATGCCATTTACAGCGGCTTTTTAGGCAGCGCCGATCAGGTGGACACCGTGGCGCGGTTTTTTGATACGTTCAAAAAGTCCGATACCGCCGTCATCGTGGACCCCGTCATGGGCGACCACGGCACCGCCTACCGCACCTGCACACCGGAACTGTGCCGGGGGATGCGGGTGCTGGCGGAAAACTCGGATGTGATCACCCCCAATCTGACGGAGGCGGCGCTGCTGCTGGACCGTCCCTATGAGGAGATCCGGCAGTCCGACGCCTACGAGGTGGTCCGCCGGTTAAGTTTGGGTGGACGGCGGTCTGTGGTGCTCACCGGCTACTCTTCGGAGTCGGGACAGACCGGAGCCCTGTGCTTTGACCGTGACAGCGGCGAGAGCAAAGCTGTACAGACTCCCCGGGAGCCGCAGGACTTTTCCGGCACCGGCGACCTGTTCGCCAGCGTCCTCGCTGGAGGGGTGGCAAGGGGTGTTCCCCTTTTTCAGGCCGCCCAAGCCGCTGCGGATTTTGTCCGTGATTGCATTGCGCGCACCTTGGCCGAGGGACTCACAGAGCAGGATGGCGTAGACTTTGAGCCGCTTTTGGGGCAGTTGACCAGCAGCAAATAAAAAAGGCCGGGAAGGATGATATCCTTCCCGGCCCTTTGTTGTTATTCGTCCCGGTAGCCCATGCTCCGCACATAGTTCAGATTATCCCGCCAATTTGACCCCATGAAATCTCCGATTTCATGGGTACCCTGCTTTGACCTGAGCGGACAGGCAAAGCCCGTCCGCTCCAAGGTTTTGCGCCGCAAAACGCTTGCACGCCGCTGACGCGGCGGCTCACTGGCGTTCGCGGAAAATTGGCATCAGGCCGTGGGAAAACCGTTATTCGTCCCGGTAGCCCATGCTCCGCACATAGTTCAAATTATCCCGCCAATTTTCCTTGACCTTCACCCAGGTCTGGAGATAGACCTTCGTGCCCATGAACTTTTCCATATCCGCCCGGGCCAGAGAACTGATCTTCTTCAACATGGCACCCTGCTTACCGATGATGATGCCCTTGTGGCTGGCCTTTTCGCAATAGATCGTGGCGTCCACGTCCACCACCCCGGAATCCCGCTCGGAGAATTTGGTGATCTCCACGGCGGTGCCGTGGGGGATCTCCTTATCCAGACACAGCAGCAGCTTTTCCCGCAGCAGCTCGCCCATGACCTGCCGTTCCGGCTGGTCGGTGGTCTCTCCGTCCGGGAACAGCTGAGGGCCTTCCTGAGCGTATTTCTGCAATTCGTGCATCAGATCGTCCAGACCGCCGCCCTTATGGGCAGAAATGGGAATGATAGCGTCAAATCCGTCCCACACCTCGTTGTAGGCCGCAATCACCGGCAGCAGCTCCGCAGGCTCTACGGTGTCGATCTTGTTGATGCACAGGATGCAGGGGATCTTTTCCTCCCGGATGCGGTCGATCAGCGCCTTCTCCGGTCCTCCCACATGGGGGATGGGCTCCACCAGCAGCAGCGCGCAGTCCACATCGCTGAGGCTGGAGGTCACGACCTTTACCATGTAATCCCCCAGAGCGGACTTGGGCTTGTGCAGTCCCGGCGTATCCAGCAGAATGTACTGGGTGTCCTCCCGATTCACAATGCCGTAGATCCGGTTCCGGGTCGTCTGGGCCTTGTTGGAAACAATGGCGACCTTTTCGCCCACCAACGCGTTGGTCAGGCTGGACTTGCCCACGTTGGGCCGTCCGCAAACGGTGATCATGGCGGTTTTTGTAATGTTTGACATAGGTGATCCTCAACTTTCTTTGAGCGTTTTCGTTTACGTTCCGCTCCATGCGGTCCGTTTTTCTAACATACCACAGATCTGTCGGAATTGCAACCGGATATCAGACCTCTCCTCCGCCGATTTTCTCACCAGAGCGGCGGGGCATTCCCAGCGGCGGCAGTTCCACGCCCAAAATGAGTTTTACCAGCCACACAAAAAACAGCAGCACCAGAATCGGGATCAGGCAGGTGGTCACCAGCATAACTGCCAGGGCCTCCAAAAAGCGGTTCAGCACATTCCGCAGCTTCTCCACCGCACCGGCCGCAGCACCGGTAATGCTGTCCGCCACTTTGGAAAAGAATCCGGAAATACCGCTCTGTTCCGTTGCTGAGCCTTCATTCTGGCTGCTTTGAATGGTATCCGTAGCCTCCTTGGCCTCCTGAATAGTAGCCGCAATGGATGCCTGATAGGTATCCTCAATCAGGTCACTGACCCGGATCCCCACCGGGATTACCAGCATGATTGCTACGCTGAACAATGCCAGTTTCCACGCCAGCGCGCCCGCCGTCCGCCGCAGATGGGGGAACAGCGCCGCAGTGGCAAAGGCCGCGCAGGCCGCCGGGATCAGGACCTTGAATGCCGCACTGGCGGTGATGGTCAGCAAATATTTTTCCAGAAAAATGGCGCAGAGCACGATGAGAAAATAGCCGCTGAGATCCGCCAGCTTGTCCGCGATCGGCGTAGCCGTGTCGCCGGGCAGCAGCGTAATCGCCGCCGATGCCGCTGTGGAGGCCGCAGTCAGTTCCAAAACCGTCTCCTGCTTTTCCTCCAGTGCGGCGATAGACTTCTGGTAAAAGGCCGGGTCCGTGGTGAGTTTGGCCACGCCGAATATGGAAGCCAGCGCCAAAATCACTGCCGCCGCCACACAGATTACTCTTATTCCGATTGTTCTGGTCATAGTACATTCCCCTTTGCAAGATATAATCTCATCATACCCCGCTCCGCTCTGTTGTCAAGCACTGGCTTTCAAGCAAAAAATCGGGGAAACTTTCATAAAAGCCTCCCCGATTTTTTGAATTTATTTTTGAAGCCGATGCAGAATTTCCGCCAATTCCCGTCGGGTAACGGCTTTTTCCGGCTCCGCAAGCTGAACCTCCGTCAGGATCCCAGATTTTCCTGCCCAGTTCAGGTCCGCGTTCCTCTCCTGTTTGGTCTCTTCCCAAAACAGGACCATCGTCGGCACCTTTCGGGAACTGGCCACCTTACCAGAGGGAAAAAATCCCTGGGTGGAACCGCCGCCGTCCAACATCAGCGCATCCGCCACGCCCAGGCCCAGCAGTTTGTTTTGAAGCTGCTCCCGGGTCAGGCTGGTCTTGTCGCACCACAGGCAGATCCGTCCATCCGGTATCCAGCCCACAGCTGTCCGGGCTGCGGAGCGGGCCACATCCGGCGTCAGGCTTCGCTCCAGCTTCGCCCCATTTTTCAAAAGAGGCACCCCGGAAAGAAAACTGCCGCCCCGATCCGTCAGCATCTGGGGCTTCCCATCAGAACCGATGGAAATTCCCCAGTCCTGATAGGCGTCCCGACTGATGACCTTGCCGTCGATCACCGTCCAGCCAACCGGCTGAAAGCTGCCGTTAAACAAATAGCCGTTGATGATGTGGCTGCATCCGGTCTCCCGCTTCACCTGCGCCAGAGGTTTCCGTTTGCTGTTGTAATAGATCTGCGCTCTGGCGCAGGCAAATACATCAGTCATGGAGCCGGACGGCGCTCTTAGCGTAGCCGTCCTCGTCATAACTGACTGCAAACCTGCCGCCGGGGATCCACTGGATCTGCTCAGTCCCGGCAAATTCCATTCTGCGGCGCATATCCAAGGTACGCCGGGCCTCCTTGGGTTTCTCCTCCGCAGGGATAAAGCCCTCCTCCATCTCTGCATCGGTCCAACCGGCCACGCCGCCGTCGGGATTCAAGTGGAAGTTGGCCCCAGCCGCCTTCAGCTCGGCATTGATCTCTTCAATGCTCTTGCCGGACTTTTTCCCTTCGCTGATGATTTTCTCAAACATCTTTTCCATCTTCGCGCTCCTTTCCGCCCTCAGTCCTTCATCTGTTTGCTGATCTGATCCACGCCTGTGGCCGCGAGGCCGCTGACGATTCCCACCGCAGCGGCGGTCAGCGGGTCCGCCGCCGGAAAATCCGTCATGACCAGCATTCCCACAACGCCCAAGATCCCCCCGCAGACACCCACGATCACCGGGATCCACTTGTTATCCAGACCGGACACCTTAACGATCCAGCCCACAAGGTAGCAGATCACCGTGATCGCCGCCACGCCTGCCATACCAAATGCTGAAATATCCATTCCTGCTCCTCTCTGTCCGCCATCTCAAGAGATGGGCTGACGCCGCTGTCCCCGCTCTAACTGCTCCAACCGGCGGTCCATGCCCCGGATCTGTTCCTCCACCACCGGCACCCGCCGTGCGAAATGATTGTGCTCCCGGACTTCCCGGGTCAGCTCCGTGAGCTTCTCATCCGTTACCGCTTGGGCCGCCCGGTTGCTCAAAAGCACCCCCAGCAGCGTCACACATCCAGTGATGGCGGCGGTTATGATCTCACTCATGTCTCATTCCTCCGGCGGCACCGCCAGTTGAAAGCTCTCCCAGGTATGCTGTGCCGTCTCCACCTCATCCCATGTATATTCCGCCGCTTCACATTCTGCCCAGGTCAGATAGCGGAAGTAAAACTCCACCTCTAAATGACAGGGTAGAATATCTAAAATAATCTTCCTGATCTGGTCGAACTCCGCCGGCACACCGGCAGTTCTGGGAAATACGACCCGCAGGCTGCCGTCCGCCTTTTCCTCCGCTCTGGCCCGGATGCCGCAGCCGGTAAGAGTATCGTTGATGGCCTCCGGTGTCAGGCTGTCCTCGCTGATCCGCAGCAGCGCGGCGATGGCCTCCCGGCGGTCCTCTTGAGTCACGGCCGCAGGCTTGTGAGCAAACAATACCTCCCGGCGGTCAAGACCCTCGCTCTCCGCCGTGGCCAGCAGGCTTTCCCGTTCCACCAGTTCTACCAGCCCACTGACGCTGTCCAGCTCCCCGCCCAGCGCCGCCAACTCGCCGCCGTTATGGGGTGCTCGGAGATTGTAGAGACTCAAAGGGGCCAACAGGCGAATCAAATACTGCTCATACACACGACTCACGCCTCCTCTGTCACTGTCACCGTCCCCAATACCGGCAGCACCGTATCATTGGCCGCCAGATCAGCTGACGGGGCCGTAATATGACAGTTCTCTACACCCGGCAGAGCATAGATCCTGCTGTTCAGCTCCGCCAGCTTCACGCCCCTGCCTAACAGCTTTCCGTTGAACTGCTCCGCCAGATCAGCCTCCACCGCTGTCTTCACCTTGGCAAAATCCGTCCCTTCCGCCGTTTTTACCGTCACCGCCACGTTCACTGTCGCAGCCGTGGGCGCTTTTACCTGCACGTTCACCGCGATCTCCCGGCTTTTCTGAAAAACCGTCCGAAGCTCTGTCAGCAACTTCTCCGAGGGAATACCATCCGGTGCCGATACATACACATCCACTGTCCCGGCGCCCCGGGCTTTTCCCACCGCCTTGGCCGCCGCCACGCCCTCGTGACGGCAGGCGGTCAGCTCATACCATGCGGCGTTGGCTCCATTGGGCAGCCGCTGAAAGCTGTCCAAAATCCGCTGCCGCAGTTCCTCATCCGTTTCCTCCGACAGTCCGCCCGTAAATGCCTTTTCATTGGTGACTGCCGTCACCGCCACGGGACACGCCGTCAGCACATGAACGGTTCCGGCTCCCACGTTCCCGCTGCTGCCAGTCTCCACGGCCGCCGCCGCCACGGTCACCGAAATCTCCCCCGCCGGGATCGTCCCCGGCTCCGTAGTCCGGAACCGGACAGTTCCCTCCGTCATGCACACCGTTCCGGTCTCCACGCTCACCGCGCCGGTCTGTGCGTTGGACAGCCGAAAGGTCAACTGACCGGTCGCCCTGCTGGATGCCTGTCGGACGATGCCTCGCATGGCTCCGTGGCGGTCCAGATAGACCCCTGCAGCTGTCTGTGGAAAGCTCTGCCCCAGCACCCATTCCGCCTGTGCCTCCAACGCCTGGATCTGTGCCGCTGCCGCCCACAGCCGCACCGACAGGTCGCAGTCCTCCTGAAGCTGTCCGCCCCGCCGCTTGGCGTAGGCCACCAGCATTTCCCGATAGATCGTCTCCGTCGCTCTCACATTGTCACTCCCTCCTGCCCCAAGGCCACCTCCGCCGTCAATCGGCGTTCGTCTTTGACGGCGTTCACCGTCAGGGACGCCTTTCCGCCGTTCTCCGCCAGCGTCACCTGCTCTACCGTCAGGCCCGGCTCATCCCGGAGGGCCTACTGCTCCGCCGCGGCCTGCCGTTCCGCAGGACGCAGCCGGTCCAGCGTCCACAGCCTGCTGCCGAAATTCTCCATAAAGGGAAACTGCCCCCGCCGGGCGGTCAGTTTCATCAGCATCCGCTGCAAAACCGCCTCGTCCCCCTTCGCTGACTGTAATCCGTTTCCCTGCGGTACATAATCACCGTTCACCAGCATCAGCACTACAGAATCCCTCCCTCTCCGCAGGTGCAAGGTTTGTAGGGCTGCCCGTTGATAAGAAGTTGTCCTCTGATGGAAATTCGCCCTGTCAGTTCAATCGTCCCATCCTTCTGCAAATACACATTGCTGCCCTTCGGACCGTAAATATAGACCTCCCCCGGCTGCATCCCCTTTGGGACCTCCGCCTGCTTACCGCCGCAGACGCACTGCTCCTCTCCGCCGGGGCCGCCCTTAATGACCAGCACGGAAGCCCCGCTCTCCGGCAACCACACATAACCACCCGGACCGTAGATAGGTAACTGCCGCACTTCGCCCCGGGTCACCACTCCCATCTGATCTCCCACTATGGTAGAGATCCCCTGGTCGGCATCCGCCGTGGGGACCGCCTGCTTCATGCTCTGTGCCAGCCACATTTCAACCACACTCCTTCAATGTCCAGATCATCACGGCTCCTTCTCTGGCGGAAAACCGGTTTTCCGTCTCCGCCACCCGGTAATTTCCGGTAAGGCCCAGCTTTTCCAGTCTCACCGTCACCCGATCCCCCGGAAATGCGTCAAAGCTCCCCGGCAGCGTTACCGTCACCGCCTGCTCCTCCTTTTTGGATTGTTGGATCTGGTATTCTCCCGTATAGCGCATGGCATCCCAGGTGCTCCGCCCCGGCGTATAGATCACCCGGCGGCACTGGCCGCCCTTGGCGATCATCTCCGGATTTTTCACAGAGTAGCTGACATTCTGCCGCTTGTCGATGACCAGCGCCTCCGTCAGCACGCCGTAGTGATCCTCCCGGATTCGGCAATTCAGCACTGGACTGCCGCTGTCAAGGATGATTCTCTTTCCGCTGTCCTGTTCCGGTGTTGCCAGCAGCTCTCCGGTTTTGGCAAACCGGGGCAGGAAGCCTCCATAGGTCCGGCAAAACTCCGAAATCACCTTCCATTGGCTGATTCCCACCCCAGCGGTATAGGGCACCGTGGACCTCAGATCCGCCGCAGCCCCGCAGGAAATGCCATAAGGCTCCGCGTGACAGCGGATCAGTTCCCGCAGCGTCACCTGCTCATAGGTCACAGGCCGGGACTCGTTATCCAACAGCCGTGCGGCGTATCCCCGGCCGGACAGTGTCACCGTCATCCCCCTGCTGCCCAGTTCCACGGTATATTCGTCCACGATTCCCCGTAACTGTGTCATTCCATTCTCAATGGCGGCGAAACCCGCCGCCATTCGCAGCACTGTCAGCATTTCCGGCTGATACACCGCCGTCACGGACCAGCTGTCGCAGGGCACCGTCCCCGTATGCCTCACGTTCCAACTCAGCAGCGGCGGCAGATCATAGACATGATGGTCTGCCGTAAAGATCCGTCCCGTCACGGAGCCTCACCTCATTCCCCGGATAAATGAGATTGGGATTTTTGATCTGTGGATTGGCAGCGATCAGGCTGCTCAAGGTCACGCCACAGCGCCGGGCAATGCCCCACAGGGTATCCCCCCCGCTTCACGGTGTATACCCGCCCGGCTCCATGGGTCTCTTCAGACGCCGCCAAGCCGCTCCCCGGCCACGTCCTGCTGTCATTGTTTTCCGTCAGGCCACCATCATAGCCGCTGTCATCCTCCCAGAACGCAAAGCTGTACCGTACATAGTCCGGCCGTGGCTCCTCCGTCACGGACAGGGAGACGAAATACGCCCGGTCCGTCCGCCACACGGGATGCGTCAGCATCCCCGCTCCCGGTTCCTGAAACACCGCCGCCAGCGCCTTGAATTCCTCATAGGCCCCCGGCCCCGCAAACTCGCCTTCTCCCCGCAGGATCCGGCAATTTACGCCCAGATCCTGCAAAACGCAGCCGCCAAAGGGTACCTTATGGGCCGCCATCTGCCGCCGGTATTCCACTACAAAGGTCTCCGGATTGTGGGGCCAGGTGTAATTTTTATAGCGCATGGAGGATAATCTCATGCCATTCCTCCCTCTCAAAACAAGGTAAATCCGCCGTCATACCGCCGTGCGTCCCGCTGAACAGCCCGGGAGATGTCCTCCACCTCCATCGCCGCCCTGCTTCCTTCCGCCATCAGCAACCCCGGCAGGGTCCCCGTAGAAAACGTCTCACTCCGCCAAAGGGCATCCGCCCGGCGGGCCTGTTGAAATTCTTCTGCCTGCGCCGTCAGCCCATCCAGCAGTCTGTCATCAGCTTCCGCTCTGTCCCACGCTTTCCGCTTTGCCGATGACAGTGCTTCACCGCTTTCCGCCTGACCAATCAGCTTTCCCTGTTCCGCCGTTGGACGGGAGATTCCCTTCTCCTGTCCAGCAGGCGCTTTCTCAGCCCCCTCTGCAGCACGGCGGAGAACTTCCTCCTCCGCCGTGGTCTCCTCTTTGGAGGGACTGCCGGTCAGCAGACGGTTCAGCGCTGCCTGCTGGCGGCGCCGCAGCTCCCATAAATAGTCCACCGGCTCATTCCCCCTTCATATCCGCAAACCGCTGAAGGTCGAAGGTGCCGCCTCGCTCCTCCGGCAGCGCTTCTCCCTCCGCCAGCCGCAGCAGAAGGTCTTCCATTTCGCCGGGCGTCAGGTCCCGCAAGACCTCCAGCTCATCTCCGTAAATCGCTTCTCCCTGACAATAGCAGCTATCCCGCAGAATGGCGGCGTTGCACAGCAGCGTCCGTTCCAGCGGATCTTCCACCCTCTCCCGATAGTACCGCCACAGCTCCAGCAACTTCCCCGCTGTCAGCGGCTTCAGAGCGTCCACTGTCCTCATGCGGTAGTCTCGATGCGCCGGGCCGCCGTCAGCGTCACCCGTTCCGCCACGGTGGCGTTCAGCTCCCCGTCCTCCTGAATGCCGCTCCACTCACAGCCGCTGTAAATGACCTTGCGGTCCGGCTTGCAGATCACAAGAGAGAAATCCGTGAGATTATAGAAGTCGATGCCGTCGGAAATGGCCGTATCCGTGGCGTACAGCCGGGTCAGCTCCACGGTATAGCTCTTCTGCCCCTCAATGGTTGCCACCGGCTCACTCTCGCCGAAGGCCTCGATATTCTTGCTGGACTTGGCTGCCTTGGCCCGGTAGCTCTGCACCACGGCGATCTTCCGCCCGTCCAATTCCAGATAAATGTCCGCACTGGTGGGAAATCCCTTCATATCCGTCCCTCCTTAAACCGTCAGATGCACTGCCAGATGGATCTGGTTCAGCCCATGGGCCACGGCAAAGCTGAATTCCACCAGACACACCGTGGGATCGTCCGCCGAAGCCGTCACCGTCACCTCGCCGTAGTCCTCGATGATCTGGGCGTCCTTCTTCTTTTCCAGTTCCACAATGGTCTGGGCCCGGATGGCTCCCCGGCCCTGGGCAGTGTTCTTGGCTCTGGCAAACTTGCTCCGCAGGGCAGACCGCACCGCAGGGATCACATCGTCGGCAATCAGGACGGTTGTCAGTTCCCGCCAGGTACTGTCGGCGGCGCTGCCGGTTTTTGTCCGGGTAGTGATGCCCCGCACCGGGGATACCACGCCCCCTACGTCCTCCAGCGGCGTTACGCCGCCTTGAACCAGCAGGTCAATGTCATTGTCACTGTAAACGCTCTGTAAACCGCCGATGCCGTACAGCTCCGCCCCGTTCAGGGGTACTGCCGGGTCCGCGCCGCAGGCAATAGCACCTGCCACCGCCGCCGCGGCAAACACACCGGAAAGGGCTTTGCCGCTCTCATCCTTCATATCCGGGCCAACCAGTACCATTCGCTCACTGTTGATGGCCTCCGCCCTGGTCACCAACTGCGCCGCCGTATCTCCGCTGCCGCCGATGACGCCGATCCGCTCCCCTCTGGCCGCAGATGCCGTTTCCACGGCGGTTTTCAGTGCCTTCTGGATGGTCAGCTCGCTGCTGTCGCACACCACCACCTGTACATCGCAGTTAGCCAGGGCGGCAAACGCCGCCTGATAAGCTTCCAATCCCCCGCCTGCACCTACCCGTACCGCGTAAACCGTGGATGCGCCGTTGGCGAACAGCAGCTTCAAAAGTGTGCTCATGCCCGGCGTGTCAGCGCCGTCCTCACCAAAGGCCTCCACACCGGCGCCATAACCGGTCAGTGTCACCGCTGTATTGGCCGTTCCCTTAACGGCCAAGCCGATCCGTTTGGCCGCCCGACCGGCAGACGTCACGCTGGACGCGTCATACACCGAGTAGACCCCCGGCCGCTCATGTCTCATCTCACTCACTCGCTCATAACTCCTTTCAGTCGGAAGTCCAGAAATTCTCCGGACTCCACGGCGCTCTCCGCCAGAAACAGGGCCCTGCATTCCAGAACGCCCCGCCGCAGGAACATCCCCGTGGTCTTCTCCCAGCAAATGGCCTCCCAGGTAAGTTCCCCGGTGCGGACTCCCTCCGGAAGCCCGCCCAGCAGCACCTCGGTGGCCGTTTCGCAGCTGCGTTCGCAGTCCGCCGCCCGATTCGCCCGCAGTTCCACGGTGATCTGCCCGAACAGCTCCTTGCCGTAGCGTTCCCGGACCGCCTGAGTCTCCGGGTCCTTCATCTCTCCTAAATAATGGCAGAAGCCCGCCGTTTTTCCGCTGGCCGCGCCGACACCCACCGCCGCAACCACGCCGCTGTACGCCATGGCCTGCTTCCCAGGGAACACCTCCATAGCCTGAATCCCGGCCCCGCGCAGGGCGTCCAGCACCGCCATGCGGATCTGTGACAATTCCTTCATTCCGCTGCCCTCCGCTCCGGTTCCAGCAAGGCCCACCAGTGATTGATCTCGTCTGACAGGGCGTGTTCCCGGCTGCTTCGCACCCGAAAGCTTCGTCCCCTCCAAATAACGGTATCCCCCGGCTGGACCTCCTCCAGCCCGGTATACCTCCACAGCCGTTCGTCTATCCAGCCGATGGGTGTCTGCTCTCCCGGCACTGTCTCATCCCGAGCAGCGGCAGGCTGGATAAAGGCCCGGACGGACTTTTCGCCGTCTCTGCTCCGCAGCGTTACGGTCTGACCGTAATGTTCCAGGATCTCCCCCATCACGCCGGTCATCCCCGCACCCCCCTGAAGCAAAACTCCCCGGAGGCGGCATAGGGACGCACCAGCCGCTCCGCCGTCTGCCGCAAGGTCTCCGCCATCACAGC
>OGOL01001801.1_pt1 | contig 18610 bp, 20 predicted proteins | sample 1552641 | NCBI WGS metagenome assembly OGOL01 (sample SAMEA2580140, study PRJEB22360) | human gut metagenome | biome: human gut; feature: human-associated habitat; material: faeces | place: Denmark | collected 2008/2010 | reverse complement strand
AGGGGGACCATTTCGGGGACCTCGTTTTTTTGATTTGTTCCCGGACGGGGATATACTTGTATGCAAGATTCTGGAGAGTGTTGTACTGGACTGTAGCTTCCCAGTCAAATTGACCAATTTTGGGATCTTTGAAGAATGTTCCAGCGTATTTTCTGGTCGTATTCCAATCCAATACTGTCCTTTTTACGCTCTCCAGAGTGTCCACCTCCTTTTGGTCCTCCCCAAAACCCTCTCCATTTGTGATTTCTGGGGGTGTTTGGGGAACCTTTTCCTCCTGGCCCTTATAGATATATATCAATTTGATTGGATTCCTAAAACCCTCCCATTTTGGAACCAAATCCGGGACTTTGACCTCCCCCTGAATTGGGGGTAAATCGACGTACTTTATAACGGTCTTCTCCTCGACTGTTTTACGCCCGATTATAAAGCCTATACCTACAAGAACTATTGTGCAGAGTACTCTCTTTAGTAAGTCCATATCGTGTCCTGCGGGAGGGTTTTAGAAGCATCTACGTGGATAAAATTCCCGTCGATGCCTATCCTCCGGATCCGCAATGCAATGGCTGCCTGGAGGATCTTCATCCGATTGGGGCCCGAGGCACACCGGATGTCCACTGCCAAACCTTCGGTGTGAGCACTGTTACCGGACCGTCCTTTGGCCTTATCGTGTTCTTTGGAACGATAAGCACAATTGAGGACGAGGGGGATGCCTGCCTTTTCACGGAGGTCATCCAGGAGATCGAGGAAGTCCTGGTCCATGTCTTCGATGGAGCAAGACGGATTGCATCGCTCGAATTCTTCGGGCTTAAAATACTTACTTGTCTTCATGGCATTCAAAGTCTATTTGAGTTTTCTTGCTGACCGATCTCTCCATGTATGACCGCAGAGCTCTGAATATGGGGTGATTGGAAATTATAGCTGAGTTTTCAAGAAAGCTCCAGAACTCTGTTCCGACCACAAAAGCAGCGAAGAAGTTGGCAAGGTTGAGACCCCCCAAGTTCGGGAGGACATGCACGTCAAGCATGTAGGCCATGCCAATACCGATAATGCTGAGCCCCAACTTCCAACACGTGTCCCACATTTTCTCGCTTTTGAACACATATTTTTGATGGGCTCGTTTGTGGCGCTTGTAGTCAGCAATATTTCCAGTTATGAAGTCGACGATTATGGCAATACAGACACAAAGGATGAGGACCTGGACCGGAGCTAAAAATCCCCAAAATCCTACAATACTCCCGCATATCCATTTTCCTGCTCTCATGACTTCCTCCTCCATATCTGTTAAACTTATAATTTATCACGTCCTATAATCATTTTACGAGACGGGGACTCCTTGTATTCAGTACATGGAGTCAGTAACCGCAGAGCTTTAAGGTGATTTATAGCCTTCTCGAGGTAGGCTTCCCCGATGTTCCGTGCTTCGTTCGAGCTACGGATGATGATGTTGTCTTCTACTCGAGTGCTGAATTCGCCATCTTTGTACCTCACCCCGAAGGCAGTGGGATTGATTGGATTGTTGACGATGAATCGGGAATACGCAATGTATGCAATGGCGATCTTGAGTCCTTCGCTTCGACCATCCCCTGAACAGCCACCATCATAATACCCGCCTTCCATGGCGGCAGTGTACTGATCTTTTGTAATGGTTACGTCCCCATATTGGAAAGGACCGGGGCCGGAAAAGTCTGTCTCGTCGAGCCATCTGTAGAGATTGGCTCCTATGGCATCCACCAGTCTGAGAGTCTCAGCCTCCCGGATGTATGGCTCCAGTCTGGCCGGATCGTTGATGTTCTCGGCTATCGGCCGAACATTCCGAAGGTCGTTAGAGTTGAGTATCATCGGGCATGAGTTTTATAATCTCCTCGTCATAAAGCCCATAAATGAGCTTGAGCATGTTTCTCTTCTGAACAGTGGAGAGCATCTGGTCCCGGATAATCTCCAGTACCTGAGTCATGTTGTCCTTGCCAATTCTGTCTGCTATAGACTCGCCGGCATTGTAAGTGAGAGACTGAATAGCGAAGTCGGGATTTTCCAAAGGAGCCCACCAGTACTCAAAGATCGATACGAAAGTCTCCTCCAGCTGCTGACGCTCCCGTACTGTAACAGAGTTGTAGTACTTGTAGGCATTGGTCATGAGATCAGCCCCAAAGTTAGCCCCCACGTCAACAGCTCGAAGAATGGGAGGCTGCTTGAAGGCTTGACCAATGTTCTCCGGGATGACTCTCTGCGTTACTTCGAATGCTTTGTCATAGTTCTCCCCGGAGAACCTTATGAACTGGGGCACCTCATCTTTGGACTTGCACTGGATGTACCACAATTGTGAAGTGTTCTCATCTCCTTGAAATTTGTTAAGTTCTTCTTGGGTCTCATTCACTTGAGACTCATCTTGAGTCTCGTCCTTGATGTCTACCAAGATCCCAGCTGACAAGAAGTTGGAGCATGCGTTTCTACCGGCTACATTGGCAAGTGCTTCCTCAGTTCTCATGTCCGTCATCTCAGCGATGAATATGGGGATTGGGTAAGAGGGGCTGCCTTCAGAGTCTCCGGAAAAGTAGAGGATCTGGCCATTGTAGTTGTCCCAGCCGCCAGCCTCTTCCACCTGGTTGAGAATGACCTCCGGATCCGGGTTGAAGAGGTGAAACCACTCAATGTCAGACGGTGACCACCGGGACCTCGTCTTGTCTCGGTGACCCCAATCCGGATGGTATGCCGTCCGGCCAATAAACCCATTGTCATCCGCCTTCTCCAGTCGGAGGGATTCGAATGGGATGTGGTGGATCGAGCTGACTCGGAAATTCATGTTATAGTTAACATGAATTGCAAATCCATGCCACACCGTAAAGTCTTTGCAAACCATGCGGAGGATCTTGTCAAGCTTCTCCCCTTCTTTGTTTACCCGTAATCTGTAAATGCCGGGATCCTTAAACCCATGACCGTATACGAAGTCATTGTATATGCTCACACAGGCATTTCCGGTCTTTGAGGCTTGAACAATCTCGCTGACCGTCTGGGGAAAATCATTGGTATCTCCGTATGTCTGGATGCCATATTGCCTCCAGTCCCGGGATACGAACTGAGGAGCTGATTTGATCTGTGCAACTTTCATACTGGCGTAATTTTAATAGTAGGAGGGACGGGAAGCGACCCCGTCCTATTACCAGTCCTATTTGGACCCTCCTTTTTTGGCTCCCTTCTTGGGAGTTTCCGAAACGGGATTGACTACACGATTGTAAGCCTCTTCGATCTCCCCGGCAGACATTTGCGAGTCTGCATAGGCTTCTTTGATGGCTTCCAGATCCATCCCGGCGTCGATGAACTCCTTCACCTCGGTGTCGATGTCGGCGGGCTTCTCCTCGGTCTTCTCCTCGGTCTTCTCCTCGGTCTTCTCCTCGGTCTTCTCCTCGGCGGATGCCGAGTCGAGAATGGCATGGATTGCCTCCATGGCTTTGGAGTACTCATCGAGCTTGGCGTTCAGCTCGATCTGTTTCTTGTTCAGCTCTTCGAGTTCGGCTTTGACAGAATCAATCTGCTTGCTCAGAACCTGAGCCTGACGCTTTTTGATTTCCACGTCCTTGTCCGGCATCTCCTTGCCATAACGAGACATGAATTTCTCCAGTCGGTCGTTCAGGTCTTCGGGAACTCGGGTGAAGTACGAGAGCGCATCCTTGTTGAATGCGATGTGGTACAGGCAGAGATCCTCCGTGATGTTCCTCGGGGTGAGGATCTTGCTGAACTCTTTGTTGATCGGGTCGTGGAGCAGAGTACCTGCTCGGAGTTCGTAATCGGGGTGTGCTACGTTTTTCATTTGTTGTTCTGTTATTCGTCTTAATGCTAAGTCGGCTTCGATCAGGCAGAAGCCGCATCGGGAAACTGACTTATTCAAAAAGTATCGAGAAAGTTCATCTACTTCTCGATGGAGAGCGGGGTTCTTTTCCAATTCCAATGTATGGGCCCGATAGGCTTCGCCTTTCAGGGACCCATACTTGGATTGGTAAGCTCTCAGTCTTTCGAGCATGTCAGTCATGAGTGCTACGGTTTAGATTCTTTGGTCAGAAGCCCGTCTACCATGAGGTCTGTGGTCTTCTCATCCGTGACGAAGAGGCTCATCGGGAGCGAACCTTCCTGAGCGATGGTGCCGTTGGCCAGAGTTACCTGGTAAGCGACGCCGTCGGTCATTTCGGTAGTGACAGTGATTTCGGTGAGCTCCAGACCCGAGTCCCAGCCATACACCTCGTACTTGGTGTCCCCGTTGTCTCCGGTGTCGTTGTTCTCGACGATAGCGATGACGCGGGCATTGGTCAGGCCGTTTACGAACTTCTTGGCTGCTTCCGACTTCTTGAAGATTCGGACGACCACGTTGTGCTGGTGGGTCTTGAGATACGTGCCAGCATTGATGGTGTCCGAGCCAACTGTTGCGTTGGGCAGCGAGTCGACTTCGTAACCGGTGGCACCGGCCTTAAGGATGAGCGAAGAGATAACGTTGTCAGTTACAACAGACTTCGATTTGTCGACGTCCGAGTAGCTGAGGAGAATCACCCTGGCGGTAGTGCCGGCGATTGCCGGCTTACCACACACCTGGTTGATGAATCCTGTTTTGATTTTAGAACAATCAAGTCCTGCCATTTTCTTAGATTTTTGAGGATTAGATACCTACCGAAAACAGATCCGGGTTAGTGAGCTTGGCATCCGCCCGACCCATGAGTTCTACGTAGACTACGCGGTCTTTGTACTCGTACCAGATCCGCATCTTCTCGAAGCTGTCGATTGCATCAACACCTATGCCGAGCACGCTCTTCGAGGTGAAGAGAATTCGATGGGGATTGTTGAGCTTCGTGCCAGTGTCTTCCGACGTAGCGATGATCTTGTCCCAGATGGGCATTGCGATGACAGGGATGCCATTGAAGCTGAGAGCCTCCATGCCATTCAGCAGAGCTAAGCGAGCCGACTCGAGGCAGCAAGCGTCCATAAGAGACTGCTGATAGGCATCGTAGACAGACTGGGTAACGAGGATAAATTTGTCAGACTGCTGACGGAGCAGAAGCGGGGCACTGAACACGACCGACTGAATGTATTCCTTGGCCTTGTCCGGAGTAAGCTTCTGAGCTGCGTAAGATGCCCCGGCATTTTCCGTAATTGTTGCTCCGCGCTGGGACGGATTGGCTGTAGTCTGTGTGGTAATCTGTTTCCAGAAACCGTTGATGATGGTGAAGAATTTCAGGTCGAGCCCATCCGTAATGATACCGCTGTCGGTAACGTTCTTGGCGTCTTTGTCGTTGAACCAGAACAGGCGGTACCAGAAGTCCATAATGGAGCGCTCCAGAACCTCAATGACGATGTTCATGTAGTCCGTATCCGTGAAGTCCGGAATGTCGACGCCGGTGCGGAGAGAGTAGATAGTTGCCGACTGCTGAAGGTCAGTGTAACACTGGGACAGGAGGATCTCCCAGATGCCGGGCTCCCATTTCAGCTTGCGGGTGTTGATGTTCCACGGCTGAGGAGTCGGGTTACACCCGGTGTTGACCACGCCGACCATGCCGCCCTCGCCGATGTAACCCACCTCAGTATTAGAGACGATGTCGGGGAAGACTGTGTGAATGGAGTTGATGTCAGGACCCTGAATGGTGTCCTCCATAATCATCTCCGAGATTGCCTGAATGACACGTCCACAAAAAGTGAACTTGTCCATGTCAAGAAATCCGCCTTTTTTAGCTGCCATAGTTCTTAAAGTTTTTGAGTTTGACTACTTGAGAATCTTTTTGGCAGCGTTGACCTTCTGGAGCTTTTCGCGAGCTTCGTTCTTGAGGTCAGCTGCCGAGGGTTCGGGCTTCTTGCCTCCGGGCAGAACCGTCTTGCGGTTCTTCGGGCGGTAGTTGCTACCACGGAGGTTGCGGAGTTCGTTCTCCTGCTCCTCGATGAGGTTCGTTGCCTCGTCGAGCATCGCCTCCAGTGCTGCAACGCGGTCCTCGAGAGACTCGGTGTCCTCCATCTCGATGCTGGTGACGATGTTGTCCTCGACAGTAACCACCCGGCCGTCTTCCAGAACGACAGTGCCCGACGTCTCGCCGTTGGCGAGAGTTGCCTCTACACCTTCGGCCAGATTGTCCTCTTCACCTACGGTCTGGAGAACGACCTGACCCTCAGCATCCAGATAGTCGAAGTTGGCGGGAGAGCCTTTCTTGCCATTCCGGAATGCCTTGACTTTGCTCATGAATTTTTCATAAGCGCTTTTTTCGTTTTTTGCCATAGCATTAAAAATTTGGTTTGTGTTGTATGAATTGATTTTGGAAATGAATCCCAAGTCAAGAAGTGATTTGGCATCATGGATGCGCTCCTCATGCATGACATTGCGGAGCCGTTCCCGGTCCTGACCTGTTCTCTCGACATACACGTCAAGAATAGCCTCCTCCTCCAGAGCAAGCTCCTCGGCAATGCTACGAGCATCGTCGGAAGTGAGCCAATCCCCGACCGGCATGTATACCCGATGGATGAGTGCCCGGCAATTCCTGTTTGCCGACCGGTTCTCTGCCGGAGCTGCCAACAGGATACATACTGCCATCGAGTGGCATCCCCCGACAATATTTGTATATATCGTCCTCCCACTCATGCGAAGAAAGTCGTAAATCTTGAAGCCCTCCTCAACAGAGCCACCGTCACAGTCAATGTTGATGCACACCTCCTGTTCGTCGGGGTGTTCATCAAGTACCCGGCGGAAGGTCTCCACAGAACAGATCTCTGAGGGCCCGTCCCAAAGCTCCATCATGATCCTATTCTCTTCGGAGTCAATTGCGCCTTTTAAGTTGATGAATATCATGTGCCAAATTATTTCGATACAAATATAATTATTCCTAATAGATATTGAAATACTATTTGTGCTGGATTATTTAAAAATTAGCCCGGTCCTGAATCTGCACGTAGTTAGCATCTTCCCTCCGAATATCTTCGATTGTAGCAATCACTCTTACCTGGCCAAATGCTTTTTGAATTGCCCTCTCCATGTCAAGCCGATTCATGGGCTCCGACGCCTCAGCGAATGATCGGATAGCATATCCCCCGTCCGATCCAACTTTAGTGAACGGTACTCCGCCACCGAGTTCGTTTATGGCAGACAGGAGAGGAAGGAACATACGGCTCGACTTCTTGTTAATGATGGTCTCTCCTCCTTCGGCCTCAATGTGCACTCCTCCCGCGGCATGACTGGGTCCCTCAATGTATTTACCTCTTGCGGCTTTCGGCAGAGGAGCTGCCCAAAGAGCTGCCATCTGAACTGCTCCCAAAGCCGCAGCTGCTGCAATGAACGGGATAGCCAAAGGGAATCCCATTTTAGCCGATGCCATGATGGAGATGGCAGTATTGATGCCAATCTCGAAGGATCCCATTGCCCTCTCCCGGATAGCTTGTTCCCGTTCGATTTTGGCCAACTCCTTCTCCTTCTGTTTCTCCATCTTGATTTTCTTCTCGTTGTACTGGGCCTCCGTGATTTGACCATTAGCGTACATGTTTGCCAATGCCTGCTCCTCCCGGCTGTATTGTTCTTCTACCTCCTGAGCCCGACGCTCCCCGAGAGCACTGGCCAAATCATTGAAAGCAGTGGCGAAGCTAGATGCTATTCCGGCATACTCCTGGAGCTTCTCGATTCGCTCCTCCCATAAAGACTCCTCGTTCTCGGCCATCTCGAGTTGGATCTGAGCAATGGCGTCCTCGTTTCCTTGAGCTGCTGCCAACTCGGCCTCCAGATACCTTTTCCGGATCTCATACTTGGACTTGTGATTTAACTCAGCTTGAGCGAGTTCCTTGTCGAGGTCCATTTGTTGGAGACGAAGATTGTTGGCTCGGAGCTGGGCCTCCTGCTCATAGGTTTTCTCCCCGGCAGCTTTTCTGGCTTCGATTTGTTTCTGGAGCATCTCATTCTCGAGCTCCAGCTTCTTCCTTTCGTTGTCCGCGGCCTTTGAGAGATCTTCGGCATACTGTTCGTTGAGAACTTGGTTGAACCGGTCAAGTTGCTGTTTGGTAGCGTCCTCGCGGATCTTTTTGATTTCATCCTGGAGGTTCTGCTGAATCTGTTTCTCGAGTTCGGCTCGGTTGACCAAGAACTGCTCATAAGCTGCATACTCTTTCTGGTATTCCTCCTCGCTCATACCCCTCACGAACTGGGGAGGCTGAATGTTGGCCAGCTCCTTCATGGCATCCTGGTACTTCTGAGTAACCTGGGCAATCTGCATGTCGACTGTGCCTCCGGAGGCTACAGCCAATATATTGGCTCTCACCCCAGCAAGGTAGTCATTAAGCTGTTTGGCTTGGTTCTCGTAGAACTGCTTGTCGGACCGAGCCATGGCATTCAGAGCCGTCTGATACTCCTTGTTAGTGATTTTGCCGTGAGCTTTTTGAAGAGCGAGACGCTCCCGGGCTCCATCCTGAGCTGCCTTGTAGAGTTTCCTTTCATACTCCATCCGGATGGCGATGCTCGTAGACTGGAATGTTGTTTGGAACCTGAGATCGTCTTCCCGGATTTTCTGCATGGCTTCCGAGTTCTTCAAAGCAACCTCCAGAGCCTTATCGGCAATGGACTGCTGAGCCTCCCGATTGGCTATTGCAGTCTCGAGAGCCAAATTGGCAACTGCAGCTCCTTCATTCTCGATTGTCCGGAACAGTTCTTGGTATCGACCTTTCAAGTCGTCGAGTTCCTTTTTGGCCTCCTTGTATTTGTTCAAGCTTCCTGACCACGTGTTGAGCTCCTCCTCCTTGGCTGCAATCACCTTCTTCAAGGAGTCGAACTCGTCCATTGCAGCCATCTGTCTTTGACGAGCTGCATTCATTTCAATCTCGCGGAGCTTGTTGGCTGTTTTAAGCTGAGCTTCGGCGATCTGTTCCGACGTGGCATGATTGGCTTTGAGGTTCTCGATCTCCCGTTTGCCCCGGATCTCCTCGGCTTTGGACAGAGTGTTCCGCTTGGTCTCGATCTGATCCAGTACATACGTGGAGGCTTCGGCAGCTCGATTGTATGCCTCCATTGCCCGAGTTGCTCTCTCCTGAGTTTCCGTATTACTGTTAAATGCGTTCGTAAGAGCAACCACTCCAGCCATCAATCCGCCCACTGCCGCTGCCACCAATACAACGGGATTGGCAGCCAAAGCCGCGTTCCAAAGCCATGTGGCAGCTGCTGCTGCTTTGGTGAGGATGTTGCCAGTTCCTTGTACGGCATTTTTAGCAGCTATCGCTTTCGTCTCGGCGAGAGTCTGGTTGATGCCAACCAGCTGAACCAAGTTAGATGCAGCTCGATAAGTGGCTTCGGTCTTGGAGAGAGCTGCTTGGAGAGAAGACAAAGAGGAAAGAGCCGTGATGATGGTTATCATCTTCGTCATGATAGCATTGAGCTCCTCGTTCTCGCTCCCCAGTACCTGAGTGGCTGTGGTCCATAAACCGTAGACGGAAGTGATTGCCGAAGTTGCATCCGTGACAGCGACCAGTGTGTCGATTCCTCGTCCAGTCTGGTCGATGGCTGTATTGACCGTGTCCTCTGCTGCTTTGAGTTCGCCAGCTCGTTTGACCATCTCCTTGAAGGATGCTGAACTCGTGTCCCCAGCTTGAGCCATTCGGATCAGAGTGTCGGTCAAGTCGTTGAGCTCCTGTTTCAGGTTATCCGTTGCTTTCTCGTAGTTACCAACGGATCGGCGGTAGTCCCCGAGTGCCTCCTCCTGAGCTTTGAGCTCCTCAGTGGTCTCTGCAATACGCTTGCCGAGTTCGGCTTTACGAGCCGCGTCCTTCATTGAGTTGCCCAGCTCTGCAAACTCGGCATTGTCCAAAGCCAGCTGGGTTCTAAGTTTTGCTAAACTTGCCTCCTGTTGGTTCTGGAGCTTAATATTGTTCTGGATTTGCTTCTGGTACTTGTTCGCCTCGCTGTTGATTGCCTTGATCTGGTTGTCAAGCGCATAGTATTCTTGAGCATTCTCCTCGGTCACTTTGCCGAGAGCCTTCTGCTGATCCCTCAGCTCCTGGGACCGGAGTTTCAATTCGGCTAACGTCTTGAGGGCATCCTCAGCTGTTACACGGACGTTGTAAATTGTATTTTTCTGTTCTTCGGCCATATCACATTCGTATTAGGTCTACTTTGGTTATCTTTCCAGCTTGGAAGTTGTTTATCTTCGAGACGTAGAACCAGAACCCATGCTCTTCCAGCCATATCGGGTTGAACAGATCTAGACTTTGGATGTCGAGTGAATCCAAAAGGATCTGGGTCTGTAGGATCTTCGGGCTTTTGAGTATATTGTCGATGAGCTTGCCGTAGTACTTGGGAACGTAGTAATTCAAACTTTTGAAACGTGCCGTGTATAACCGTATTGGGGTGAGGGTGTAGCCTACACTCACCTGGGGTCGCAGATAGTCCGACTTATTGATGTGGACGACCATCGGCTTACTGAGAGCATTGTACTCCCAAGTCGTCTCGGTCATTTCCCCGTTCTCCATCCGGCCTCTATTGATAGTCCAGATCGGGTAGTTAGCAAGTGTGTGTAACCTTTGCGTACTGCCCGCATCATAGAGGGTTTGGTTGAGTCCTGCCAAGAACCCAATTTGGAACAGGAGTTTAGTGGGCTGGAGGTTGACGTCCGGGATGCTGAACTTGTACGAGTCAGTAACATTGTTGTCCTTGTTGTCCTCCAGCTTTATCTCGTTGGACTGGGCATAGCTGGATAACTGGAAGGTAAGTTTTGTGTCCTCTCCTTTGATCAGCTTGTCAGACCAATTCTTCCCGGACGAGCTTCGTCTGTTGTAGAACTCCTGAACAGAGTATGCTCTTGCTACTTTGGTAGCGGGATTCACGTCGATGGTTAGCCCGAACAACTGGAAGAAAGCTTTGACTATGTCTCCCAAGCTCTTAAACCCAGTCGAAGCCAGGAGGTCATAGGTTAGCCCGGGATAAGGCTTATCCCCCGGGGAAGTTTCCAGCGGGATAGGAGCAGTAATGCTGACCGGAAATCTCATGTCATACTGATCGGTAGAGAAGTTGCCTGCGAGGAGAAATCCCTCCACCACTATGTGCTCTCCTGCCTCCATCGGGATGTCGACCGAAGCGCTGCCGGAAGATCCGGACGACCAGGATCTGGTCAACACTATAGCACTGGTCCCGTCGTTCTTGTAGTGGGTAACCCGGACTGTCACCGTTCCCCTTTGGATGGCAGAAGTGTTGGACCATGAAAAACTAAACGTGATGGTCGTGTCCCATATAGTCATCCAGCTGAATCCCCCAGAGATGGAGTCTATAATCAAACGTCCGGCGACCGGGTCACTGAGAGTTACCCCGGGGGAGCCTTGCCATGTCACATCGGCTAAACCCCCAGGAGGGGTATCCTGGATCCAGCCAGTCCCGGATGCTTTCGGAGCATTGGGGTTGTCTGCCAAAACGGGATAAGTGCAAGGCAAAAACATTTCACTCCGGTCAACTGAATCCACGTCAGTCTCGAGACTGTAGCCTGCTCGATCGAAGATCCACGTTACGAGGTCATACCAGTTAAGATGGGGATAGAACTTGTCCAACTCTCGGACTTCCTGGATTGCCTCCGTCGAGATCGGGGGCACGTTCGGATTCTTCTGTAGAGTTGCATATAGCCAAAAATACAGGACTTTAGATTCCTCGGGGCCGGAGAGGTATCGCTCGGCCTGTCCCATTGTGTCCGTGTACCACTTGAGGAGGAACATGCCAGTTCCGGGATCCTTCGCGTCAGTGTTGTTGAGGGTGTCGAACAAGTCAGTAATTGCCCCGAGGATCTGGACCCCGATCGATGTATCTGATACGTCTACGATGTTCAATACTGCTCCAGCCGGGGATATGAGTGCTCCCTCATAGAATAGTTGGCAAGGAAACTTCATGTATGGCACATATGAACCTGAGCCAACTACAAAACTGAATTGGAATGCTTGCTCGTTATGGGTCGTCCTGGGCAGACTGATCCGCTGGGAGTACGAGGCATTCCTGTCTTTCAGCTCCGCCAGATTGTTGATCTGGTAATTCATCGCAGGAGCATCCAGCGGGAGGTCCAGTGACCAGACCTCGCCGTCAATGCCTTTCATGAGTAGTTCATAGTTCATATCACCACTGAGTTTGTTCGTCAATAAGCTGGAACTCGTAGCTAACAGTGTTCCGTGGGGCCTTAGTGTCCCAAGTCAGATCAGTATCATCTACGAGGACTCGTTGCCATACTCCAATTTGATAGTTGTAAACCTGGACCAAAGGCGAGAGAGCAATTCCTTTGAGCAAGTTGAAGTCGTTCTCATCAAGCTGTTCTGCTCCGGCTTGAACTATGTTCTTAAACTCCGGAGCTAACTCGCCTCTCGTCTGTGAGGCATAGGGGTCTCTGGAATTCGCTAATACGTATTGGTCTCCCCGGTCAACCTCCTGCGTATACTTCTTGTGTTGCTCAAACATGTAAGTGTCCCATCCGCCTTTCTGGTTTATCCAGCGAATGTAGAATGGGTTGCAAGGTACCTCTGTATCGACGTAACGTATATGCCATTTGTCGGAGTTCAAGGGCAAATTGCGATTTCTGACAATAACGTAGTCAGCACCATCTGTCAATTCTTCATCGAACTCGAGGACAAACGGGATGTTAATCCTGGGGGAGATCTCCGCTTTATCGAAGTATGTATTCCCCGTATACATAACATTCACTTCCATGGCTGATTGCATGTTTACTGATGTCGACCCCTTAGCAAACAGGGTTAGGAAGTTAGGGTATCCAAAATACTTCTTAACATATAGTTGTCCGTCCCCGTCAGGAACCCGGTCCGTCAACACAAATCCTACGGTCCTTTCGGAGAAGTCAACGCTGTAGCCTCGGGGACAAACTCCCCGGGAGGCATACCGGACATTGAAGTTTTGTTCGCCGATTCCCCTGTATGCGTATGCCGATATGAGGTTATAGTCAATGCCAAAACCTATGCGCGAGTTAACATATGGGTATGTCCTGCCAAGATCCCGGAATCCAGCTTTAGCCAAGAAACTGAGGTCGTATTTCTTCGTCGTCCCGAATCCCGAGTCTCTGTGGATGTCGATGCTTTCAGTTAGTGAGTTCGCTGCTTTAACTGGACTGGGACTATAGGCGATGAAGTTTTGGCCGTATGCCAAACTCATACCTGTGAGAGTAACCTTCACTCCAGCCGTTGCTCCTTCCTTCCCAGCAAAAATAACTAATAGAACATGGGGATCTTTTATAGTAATATCGGTCGGTACCTGAACCTTCCACGTCATGTTGGCACCAATTGGTATATGTGTTTTAGCAATCACAGTGGTAGGACCACCCGAATTGGTTGCTTGGAACAAACCAACGGTGAGTGAAGTGGCACCCACTCCAGCCCCGTGAAAAACCCTAAAAGCATACCATTCCCCGGGTATCGCCTTTCTACGGATAAGAAACCTCGCAAAATAGTTGTTACTACTACCTCCACTGTTATCAATTACTTCGACATTCTCATTGTCTATAATGTTCAACGAGATCATGTTGGCCTCATCGAAGTTTTGGGTCTTGATCTCAAGCCCGGGTGTGGAGTCGTCAGTCTCAACTGGTATTTGCGAATATGCTGGGTACAGGGAGTTGTCAGCCGGTTGATTTGTAATTGCCATATCGCGTTATATTATATATCCATGGTCCATATTGTTGTCGGGGACGAAAGTCTCTTCTATGAGAACCTCCATTGCCCGGTCTAAGTGTTGAGCCAAGTACTCCTCGAAGTTATCAGCGGGAGTGTCGACCAGGTCAACGTAAATGTGATTGCGATAAAGCTCCGAGCCTTCCCGTTTTATCTTCCATGCAGTGGCATTTCCGAATCGGACCAGGTCCTTTGGGTCCGAGAAGGTGATGCCTTTGAGCTTTGCCCACTCCATGATGATCTGTCCCAAATTGGCGGGGATCTTGCCAGGACCTCGTCCCCGGATGAGAGTGTAGAAGTAGTTCGGAGCTTCGATTGTTCCCCAAACTGTTTCACCTTCCCGGCCCGTCTGGACCGTTATCTGAGCATAGGTTCTGCCGGAGGCTTCCTGCCCGGCGTCCTGTGATGCCCGGATGATCTCGTCCCTCATCTGAGTGAGACCCTCAGCCAATATCTGTTCCAGTCCTACCGCCATTTGTTTCTGGGTTTGCGAGCATTGGCTTTCTGCTGAGCCTTACGCTCCAGTTCCTTGTTCAGTCGCTCCCGGAAGAGGTGACTCTGCAAGTTGGTGAAAAGGAGGTTGTATACCTTTCCGTATTTCCACTCCAGGATCTCGTCCGGGTCCTTCGAGTAGTCCTTGGCCAGTGCAGTGATGGTAGCCATCTCGCCAACCAACAAAGAAAACTGAGCAATGCCGGCTGCCTTCTCCTCGGCACTGGGCTCATACTTGAGCTCAGTCTGTTCTCGTTCAATCCAGTACTTAATGCCCAGAAGAACCTCATACCAGTACTCGACAATTTCTGAGGTGTTTCTCAGACTCCATTTGACCCCAAGACATTGCATGCCTTCCTTCATCTTGTCGATATCGGTCAGCTCCTTGTCAGTGATGATCCGACCAAGCTCTATGCGTTGGCCGAACGTCATCTGACCGCCTTGTATGTCGATTCGCTGGATCATACCATTGTATAAATATCACGGAAGGTCCAGACGTCTGGGAACTCTCCCTCAGGTTTTACCTTGATTGTAGTTACAATTAAGTCTTCTGTGTCCGGGAATGTATACTCTTTGAGCTTCCATTTTCCCTCTGCATATGCTGGGATTAGGGGTCTTCCGCATAATATGGATCCATACGGGTACAATGCCGTGACCAGGTTTTTCGGAACAGTGTTAGTGCTTATAGATTCGTTGCCTACAGACTTGTCAACGGGTTTTGATTCAGTATTCTCAAAGGTTATCGTAATCCCCCGCATGTTAAACCCTTCATGGATGATGTCTACCAGCCTGACAGGTTTAGGTTCGGGTGGAGCAGGAGGAATGGGCTTATATGCATCGAGACACCATTCTTGCGTTACAGTTAGCTCCAGTCCTACGCTGACCTCGTTGGCATCGAACCGAGGAGACGGATACAGAATCCTAATGGTGTTGAATATTTCCGGATGTCTGAGTCCCAATTCCGAAGTCTTCAAGAGATACAAGAATGGCCGAACCATCTGCTCCTCGATTTGGTTCTTCAACTCCAGTCGTCCGATGGTGGGCGAGTTCTGGCTGAACTTCGTGTCGCCTTTGTAGGCATCGTTGGCCATCGGCTCGAACTTGCAGAAGTATATCTGCATGATGGTCCTTTGCTTCTGGTGCCCTCTGTAAGGAATATCATAGTAGCCAGTGGTAGGTTCCTCAACATAGACGAAGTCGGACGAGGTCCGATTGCCGTCCGAGTCTGTTACGAATCTTTCCATCGTGTCTACTTTGACGTTCAGCATTCGAGCCTGGTCACACTCAAAGACGGCCAGAGGATTGACCATCTTGACTATGTCGCGGATGAGGGTTATGATGTCCAGTATCATCGTTTTGTGGGGATTATTATTTTGGCGGACTTCATGCCAGTCGCCTTCGGCTTGATCTCGAATATCATTCGCATGATGAGCATGTCCAGGAAGTCCGGGGACCTTCCGAGGAGCTGCTTCATGGTGTCCTTGGAGATGAGCTCTCGCTTCTGCTCAGCGGAGTTCGTGTTCTTGGACTTGAGGACCGTCATCTCCTGCTTGATCTTCTCCTGAACTTCGGGAGAGCAGATGATGTGGATCTGGCGCTTGTTGATGAGCTCCGCCAGCTTGAATGCGCACTCCGACTTGATGTTGTTGTACGTCTTGGAGTCAATAGCTGACTGTCCTCCGTGAAACTCCCGGATGCCTTTCAGGTAGCTCTCCAAGTAGAACCCAAGTCCGTCAGCGTCAGAGACGATGCTGGACCGAGGGACTTTCAGACCAGTGGCCAATTTAGCGATCTTCTCCTCCATCTCCTTGCCTTCCGAGAAGCCTTTGGCGATGGGAATTCGGCAGACCATGCCGTCCCAGGTTCCAACCACCCAACTGTCTCGTCCTTTCCCGGCAAGGTCAGTGCTAATGAACCGATTGCCCGTCGGGAGTACGAACTCATTGCTGAACATGTCGCACACTGCATCATAGTCGACCAGCCAATTCGGGTCATCGTCATACTCCCAGTTGCCAAAGACCAGTCGCTCGATCTGCGACTGGGTCAGGTTCCGGAGAAGCCCCTCAATGTACGTGTCTGGGAGAGTCTTGTTGTCCTGGGGCAGAGCTTTGACGAACCGACGCCAAGGAGGCAGCTTGTTCTCCTTCCATGGCTTGTAGTAGTCCGTGTAGAGGAAATTGTTGGACGGGTTGCAGGTGATGAGGAGTTTGGGAGCCAGCTTGTAGACGTCATTCTTCCATCGACCGATGGAAGCCTGGAGGTTGGTCTTCGCCTCGCGGATAAACTCTCCGCCCTCTTCGATCCATCCCCGAGTCATCTGCATGGAACCGAACCTCTCGTACATGGGGTCACTGGGGTTATACTTGGCATCGATTAGGTAGATGCGGCTTTTGTTGTACAGTTCAAAGAAGTTGTATTGACCATTAAAGTGGTAGTAGTTCTCCGTGATGCCCCAGTGGGCAAATACCTCGTAGATGGAGGGAATAGTGTACCGGACCAGGTCGGCAGCCGTCTTACGCGCAATAAAATAAAATGTCTCTGGGTAGGTGAGGGCATCGCCGGCTATCAAGGAACACCCGAGGTAGGATTTGCCAGCACCTTTCGTGCCGGCATACAGAATGTCAGTGACTGAGTCATCAAGCCATAACCGAGCCACTTCCTTCTGCTTCTCGTTGCCTTTGGTGTCAAATTGAAGCCGGCGTCCCATTTTATTTTACCTCCATTCCTGTTATCTGTTCGAGAGTAATGCCTCCCGTCAGGTTGACATTGGTCTTGCGTCCTTGAAGTACCTGGATAAGGCTGGCAGCGTACTTGCCAACCAGTGCTCCCTCAATCTGCTGGGAATTGATGGCGTCCTCGATGATGCCACCAATTGCAGCTGCTACCGGGTCTCCCGTGAGCTCCCCATACTCAACAGGATTGATGCCAGCGAACAGCCTAAATGATTCGATGGTCATCGGACGGGAAATGTAGACGCTACAGTCTTCGCCATTCTTATTCTTGTGAGCCTGGGAGAAATAGTTATCCTGCATGAATTTGCAATACTCGATGAATGCAAAATAAAGCTCCTCCGCATCGGTGGGCTTTACAAATTCCCCGGCGTCTCGCCTTTTCTGTCCCTCCTCCATATAGGCGAGCGGACTCATTTTATATGTGCTTCGTGCCATGCCTCAAATATAATCAAACCTTATACAAATTAAAAATTTATTTCTGCACAACAATCCCCGGAGCGTTTGGCCCCGGGGATCTTTAATTTATTCGCTTACGCGAATGAGGGTCACACCGAACCACAGAAACTTGACCGAAATGCCATTCGGCCAAATCATACCTTCGTGGACCGTGGCGATGGAAGGAGTCCAATTACAGTACTTGGTATTGATCTCCGAGTACAAAGCCCAGTTTTTCCCGAGCTGCTTAAAGTGTTTTGCTTTCATTTTTAAAAATTTTTAATTCCGTATGCGCGAGTACCGTCCAGTATTTGTGGGTCGGGAGAAGTCCCAATTCTACTGGACCAATTCTACTGGACCAATTCTACTGGACCAATTCTACTGGACCAATTTGGCACCAGTTCTACTGACTCTGTCAGTTCTACTGACTCTACTCGCCTACGACTTCTTTTTGAATTTTTGAATCCGTCTCTCCGCTCTCTCCATCTGTTTGATGGATCTGTTCAATTTCCGTTTGGGACTAATCCACCATTGGCGGATCCCCCCAAAAATCGCGAACAGACCGATAATGGCCAACAGATAAATTGCAATCATTTTCTACGCCTCCTTTCTAATTTGGTTTGTAATTTGCGGACCTCAACCCAGTCCTCGTGCCGCATCCATCCCGGACGGGATGACAGAGTCAGCTGATCCCGTGCTATTTGCATGGTGGTCTTTTTCAATTTGCGGGCGTAGTCCAGGACCTCCCGCTCCTCTTTTGAGTAGATCCCCAGCCATCGCCGGAACACTCCGATTTTTCCAGTTGGGGGTAGCCCCAATTTCTCAGTTTTTTTCATAATAAACAATATTTGACCAGTAGTAAACAATAAAATTTCTTATTGTTTCTCACCTAAGTGATTGACACTCAATGGGTTAGACCCTAAAATCACCTCCCGAGAAACAATGTAAACAATGTTTCTGTGCACTCTATTTTGTGATTTTTCATTTCCTAAATTGGTCATAATTTTCCTCATATTCCCTATTCAGGTTTTCCTCCTAAATTATTGTTTACATTGTTTACAAGGGCCTAAATCATTGATATTCAATCGATTATCGAGAAACAATGATTGTTTATTATTGTTTCTCATTGTTTACTGCTGTTTTAATTTAAGTGATTGATTATCAATGGTTTGGGATTCTTTCCATTGGAAAGATAAACAATAAACAATAGGGGTCCCCCGGATTTTAGGGGGGGGACTGTCGAGATTTTTGCCAATAAACAAAGAAACAATGGTTTGACCAACTTTTGGGGCCGGGGGGCCTATTCCCCCGTG
>OGOL01001785.1_pt1 | contig 18742 bp, 14 predicted proteins | sample 1552641 | NCBI WGS metagenome assembly OGOL01 (sample SAMEA2580140, study PRJEB22360) | human gut metagenome | biome: human gut; feature: human-associated habitat; material: faeces | place: Denmark | collected 2008/2010 | reverse complement strand
CCGTATATTTTCGCAAACAGCCAAGTGTAGAAGTGCCTGGTTTCATGCATTCGCAGGGTGCTTTGCAAGGCGTTGGTGAAAAAAAGACGATAAAATAAGATTTGGGATGTGCCACAAGCACATCCCAAAAGAATACCTGAGATGAGAAATCATCAAGATTTCTCGTCGAATGTATTCGCTTCTTATTTTATCGTCTTTTTTCGCTTACGCCTTGCAAGCACCCGAAGTCGCATGGAACCAGGCACTTCTACACTTGGCGTCCGCAAAAACTATACAGGATAACTACCGTTTTCCGTATCCGCTACTGTCGCATCCACCTTTGTCTGCTGTGCTTCTCTATACTTGAAGAAGTCTACAGCAACCTGTGGGAACAGTGCGTAAGACAGTACATCTTCATCCTGCTGGATCCACTGTTCGCATTCTTTGCGGAGTGTATCTAATTCGTCCGGAATCAGGTCTGCAGGACGGCATGTGATGATCTCAGGATCATCGCCAAGTACTTTCTTGATCACGTCCGGATTCATAGGTTTAACTGTCTGTCCATATTTACCACTTAAGAGGTCTTTTGTCTCTTTTGTAGCAACTTTGTAACGTTCTCCCATCAGTACGTTGAATACAGCCTGTGTACCAACGATCTGTGAGGAAGGTGTTACAAGCGGTGGTTCTCCAAGGTCTTTACGTACTCTTGGAACTTCCTCAAGTACATCGTAGAACTTGTCTTCCGCACCCTGCTCTTTTAACTGTGATGTCAGGTTAGAAAGCATTCCACCCGGTACCTGATACAGAAGAGTCTTGATGTTAACACCAAGGTTCTTTGGATTTAAGAGTCCACTGTCAAGAGCCTCGTCACGGATCGGACGGAAGTAGTCAGCGATCTCTGCCAGAAGTTTCTGGTCTAATCCTGTATCATAAGGTGTTCCCTTGAATGTCTCAACCATAACTTCTGTTGCAGGCTGAGATGTTCCAAGTGCGAATGGTGAGATTGCGGTATCAATGACATCTACACCAGCTTCTACTGCTTTCATGTAAGTCATAGAAGCAACACCTGATGTGTAGTGTGTATGAAGCTGGATCGGAAGATCTACCGCTTCTTTCATTGCTCCGATCAGCTCTGTTGCCTTATACGGTGTCAGAAGACCAGCCATATCTTTGATACAGATAGAGTTTGCACCCATCTCTTCAATCTTCTTGGCAATGTCTACCCAGTAATCCAGTGTATAAGCATCACCTAAAGTGTAAGATAATGCGATCTGAGCTTCTACTTTTTCTTTGTTTGCAGCCTTAACTGCTGTCTTCAGGTTACGAAGATCATTTAAGCAGTCAAAGATACGGATGATGTCGATTCCGTTCGCAGCAGATTTCTGTACGAAATATTCTACCACATCATCTGCGTATGGACGATATCCTAAGATGTTCTGTCCACGGAATAACATCTGAAGTTTTGTATTTTTGAATCCATCACGGAATTTACGAAGTCTTTCCCATGGATCTTCTTTTAAGAAACGAAGAGATGCATCAAAGGTAGCTCCACCCCAGCACTCTACGGAATGATATCCAACCTTGTCCATCTTATCAACGATCGGGAGCATCTGCTCTGTTGTCATACGGGTTGCGATCAGAGACTGATGCGCATCACGCAGGATCGTTTCTGTAATCTCTACAGGTTTTTTTACTATATCTGCCATTTTATTTCCTCCTAATTATATATCGCTTAAATTCCTACGCCAAAGATCGCCATGAATGTTCCGGCTGCTACGGCTGTACCGATAACACCCGCAACGTTTGGTCCCATAGCATGCATCAGAAGGAAGTTTGTCGGGTCTGCCTCAGCTCCGACCTTCTGTGATACTCTGGCTGCCATTGGAACTGCAGATACACCGGCAGAACCAATCAGTGGATTAACCTTACCATGTGTTGCAACACACATCAGTTTACCGAACAGTACACCTGCGGCTGTACCGAATGCGAATGCAATCAGACCGAGAATTACGATCTTGATCGTATCCATATTAAGGAATGCCTCGGCACTCGTTGTTGCTCCTACGGATGTTCCCAGCAGGATAACTACGATGTACATCATTGCATTGGAAGCTGTCTCTGTCAGCTGTCTTACAACTCCGGACTCACGGAACAGGTTACCAAGCATTAACATACCAACCAGTGGTGCTGTTGTAGGAAGGATCACGCACACAACGATCGTAACGATGACCGGGAATAAGATCTTCTCAAGCTTGGAAACAGGTCTTAACTGTTCCATCTTAATCTTACGTTCTTTTTCTGTTGTCAGAAGCTTCATGATCGGTGGCTGGATGATCGGCACCAGTGACATATAAGAATATGCCGCTACCGCGATTGGTCCAAGTAAAGCTGTCTGCTGTAACTTACCTGCAAGGAAGATAGAGGTAGGTCCATCAGCTCCACCAATGATTGAGATCGCTGCTGCCGCTTTGTCAGAGAATCCCATAGCCATCGCTCCAAGGTATGCTGCAAAGATACCGAACTGAGCAGAGGCACCAAGAAGGAAACTCTTAGGGTTAGCGATCAGTGGTCCGAAGTCTGTCATCGCTCCTACACCCATGAAGATCAGGGAAGGGAGGATTGACCACTCATCCAGTTTATAGAAGTAGTAAAGCAGTCCGCCTGTTCCATTTGCCGCATCTTCTGCATGAAGCATGATGTCCGGATAAATGTTAACCAGTAACATACCGAATGCTATTGGAACAAGAAGCAGAGGCTCGAATCCGTGTCTGATTGCAAGATAAAGGAAAACACATGCAACCGCGATCATGACTACATTGCCCCATGTAAGACTGAAAAACGCCGTCTGATGCACGAGGTTTCCTAATGTTGTCGTTATATATTCCATTTTTTAACCTCCAGTCGTGTTAGATAAACACCATATAAATGATGTTAGTTCAATGTAGCAAGAACAGCGCCTGAATCAATTGCATCGCCTACTGCTACATCAATGCTTGCAACGGTTCCGTCTTCCGGTGCTACAACTGGAATCTCCATCTTCATAGCCTCGATGATGACAACTGCATCACCTTTCTTTACAGCCTGACCTACATTTGCTTCGATCTTGAATACTTTTCCGGCTGCTCCGGCTTTTACTTCGATGGATCCTGCTCCACCTGCAGGTGCTGCCTTTGGTGCTGCTGGTGCTGCCGCAGGAGCTGCCTTCGGTGCTGCTGCAGGTCTTGCAACCGGTGCTGCACCTGCTCCGTTTTCTTCTACTGTTACATCATATACATTGCCATTCACTGTGATTGTATAATTTTTCATTGAATTCATCCTCCTAATTAATTATGCGTGCCACTTATTTGATGGACGACGCTTGATGCTTCTTACTACGAAGCCGTCTGTGCTTCCACCGGCTTCTGCTTCATAAGCAGCGATCGCTGCGGAAATAACTGCTGCCAGTTCATCATCATTCGATGCTTCTTCTACTACAGGTGCTGCAACTGCTGCCGGAGCCGGAGCTGCTTCCTGTGTGCTTTCTGCTTTTCCTTTGTTCTTGAATTTTTCTTCAAGTGCAGGAATGTATTTGAACAGGGAGATCAGAATTGAGATAAAGATCAGGATTACAAATACGGTACCCATTCCAAGGATTGTATTCAGTCCTGCTTTTTCCATGATCTCACCGATGCTGTAATGTGCATCGATCGTTGTACTGTCCAGATAAAGGTCCTCATCAAAAACAAATGTAATGTCTGCATCACGGTCTTTGAATTTTGCACTGGTCGTTACTTTCAGTTCATCAGAGGATGGTTCGAATTTGTAATCACCGTGGCTTACATATTCCCCACACTCTTTTGTTCCCTGCTGCCATGCATCCAGAGCTGCAAGGAAACTATCTTTTGTAAATGGAACACCCGCCTGGTTCAGCTGGGACTCGATCTGAAAATCTGTCATCTTGTTCCACTGTTCGATAGTATCTGCATCTGCACTGTTGCAATACTCGATCAGAAAATCTGTTGCCTGTGTGATCGTTGATTTATCATACTGAAGATTTTCTTTCTTACTTCCGCAAGCGGTAAAGCAGAGCATTGCGACAAGCACACAAAGTAATACACTTATTTTTTTCTTCACTTTGCCTCACCTCTCTAAACCGTACCGTGTTTCTTTGCCGGACGATCCTCTCTTTTTGTGAATAACATCTCAAATGCGCCGATCACATATTTTCTTGTATCTGCTGCTTCGATGATCGTATCCACATATCCTCTTTTCGCTGCTGATAATGGGCTTGACTGCAGATTCTTGTATTCTGCTGCTTTCTCTCTGATGGTTGCTGCATCAGCATCCGCATACATGATCTTAGCTGCCTGGTTTGCATCCATCATTCCGATCTCTGCATCCGGCCATGCATATACCATATCTGCTCCAACTGCTTTGCTGTTCATTGTCACATAAGCGCTTCCGAATGCTTTACCGATCACAACATTCACCTTCGGTACCGTTGCATCTGCAAATGCATAAGTAAGTTTTGCTGCTGATTTTGCAATACGTTTCTCATCGTATTTGCTTGCTGTAAATCCGCTTACATTCGTAAGTGTCAGTACAGGGATATTGAATGCATCACAGAACTGTACGAATTCTGCAGCCTTTTCAGCTCCGTCAGCAGAAAGTGAGCCGTCAAATTCAGCCTCCACTTCAGCTTCTTCATTATATACTTTCGAACGGTTAGCAACTGCACCGACAGTCATACCATTCAGTTTGATGAATCCCGTCACCATATCTTTTGCATATGCTTTCTTCACTTCGCAGAAGATGTTGTCATCAGAAATCATTGTAAGAGCGATCGCTGTGTCTTCTTTTGCATTCGCAAGGTCTGCACATACACGGTTCAGATCATCGTTACATTCTTCATAAGAAGAATCCTCTTCATTGTTACACGGTAACATACATACAAGAGAACGGATGTCTGCAAGGATATCTTCTTCTGACCCTGTTCCGTCCACAAGACCTGTTGTCTCGCTCTGGAATGCCGCAGAAGATGTATCACATTTGGAAATGTCATTTCCAGGAATTGCATTCGGAGTATTGGTAAATAATTTACCGTTCTTTGCTTCCATAAATGTAAAATCTGTCAGAGCCGGTACGATAGAAAGTCCACCGCCGCATGTTCCGAAGATTGCTGTGATCTGAGGGATCACTCCGGAAGCCATTGACTGCTTCTGATAAAGCTTTCCAAATGCTTCTAATGCATCTGTTGCTTCCTGAAGTCTGAATCCTGCACAGTCAACCAGTCCGATGACCGGTGCTCCCATCTTCATTGCCATATCATAGATATTAGAAATCTTTTTTGCATGCATCTCGCCGATCGCGCCATTTAAAACAGTGGCGTCCTGGCTGTATACGTATACCAGATTTCCATCGATCACTCCATATCCGGTGATCACACCGTCTGCCGGAGTTTCTTTTTCCTGCATGTTAAAATCAGTCGTTCTTGCTGTTACTGCTCCACCGATCTCAACAAAACTGCCTGCATCAAGTAAACTGTTGATTCTCTTACCTGCTGCATTGTCTGCTGCCATGTTGCCCATAGTCTAGCCCTCCATTTTCATTATTTCAAATTGGGTTTTTCTGTTTTTCCATGTTGAAAAGTAAAACCAAATTTTTTCCAATTATATTATACTGTTTTTGGCACTTTAACGCAATACCTTACATTGTTTTTTGTTAAATACTTGACGACCCGTATAAATCCTGTATAAATATAAAAAAGCCATGTGTCCCCGTACTTCTTCCGTACGCACATAGCCTTTTCATCTGCAGCATTCCGTTCTAAAACTTCTTCACTTTTTTTCTCTTCACATTCTTGCATCTTTCCAGAAGAAATTCTGCCAGTTCGTCCGTATTGTTTCCTTCCAGTGCAGTCTTTGGAAATCCGATCATCGCTCTCGCCGATCCGACCGTCTCGGGATCTGCCTTCACAACTACACCGAATGCCTCTTTCGTCTCCAGGATCTTGGTAACATCTTTGTACGAAAATGATCTTGTCTTTTTCGCAGTTACACTGTCAAAGTGATCATCAAAAAAGTGGATTTCGGAACTCACCGGTCCACCGTTCAATCTGCATCGTCTGTCAAACTGATCTTCTGCATCCCCGACCGCCGTTGTCGATAACACCTTTCTCCAGATTGTTCTGTTCAGTATCACTGCCGCAACAAATGCCAATGCCCAGACTACAATATACTTAATGACAAAAAAAGTCATTCCTCCCAGCGTGCCGCCTCCCGGGTTTCCATATTTGCACATAAAATAGAACACAAGCGGTCCCATCACCGTCACTATAAACTTAATCGTAATATCACTGCTGTCTACGCGGAAAAGTTCACAGATCTGTTTCAGCGTGTTCTTTGACTCCTTATAAGCCACACGGTAATAATTTGCCATATCATTTTCCCCTTTACAAAATCTGTGTCTTATTATATCCTTATATAGTTGATTATTCAAGAATATCCTTTATATTATTTGTAAATAATCTATAAACTCTTCTATGTGTTCTATCTATGTAGTTTCTCTATAAGCGATCCTGTTTATTTTTGATTTCTATTATCATTTAGTGATTTTTGCTTACATTTTCCGGCTATATATGGTCGTTTTATTACATTTCAACATACATATTCCTAACAAAGCATAAAAAACCTTAACTTTTTCTTAAACAATTAGTTGTACTTTGGTCTAGTTTGTGATAAGATTAACTGCGTTGAGAGTTTTAAACATGAGAGGTTTTTCCTCGTATTGTTAAAACCAAAGAAAAATTTCATATTGGAGGGTGAATCTCATGGAGAACACTAAGAAAAAATTACCATTTGGTTTCTATGTGTGCTGTTTGACTTTCTCTTTTGAAAGACTTGCATACTATGCAGCTAAATGGGGGCTTTCGATTTTCATCGTAGCCACTGCAGCACACGGTGGTCTTGGACTTGACAAATCCGTAGGTGCTGCAATGAGTTCTAACCTGGTAGCTTTCACATATATCACACCTATTATCGGTGGATATATCGCTGACCGTTGGATTAGTCCTCGTATCCTGGTACCTGTTGGTGAGATCCTCATGGGTCTTGGTTATCTGTGTGCATGGAAAGCAACAGACGCTAATGGTATCGCAATGATGTGGGCAATGATCATTCTCGTATCTATCGGTACTGGTTTCTTCAAAGGAAACGTATCTGGTATCAACGGACGTCTCTTCCCATTAGCTGATCAGGACGAACTGGACACTGTATTCAACTTACAGTACATGTTCGTTAACATCGGTTCTTTCTGCGGAACTACTTTCCTTTCACTGGTTGGTACAAACGCCGGATACCGTACAATGTTCCTGATTTGCGGAATCTTCATGTTCATCGACTGTGTATGGTGGTTCATCGGAATGAAATCATTCGGCGAAGCCGGAAAGAAACCATTCCTTGTTGATAACCGTACAGAGAACGTAGAGAAAGCTGACAAAGAGAAAGATAACGCACCTCTTACTAAGCTTGAGAGAAACCGTGTTATCGCTATCCTGATCGTAACCGTATTCTCTGGTATCTTCTGGCTGATCTGGTACATGGCTTACATGCCTGTTTACTATGAATTCGGTCCGGTATCCCAGGGAGGATCTGGATGGGCTAACTGGAACATCGGTTCCTTCGAGATGCCTACAGCCTGGTTCGATTCAATGAACGGACTCCTTTGTATCATTCTTTGCCCTATCTTTGCAGGAATCTGGGCTAAGATGAGACAGCGTCCACAGGGTGACTGGGGTATGTTCACAAAGACTGCTCTCGGAATTATCATCCTTGGTCTTTGTACAGGATCCATGGTTCTTGCTGCTGCACTTTCAGGACAGGGCACAAAAGATCCAGTTGGTATCTGGGTAATCATCCTGGCATCTGTATGTATGTCACTCGGAGAAGTTATCTTCTCACCACTTGGAAACGCTTTCATCAGCAAATATGCTCCAAAGAAACTTCTTGGAACAATGCTTGGTGTATGGCCACTGATCATCTTCTTCTCTGGTAAAGCTTACGGACCACTTTATAACTGGCTCGGAAACTTTGAATTCATTAAAGCATATGGTGTTGTTACAATCATCATCGTTGCCTGCGGAGTTATCATGTTAGCATTTACTAAGAAGTTCGACAAGATGGTTGAAGGTAAATAATTCGTGAATTAAATACCGTACATAAAAAATAAGACTTGCTTATGCAAGTCTTATTTTTTGCGGTACTTTTTATTCCCTGTACTGTAACTTCTTTTAATCTGATTATTATTTTTCTTCGTCTTCTTCGTGCTTTCTTTCTTATTTGCCTTCGCACTGAATGAATCTCCGGATCCACGTGGTGTAATATTCTTCTTTGTTCCGATCTCTTTCTGGTCTTCGAATGCAGGCTTCAGAAGTAATTCCGCACCAATTACAAAGCAGGCAACTTCTACTGCCAGCTGGATCATCTCCCCGTTCTTTCCGAGTCCTTCAAAGAAAGGATCCAGAACTCTTGCCCCGGAAAGGATCACCAGTGTCAGTCCGGCATAAGTAAACAACGAATAGAACATCATCGTCTTCCCCCTGCCTTCATTCTGCTGCATGAAGTAGTATCCTGCGATAAAAATCACACCGCCAAGGATCATCAATATGTACTTTAACATTTCTATCTCTTCCTCCCAATCATGTTTTCTGTAAAGTCTATTATTTATTATACATGAAATCCATCTCGATTCCTATCTTTTTATATGTATATTTTTATTTTTCCGTTTACGCACTTTTAAAAGGGATGCACTTTCCGGCACATCCCCGTCACTTTTCATTACATATTCTATTTCTGATTTCTAAACTGCATCGGAGTCATATCATAAGCTTTCTTGAACAGTCTGTTAAAATGTTCCACATTCTGATATCCTACCGACATTGCAATATTCTCAACCGTCATATTGCTGCTCTTGAGCAGTGCTTTCGCTTTCTTCATGCGGATCTTCTTCACCAGATCCCCAAATGTCATTCCGGATTTTTCCTTAATGTATTTTGACAGATAAGGTTTGGACAGGAAGAAGTTTTCTGCCAGGTCATCTAATGTAATGTCAATATAATTTGCCTGTACATAATTCATGATCTCGATCATTCTTGCATCCGTACATGCATCAGCACTCCCAAGTTCTTCAATCTTATTTACCGCAACGATCAAGGCTTCAATGGAGGCTCTGATAATATCCGGATCGATTCCTACACCCCAGAATGTCTTTCCGTTGCAGATAATTCCCACATAAGCCACAGCCTTAGAAGAAGATCCCTTTGTAAGCGAATGCTCCTCATAGAAGGATAATTCATAGCTGATGTTAAAATACTGCTTGATCGCATTACTTACTGCATCCAGACGTCCGTTTCCATTCGAAGTGATCACTTTGCTCTCTCCTGCATGATTGATCGTCACTTCTGCAGTGATTCCATCTACCTGTTTAAAATGGCACTCGTCGATGTGGAAGATGGATTTTGTATTAATATAATGATCTGAGAAGATCTGGTATACCCAGTCCGGTGTCAGCTCCTTGTGTGCTTTATCCGATACATCTTTTACCATATATCCTACTTCTTCACGCATTGCCTTTGGAAGATTGATTCCGTGGCTGTGCATTAAGATGTAATTTACGCCGCCCTTACCGGACTGGCTGGTACGGATAACGTCTGAATCGTATTCTCTTCCGACATCCTTCGGATCGATCGGCAGATATGGAACCGTCCATTTGTCACATTTCTTCTCATCTCTCCATGCCATACCTTTTGCGATCGCATCCTGATGAGATCCCGAAAATGCCGTAAACACAAGATCTCCGGAATATGGCTGACGATCGTATACCTGCATTCTTGTCAGGCGTTCATAAGTCTCACGGATCTTTTTCATATTCGAGAAATCAAGTCCCGGATCTACACCCTGGGAATACATATTCATGCCAAGTGTAATAATGTCAACGTTACCGGTACGTTCTCCGTTTCCGAACAGTGTACCTTCGATACGGTCGGCACCTGCAAGGATACCAAGCTCCGCTGTCGCCACACCGCATCCTCTGTCATTGTGCGGATGCAGGGAAAGTACTACATTCTCTCTGTGTTTCAGATGCTTATGTACATACTCTAACTGGCAAGCAAATGTATGCGGCATTGCGTTTTCTACCGTTGTAGGAATATTGATGATCGCTTTATTATCAGCTGTCGGCTGCCATACATCCAGCACCGCATTGCACACTTCTACAGCATAGTCCACTTCTGTTCCGTGGAAACTCTCCGGGCTGTATTCGAATGTAAAGTTACCGTCTGTCTCACTTGCAAGCTTCAGAAGTAATTTTGCCCCGTCGATCGCAAGCTGTTTTACCTGTTCTTTATCTTTTCTGAACACCTGCTCTCTCTGTGCAACAGAGGTAGAATTGTATAAATGAATCACTGCGTGAGGTGCTCCCTTTACAGCTTCAAATGTTCTCTTGATGATATGCTCTCTTGCCTGTGTCAGTACCTGGACCGTTACATCATTCGGAATCATGTCTTTTTCGATCAGGGTTCTCATAAACTGATATTCTGTCTCGGAAGCAGCCGGGAATCCAACCTCGATCTCCTTAAATCCAATATCTACCAACATCTGGAAAAACTCCAGCTTTTCATCCAGACTCATCGGCTCGATCAACGCCTGGTTACCATCTCTTAAGTCTACGCTGCACCACTTCGGAGGCTGTTCTACCGCATCTTTTTTCGCCCAGTCATATGTAACCTCCGGCGGCATAAAATAACTTTTCTCATATTTCTGATAATTCTTCATAATTCAAGCTCCACTCCTTTTGCCTCATATTTCAAATCAAATCATCGTTGCCAAATCAGCAATAATATTCATCAACTTTGTTGTTCATTTTTAATACTTTTATATCCTAACATATCCCCATACAAAAAGGAAGTGATAATTTTAATCACTTCCCTTGATGTTTTTTAATATATTTGATTTTTCAGATTATTTCCACTAATTCTGTTCCAACGAACGTTTCTTGGTGATCGTAACCTTTTCATCATAGCAGGCAAAGATCTCATCCACTCTGTCCTTCTTAAGCTTTGGTGTAAGCACACTCACTACCGGTACTACGATCAGTCCTGCTACCATTGCAACTGCTCCTGCATTGATCGGTGATGCAATAAAGTGGAAGAACAGATTCAGAACCGTAATCCCGACACCTACCGCAAAGCTGGCCCATACAGCGGCTCTTGTCACGCCTTTCCAGTAGAGACCATACATGAATGGTGCCAGGAACGCTCCGGCAAGTGCTCCCCAGGAAATTCCCATCAGCTGTGCGATGAATGTAGGCGGATCCATTGCGATCACTACCGATAATACAATAAAGAACACAACCATCATCTGCATCGTACGTACCTGTTTCTTCTCGCTCATATCTTTCATTACATTATCTTTTAAGAAATCCAGTGTCAGCGTCGAGCTGGATGTCAGTACCAGTGAAGCCAGTGTTGACATGGAAGCCGATAATACCAATACTACTACAATACCGATCAGGATATCCGGAAGTGTTGACAACATATGCGGGATGATTCCGTCAAAGATCATATTGCCCGCCTCATCGTGCAGTTCCGGTGCATCAAACAGTCTTCCGAATCCTCCGAGGAAGTAGCATCCTCCGGAGATCACGATCGCAAATAATGTAGAGATCACCGTTCCCGTATTAATGGATTTCTCATCTTTGATCGCATAGAACTTTCCAACCATCTGCGGAAGTCCCCATGTTCCAAGCGAAGTAAGAAGAACAACGCCCAGAAGATTGACAGGATCCGGACCAAAAAAAGATGTAAACGCTCCCGGCTGTCCTTGTGTCAGGGGAACATCACTTGGTATCTTCGCCATTTCTGCTATTGCATTCATGAATCCGCCCTGTCCATTCAGAACCGCCGCGATCACAGCCACAATTCCGATCAGCATAATGATTCCTTGTATGAAATCATTGATTGCCGTAGCCATATATCCGCCCAGGATAACATAGAGCGCCGTAAACGCTGCCATTGTCACGACACACCACGTATACGGAATATTAAAAGCCATCGCAAACAAACGTGACAAACCGTTATACACCGAAGCCGTGTACGGGATCAGAAAAACGAACACGATCACAGATGCCGTAATCTTAAGTGATTTGCTCTTGTACCGTTCTCCGAAAAAATCCGGCATCGTCCTTGATCCAAGATGCTGTGTCATCACTTTTGTACGCCTTCCGAGAACTACCCATGCCAGAAGGCTTCCGATTAATGCATTTCCGATGCCGATCCATGTACTGGCAATTCCGTATTTCCATCCAAACTGTCCGGCATATCCGACAAATACAACTGCCGAAAAATACGATGTTCCATATGCAAATGCCGTCAGCCACGGTCCTACCGATCTTCCTCCCAGAACAAAACCGTCTACACTTGTAACATGTCTTCTCGAATAAATTCCCACTGCCGCCATCACTGCGAAAAAAATAATAAGCAGTATAATTTTAATTCCCATCTTTTTTCCCTCTCTCTGCCGTTTTATCCTTTAGACCACTTTAAAGCGTAACACTTTAAAGCATTAAAGTATCTTTTTATAGAATAACACGGGTCTAAGACCCGTGTCAACTGTTACTTTTTTCTATTATGCCCGTTTATCTTCCCGTTTTATCTTGTCAGTACATCTCCTGTCACTTCATCTCCTCGACCCGGTTTTGCACCTTCTTATCAAAGTTTTCTATTTGTCTGCTGTATGACTCGTTCATATATTTTGAATGAAGCATAAAGTCCGCAGTCGCAAGATTATTTGCAATCGGAATATCGTATACGACAGCAATACGCAGCAGCGCTTTTACATCCGGATCGTGGGGTTGTGCTTCCAATGGATCCCACAAAAAGATCATAAAATCAATCTGCCCTTCTACGATCTTCGCTCCAATCTGCTGATCTCCGCCAAGCGGACCGCTACAGTATCCTTTTACCGGAAGCCCTGTTCGCTCAGCGATAAGACGCGCCGTTGTTCCTGTTCCGCATAAAAAATGCCCTTTCAGTATCTCTTTGTTTTTTTCACACCAGTCTACAAGTTCTCTTTTCTTACCGTCATGCGCCACAAGGGCGATATGTTTTACTTTTTCAATTTCCATCGTTACATATTTATCATCTAACATCCGATCTCCTCCTTTTATCTTAAAAATAGTTTTTCATAAAATTTTTCTTACCGTCTGTTTTTATACAAACTGTTCCATCGTATCAAATCTAAGTAATGCGATCGCGCCCATCGCAACCGTGATCATCAATCCATAGATCAATACGATCGGAAAGATCAACGTTTGACTGATCAACACTGCCGCCAACACTCCGACACCGGCTCCGACTCCTAAAAGCGCCATCTGGATAAACATTCTAAGCAGACTTTGCCCTGTTTTTCCGAATACTTCCCCGAGAAGGCTCTGAACGATCACCATTGTATACAGGCGGTCTGCCTGCAAAACGGTGTAGATCAAAATACAGTAAATGATCTCTATTACCGGAACATGCCAAAAAATCCCAATAGGAATGCAGATGATACATCCGTCCGCAAATGCCTTTACATGTTCCATAAGAGTCGCATACCACATTTTTTTCAGCGGACTGTCAGGAATAAGAAAAATATACGGATTTTTCAACTCGCTTTCCCATTTTCCTGTGTAACCGCTCATAATAAGCGCCACATACGCGACAACTCCCAACAAAATAAAGCCCGCCATACTGCTGTCTGACACCGATTTTTGGAGAGAATACGCGAAAATAAACGCAACGACTGCCGAAAGAACTGTCATTTTCGTGAAAATAAAATATTTTTCTTTCTTATATTCCAGAAATTGCCTGTAAAAAATCGCTCTTGCTCCTTTTGCTGTAATCTTACTCTCTACACGGCGAAACCTTCGCTTTTTCGTCCCGGTATTTGTCACAAATTCTCCGCTTTTCTGCCTCTTTTTCAGTTCTGCATAATCGTCTGCGAATTTCGCCGCCTCTTCATAATATCCGCCGTCACATTTCATTCTGAACGCCGCCGCAACAATGAACACCGTAAACACCGAATAGATCACAGTACAAATTACATTCAGAGTTGTCGGACCGAGTAAAACCAACCTGTATACCGCAATCTGCCATCCGACTACCGGAATCATCTGAAGGACCGGCCAGTTGATAAACGAAAGAGCGCTTTCTACTGACAGACCTTTTTCTTTAAAATAAAGTACGATCATCAACGTAAATGCAATCAAAAACACTTTCATTCCGAAGCAGATCCCTTTTATCAATTTTTGCGGAAGCTTATCATTCGTATATAAAATGATCATAACAGATTGTTCTACCGCACACTCTACGCCGCATCCTATCAGAAAGAAGAAAAGCATCTTCCACCATTCCACATGAAAAACCGTCAAGCCTCCGATCGCCAACACGATCCATATGAAAAATGACATCAGATAATTCATCCACGCTCCCTGTATCAAAACAAGTTTGGGGCTGATCGGAGCGGGAAATACGAACTGAGAATGAGCCGGCCGAAACAAGATTCCTTTTCGAGAAGCATAGGACATAAAGTTTCCTACTGTAATGTAGATCGTCCACACCGTCACAAGAATGACAAGTCCTTGAACAGAATCGATCCGAACTGTAACCGCAAGTGTTCCAAGCATCACGATAAGAAAGATTCCATAGGCGGCCCCAAAGATCAACGCAAGAAGCGTCGTCGGTTTTCTGACTGCCTTTTTCAGGTTATTTGCCGCTGTTCTCTTTATCAAATATATTAACGCTTTCATGCTTTCTCACCGCCTGTCATCTCAAAGAACAGTTCATCCAGCTCTTTTCCCTGCGCGTCTGCTTTTGTGTAAGAACCGGCAATATGCCCTTGTTCCATGACGATCATCACATCCCACAAGTTCTCTACCATCTCAAGCATATGCGTACTGATAAGAACTGTCGCTCCGTTATCACGCAGTTTTAACACGACATCTTTCAGCATCTTGATCGCCGCCGGATCAAGTCCGACCATCGGTTCGTCAAGAAGGATGACTTCCGGCTTTACTGCAAGGGCACAGCATATGCTCACTTTCTGCATCATTCCTTTTGATAATTCATTGCCAAGCTTATCCTGCTTGTCATCCATCTCAAACGCTTTAAGTATCTTTTCGATCTCCTCGTCTGTAATTTCACTGTCATATGCCATTCTCACATATTCGATATGCTCCCTTACCGTCAGCGCATCGAACATATTCGGAATCTCCGGAACATAAGCAAACTTCCTTTTCGCAGGAATCTGCCGGGCAGGAATCCCTTTAATACGAATTTCACCCTGATACCGCAATAAACCGGCAATGCTTTTGATGATCGTTGATTTTCCCGATCCGTTCGGCCCTAAAAGAACCCCTACCTGACCGTTAGGGACGGTAAACGTCACTTGATCTACCGCCAGATTCTTTCCATAATATTTTGTCAATTCTTTGATCTCCAGCATAGTCCTCTCTACCCTTTCTGTCCGCGTCCTGTATAGTTTGCTTTTACTCGTAATACTTGATAAGTGCCTGTGTTCCGAGATCTCCGTTGCCGTCTGCTTCAAGCTCTTCATAAATGGCAAGAACCTGGCTTAAAACTTCGAGATTTAAACCGCTTCTGTTTGCTTCGATGAGCGCCAGCTTCATATCTTTAATAAAATGCTTCATAAAAAATCCCGGCGCATAATCTTTTTCTATGATCTTTGGTCCGAACAGATCAAACTGTCTGCTTCCGGCTGCCCCTGTCGCTACGGATTTCGAGAACACATTCAGGTCAAGTCCCTTTTCTTTTGCATATGTCAGCGCTTCGCATACACCGGAAAGAGCTCCCGCGATCATGATCTGGTTTGCAAGTTTGCAATGCTGTCCGCATCCTGCCGAACCTTCGTAATTAATATTCGTTCCCATTGCTTCAAACAGTTCATGACAGTTCGTATAATCGCTCTTATCGCCTCCGACAAGAATAGAAAGAGTTCCTTCTCTTGCCCCCGTATCTCCGCCTGTGACCGGCGCATCAAGCACATGAAATCCCCGTTTTGTTCCTTCTTCATACAGCTTTTCGGCAATCTGCGGACTCGTGGTCGTCATATCGATCAAATATGCACCTTTTTTCGCACTGTCCAAAATATTTCCGCTGTCGAAATATACTTCTTCTACATCCTGCGGAAATCCTACGATCGTAATCACTGCCTCGCAGTCTTTTACGCACTCGGAAATCGTTTCATGAAAGATCGCTCCTTCCCCGATCACGTCCTCGACTTTTGCTTTTGTCCGGGCATAAATATGAAGTTCATACCCTGCTTTCATAAGATTACGCACCATGGATTTTCCCATGATCCCCACACCGATAAATCCGATCTTCTTCATCTCTTTTTTCCTTTCCCCCTTATATGCCGCTATTTTTACGACACTTCTGTTTTTATCCACATCGGTTTGTCTGTCTTGCCTGTATTAATATTTTTCTACGACTTCGCTTTTGTTTTTATAAATACTGTTTGCCGGAACAAATCCTCTTACAGAAGACAGTGGGTAAATATTGCTGTGACTTCCTACAACCGTTCCGGGGTTCAGGACGCTTCCGCATCCTACTTCTACTTCATCTCCGAGCATTGCTCCGAACTTCTTCATGCCGGTTTCTATATTTCCTTCCGATGTTTTTACAACAACAAGCTTTTTATCCGACTTCACATTCGATGTGATAGACCCTGCTCCCATATGAGATTTATATCCGAGAACAGAATCGCCGACATAATTATAATGCGGTACCTGTACTTTATTGAAAAGCACGACATTTTTAAGCTCTGTCGAATTTCCTACGACTGCTCCTTCTCCCACGATCGCGTTTCCTCTTATAAACGCACAATGACGCACTTCCGCTTCTTTCCCGATGATCGCCGGACCATTAATACATGCGGTAGGCGCAACTTTAGCTGACTTTGCGATCCAGACATCTTCTCCTCTTTTTTCATATTCATCACTGCTTAACGTATTCCCGAGTTCTTTGATAAATGAACCGATATTCGGAAGGACTTCCCACGGATATGTCACTTTGTCAAAAAGATCTTTTGCGATTGTCTCCTCTAATGTATAAAGTTCCTTTACTGTCAATGCATTCATATATTTATCTCCTTTTCCGCCGTTTACCGGCTCTTTTTATAATAACCTGCCGCTTTATCATAACAGGCTCTTAACTGATACTGATTATTGAGTCCTTTTACTCCCACCGTCCTGTTCGTTATAAAACGATCCAGCTTCATCATATATTCATCGGGAGTAATGCTTCCCTCCGCCACATACGTAAGACCTTTTTCCCAGCTTGCCGTAAGTTCCGGATTTAAAAGTGATTTGATCGAATGATCCACTACGTCAAATACCATCTCTCCTTGCAAAGTCGGTGTTATGATCTGTGTTTTTTTATTCAGGGCAAGGTATTTAATATGAATCAGTTTCTTTAATATTTCCGCCCTGGTCGCGCTCGTTCCGATACCGCTTCCTTTTATCTGAGCGCGAAGATCTTCATCCTCGATCAACTGCCCCGCATTTTCCATAGCAAGGATGATCGATCCTGAATTATACCGTTTCGGAGGCGACGTCTCCCCTTCTTTTATATCTAATGCTCCAACCGGAAGAACGCTTCCTTTTTTCAGCGTTTTAATCACTTCAAACAGCGCCGTATCAAGGTCCTGATCTGCCGTCTGTTCTGCATCTTCCTCTTTTTCATTTGCATCGGTTCTGCTTTTGCCTTTGTTTACACTTCGTTTTCCCTGCGGACCGCCTGCCACTTTCAAATATCCTTCCTCAGCTAGCACTTTAAAATTGGAAAAGAAACTCTCTTCCTTTATCTTCGATATGATCGCCACTTTTTGATACACTGCCGGCGGATAAAAAATACTTAAAAACCTTCTCACAATCAGATCATATACTTTATGAGACGTTGCCGAAAGCGAATTCAGCGCTCCTAAACCTTGTCCTGTCGGAATGATAGCGTAATGATCTGTAATCTGCTTATCGTTTACATATCTTGTCTTCGCCAGATTTTTATGACTTCCAAAAGAAAGGATATCCTGCAAATACGGCTGTGCCGGAGGATATTTTGACAGCCCGTTCAAGTTTCTGCTGATCTCTTTTGCAACTGCCGTCGACAAAACCCTGGCGTCTGTCCTCGGGTATGTAACAAGTTTTTTTTCATATAATTCCTGCACGACCCGAAGCGCTTCATCCGGACTGATCTTAAACCGCTTCGAACAGTCGTTTTGAAGTTCGGCCAGATTATAAAGAAGGGGAGGATTTTTCTTCTCCTTTTTCTTCTCCACAGACTCAACGATACACTGTATCGGCTTTTCTTCCAACAAATAGGCGATCAGCTCTTTTGCTTTTTCTTCTGTCTTAAATCCATTTTCTTTATACAGATCAAACGATTCAAAATACCGCGAGCCTTTCACTGCCCGCCATTCTCCTTCAAAACTGTGACCTGACGCATCGATCGTGCTGATCACACGGTAAAAAGGAGTTTTTACAAACTCCCGTATCTCCCTTTCACGCCTGACAACCATTCCGAGAACGCATGTCATTACACGTCCTACCGAAATCACCGAGTATTTCGTATTCAGATAATTAGAAATACTGTTTCCGTATTTCAGCGTAAGCAAACGTGAAAAGTTGATTCCCATCAGATAGTCTTCTTTGGCTCGCAGGTATGCGGCGGCGGCTA
>OGOL01001780.1_pt1 | contig 18785 bp, 23 predicted proteins | sample 1552641 | NCBI WGS metagenome assembly OGOL01 (sample SAMEA2580140, study PRJEB22360) | human gut metagenome | biome: human gut; feature: human-associated habitat; material: faeces | place: Denmark | collected 2008/2010 | reverse complement strand
AACTGGAGCTCCGTGGAATGAACGCGGAGTTTTATATGGACATGATAGACGACTATGTTTATTACTGGACTCTCAAAAAGAAATTGATTTCAGATATAAAAAATAATGGGATCAGGTATTCGATGTTGAACGGAAACGGCATAGAAGTCGAAAAACCAAATGAAAGCGTTGTTAATCTGCAAAAAACCACCGCAACCATGTTGAAGATTCTGGCAGATTTAAAGCTAAAGGATCCGGTGCCAGAGCCGGAGAACCCGACAGATGGTTATTTGTAAGGAAATTGAGGAGTATCTGAAATATGCCGAAGAACATCCGAACTGGATAAACAAAAAAAGAAAGCTTTTGATTGAAAACATCGTAAAGCCGTTGCTGAAACGGGACGATGTTTTTTTTGATGAAGAAACTTTTCATAATTGCATCAAATATTGTGAAGCAAATTATTATTCACTGTTTCCGTTCCAGAAATTTATCTATGCATTTGCATTTTTCTACAAGAACGATATACCGGTTTTCCCGAAGTTCTTCATTAAGGAAGGACGAGGAAACGGAAAAGACGGTTTCATCGTTCCACTGGTCAACTTTTTTCAGACTCCGTTATATGGAGTGAAAAATTACCATGTAGAAATTGTGGCAAATGCAGAGGCACAGGCGAAAGATACATTCAAGGTAGCCTATGACATGCTTGATAAGAACCCGAAATTCAAAGGAAAGTTTTCAACAACTAAGGAACTGATTCGGAATCTGGTTACTGGATCCGAAATGAGATACAATGCATCCAATGCAAGGACAAAGGATGGAAAAAGAACTGGATGTCTGGTCTTGAATGAGATTCACGCATATGAAAATTATGATCAGATCAATGTGTTTGAATCTTCTTTCGGGAAAGTGAAGCATTCAAGAGAGTTTATTATCACGACAGACGGATATGAAAGAGATGGCCCTCTGGATGAAATTACAGCCATGTGTGCGGAAATTCTTACCACGGGAGTAAATCCACTGGGATATTATCCGTACATCTGTGAAATAGACAGCATAGACGAAGTGGATATACCGGATGCCTGGCACAAGGCGAATCCTTCCTTGGAATATATGCCGATTCTGGAAAATCAGATCATGGCAGACTATCTGGAGATGAAAAAAATTTCTTCGAAACGACCGGAGTTTATTACAAAACGAATGAACAAACCGGCAAGAAAGGAAGAAGAAACGGTTACGACCTGGCAGAATGTTCTGCGGGCCTGCTACGAAGGAACAACGATGGAAGAGCTGGAACGAAAGATACCGAGGAAGACTCCGGAGGTATACAGATCACCGGCTGTGATCGGAATTGATTATGCAGATGTCCGTGATTTTGCATCCGCCGGGGTTCTGACAAAAACAGAAGATGGAGAATTTGTATGGCGGCAGCACACATGGATCTGTGCGGACTCGCCTTTTTTAGATTCTATCAAGTTCCCACTAAAGAATGCGGGACAGCCGGAATTTGATGATTTCGAAGTTGTGCCTGGTCCTGTGATCGATGTGAATATGATTGTGGACTGGTGCATGGAACAATTTGGAGGCTATGAGGTGAAAAAAATTGTCATGGATACCTATCGGTATACATTGTTCAAGATGGCATTTGAAGAAAAAGGACTGACGATCGAAGATCGGAAGAACCCGAACGGCATTGTGCGGTTAATCCGGAAGATTGCATCAGCAACCGGAATTATTGCTCCGTTTATCCAGGCTGCGTTCAGCCAGGGGCAGATCAACTTCGGGCCATCGGCCATCATGAGATGGTACACGAACAATACCAGTGTCACAGAAGATAAATTCGGCAACAAGACGTTTGGAAAAATCGAGCCAAAACTCAGAAAGAACGATGGATTCATGGCATTTGATGTGGCAATGTTCTGCAAAGATGAACTGGAATCACAGATTATTTATATATAAGGCGGGAGGATGAAAATGTTTGAATTTCTGTTTCAGGATAGAAATAAGGAGCTAAGATCTACGGCAGAAATGATAGCTGTGGAACTGGAAAAATTAAACTTGTCTAAGCTTGCAATTGAAAAAGCGGAAGGAATGATAGCAAAAGCGATTGCAAAGTCGGACATCTTGCTCCAGACAAAGAGCGACCAGAAAAGGAAATTGGAATATCGACTGAACATTCAGCCGAATGATAATGAAAACGGCACCTATTTCTGGACAAAAGTTGTAAAAACGCTGCTGAGAGAAGAAGAAGCGGTCATCATCCGGATGGGCAAAAAGTATTATCGGGTATCGACATGGAGCACGAACGACACGGTGCTTTCCGGTAGAATCTATCGGGATATCATGATTGAGAATGCCGGAAAAACTTATAAATTAAATAAGACTTTCTTGGCCTCAGAAGTCATTCATCTCCGGTATGAAAATGCAAGAGTTCGTCTGCTTTTGAATACAGTGGTGGAACAGTATGATAAGACCCTGAATTCTATCAATGCAATGATGCGAATGGCAAATTTGCCAAAATTCAAGCTGAAAATAGATGCACCGGGAGCGTACCTGGTGGAAGCTGGTGAAAACGGAAAAGAAGGAAAGAAATATACAAGAGAGCAGTATGCGGAAAAAATCAAAAAACTACTGGAGACGGAAGAACTGACGGTACTTGCGGAATCTCAGGGCGTGCTATTGGAGAGTATGGATATTAAGACCAGCGTAAAGGCGGAGGAGCTGAGCAAGGTCGCAAATGAGATTAATAACACGGTGGCAGCAGCCTATGATATTCCGGAAGCAGTCTTTCAGGGAAATATTACAGAAAAGAGTGATGCGACAAATGAATTTATCACCTATGCCGTTGGGCCAATCGCGGAAGTGATAAATGACGAGCTCACAGCGAAGCTGGTAGGTGCTGATGATTATGCAAATAAAAAAGAAAAGGTTCTGGTATGGCTTGCACGGTTCAAGCACGTGGATGTAGTAGACAATGCAAGCAATCTGGACAAGCTGAGGTCAGATGGATGGAGCTTTGACGAAATTCGCGAGATGGTTGGATATCCGATTTTGGATACAGATTTCAGCAATGCCAGAGCATTGACCAAAAACTATTCCACAGGAGAGGAGGGAGAAGGAGTTGAATAAAGCACATATCCGTTCGGAATAAGAAAGCAGGTGATCCAATATCTCGGAGCTGTCCGTTAAACAGTGAAAAAAGAAGAAAGGAGAAAGAACATGCCAAAGTATTATTCGCTCGAAGCGAAAGAAAACGGACCGGCAGAACTGTACATCTTCGGGGATATTACTTCATGGCCGTGGCTTGAGGGTGATGTGTCAGCAATCAGTATCGTAAAAGAACTGCAAAGTCTGGAAGCGGATGCAATTAATGTGCACATCAACAGCTACGGGGGAGAAGTTGCGGAGGGGTTGGCCATCTACAACACTCTGAAAAACAGTGAAATGAAGGTGACCACAATCTGCGATGGGTTCGCTTGCTCAGCTGCTTCCGTCATTTTTATGGCCGGAGAAGAAAGAGTAATCAATGAATCCTCTCTGTTGATGATTCATAATGCCTGGACATATGCTATGGGAAATGCAGAGGAACTGAGAAAACAAGCAGAAGATCTGGAAAAGATCACACAGGCGTCAGTGAATGCTTATGTGAACCGGGCAAAAATTTCTGAAGAAGAGATTAAGAAACTGATGGATGAAGAGACCTGGATCACAGCGGAAGAAGCTGTGGAGTATGGACTTGCTACACGGACCGAAAAGGAAGAGGATCCAGGAGTGAGTCAGTCAGCGTTCCAGAGTATTCGAAAGAGGGTTTTAGCAACTCCGGCAGAGCAGCAGATGACGGAGAAATCTGTGGAACGGGTTGCAGATCTGCTAGTACAGAAGTTGATTCCGCTTTTTAAAGAAGACACAAAGAAAAAAAGTCGCAAAGAAGATAGCACCGGATGGGGTGCTTTTTTTAATGGAGGAGAATAGAAAATGAGAATTGAAGATTTAAGCCAGGAAGTGAGAGACAAAGTTGTGGAAATGCTGAACAATGCTGCACCGGAAGAAAAGGCAACAGCAATCATGCAGTCGATCGACATGATCGTGGAAGAAATGCACGCTGACCTGATTAATCAGGTGGTAGCAGAATCAGAGCGGGCAAATCATGATGCAGAGTACAAAAAGCAGCTTGGACTGCGGAATCTGTCCCAGAAGGAAAAAGAGTTCTATGAAGGTTTCAAGGATATTCGCCAGTCCATTACTGCAAACCAGATTGATATCATCCCGACGGAGATTATTGACCGGACACTGGACGATGTGAAAAAAGCATCTCCGATTCTGAGCTTGGTGAATATGGCACCTGCAAATGTGAAGAAGTGGGTGGTAGCATCTCACTCCGGTACAGCAGTATGGGGAGCTTTGACAGATGCCGTAAAAGGAGAACTTTCAGCCACAATCTCAGCACTGAATATTGATTTACATATGCTGACCGCTTATCTGGTCATTCCGAAAGCAATCCGAGAGCTGTCCCTGGAGTTTGTAGATCGCTATTTCACAGCGATTCTGGCAGAAGCAATGCAGGACGGACTTGTACAGGGATATCTGGATGGGGATGGCAAGACCGGACCGATCGGAATTTTCCGACAGATTGGAACTACAAATGAAGACGGAACCAATAAAGCAAAAACGGTTCTGACGAATATCACAAAGTTTAGCCCGAAGGGACTTGCTAATGTGAGAAAAACTCTGACAAATGATGGAAAGCGTGTGGTTGATAAGCTGTATCTGATCTGCAACCCATCTGATGAAGCAGAGTATGTGGATCCGTGTATGTTCGGAGAAGCGTTGACAGGGGGATATGTTAATAAGTCCTTTATTGACATTGAAAAAGTGGTAGATGCAAATTGCCCGAAAGGAAAAGCTGCTTTTACAATCGCAGGCTATTACACAATGGGAACAACCGGTGTGAGAGTCAACGAATATGATCAGACAAAGGCAATGGAGAATGCGGATCTGATTGTAACAAGCTGCTATGCAAATGGTCGAGCTGTTGATGACAATGTAGCTGTTGTGTTTAATGTGACAAAACTGGAAGAGTATGTGCTGCCGGTTACACAGGTAACAATTCCGCAGCAGTAGAATCAGGAGGCGGGACATGAGCGAGAAAGAACTGACAACTCTTGTAGGAGAAATGCGGGAAGAATTTCAGATCCCGCCTTATTATCCGGATGCACAATTGGAGAATCTGGCAAAAGAAGGAGAAATCACAGTTGGGAAATTAAATCCTGGCTGTGATATTTCTGGAGATCTTACGTATCGAATGCTGCTGAAAAACTATATGTATTATGCATTTCACCATCGGGTGAACGAATTCCTGGACAATTATTCCAGCGTGATTCTGATGTGGCAGATGGAAAGAGAGGTACCGGAAAATGAAAGCAATGCCTGAATATACGGATGGAGTTTTTAAACTTTATCAGATAGAGGAAGACAATAGCGGAGATTTTCCGGTAGAAAACTTGAGAGGCACTGGCATGAAAATCTGGTACCGGGAACTTTCTGTCTATGACACCACCAGAGCAAAGCTGTCAGCGGACAGCGTAGAAGTAACCATGAAAATAAGCATTCCGAGATACAAGGGTATAAATAGCAAGAGCGTGTGCGTAATTGATGGAGTCCAGCACGAAGTCTACAATGCAGCACATGTAATCAGCAAAGACGGATTCCCCGAAACGGAATTGACATTAAAAACGGCAGTGACAGATCGAGAGGTTTTGAAAAATGACGAAACAGGAACTGAGTGACATCTTGAAATCTGTAGGATGTCCAGTAAATGAGGGTGTCTCAAGTCTGAAAAACGAAAAGACATTCCCCCGGATTGATTACTGGGAAATTGTCTGGGAAGATGATATGGCTTCCGGCCTGGAATACGAAACAATTACAACCTGGCAGATCAGCTTTTATGCAAAGAAGCCAAGAGAGCAGGCTCTTATAGATCTTAGGAATATACTTCGAAATCACGGATATCATCCTTTAATTTCTCATGAATTTAATGTGGATGACAGAATCTGGCATTCTTATTTCACGCTTGAAACTGTCGGAGAAAGCTTATGAGCAGATCTTATGATGGCGGAGAAATAACATTTGATGATTCCGGTATGCAGGAATTCGAAGAGCTGATGAAGCAATATGCGGAGAATGTGAGCGAAGACAATGCACTGGATGCAGTGGAAGCCGGAGCAAAAGAATTCCTGAATGATCTGAGAAAGCTGCCAAAACCAAGGAGCCAGATCAATAGTCCGGGCTACACCCATTTGATTAATACCTTTGCAATGGAGCGATCCGATAAAGAGATAAAAGTCGGATGGGGAAAGTATTACGGCCCAATGGTAGAACACGGAACAAAAAAGATGGCAAGCAGGGCGCACCTGAAGCCGTTGTTCCAGCAGAATAAAGAAAGATATTACAGGAAAATGATAGAAAGAATATTTGATTAGGAGGGAAAAGAGATGGCGATTAAAACGAGAAAACCACCCATGAAAGAAACGGTCGGTGCACAGTATATCTGTTTTGCACAGGACAGTGAAGATGGCAGCTTCTCCGGAAATTATGAAACTGACGTGGAAAAAACGGAAGTCGTTAAAAGCGTAAAGGTTACGGAAAACACAGAAACAAGTGACACATACGCATCGGGAAAAGTGTACGATTCCGATTCAGAGACATCATCTCATGAAGTGGAAGTGGAAGTGGTAGCATTCCCGGATGATACTCTTGCGAAGATGAGAGGGGACAGCGTGGATACTGCAGGTCTGGTATTATCCGGCGGCAACCGGATCCGGCCATATTTTGCATACGGTAAAGTTGTAAAACTGAGAAAAGGTGGATTCCGGTATGATTGGTATCCGAAATGCAGGCTGACAGAAAACTCTGACGACATTGCCACATCGGAAGAGAAAGCCAGTGATCAGACCGACACGATTAAAATTAAAGCTTATCCATTTAATAATGACGGAGACATTGTGGCACGTGTAGGAAGTGGATCAGCGCCGGAAGGACTGACAGAAGAAAAGTTCTTCAGTAAGCCGATCCTGACAAAAGAAGATCTGGCAGCAGTGGCCGGAGCAGAATAAGAAAAGGGTGAGCAGGAATGCATGAAAAGCTTATCACACTCACAGACGGAACAAAGTTAGAGGTCAAGGTCAATTTTATGACCTTGTACCTTGTGCAAAAAACCGGTCTGGAAAAAATGTTGAATAAAAAGAAAAAGCTCTCCGACGCTGAGAACATGGAAGCTGCGGCAAAACTGATCTACATTATTCTCAGATCGAACGGAATGAAAGTGGATGAAGAGGAAGCGATGATATTGACGCCGATGGATCCAGATGAAATCAAAGAACTCTTTGAAGAATTTGGACAGAGGGTAGAAAAATATAAAAAAAAAGAACAGGCGAAAACTTCGACACATCCGACGAAGAAGAGGAAAAAGAAGAGGCATTAGATGTTGATTGGGCAGAATATATGGTCATGGCAAGAAAGATGGGAATGAGTGAAGATGAATTCATGAACTCAGACCCCATCTTTTTTAATGAGTGTTTGGAAATCTTTATGGAATTAGAACAGAAGGGAGGTGCGGGATTTGGCAGGGAGTGATTTAAAAACTGTGGGGCTGTCATTTAAGGCAGATGGCGCTGTTGATTTTAGAAAATCGCTGACAGATGTAAATAATGCTGTCAATGAAAACCGTTCTGCATTTAAACTGGCAAAATCAGAATGGGATAAAAGCACTTCTTCAGCGGAAAAATTACGAGCTACACAGGAATATTTACAAAGTCAGACAGAAACTTACAGTGCAAAAGTGGAAAGACTGACAGAAATATTAAAGGCACAGGAAAGCGCTGAAAACAGAGATGAAGCTGCAATTTCGAAGACAAGACAGCAGTTAGATAATGCGAAAGCATCTTTAAATAATTATCAGAAAGGTCTGGATGATGTTAATAAAAAGTTGCAAAGCGGAGCTGCTACATTGGAAGATTACTCCAAGAAAGTCGGAAATTTTAGTGATGCGACAGGAAAGATTGGAAGTAGTCTGAATAAAAATGTAACCGCACCGGTGGCGGCGACTGCAACGGGAGTTATGGCGGCGTGGGCGAAAGTTGATGAAGGGATGGATATCATCGTTGAAAAAACAGGAGCCACAGGAGATGCATTGGCGGAAATGCAAGACAGTGCAAGAAACATAGCCAAAAGTATTCCGACAGATTTTGCAACGGCAGGTTCTGCGGTCGGAGAGGTCAATACAAGATTCCATCTTACAGGACAAGAGCTGGAAGATCTATCAACGAAGTTTGTTCAGTTTTCTGCTCTGAATAACACGGATGTATCCTCCTCCATTGATAGTGTCCAGAAGGTTTTGGAGGCATTTGGATTATCGGCAGAAGATGCCGGAGCGATGCTTGATACCATGAATAAGGTGGGACAGGATACCGGGATTTCTATGGACACACTTTCGTCCTCAATGGTGACAAACGCAGCATCGCTGAAGGAACTTGGAATGTCAGCAGCGGATGCGGCTGTATTCCTTGGGCAGTGTGAGACTTCCGGAGTTGACACTTCGGCTGTTATGATGGGCTTAAAGAAGGCACTGGTAAATGCATCCGGTGAAGGAAAAACGATGAAAGAAGCACTATCAGATTTGCAAAACACGATGGTGAATTCCAAATCTTCAGCAGATGCATACAATGCGGCAGTAGATCTTTTTGGAGCAAAAGCGGGACCGGCATTGGCCCAGTTCTGTCAGGATGGAAAGCTAAATTTCGAAGATCTTGGAAAATCGCTGAATGATAATCTTGGAAATGTGTCAGATACGTTTGAGGCGACTTTAGATCCGGCAGATCAGTTTAAAATAACACTGAATGAACTTCAAGATGCAGGGTACGATGTAGGAAATACATTGGGGCCTGTATTGGCAGAAGCCCTGGGAGTGATAACACCAATCCTGCATGATTTGGTTGATATGTGGAATTCTCTTTCGCCTGGCACACAGGAAATGATAGTAAAGGTTGCACTTCTGGCGGCGGCATTGGGTCCAATGTTTACGATGATTAGTAAAGTTTCCGGTGGCATATCTCAAATTCTTCAGATATCATCTGAACTGGCACCTGTAATGGCGAAAATTCCAGGCGTAATTTCTACAATTGGAACCGGTGCGAAAGCCTTATGGGCAATTCTAGCGGCAAATCCGATCATCTTAATCATTGCAGGAGTTACGGCATTGATTGCAATTTTTGTGACGCTGTACAACAAATGCGAATGGTTCCGGGATGGCGTGAACACTGTGTTTGGTGGAATCAAAAGTTTCATCAAAGGAGTGGCGGATTCAATCAAAGGATTCCTTGATTTCGAGTGGAAGCTGCCAAAGATTAAGCTGCCACACTTTAAAATAAAGGGTGGATTTAGTTTGACGCCACCAAAGACGCCGAAGTTTTCGGTTGATTGGTATGCAAATGGTGGTATCTTGAATAGTCCTACCATTTTCGGAATGAATGGGGACAAATTCATGGGTGGCGGCGAAAAGGGAAAAGAGGCAGTATTGCCGATTGATAACCTGCGCCGATACATCCGGGAAGAGAATCAGGCAAATAATGCAATGATTGCAGAGATGATCAGAGCGGCATTGTCAGAGATGAATATCGTTGCGGAAAATAATATTTATCTTGGCGACCAGAAGCTAGTCAGTGTATTAACGGATCTGATCCTTCAGAAAATGTCGAAAAAGATTCGGTTTGAGAAAGGGGCGTTAGGCGTATGACACTTGATATAGAATATGCTGACATGCTTGGATCCAGTCTGAATGTATTTGCAAAAGAGCGGCCGTCCGTTCCGGCCGCCAAGAGGCGAATGAAAGAAATTGAAATACCAGGAAGAGATGGGAAAGTATACCAGGATGATGGCGGTTATGAGCCGACCGAAATCAAGGTAGTATTTAACTTTCGGGATAGGAATGAAGATAAGGTTATTGCCAGATTTCGAAAGATTCAAAGATGGCTTTCGGCAAAGGAATCCAGATTGATTTTTTCGGATGATACAGAGGTGTATTACCGGATTTCAAAAGTCGAAGTTGGAGAACTGGAAAGGACGTCTGGAAGAATCGGAAATTTTACAGCTACATTTCATTCCAGAGATGGCTTGGCTTATGCTGTGGACGGAAGAAAAGAATATTCTTCGGAACAGGTAAAGAAAAACATCTATGGCTTATCGCATCCGGTGTATAAGATCACTGGCGAGGGAAACTGTATCTTGACGGTCAATGGACATCAAATGAAAGCGAACGTGCACAAGAGCCTGATGATTGATACAGACAGAATTCTGGCATATAGCGAGGACGGAACACTACAAAACGCTATGATATCGGGGGAGTATGAAGATATGTATTTGCTATATGGAGATAATGATGTGAGCATTTCACCGGGGTTCGATCTGAAAGTGGTCCCGAATTGGAGGTATGACAATGATTCAAATATATAGTCCGGATAACACGGATTATGAAAAAAACGGAGATATGCCACTGTTTCCATCCAGTGCGGAGATCCATGTGATCCTGAACGGATCCTGGACAGCAGAGCTGACTCATCCGATAGATGAGGAAGGCAGATGGAAATATATCGTAGAAAATGCAGTAGTGAAAATGCCGTCATTCAATGGAGGACAGTTATTCCGGATTGGAAACGTTGAAAAGAAAGATTCAGGAGTGAGTGCAGATCTTACGCCTGTTTTTTTTGACGCGAAAAAGGACTGCTTCCTGATGGATGTACGTCCGACAAATAAAAACGGTCAGGATGCTCTGGATATTATGATGGCATCGAATAAAAAGTATAGTGGAAAATCTGACATTCCAACCATCAGCACTGCTTATTATCAGACCAAAAATCTGATCGAAGCATTATCTGGGAACGATGACAACTCTTTCCTGTCCCGGTGGGGCGGTGAAATTATCTACGATAATTATACAGTATACATTGACCGGCAGGCGGGAAATGATCATGGCGTGCAAGTAATGTACGGCAAAAACATTGCCCAGGATGGATTTTCGGAAAAGATTGATACCAGCAGTGTGATCACGAGAATTGTTCCGAAAGCCTACAATGGCTACATGATGTCTGGGACAGAACAGTGGGTAGATTCACCATTGATTAATAAATATCCAAACATTTCCTATGGAGTCATGACTTTCGAGGATGTAAAAATGGCTGCGGATACATCGGATGATGATGTGGCGAATGGTGTGACGGTATGTAATTCACAAGAGGAACTGAATGCAGCACTGAAAAAGAAGTGTAAGGAACAGTATGATAATGGACTGGATAAGCCAAAGGTTACAATTTCGGCATCGATGGAACTGCTCCAGGACACAGATCTATATAAAGACTTAAAAGATTTGGAGGCAGTATCATTAGGTGATACCGTACACTGTAAACATAGAATGTTGGATATTATCACAGACACAAGAGTTATTGAATTAAAGTGGGATCCGATTAAAGACAAGCTGACAGAGGTGACTCTGGGAGATGTAGAATACAATTTTCTAAGTGAATATGCCAGCACTGTGAATCGAGTAGAGGAAGCAATCCGAGCAGACGGGACTGTAAAAGGTCAACAGGTACAGGGAATTATCAATGGAATAAAAGCACAGCTGAAAGCGATGAGTACCATTGCAGAAAAGCAGTCGGTTCGAGCGGTCCTGTTCGAGGATCTGGATCCGAGTTCTCCAACTTACGGGGCGATGTGTCTTGGTACAATGGGATTTCAGATTGCATCCAGGCGGACGTCAGACGGAAAGGATTGGAACTGGACTACATTCGGGACTGGCGCTGGATTTTATGCAGATTGCATTGTAGTCGGAACGATGCTGGCCGACCGGATCAAGGGAGGAACGTTGACCCTGGGTGGAAAGGATAACGGAAACGGCGTGGCGAAGATTCTGGATGCAAGTGGCAAGGAAATAGTCCGATTAGATAAAGATGGCGTCTATGCAAAAGGAAAATATGTATGTGCCAGCGACGAATATGGTAGGAGCATAGAGATATCCGAAGGGGCTTTCAAGGTTCTTGCGAAAGATGGATCAGTTGCGGGAAGAATGGTGGCGATTTCAAACAATTGGCTGCGAATTGAAGGCGGCACAGGCGCAGTGATTCGTTTGCTTGGCGATTCGAAAACAATCTGTTTGGATTGTAGTACTTTCGAGGTAAATGGAAACACGGGAAAATCAGGTCGAGCAGAGTTCTCAGATGGAAGTTATATAGACTTCCGGAACGGAATCTGTATCGGTGGAAACAGTAAGGAAGGTGGTGCGTTCTAATGGCTGATTTGGCACAGGCAATTCAGAACATGATCGATCTCTGTAACGATGACTCCCACGGCTACGATCAGGGAAGTCGATGGGGACCAGACTATGATTGTAGCTCTTCCATCGTAACATCCCTGCGGAACGCTGGCTTTGACACTGGTGGTGCATCCACAACAAGCAATATGGTTCCGGAGCTGACTGCACGAGGATGGCAGCAGCTCGATCCATCCGTTGAAAAAGAGGCAGGAGATATCCTGATCACGCCCGGAAGTCATACTGCACTGTATATCGGTGATGGACAGCTCGCCGAATTTTCCTCTAATGAACACGGAGGGATAACCGGTGGCCAGACCGGAGATCAGACCGGTCGCGAGGGATGGGTACATAGCTACTACAACTTCCCCTGGACGTATGTATTGCGCTGGCCGGAGGGGATTAATAAATTAACATTATTACGCTGGATTCCAGCGTAGGAGGTGGTTTTTAATGAATAGAATTGTGAGGGAAATCTATCTCATGCGAGATAGAATAAAAGATAAAATCGAAGTCACACAGGGCAGCAATGGCTACCAGATAGAGCTGCACGTGATGGATTTTGAAATTGAGAGTGGAACAACTGCAAAGGCCAGTGTGAAAAAGCCGTCTGGAAAAGAAATCTTGGATGAGGCTGTCGTTGATGTGAAAAACAATAGTCTGATAATTGATCTTGATAAACAGATGACGGCCGAATCAGGGCAAGCTACGCTGCAGGTAGAATTGTCAAAAGATGGGCTAGATGTCTTTTCGTATGCGCATCCGATGATTGTATCAGCATCCAATCTGCCGATCGAGAGCACTACCGGAAGTCCGTTGTTGGACAAATACATCGAAAAAATGAAATATGCAACAGAAAATGCCACAAATATTGCGAATGCTATCGAAGAAAAGGCAGAGAACGGAGAGTTTACGGCGACCATCGAGGTCGGTGAAACAATAACCGGACCGGCAGAGAGTGTGGCCACGGTTGAGAATCTGGGAGATAAGCAGAATGCAATTTTGCAGTTTACTATCCCGAGAGGGAAACAGGGTGAGAGCGGTGTGATGGTACCAACTGCAGGTATGTTTACGCTGAGCGTTGACTCGGAGACGGGAAACATGTATTGCGATTATGTGGGAGACACGGCGCCAGTGTTTGAGTTGGAAGAAAACGGGGATCTGTATTATACGATTCCAGAAGCATAGGAGGGCAAAAAAGTTGAGTAGAATATTAATTGGAAATGTAAGAGACAAGCTTGTAAATAACTTACTGGCGACAAAAGCCGGAACCGGTGCACTGGATGCAGCACAGGGAAAGGTTTTGAAAGATCTGGTGGAGTCAGTGCTTGGACAGCAGGCGGATGCATACAGTAAAAAGACTTATGCGGTAGGAGATTATTGTATCCATGAGAACACGCTGCACAAATGCAGCACTGCGATCGGTAGTGCAGAAGAGTGGACAGCAGGGCACTGGACGAAGACAACGATCGCCGCGGAGCTGAAGAGCATTGTTGGATCTGTGGCAACGGCCAACAATGCGATTACTGAATTAAATGGCAAAACTGCAAAAATCCGCGCAGAAAAGATCATTATCACGGCAGATTCGACCAACGTGACGGACGTAATTGATGCCATCTATTCTCAGATGGCTATATCCGACAATGCCACCGGATGCCGAGTAAATGTAATCGTCAACGAAAAAATCTGGTGGTCTGGATTGGTCTGGACGAACGGCGGAAGTAATGGGAGAATCTGGGGAATGTTATTGAATTTTACCTCAACATCAGCTTGCATTTTTAATAAGGTCAACAAAAGTACCACGCCGACTGTAAAAGAACTCTGATCTTAGCTTTCAAGATGGCAAACTTCAACACCTTTGAATCCATAATAAAGCACGGTAGCTTCTGCATATGGTAAGAAATCAGTAGAATACACATATCTCCCGGTGTTATCAGCACTCCATGTTTTTGATATGGTTGATTGGCTGCTGCTTGTAACTTTTATTGCTCCATTAGCATTGTCGTCGATGTGCGCAGAGACTACCTCGAAGATTGATCCTTTTACATTGTCTCTTCCTATAATAAGCGCATAAACTTTTGCCCATGAATTTGTCGGCATCTTTAAGCGCATAGAGTCAATATTTGTCGCGCCGCCAGCTCGAAACTCAATATTTTCGATTTTGCATTTTCCCAAAAAATCTGTTTTGCCATTTAATTAAGTTATGAATCCTAAAATGCTACAATAAAGCAAAAAGGAGATTGGCATGGAACAGAAGATCATGGAAGTGTTGCGGAAAATGCAGGAACATCTAAAGGAAGACCAGCTGAAGCTATTGAGGGATTGTCTGGAAATGGTGTTGGGTGGCTGTCAGATCACAGAGACTACTGCGGTAAGTGTACCGGAGCGGAACTGGGTGTGTGATCTTGAGGATTTTCTGGTGAGTAAGGCGTTGGAGGGAAAGTCGCCAGAAACCGTGATAAGGTACCGGTACGAGCTCCAACGTCTGTTATCTTACATAGATAAGAGTGTTGCTGATGTGTCAGCAAAGGACATCAGCGGATACCTGCGAGCCTATAAACAGATCCGAAAGATCAGCAATGCAACGCTACGGAATGTCCGGGCGGTGTTCAGTAGTTTCTTTGGGTGGCTTCGAGATCGGGAACGGATCCGGAGAAACCCGATGGTGTTGGTGGAAGATATCAAGGTGGAAAAAGTTATAAAGAAGCCGTACAGCGACGAGGAACGTGAGCGGATGCTGAGAGAGTGTCAGACGCTCCGGGATAAGGCCATGCTTGAGTTCTTATACAGCACGGCTGTCAGAGTTTCGGAGCTGTCCAGTCTGAACCGGAATGATATCCGTTTTTCTTCCAAGGATTTGATTGTATTCGGAAAAGGTAGTAAGGAACGACGGGTATACCTGAATGATCGGACGAACCTGTATATCCGGGAGTACCTAGAAAGTCGAAAAGATAACAATCCGGCATTATTCGTATCCGTGAAAAGTCCACATGAAAGACTGAGTAAGGCTGGGATAGAATACATCATCCGGCAGATCGGGAAGAGAGCGCAGGTTGAGAACGCTCATCCACACCGATTCCGACGGACAGCACTGACCAATGCTCTGAATCGTGGGATGCCATTGCAGGAAGCTATGATCTTGGCAGGACATTCCAAGCCGGAGACAACAATGAGATATTGCACCGTGGATCAGGAGGCAGTTCAGTACCATCATAAAAAATATTTGAGTGCATAAAGTATAGGAGAATAGTGAGTTTGACATCCGGCATAAGTCGGGTGTTTTTGTCATACCTAAACATAAATATGAGCCAATGCGACCGATGCTTTATTAAATGGCAAAATCGGTGGAAGTATACTGCATGGCACCTTAGAAATGCCAGTTGGCGGAACTGCCAATCTAACTTTCGAAAAGGAATTCGCCACAAAGCCATGTATAGTATTTTGTCCGAGCGATAGCACTGCCAGTGTATTAGTTACATGCACATCCATATCATCCAAGGGCGTCACCGTTAAATCAAAAAATTTAGATAGTGGATACCCTTATTCGACTATATACGTTTCTTGGATTGCATTGGGATAAGCATCGTCAAGTTAGAAGAATATATACAGTGCAACAGATGTAATTAACGCAATCTATGCGCGTATGGCCATTGCGGATTATGATGTTGGTTGCCGCGTAAACATAATTGTTAACGAAAAGCTGTGGTGGAGTGGTATTATCTGGACAAACGGAAGCAACAGCGGAAGAATTTGGGGGATATTATTAAACTTCATATCGACATCAGCTTGTATTTTTAACAAAACAAGCAATAGCAATGCACCAACAATAAAAGAGCTTTGAATTATCCTTTATATACGCCGATATCCGTAAATCCTTTGTAGATTATGATGACATTTCCGTATGGTTTAAATCCACCATTACAATGTACGTTCCAATTGCTGCTTTCATCCTTTTCCCAATTTTTTTTGATTTTAGACTGGCTGTTGTACATACATGTTATATTGTTTGGATCATTTACATTTGCAAATACCATTTCCTGTATATAACCATCAGTATTATCAGCACCAACAATGAACGCATATGCTTTACTCCAAGCGTCTTTAGGGAGTCGCAAGTATAAAGAATCCATACCAGATGTGAAAACTATTTGCTTTATATTATACTTTCCAAAATCTAAGGTATCAGTTATTTTGCCATTTAACGAAGCAAGAAAAAATCTGTATCAAAGTGCATGAGAATCATGCCTTTTGCTGCGGATTTTTGCTTTGAAAGGAGGACACATATGGAGATTAGAGCAAGACCGTAACCGGTCTTATTTTTGTGTGTATTTTAATTAGGAAAGGGTTGGAAAATGAAAGAGTTTTTATTTCAGACCTATCTTATTGCCCTGCCGATCTTTTTAACTGCCATTATGGGGTACATAATTTGGCTCCTTCAGGAGCAGAAAAAACAGAAGATCGCAGATACCAAGGAAAGAAATGATCGCATCGCCAAGGAGGCAGAGGAAAGGTTGGCCAACAGCAAGGGTACAATGCTCCTGCTACGAGTACAACTGATCGAGTATCATGACAAGTACATGAAGATCGGAGAGATTCCGTCCTATGCATACCAGAATTTCTGTGAAATGTACGAGGCGTATCATGAATTGGGTGGCAATGGGATGATAACGAAGATGATGCACGAGATTGAAGAGCTGCATCTTAAGAAGAAAGAAAAAGAAAGGTAGGAAAACAACATGGAACAGATAATGAATTATATTAAACCGGAACTGGTAGTTGTAGCAGTGGTGCTGTACTTTGTCGGAATGGCTTTGAAGAAAGCACAGACCGTAGCTGATAAGAATATCCCGTTGATCCTTGGTGGATGTGGAATCGCTTTGTGTGCTGTCTGGGTCTGGGCGAGTTGCCCGATCGGAACCGGTCAGGAAATGGCAATGGCGGTATTCACTTCGATCGTTCAGGGTATTCTAACGGCCGGATTGAGTACGTATGTGAATCAGATTATTAAGCAGGCAGGAAAAGAAGAATAAAACAGCAATATTTTTATGTAAGACGTTGCACGGAAAGGAGAATAAAAATGACAGAGCAGACAATTCAGGAAATCGTAAAGAGTTTCGCTTACGGATATTCTGCCGAGCATGTAGCAGAACTGGAGGAAACAACTCTGGAAGAAATGCAGAAATTCGAGGAAGATCATGCAGCAGAGATTGAACGGAAGAAAGCAGAGTTGAAGGAGGACGGTTGGCTTGAGTAAATTAATCATAGACGTGAGTTATCACAATGGTGTGATCGACTGGAACAAGGTCAAAGCGGCCGGAATCCAGGGCGCAATTATCCGATGCGGATATGGAGACAATATCGCATCCCAGGACGACAAGCAGTTCAAACGCAACGCAGATGAGTGTACACACTTGGGAATTCCGTGGGGTGTGTATATCTATTCATATGCCAAGACCACGGCACAGGCTAAGAGCGAGGCAGCACATGCCCTCAGACTGGTTGCTCCGTATAAAGGCAAGATGTCCTATCCGATCTATTACGATCTGGAACAGCGAGGCACAGAGTCGGTGGCAGTCCAGAACGGAATTGTATTTGGTGATATAATCGAGGCTGCCGGTTACTGGTGCGGCATCTATTCCGGCCAGTATTGGTACCAGAAATATATCGGAAACAGACTGGATCGCTTCACGAAGTGGGTTGCACGGTATTCCAGTCAGAAGCCGGTAGGTATATCCGGATCCTATGACATGTGGCAGTATAGCAGTTCCGGAAGTGTTCCGGGAATTAATGGAAGAGTAGACATGAATGAGGTATACAGAGACTTTCCAAGTGAAATTCTTGGCGGTGGATCTTCCGGCGGAAATGGTCCGAGACAGATTCCAGGCAATCCGATCAACGACATGGGAGTCAAGTACAGAGCCCACTGTCAGACCATTGGAGATTGTGCAGAGGTCCGAGACGGCCAGACTGCAGGTACAACCGGATTCGGAAAGAGGCTTGAAGCCTTGTGGATCAGCTTGGAAGAAGCCGCTCGAAAACTGGGAGTAGAACTGAAGCTGAAAGGCAAGTGCCATATTCAGGGTACTGGTTGGGTAGATCTTGGTTACATTACCAAGGACACCATGATCGGATCCAAGGGAAAGAGCAAGCGGCTTGAAGCAATCATCCTTGAGATCGAAGGACTGCCGGAAGGCTACGAGCTGCAGTATCGGACTCACATCCAGACCATCGGTTGGACTGGTTGGGTAGCTGCCGGATTCGCATCTGGTTCCGTCGGATTCCGAAAAGGCATCGAGGCAATCCAGATCCGGATCGTGAAGAAATAACGGAGTCGTGTTGCATTGCAAAAAAGAAAAACCCGGAAACCCTTGAGTTTCCGGGACATATCTTATCATCTCCGTGTTGCATTTCGTGTTGCATTTTTTCAAAGTGTTTTAGAGCTTTGTTTTCC
>OGOL01001765.1_pt1 | contig 18939 bp, 15 predicted proteins | sample 1552641 | NCBI WGS metagenome assembly OGOL01 (sample SAMEA2580140, study PRJEB22360) | human gut metagenome | biome: human gut; feature: human-associated habitat; material: faeces | place: Denmark | collected 2008/2010 | reverse complement strand
AAAGCCACTGCACAACCCGTAAGCGAACCGGAGTCGGAATCTGCCCCCGCACCGGAAACGCCCACGGAGCCGGCCGTGGAAGACATCTCCTCAAATTCGACAGAGAGCCTCTCTGAAGCGGAACCGACACCCGAAGTTGAAGATGCCCCTTCAAACAGTCCGGACGGCGAAGATGTTTACAGCCATTCCCCAACGGACTTCACGGAGGATATTTCCTCCGGCGATGCGCTCGGCGACAAACCCGAAGGCATGGAGCACGAGGGCACATTCACCGTTTCCCCCACCCCGGAGGAAATTTCAGGGCCGGAGCCGCGCGTGCAACCTATAGAATATACGTATAACGACGGCTACGCCTACGAGGAATACGACGAAAAGCCGAAGAAAAAGCGTTCTTTTAAATGGCTTTTCATCGTGCTTCCCATTCTCATCGCCATCGGCGCTACAATCGGCGGCATTTTCTGGTGGTACAATGCACCCATGCAAAAGCTCACCCGCGCGCTTGACGCTTACGATTATTCCGCTGCGGCGCAGGTACTTCCCACGCTTTCAAAGGACGAACTCGCTTCGGTCTCCGACCAAATGCAGGAATATGCCCAGACGGTCATCGACCGATACAATAAGAGCGAAGCGGACTACGACAGCTCCTATGAACTGCTCGACCGCCTGCAAAAGCTGTTCCCGAACATCGGTCTCGACGATCAGCTCGACGGCATTCAATCGCTGAAAGACTCCAAAGAGGCCTACAAAAACGGCAAAAGCCTGCAGGCACAGGGCGAAGACGGCCGCGCCATTACGGAATATCAGAAGGTCATTCACGCCGATGTAAACCACGATGACGCGCAGACGCAAATTCAGAACATCCGCACCGCATACAAAGAAAAAGTGTTAAGCGATGCGCAGAGCCGCGCGGACGAAAAAGATTTCCTCGGTGCCGAAGCCATTTTGATGAACAGCGCCGATATCCTCGGCGATGATAAAGACGTCCAGGCTAAGCTGGAAGAGATTAAGGACGCAGAGCTCAACAACTACGTGGAAACGCTGCTCGGCACCGCCAAAACGCTCGCGGATGACGGCGACTTGCCCGGCGCTGTTAACGTGCTGCAGGACGCCATACGCAGCGACAAGCGCATCGACGCGCAGATTGCCACCTACAAAAACCAGTATAAGCAAAAAATTCTCGATGCTGCTGCAAAGCAGGCCGGTGAAAGCCGCTATTATGACGCGGTGGAAACGCTGCAAAATGCCGACGACATCCTCTCCGGCGACAGTGACATTGCGGCAAAAATCGAAGAATACGGGGCGCTTTACCCCGTTTCGCTGACAGATCTTTCCCCAAGCGGCGGCGAAGATTGCAGCCAGAACTGGACAGCCTATGACGTAAACGGCAATGCGTACAGCAACGGCCTTAACTTCTCGCTGTACCCTGTCATTGCAAAAACCGTCTACACCGAATACGCCCCGAACGGACAATACAAGCGCCTGACGGGCACATGGGTCGTGGAGGGCGATACCTCCGATGATTTTATCGGCACGGTTCGCATTTATGTGGACGACCATTTGCAGTATGAAGTTTCCTCGCTCACGGTGAACAGTCCCGCAAGCGCGCTGAGCCTGAGTATTTCCGGCGCTTCCACCGTTCGCATTGAAGTGGATGGCGCGTTCGCCTCGCTGCGTGCCGTCGGTTATCTGTACCTTGCAGATGCGAAATTTGAAAACTAAACCGCTATAAAAAGAGATACCGCACAGGGTAAACTCACCTTGTGCGGTATTCTTTTGCGCAAAGCCTGTCGTGCGGTCTATGCATGCGCGGCCGATTCTTCCACAATACAGAAAAACTCTGTGGAAAACACAACGCGCATAAGAAACGAGATGTCCCTTTTTGGGGGACATCCCGTCTTACTTTGGCTTATGCCTTATGCTTTTGTTCCATCACGCGTTTGCTGCGTTCTCGTCTTCGTCGTTTTCGTCCTTCTTCTTTTTGCAGAGGACCATAACAACGACCTGTACCAGCGCGATTACAACATGGAGGATTGTCCACTTGTCGATGAAGATCATCGGCAGGGTCATGTCTTCGGTGAAGATGAAGACGATGATGGCAATCAGAGCCGGGATGATGCTGATGAGTCTCCAAAGGCCCTTCTTGTTCTTTTCGTACTCCATAACCTCTTTGCCGTTCTCATCGAGAACCACGTTGCCGTCTTCGTCTTCCAACGCCTTCTTTTTCTTGCCGATATAGCCGATGAGAAGGAGGATGGAAAGGAGGGTCGTCACGATGGTGAGAATCAGGTTGATGAGTGCCCAAGCGCCCGTGCCGAGACCTGCGAGCGGCGTTGCGTTATCTGCGATATCTTCACCGTTTGCAAGCGGTGTTTCGTTATCGTTGATCGTTTCGCCTATTTCGCCGTCATTATTGCCATCGCCTTTTCCGCCGTTATCGCTCGGCGTTGCGGAAGGTGTGGCAGTCGGTTTCGGGGTGGGTGTTGCAACCGTAGCCGGAACGACCGGAGCTACCGGCGTCGGAGTAGGCGTTGCCGGGTTCGGATTCGGGTTCGGATTTGGAGCCGGTGTAGGTGTAGGCCCTTCTGTCGGAGCCGGTGTAGGTGTAGGCTCTTCTGTCGGAGCCGGAGTAGGTGTAGGCTCTTCTGTCGGAGCCGGAGTGGGTGTAGGCTCTTCTGTCGGAGCCGGAGTGGGGGTAGGCTCTTCCGACGGAATCGGGGTCGGCGTGGGATTTGCTTCCCAAACAGCCTTCAGCACAACGTCCTTAGCCGGCATCGTGAACGCATCGTTCTCGATCGTAACCTCTTCGCTTCTCCAACCCGAGAACTTATAGCCCTCTCTGGTCGGAACCGTCTTTACAACTTCTACGGTTGTTTTGTACTCGTACGGGAACTCGTTGGTCGCTTCAGTCCACTCGCCGCCGTCGAGGTCATACGTTACTTTGTAGATGTTTGCTTCCCACTTTGCCGTCAGAGTTACGTTCTTTGCAGGCATCGTGAACTTACCGTTTACTACTTCTACTTCTGCGCTCGTCCAACCTGCGAAGGTATAACCTGTCTTTGTCGGGTCTGCTTTTACCTCAACTTCTTCGTTGTACTTCTTCGGGTACGTGTAGGTCGTATCGTTTTCCCACTCGCCGCCGTCGAGGTCATACGTCAAAGTATAGGAATTCGCTTCTTTCGTATACTTTGCCTTATACGTTGCATCGCCAGTAACCGTCTCAATTTTCGGTGTCCAGCCTGCAAACGTATACGTATACTCTGCATCTGCTTCTCTCGTCGGGTTTGCCGGTGCTTCCAGTTCTGTGCCATACGCTACTTCTGTATCCGTTCTGACTTCACTGTCGTCCCAGTTTACCCACTTGATTGTGTACTTGTTGACGTTCCACTTTGCCGTCAGAGTTACGTTCTTTGCAGGCATCGTGAACTTACCGTTTACTACTTCTACTTCTGCGCTCGTCCAACCTGCGAAGGTATAACCTGTCTTTGTCGGAACTGCTTCTATTACGTTGACCTGATCGTTTTCAAACTTTCTGAATGTATCTTCGGTTTCTGTTGTCCATGCGCCGCCGTTCGGATCGTAGGTCACATTGAAGCTTGCTTCGTACTGTGCCTTATATACCTGATTACCGGTTACCTTCTGGAGCGGTTTATCCCAATCTGTGAACTTATAGTCATGGTCTTCGTCACTCGGTTTGGTCGGTGCTTCACCGGTATAAGCCTTCGGCATCGTGTTGTATGCAACATCGGGCTCTGTCTGAAGAACTTCATTGTTCCAGTTTACCCATGTTACCGTGTACGTCTTCACCTGCCAAACCGCATAGAGATTGTTATCGCCGTTAGCATCGACAAAAACCGGGTCATTCGGCTGATATTCAACATTACCATACAGCGTGGTTGCCCAGCCGCGGAATTCGTAGCCTGTGGGGGCGTTGAAGCCGACATCTCTAAGCGATTTTACGGTTGCGTTCGTATTCTTCGGGTAACCTCTGTCTTCAAAGGTCTGCATGTTGTCCCCGAAATTATAATGATACGTAATCGCCACGGTTTGGGGCTTATTGGTGTAGACTGCCGTCAACGTGGTGTTCTTTGTGACGGTAATCTTATCGCCCGGGTAGATGAGCTTGTTGTCTTCCGTTTTCCAAGCGCGGAAGTTTTCGGAATTTTCCGGCGGAAGTACGCGGGCGGAGCTGCCGCTTACATACTTCTGGTTATCTACTTTTTTGCTCTCGCCCTCAACGTATGTGACCGTGAAGCCGTCCTTTGCGGAGGGGAAGAACGGGGAAATCGTAACGGAGCTGTAAAGTTTGGTATCTACATTGAACAGCGCGCCGTTGGAATCAATCCAAGCGGAGGGCTTTTCCGTGAGCTTTTCAAGCAGTGCCTTAAACTTTTCGGAATCCGAAAGCTTTGTGCCGTACGGAATTTCAATCGTTACAGAATCTCCGTCCGCAGAGGCCGTCAGGTAAACCGTAGCTTCAATAACCGGCGCCTGCCACTTTGCATAGAGCGTAATGTTCTGTGCGGGCATCGTCTTGCCGTCGAAGACATATGCCGTGCCTCCGCAAAGCTCGTTATCATACCAGCCTGCAAACGTAAAGTTTGCGGGTACACCGGCCGGTTTTGTCGGGTTGTAGTTGACATCGGAAATATTCTGCTGATACTTGCGGCTAACCTCGCTATCCTTCGCACCGTTATTCATGAAAACGATATTGTAGGAATTACGATTATAATAGAACTTTGCGCCATCGTATGGCTTACGAATTTTCGTGCTTTTACTTTCATTAAGAGTAAAGCCTGTAATCGAATATCGATCTTCTTCGGTAACAGAGTCATCATATCCGTAAACCGTATCTTGATGATCCAACTCGTATCTTCCGCCGGAAACGGTTTCGAGATAATACGATGCAACCATCGTATGACTTGAATTTTGACCTCTCTGATAGAAAGTAGCACCATTGAGAGGCATAACATCTATACCTGCTTGCCAAGTATTGCCATTCTTAGAAACATTCCACGCGCTTTCCGGCTTATTCGGCCATCTGTCACAGATGACAGCTCCATATTTTGCTGTAATTCTAAGGCTTGTATCCTCTTCATAATAACTATGGCCAAACAAGCCGCCACTATGTCTGATGGTATAGAATTTCACATCGTAAACATTTCTCTTATAATAAACATTTACAATCGTGGAACCGTCACCGGCAATGGTTTTCTGCGTAATCGCCTGTGCGGTAAAGCCGGAATAAGATTTTGCTTTAGCATTCGTTGTGCTGTTTGTGGCGCCGGTCTTTTTTTCAATATCCATTGAGGAGTATTCGTCATCATTTGCATTTTCCTGCCAATGGATAACGGTGTATTTCGTTTCGGAATTGGCTTTCCAGTGTGCGGTGACCGTAGCTGTTTCGGAAACCGTTGTAACCGGTTTGCCGTCTGCGTCATACCAACCGTCAAACGTGTAGCCGTTGCGGGTGGGGGTGACCGTGTTCAGGTCAAGCGGCGTTCCCATCTGGAACTGCGGCGCCATGTAGTCGCCGCCTTTGGTATCAAATGTGACCCAGAAACCGGTTTTAACTACCGGGTAAACGTATGTATCGCCGGCTACAAATGTGATGGTTTCGGGGGTGTCGCTGCCCTGCGTGGTGCTCCAGCCGACAACGCCTTTTTCTTTGCCCATGGTGAGCTCGACTTTTGCGGTCGCGGCGTTCAAATCTGCTTCCGCAACCTTTTCACCGGCTACGCCTGCGGCGGTGTAATAAACCACCTGTGTACCGTCTTCATTCATGAAGTATACGTAGCTGTACGCCTCAAACTTCGCCGTAACGGTCACTTCCTTGCCGCTGACAGCCGCGACTTCGCCGAAGCTTAACGAGGTCTTACCGACATACCACCCAACAAAGCGTGCGTTTTCCTTTGTCGGTGCAGGCGGCTCGAGGAGCTCATCGCCTTTGGCGACGGTCTGCTGCCACTCGGTCAGCTCCTTGCCATCTGCACCATAGAAACGGTAGGTATCGACCGTGGGCTTCTCGTCGTCCGGACGCAGCATAGTCATTGCAATGCCCGTTTCCGCGCTCTGTTTCGCCGGTGCAGTTTCCTCTGCACCTGCGGCGGGGGTCGCCTGTGCTTCCACTTCAACGGGAGCCGGGGTCTCTACCGGGGCGGGAGTAGGTGTCTCCTCCGGAGCGGGAGTAGGCGTCTGCTCCGGCGCTTCGGTCTCCTCGGGCGCGGGCGTCTCGTCAACGACCGGCGTTCCCCCCTGCATAACATCCCCTGTTGCAGTGTAGGTGTTTGTTTCCTCATCACTCATTGCAAACGCGCCCGTAGGACATGCCGAAACCAGCATACATGCGCTCAGCAACACGGCGATGATCTTCTTTTTCATAGTATTTTCCTCCAATCCTGTGATTTGTCCGTTTTATAACAAATATGGATTCCTAAATTGATGTGTGTTACTGTGCCAAAACCGTTTCCATTTGGATGAGCAGCTCCAGCACACTGCGGAACGCGGCCTCTTTGCCGCCTTTTGTCCACCGCAGTCTCCCCTGCCAGCTGTAATTCTGGCGGAACAGGATGTCCAGTTCAAACGTGGGTGTTTCCGTACATTTTATGGGAGAAGCTTTCGGCGCGCCGCCTGTATCCAGCTGCTCTTCCAAAAGCAGGATCAGGCGTGAAAGACTTCGGAATAGGGTTTCCTCCGGGAACGTCCCGCCGGAGACCCTGCCGCGGATGACACCGTCCTCCGCTTCATCCACAAAGATACGGAAGGTCTCTGTGCCGATCGGTAGCATACGATTTTCTTTCACCTAACCCCTCCCTTTTGTATTTTGTAATTCTATTTTACACAAAGGTGCTATGAGAACGCTATGATTAAGAAGTTTTTTCATAGAAAAACGACCTATTTTCTCATAAAAAGAGAAAATAGGTCGTAGTTTTTTTGTTAACTGTGCTGCGTCAACCGGTTTATTCTTTTAGGTGACGGTTTTAGGCCTTTCGGCGCTCCGTTTTCTCCGTTGCTTTTTCTTCTGCGCTCATATGTATGTGACGCAGGTCGAGCGATTTAAAGGTGTAGGCCGCACCGCTTTTCGGGTATTCCTTTTGGAACCGATTGAACACACGGCGGGAAACGAGCCCGCCGTTTTCGCCGGTCGCACCCGGCAGCAGCACCCAAAACTGGTTTGCGCCCACCTTTGTGAACGGGTCGCCCGCGCGCAGTTCGTTTAAAAGCGTTGCCTCCATCTGCTTCATATATACGGCGCGCTTTTCCGGGTCTATCGAGCGGTTTGCAAGCCGCACAATCATCAACGCCGCAGGGGTATCGTTTCGGCGCATCTCGCGCACATGCAGGTTTACAATCTCGCGGAAAACGTTGTTATCGCAGCAAAACGCACCGGTTTCCTGTTCTTTTTCAAGCAGGAACGTTTGAATATCTTCTTCACTCGTCTCGCTGCCGTAAAGCTCCTGCACCGCAAGCGCCTTCTGCGCCTCCAGCTCCGCCGAAGGCGAAACACCGTAGACCTCCCGGTACAGCGAAGCGATGTAATCATAGTGTTCCAGCGCTTTTTTCGGGTTTTTGTTTTTTATGAGCGCCTGCATCAAAAACACGCTGAATTCCTCTGCGGCGGGATCTAAACGGATAACGCCCGTGCATAGCTTTTCCGCATCCGTAATGCGTCCGAGCTTCAAAAGGCGATCCACCGCCGCGCGACATAGGCGCGTATAAAGCGAGCGGTAATACGTGTTGAGGTTGATGCACCAGAACTCCGCTGCGCTTTCCGTAAGAAAATCGCCGGTGTAAAGCGCCACGGCTTCCTGCGCCAGGGCAACCGATTTTTCCATATCTTCTTCGGCAAGCGCTGCCTTTGCAAGTGTTTCAAATTGCTCCACGTCAAGCTGCGTCTCGCGGTCCGGCGCCCAGCGATAATAGCCCTTTTCGTTATGGATTATAACCTTTGCGTGTGTAAAGCCGAGCTCTGCCAGCGCAGCCCTTGCGCGGCTGACATTATTTTGCAGCGTGCTTAACGGGTTATCGTTTTCGGCTTCCGGCCACAGCAGGTCAATGAGCTCCTGTGCGGAAACGCCGCGGTTTCTGTGCAGAATAAGGTATGCCGTAAGCGTCCACAGTCTTCTGGAACGTCCCGTGAGGCTCACAGCGTGCGGAACCTCCATACCTTCCTGCTTTAATGTAAACTTGCCGAACATGGTCACATCGACCTTCGGCACAACCTGCATCGTTTCACCGTTCTGTACTTCACACGGCAGCCCGGTGGTTTCAATTTCTTTCGCTGTTCGACTCATGAACGGTTCATCTCCCTCTTTCAGAAATAACGGTTCAAAATATCACCCCGGCTATTGCGAAAAAAAATAATATTCCGAACTTGTTCTTTTCATAAAGTATAGCACGCTTCACGGCATTTGTAATCCACCGAAAGGTGGAAAATGCGATTTTTCTCATAAGTATTTACTTTTTTGTCGGAGAAAATACCTTTTTGGGCGAAAGGTCGCGCTAAAAACTATGACTTAAAGTAATTGCAGACGTTTTTGCATTGTCTCATAGTTCGTGCAGTAGTAAAGCGCCGTCTCCTCTGTGATGCGCTTTTGCCGTACAAGATCCGCAAGCGCCATGTCCATGGTGCGCATGCCCTGCGCCGCGCCGGAAGCGATGGCGGCATCGAGCTGATGCGTTTTGCTTTCGCGGATCATATTGCGTATCGCGAGTGTGGAATACATGATTTCAAACACCGGGATGGGTGTGCCGTCTACGCCGGGCACGAGCTGCTGACTGATGACCGCCTGCAAAACCATGGAAAGCTGTAAGCGGATCTGCGCCTGCTGGTTCGGCGGAAATGCGTCGATGATGCGGTCAATCGTATTCGCCGCGCCGGTGGTGTGCAGGCTCGAAAGCAATAGCTGCCCCGTTTCGGCAGCGGTCATCGCGACCTCCATTGTCTCTTTGTCACGCATTTCGCCGAGCAAAATCACGTCCGGGCTTTCGCGCAGTGCACTGCGCAAAGCGGCGACGTAGCTCAGGCAGTCGCAGCCGATCTCACGTTGGCTCACAATGCACTTATCGTGGCGATGGATGTACTCTACCGGATCCTCGAGCGTCAGAATATGTCCCGTGCGCGTACGGTTGATCTCGTTGATAATACACGCGAGCGTTGTGGACTTACCGCTGCCCGCTGAGCCCGTAACGAGCACGATGCCTTTTTTCATCTGTGCCGCGCGCATGACCTCCGGCGGAATGTGCGCTTCTTCGGCCGTAGGCAGACCGAAGCGGATGACGCGCACCACGGCGGCAATGCTGCCGCGCTGGCGGAACAGATTCACACGGAAGCGTCCCGTACCGCTGAGCGAGAACGAAAAATCGTCATCGGTCGCACTGCCGTTTAAGCAGTGCGGCTCACGCGCGGCAAGGCGATAGATTTCCGCTGCGAATGCTTCGGTCTTTTCGGGCGTGAAGGCGCCGTCCGCCGCTTCACGCTGCTGTTCGCCGCGCACCTTATACGTCAGCGGCAGGCCCGCCACCACGAAAATATCGGAAGCGCCGCGCTCCACGGCACTTTTCAAAATTTCAGTCATATTCATTGTACTCCGCCTTTCTTACCCGAGGTTCAGGGAGTCATCCGGCTGCCAGCGCGCTGTGCAGCGCCATTTTGCAATCTCATAGCTGCCGTTTATCTTATTTAAGCAGATCTCAAGCTGCATATTGCCGCGCGTGATTTCCGTTTTGAGCGTGGTTTCGGTCTCTTCCGTGTTTTCCGGCAGATCTCCCGCGCCCTTTAAATACGCATCTGCTTCGGAAAGCCAGTCTTGCCCGGCGTTTTCGCAGGCATACAGCACTTCCACGTGCTCTCCGTAGCGCTCTGCGGCACGGCGATCGGATACGGCAGAGGACACCGTAAGCACGCCGAAAATGGCGACGCACAGCACAACGACCGCGAACAGCACCGCGATGCTGCCGATGCGGAATCGATTTCGGCTCATGGCGTTCCCTCCTTCGGCTGGTAGCACCGTACATTCAGCGCATAAATTTCTTTATCCTGCTCCGCCGTGTACGCCGTGATTTTCCCGGCATACAACGCTCCCGTTTCGGTCTCGGCGGCGGTCACTTCGGTTTCTATATAATAGTAAGCGTCCGCTTCCGCACAGCTTGCCATATCTTTTGTGAAATATGCTATTTCGCCGTTTTCGGGGATCTCTCCCGCACGAAACGCCTCTGCGGCGCTGCGGCACAGCGCAATGCCTGCGCTTTCCCTCGCCGCTTCATCGCTGATGACGGCCGCGCGCAGGAACACGCACGCAATGACACCGCAGCACGCGACAAATGCCAGAACAAACACAAGCAGCGGGGTCATAAAGCCCATGCGGTGGCGCGTTTCACTGCGCTTTCCCTCGTAATCTATCATGCCGCGCCACCTCCGTCACAATACGCGCCGGCGGTCATGCCGTCCGCAGTGATCGTTAAAAGCCCGTTTTCCGAAAGCTCGGCTTTAAACGTTTTAAGGTCGCACAGCTTTTCGGCGTTATTGGGGTCGATCTCCGCCGTGGCCCGTGAAAACTCCGTGCGCAGCGCGTTTTCATATAAATAGATGCGCGTTTCGAAGTCGCTTTCCAGCTCGCGCAGGCACACCGCCGGGCCCTCCGGGCCGTCGATCAGGCGGATGTTCCCTTTGCCGCCGCACGCTGCCGTTTGGCTTTGAATATACGAAAGCGCGCTGCGCTGCTTTGCGTGTGCGTCGCGGGCATCCATCGTATCGGAATACAGCCGCGCGCCCGCAAGCGTCAACACCAAAAGCGATGCGATAAGCAATGCATACAGCAGGAGCAGCATCAGAGAAGTGCTGTTTCTCTTTTTCGGTTCCGTCATGCGCCCTCCTTATTCCTCGCCGCGCACCAGCACCTGAACGGTCGGCAGCTGGTTATCGGCGAAAACCTCGTATGTCACGATGTATTCTTTCTTATTGACCGTAAGCCCGTAGTGCTTTTCCAAATATTCAAAGCTTTCCGGGTATGCGCCCTCTAAGGTGTAGCACTCCACGGCGCTGCGCAAAACGGCTTCACGCACGGCGGCACGGCCTGTTTCGCGGATATCCTCCTGAAAAACCGGCACGCACACCGCGGTAAAAATTACCGCAAGCACCAGAATAAGCCCGACCGCGAAAAGCCGGAAGCTTATTTTTCGATTCAAAATACCCATAGCTTTTCCCTCAGATTGCGCTCAAAATGCCGAGCAAGGGCAGCATGACGCTTAAAAGCGTCAAACCGACAGACGCGGTGAGAAATCCGATCAAAATCGGCTCCGTGCGGTCGATGACGCTGCACAGCCCGTTTTCCGCCTCCTGCGCCGTGCGGCGCGCGAGATTTTCCGTCACCTGCACGAGCTCGCCGCTCTGCGCACCGCCAAGCAGCATTTTGCCGTACATGGCGGGCAATATCTTTTGGTGCGCAAACGCCGTCGCAATGCCGACGCCCATCTGTGTTTCTTCACGGCATTTTTCAAGCGCTTCGTGCAGCTTTTTGTGGCGCGTCTGCTCGATGCACAGCGCAAGCGCACTGTCTTCATCCGTACCGCTCGCAAGCAAGGCGGAGAGCGTGTCCATCACCTCGGAGACCGCCAAAAGCCACGCGGCTTTGCGCGTGAAGCGGCTCGTTTCCATTGCATTTCTGAGCTTTTCCCGACCTTTATCGGAGCGTATACCAAACGCCATAACGAGCAAAACGATGCCCAAAAGCCCCGCAAACACCAAGCTGATGCGCCCGATGAGCGTCGCCGCGAGCACATAGGCATAGGAAGATGAAAGCAGGCTGCCCGTTAAATTGTCGTACACGCGCTCAAACATGGGCAGCACGGCGAAAACGAGCACCGCCAGCACGCCGCACATCATCAGCATCAAAACGGCCGGGTATGTAAGGGTGCTGCGCAAACGGTCGTATAGCGCGCTTTGGCGGTCATAGTGGTCTGCAAGGCGGTCAAGCGCTTCGTCCAATCGGCCGGAAAGCTCTGCCGTACTAAAAACGCTCAAGGCGTATTCCGGGAAAACGCCGGTCTTTTCCGCCGCTGCCGAAAACGTCTCGCCCGCCGCAACCGAAAGGCTGATCTCGGTAGAAGCCTGCCGCAAGGCGGTGTCCATGCCGTCTTCCTCAAACAGGGAAGAAGCCTCCGAAAGCGACGCGCCGGAGCGCAGCAGCATTGCAAGGCTGCTGCAAAATGCGCTGAGCTGTTCCTGAGTCAAAAATTTTTCTGCCATGTTCCTCGTCCTTTCGCTTTTCCTTTAATAAGTGAACCGTGTTGTGTATTCCGAATCGTTTTGAATCTCCCCGGCGGGCATGCCGCCTGCGGCAAAGGTGATGTCCACCCGCTGCCACTCATCCGCTTTTGCGCGGATCTCCACGGTGATCCACCCCTCGCTCTCCACATAAAAGCTGTTCCACGCGTGGTAGGTCTCCTCCCCCACATAACCCGTGATGAGCTTGCACGGAATGCCCTCGCTGCGCAGCATGGCGGCGGCAAGGCTTGCATAATCAAAGCATATACCCTTGCCGGTCTTTAAGGTCTCATCCGGGGAGGGCAGGTAGCCGTTCTGCACGGTCGCCGCTTTTTCCGTATCGTATTGGATATTCTTCACCATGTAGTCATACACGGCGGCAGCAATGTCCGCATCGGTGGTGCAGCTTGCGGCCAGCTCTTTCACCTTTTTGATGCAATCGGAGCTTTTGTTGTAATTCACCATCTGGTTCGGGCGCAGGTACGGCTGAAATTCATCTTTCAGCGTCACGTCGCGATCTTCGCTCCCGATGCATGCGTATTTGCTGTCGCCCACCTGCTCCATCAGGCGGAACGTGTATGTGCCGTTTCCCATATTGAGCGGAAAAAATGTCGCAGTGCCGTCGTTCGGCAAGTCATAGTTATATTTATCCTCGCCGCAGACAATCTGCATTTTTAATCGCGTATCGCTCTGCGCTTTTACGCCGATGATGCCGCCTTCAAGCTGGGAAAGGTCAATCTCTCCGCTGCCGAACGTGGTCGCTTCATCTTCGTTGAAGACGGAATCCCGAAAAGCGGGGACCTCGTAGGGCGCGGCGTTGCTGTCCGTGACATCGCCCGCCGCCGGCTTGGCGTCGTTTGATGCCGTGCCCCGCGCCGCACAGCCGCAAAGCAGCAAAATAAGCGCCAGCGCCGCCGCTAACAGCTGAATTTTTTCTTTCATGCCGCACCCCCTGTCTTTTCTGTGTATACTAAATATTATTTTATCTTGTTTTTGTCTTATACGCAAGTCCTGTGCAAAATTCTTCTGCATGGCTTTTTCCGTCGATTTTTTCAAAAAAATGCGCTCCAAACTATTGATATTATATATATAATGTTGTAGGTATAAATTTCACTGTTTTCTGAGAAATTCCCGCATGTTTTGCGGTGTTTCTCAAAAAGCAGAAGGAGTAATTTAAATGAAGAAATTCATGTCTTTCCTGCTTTCTGCACGGCTCGTTCTCTCTCTTGCGGCGTGCGAAAGTAACGGCGGTGCCGGAAGCAACGATTCCGAAAGCAGTGTGAGCAGCACGGCTTCCTCCGAAGCAGAGTCCTCTGCGACCTCACAACGTGGAACGAGATCACGAAATCCGATACCGTTACACTTGAGTTTTAAGCTTTAACCTGTATCCGAGCGCCTTGCGGCTGTTTACGCAGCCGGGCGTTCTTTTTGTTTTTCCGAAATTTTGGCGCAGGAGTTTTCCACGAACACATTGACAAACCACGCAAAAAAACGTATGCTTATATATAGAGTTATATCTAACTTAGAAAGGAGCGCTTGCAGATGACGTACACCATTAAGGAAGCCTCGGACATCACGGGCATCCCGGCGACCACGCTGCGCTATTACGATAAAGAAGGCATCCTGCCGTTTTTGGAGCGAAAGGAATCCGGCCACAGAATGTTTTCCGAACAGGATCTTTCCATGCTTCGCATTATCGAATGTTTAAAATGCACGGGCATGTCCATTAAAGATATTCGCCAGTACGCGGTGTGGGCACAAATGGGTGACTCCACCCTGGAGCAGCGCTACAACCTGTTTCTTGAGCGCCGCGAGGCCGTTATGGCACAAATCAAGGAGCTTGAAGATCAGCTTAAAGTAATCGATTATAAGTGCAAATACTACGAGGAAGCCATTGCCGCCGGTACGGAAGACATTCACAAGCACAAAACAGGCCACTGCTGCGACGATGAAAAAGAAAACAAAGACGCGTAAGTTCCGCAAAAACCAAGGGCACGGAGTTTTAAAGCTCCGTGCCCTTTTGCTTTATTTCCTTATTTTATCCCTGCACAGACCACGTGATACCCTGCGGGGTATCCTTTACAACGATATGGCGTGCGGTAAGCGCATCGCGAATCGCGTCGGCAGTTGCCCAGTCCTTTGCCTTTCTGGCTTCCGTGCGCTTTGCGATGAGCGCTTCAATCTCCGCGGCTTCCTCTGCGGTCATGCCCTCCGGCACAGCGGACTTCTGCGCGTTCTGCTCCTCGCGCAGCGCCTTTGCAGCTTTCAGTAAGCCGAGGGACAACACTTCGTCAAACTCCTTGATGAGCGCAAGCTTGTCCGCGTCGGAAAGCTTGGCTTTCAGTACGTCGTACAGCGCTGTGAGTGCCAAAGACGTGTTGAGGTCGTTTTCCAGCGCCGCGCGGAACGAGGCACGCAGCGGCTCCATGGCAGCTTCGTCGTGTTCTCCCTCATTTTTCAACGCTGCAATGCGGGAAACGAGCTTTTTGTACGCCGTGGCGGTGTTGTCAAGGCTCTCAAACGAGAACGTCAGCGGCTTTCTGTAATGGGACTGTAAGCAGAACATGCGGTATACAAGCGGCGCGTAGCCCTTTTCCTCAAGCAGCGAGACCGTGAGAAAATCGCCCTTTGATTTGCTCATCTTGCCGCGCGTGTCCAAAAGGTGCAGCACGTGGAACCAGTATTTGCACCACGGGTGGCCGAGATACGCTTCGCTCTGTGCAATCTCGTTTGTGTGGTGCGGAAACGCGTTATCGATGCCGCCGCAGTGAATGTCGAGGTATTCTCCGAGGTACTTGATGCTGATGCCGCTACACTCGATGTGCCAGCCCGGGTAGCCCACGCCCCACGGGGAATCCCACTTGAGTTCCTGGTCGTCAAACTTCGACTTTGTAAACCACAGTACGAAGTCGCTCTTGGAGCGCTTGTTTTCGTCCTCTTCCACGCTGTCACGCACGCCTACGGCGAGGCTCTCTTCCTCCATGTTGCCGAAAACATAATAGTTTTCGAGCTTGGAGGTATCAAAATAGACGTTGCCGCCCGCGATATACGCATATCCCTTTTCAAGGAGCACCTCTACCATGTGGATGAACGTATCGATGCAGCTCGTCGCCGGAACGACGATCTCCGGGCGCTTGATGCCAAGCTTTTCGCAGTCACTGAAAAATGCGTCGGTATAGAACTGCGCAATCTGCATGACGGTCTTGTGCTCGCGGCGCGCGCCCTTGAGCATCTTGTCTTCGCCGGTGTCGGCATCGCTGGAAAGGTGGCCGACGTCCGTGATGTTCATGGCGCGGGTCACGTCATAGCCGAGATAGCGCAAAGCTTTTTCCAGCATATCCTCCATGATGTATGAGCGCAGGTTGCCGATGTGCGCATAGTGGTACACGGTTGGGCCGCAGGTGTACATTTTGACTTTGCCGACTTCGTGCGGAATAAATTCTTCTTTTTTCTGTGTTCTTGTGTTATAGAGCTGCATACAGGTGCTTCCTTTCTGCTTATTCTTCTTTCTTACTTATTCTTCTCCGCTTTCTGTGCGGTCAGCTTGCTTTTTTCTCTGCGGCAGCTGTTCAGCTCGCCGTGCAGGCGCTCAATTTCAAGCCGCATGCGGCACATTTCCTGCGCCACCGGGTCGGCCACGTGGATCTGATCCAGCGTGCTGTTGTCCATCACACGCTTGCCGCCCACGCGCACGATGCGCGCCGGTACGCCGACCGCCGTTGCGTTATCGGGCACGGCATCCAGCACCACGGCACCCGCCGCCACACGGGCGTTATCACCCACGCGGAACGGCCCCAGCACTTTTGCGCCCGCACCGACGAGCACGTCATTTCCAAGCGTCGGGTGACGCTTGCCCTGGTCTTTGCCCGTGCCGCCGAGCGTCACACCCTGATACAGCGTGCAGTTGTCACCGATAACGGTGGTTTCGCCGATGACGACACCCATACCGTGGTCGATGAACAGATTTTTGCCGATCGTCGCACCCGGGTGAATCTCTATACCCGTTTTGCGGCGCGCGCGCTGCGAGATATAACGCGCGATAAATTTCATATTATGGCGGAAAAACCAGTTTGCCTTGCGGTAAGACCGCACCGCTTTGAAGCCGGAATACAGAAAATAAACCTCCGCACGGCTGCGGGCGGCAGGGTCGCGCGCCATCACGGCGTCAAGCTCCGCCTTTAATTTAGAAAACATGACGTAAACCTCTCCTTAAAAACAAAAGCCCCGAGCGCACAACATAGGCGCTCGGGGGCGAAATGTACCAAAACATTCATGATACAATAAATCCGCGGTTCCACTCCGGTTTATCACTCAAACGGCGTAACGTGCCGTATCCGTATGCGGCTCACTTTTGCTCACCGCATCCGCTCGCGAATGCACTTCGCCCGGCTCTTTTCTGCGGCGGCTTTCAGCCCATGACCTCCGCTCTCTATCGACTGCCCCCGGGGTACTCGTTCGGTCTCAGCGTTTGCTTTATGACAGTATTTTAACACAGCCCCTTTAAAAACGCAAGCCCAAAGATCACCTCTCCGCGCCATTTTATGCGGCTTTTTTCTTTTGGTGATTTATAATTCACCTATTTTAACAAACTAAATATAAAATTATTGATTTAATGCCTAGATACAGTCTTGACATATATTGTAAACTATGTTAATATATTTTTGACATAAATTATAAAAAAGGTGAGTCCAATGTCCAATGTATAAAGCTGTGTATATTTATCAATAATCAAATTCAAATTGTTTATATGGAGGAAAACTCATGAAAAAGATACTCGCGCTTGTTTTAGTTGCTGTTCTAATTCTCACCTGTGCAATTATTCCTGCATCCGCAAATGAATCTGATAACTCGCTTATCCAACCCCATTATGAAGTAGTCTGCCCTGGTGGAGCTCAGCATATAATGGTAGCAAAAGGCATAGCACAAGTTTATACAGGAACCTTATACAATCCGGGTACACTTATATTCAGTGGATTTGCATGGAAATGCTCTGGCTGCGGCATGATGCTCGGCACCGAGGGCAGTCCTCTCCGTAGTGGCGTTATTGGGCGCTATGCAATCAATAATTGCTCCTATACTGACACTATGGCGCTGTTTTATGGCGGTGTCACCGGCACTTTTTATGGGAATATCAAAACAGACTCCTTCTGGAAGCATTTTGCTTTCACGTTATAAAAACCTCTAAAGCAATTTCTTCATGCTTCCTTTTGAAATTACTTGAAAACGAGGGTGAATTTAATATGTTTCATAAAAAAATCAGTTATTTTCTCGTTCTTACTTTTTGCTTTCTTTTGTTTTTGCCGAGTTGTTCAAATAATGTCGATACACCTGAACAAAGCATTCAACGTGTTTTAACTACAATTTTCACCTGTCCAGACAATGAGGAAAAAGAATACGGTAAAATACTAAATAAAAACAAATATTCTTTAGAACAAGAAAACAGCCAAACGGAAATTGCAGAGGCAGAAAAACGTATGCAAGAACATCTATGCCAAAAATACAGCAAAGATGATTTTACAGAAGCCTATTATAATTCATTATTTAAGCATCTATATACAAGTCTCGCCTTTCCGACTATGTGCATTCTAAATGAAGCTGAAATATCGCCCATCTCCGTTACTGTGGAAAAAGATGCTACAACCAATATTTACCTTTATACCGCCAAACTAAATGTGACAAAAGGAGACTCCAATCCTATAGAAATCACACAGACCGGAAGAGTTCAAACTGATGGTGACGGACACATTGCTTTTATCGATTTAGATGATTCCACTCTTTTTAACGCCCTTTCTTAAAAATCAATAAACACACAAAAACAGGGTACGCACTTTTTTACAGTGCATACCCTGTTTATTTTAGCTGTGATTTAAAAATTAGAGCTGCTCGTCGATGATCTTTGCCTTTTCAAGCGCACGCTTCTGGAGCAGTGCGTCGATCTTGGCGTGCGGGTCGAGCAGGGAGCTGATGGAAGCGTCGTGGTTCAAAGCGGAGATGAAGTAAGCGATGTACTTCGAAACGTCGACTTCATGGAACCACGGGCGGTTCTTCAGTTCCGGGTTAAGGTACGTCAGGTTGCTGCCGAAGATGCCGTCGATGAGGCCCTCTTCATACGCTTTATCGAACTTTGCGAGGCCGTTCGTGAAGATGGCATACGTGCCGTAAGCGAAGAAGCGGCGTGCCTTGCGGGCCTTGACGTTCTCTGCGATGTCGAGCACGGACTCGCCGGAAGAGATGATGTCATCGGCAACGAACACGTCCTTGCCCTCAACCGGGGTACCGAGGTACTCATGTGCGACGATCGGGTTGCGGCCGTCTACGATGCGGGAATAATCGCGGCGCTTGTAGAACATGCCCATGTCCACACCGAGCACGGAAGCATAGTACATGTTGCGGTTCAACGCACCTTCGTCCGGGCTGACGATCATGAAGTCTTTCTTATCGGTGGAAAGATCCGGGAAGTCCTTGAAGAGCTTCTTTAAAACCTGATAAGTCGGCATCAGGTTATCGAAGCCCATAACCGGCACAGCGTTCTGCACGCGCGGGTCATGTGCGTCGAAAGTCAAAACGTTGGAAACGCCCATCTGCTGAAGCTCCTGCAGCATGTATGCGCAGTCCAAAGACTCGCGGTAGCTGCGGCGGGGCTGACGGCCGCCGCGAAACAGCGGCAGTTGGGCAAA
>OGOL01001755.1_pt1 | contig 18988 bp, 11 predicted proteins | sample 1552641 | NCBI WGS metagenome assembly OGOL01 (sample SAMEA2580140, study PRJEB22360) | human gut metagenome | biome: human gut; feature: human-associated habitat; material: faeces | place: Denmark | collected 2008/2010 | reverse complement strand
TAAGGATAGATGTTTACGATGACGTCAGTGCGATGACAGACAGGTCATCCGTATCGTAATGAAATGGTGAGACTTTTATTGCATAGTTTTTGTGCAATAAAGGGCTCTTTTTTTATTATTAAGATTTACGCTTTATTATGCACAACGGTTTTGTATAACTTTGCACAACAGAAAGGAGAATAAGATGTTAACAAGTGAACAGGCAAAGAAGAATCAGGAAAAATATGGATTCAATGAATTGACGGAAGGAAAAAAGAAAAGTGTACTCCGGATATTTCTGGAACAATTCAAAGATTTTCTGGTTATTATATTGATTGTATCAGCGGTCATATCAGGAATTCTCGGAGATGCGGAGAGTGCAATTGTTATCTTCGTCGTGATCACGATGAACGCGGTTCTGGGAACGATACAGACGGTAAAGGCGGAGCAGTCACTGGACAGTTTAAAGCAGTTATCGGCACCGGAAGCCAAGGTTGTGCGTGATGGCAGCGTGATCCAGATCCCGTCCAGGGAAGTCACGATCGGTGATGAAGTGATCCTCGAAGCAGGAGACTGTATCCCGGCAGACGGAAAGCTGATCGAATGTGCAAGTCTGAAAGTAGATGAAAGTGCTCTGACGGGAGAAAGCATTTCCATAGAGAAGAATCTGGATGAAGTGGAAGAAGCTGCGGCACTGGGAGATCAGACGAACCGGGTATTCTCCGGAAGCTTCGTCACATATGGAAGGGGAAGATATGAAGTAACTGCGATCGGTATGAAGACAGAAGTCGGAAAGATTGCAGATCTTATGAAGAATACTTCGGAAAAGAGAACACCGCTGCAGGTGAATCTGGATGATTTCGGAAAGAAATTATCGGTGCTGATCCTGGCATTTTCCGTAGTGATATTCGGAGTGAATGTATTTCAGGGTGAATCGTGGGGTTCTGCATTTATGTTCGCTGTTGCACTTGCAGTTGCGGCAATACCGGAGGCTTTAAGCTCGATCGTTACGATCGTGTTATCCTTCGGTACGCAGAAGATGGCAAAGGAACATGCGATCATACGTAAACTGCAGGCAGTGGAAGGTCTGGGAAGTGTATCGATTGTCTGTTCGGATAAGACGGGAACGCTTACGCAGAATAAGATGACGGTCGAGGATTATTATGTAAATGGAAAGAGGATTCCGGCAGGAAAGATTAATCTGAAGAATGAAAATGAAAAATTACTTTTAAGATTCAGTATCTTGTGTAATGATTCTACGAATACGGACGGGCAGGAGATCGGTGATCCGACAGAGACGGCGCTCATCAATCTTGGAACGAATCTTGGTATTGATGCGATGCAGGTAAGGGAGAGATACCCGAGATTGTCGGAAGTGCCGTTTGACAGTGACCGGAAGCTGATGTCGACTGCTCACAATATGAATGATGCACTCCTTCAGGAAGGACATATGATGATCGTAAAAGGTGCAGTAGATGTCCTGTTGGAGCGTATGGACAGAATACGGGTTGGGAATACTGTAAGGAGGATGACAGATTCCGACCGGGAGGACATTGCTGTCCAGAACATGCAATTTTCCAGAGAAGGCTTAAGGGTTCTTGCATTTGCATATAAGCAGGTGGAGGAAGAGAAAGAGATCGGTACGGAGGATGAGGACCAGCTGATATTTATCGGTCTGATCGCAATGATGGATCCTCCGAGAGAAGAATCGAGACTTGCGGTGGAGGAATGCAGACGTGCGGGAATCCGTCCGATCATGATCACCGGTGACCATAAGATTACTGCAGCGGCTATTGCAAAGAGAATCGGCATCTTAAAAGAAGAATCGGAGGCCTGTGAGGGAGCCGTAATTGAAGATATGTCGGACGAGGAGCTGCAGGATTTTGTAGAAGGAATTTCTGTGTATGCGAGGGTTTCGCCGGAACATAAGATCAGAATTGTCCGTGCATGGCAGGAAAAGGGGAATATCGTAGCAATGACAGGTGACGGTGTGAATGATGCACCGGCGTTGAAACAGGCCGATATCGGTGTTGCGATGGGAGTGACCGGAAGTGAGGTTGCCAAGGATGCGGCAGCGATGGTCCTGACGGATGACAATTTCGCAACCATTGTAAAAGCTGTGGAAAATGGAAGAAATCTGTATCAGCATATTAAAAATGCGATTCAATTCCTGTTGTCCGGTAACTTCGGGGCAATTCTGGTTGTATTATGTGCATCTGTTGCCGGACTGCCGGTTCCATTTGCACCGGTGCATCTGCTGTTCATCAATCTGCTGACAGACAGTCTGCCGGCAATTGCACTGGGAGTAGAACCACATTCCAAAGCGGTTATGGAGCAGAGACCACGACCAATGAGTGAGTCAATCCTTACAAAGCCATATCTGCTGAGTATCGCAACGGAAGGAGTAAGCATTGGCGCAATGACGATGGCTGCATTCCTGATCGGATACACAAGCCAGAATGCAGCTCTTGCAAGTACAATGGCATTCGGAACCTTATGCATGAGCCGTCTGGTGCATGGATTTAACTGTAAAGATGATAAGCCGGTAATATTTACAAAGAGATTCTTTAATAATAAGTATCTGATCGGAGCATTTGTCCTGGGTATGATCCTGATCACAAGTGTTCTTATGATTCCGGGACTGCACGGAATGTTCAAAGTAGTTACGTTGAGCCTGAAGCAGCTGATGACAGTATACGGACTTGCATTGTTGAATCTTCCTGTGATCCAGGGAATGAAATATTTGAAAGAGAGATAGAAAAAGAGAATGGAATTGAGAAAAGAAACGGTAAAACAGATCAGGGGGCTGATCGTATTTACGGCATTATTGATCGTCTGTCTGTGGAAATATGATGTTGTGATGGATGCGTTTAGATTCGTATTGAATATTTTATATCCATTTCTGCTTGGCGGAGCGATTGCATTCGTCTTAAGCGTTCCGATGAATTTTGTGGAAAGAAAATTATTCACGGAGAGAAAGTTTCCTGAAAAATATAAAAGAAAATATGCCAGAGGGATCAGTCTTCTGATCGTTCTTTCCGGTGTGATCGGGCTTCTTGCAATTATCATGTTCGGGCTGATTCCGCAGCTTGCCGGGACATTTGCCAGTCTCGGCAAGAGTATCCAGGATTTTATCCCGCAGCTGCAGGAGTGGGCAGATCATTGGTTTCATAATAATAAGGAGATCATGAATGTAGTCAACAATCTGGAATTTGACTGGAACAAGGTGATGGAGGCTGCGATGGAGTTCCTGAAGAACGGAGCCGGAAGTATGTTGGAATCCACGATCAATACGGCGAAAAATATCATTGGTGCCGTGGGAACATTCTTTATCGCTTTTGTATTTGCAATGTATATTTTGCTGCAGAAAGAAAAGTTGGGAAGACAGGCGAAAAAAGTGTTATTTGCATTTGTCAGAAAGGGAAGGGCAGAGGCTGCGCTGGAGGTTCTTGCATTGACATATAAGACATTCTCCAGTTTTCTGACGGGACAGTGTGTAGAGGCTCTGATCCTGGGATCCATGTTCGTGATTGCGATGACGCTGCTTAGGCTTCCGTATGCACTTCTTACGGGAATTGTGATCGCATTTACCGCATTGATCCCGATCTTTGGAGCATTCATCGGCTGTGCGGTCGGTGCGTTTCTGATATTTATGGTGAGTCCGGTCCAGGCATTGATATTTATCGTACTGTTCCTGGTACTCCAGCAGATAGAGGGCAATCTGATCTATCCGCATGTGGTGGGCAATTCGGTCGGCCTTCCGTCTATCTGGGTGCTGGCTGCGGTAAGTATAGGCGGAAGCCTGATGGGTATCGTTGGAATGTTGATCTTTATTCCGCTGATGTCAGTGTTCTATGCTTTGTTCCGGGAAGTTGTCTACATTAAACTGCGACAGAAAAAGATTTATCCACAGGATATTGGTTGATTGTGGATAACTTTTGGGGATTAAGCATCGGTTTTATCTTTGCTGCCTTTGCTGTCCTTTCCATTCTGGGCTTTGCTCCAGATACGAAGGGCAGCGAGGATTCCGAATGTATACAGGATCGTCACGAGTATTACCGGATTATCCTTCAGAAAATAAATGACGAGGATAACGGATAACAGACAGATGGCGAGCTGGAATGTAGTCCAGAATCTTTTCTCACGTACTTCTTTTGCCTGCTGGAGAAGTTCCATACGTTTCTGTTCCATGCGGAGATACTCCATCAGATATTCATCGCTGATGCGGGAGAGGATCTGTTCATCACGGTTCATCTCGATCTTGCGTTTGGAACGGAAATTGGAGAAAAATTCGCGGAACGGATGCTCGTCTTTGGAGCGGGATTTTTCCTGTTGTTCGTAGAAATCCTCTTCCAGATCATCGTTGTCTTCTTCTTCCGCATCTTTTGGTGAAGATTCTTTTGTATTTTGGGTGTCACTGAATTTGTTAGTGTTATCGGCAGTTTTACCGTCGGTAGCTTTGCTTTCAGTATCTGAAGTTTCCTGCGCAGCAGATACAGTTTTCTCCTCATCAGAAACAGGGTAAAGCACAACGTTGTCAGTTCCTTTAGTCTCAGACGATTCTTCGGTCTGTACTGCTTTTTCTATATTTTCGGACATAATTTTACCTCCGTCTTCATTTCTATATTGTCTTTTATTTTATCATATCAGCTATGAAGGCAAAAAACAAATAAAGAGTACATAAAATAGTGGAAAATAACTTGCAGTAGAAAAACTCCCCTAAAAATGGTAGAATTGTAAGGAATCATTTGGAGGAAAACAAGATGCAGTTAATGAATGAAATCCCGGATACGTTCTGGAGTCTGTTCCGTTCGGTCAACCGGGATATTTATATTGAAGCACTTTTATGTATTAATGAAGAATACGAATATAATAACTATTTCCTGACGAAAGAGGTGTGCATCCAGATCTTAAGTGATATGAATGCGAAGAAGCGCTTTGAGCTACAGCGGGAGGAAAATGATACAGACTTTGATATGTTGGAGACGCCTTCTTCGAGGATCTTAAACTGGCTGTTGCGGGCAGGATGGCTGAAGCGTATCGAGGATTATAATACACTGGTGACAAATATTGTCATTCCGGATTATGCGGCGGTGATGATCGATGCATTTGAAAAGCTGAATTCGGAAGATGCATCGGAGACGGACATTTATATTCAGAATGTGTATGCAACGCTGTATGCGTTCCGCAATGATCCGCGGGCAAGTATCGGGCTCTTAAGGACGGCTCTGGTGAATACGAGGCGGCTGAATAAGGCATTGCAGGATATGCTTCATAATATGAATAAATTCTTTGTGAAGCTCTTGCAGCAGGATTCTTACAGTGGGATTCTGCGGGAACATCTGGACAGTTATGTGGAAGAGATCGTATGGAAGAAGTATCATATCCTGAAAACATCGGATAACTTTTATATCTATAAGATGGATATTAAGAAATGTCTGAGAGAGATCCGGGATGATGAAGCATTTATCATGAAGGTACAGGCACGGTCGAAGATGCTGGGAGATAACCAGGATGATGTGTTGGATCTGCTGGATCTGATCGAGCGTGGATTTGACGATATCGAGCACCGCATTGCCAATATGGACAAAGAACATACGAAATATGTCCGGGCAACGGTAACCAGAATGAATTATCTGTTAAGCGGTGAGACAGATACGAAGGGCCTGGTGGTACAGCTTCTGAATAAGATGTCGGAAGAACCGGAGCAGATGGAAGAGATCATCACAGAGACCGGAAAGCGCATGAATCTGTCACTTCTGGAGATCCTGTCAGAGAAGTCTTTATATAAGAGAAGAAAATCCAGAAAAGACTTCATCAGTCAGCTGCTTCCGGATGAGACGACGGGTGATCTGGATAAGGACGATATCTTAAGACTGAACCGGATACAGATGCGGTTCAGCAAGAAGCAGATTGAAGAATTCATCGAGAATAATATGGAAGATGAAGTGATGGATGCGTCGAAGATCAATATTGCTGACGAGGAAGAATTTGAAAAACTGATTCTTGCTTATGATTACAGTACGCGTAAGAACAGCAGATATATGGTGCTGGAAGAAGAACCGGAGATGGTGGAAAAGGACGGATACCGGTATCCGGCACTCAGGTTTGTGAAACGGCGCGTGTAATAGATAAAAGGAGTTCTGAAAATAAATGATAGATTATTACGAACAGTTAACTCAGGAAGAAAAAGAAGAGATCACAGAGGTCATCCAGACACTGTACCGTCAGACATTTCTCCTGGAAAGAAAATTTGATAAACGTGCGGGAAGGATGCAGTATACAAAAGAATACCGTACATGTACGAAGCATCTAGAATTTTTTAAAGCATATTTTGAGGTGGCGGGGATCACACTGCGGGAAAATGTACATATGGGTGTGATCTATATCCAGGGAGAGCAGTTATGGGGTGAGAAGCTGCCGCGTCTGGCGACGATCTATTTACTGGTGCTGAAGCTTATCTATGACGAGCAGATGCAGACTGCATCGTCGAGCAGCCATGTGGTGACAACACTTGGTGCAGTAAACGGAAAAGCGGGAGAATTTCATGTATTGAAGAGTCTTCCGTCAATTACGGAAATGAGACGAACGATCGCACTTCTGAAGAAGTATCAGATCATCGAGCCGCTTGATGTTCTGGAAGAATTAAACGAGTCGACCCGCCTGGTCATCTACCCTTGTATCCATACGGTACTTTTAGGAGATGACATCAGGGAATTATTAGCAACATTCAGTGAGGAGGATCAAATTGGAGACGAAGCAGCCATTCAAAGCACTCTCGAAGATATGCCTGAATAACTGGCATTACATAGATAAAAAGATACTGACGCTTAATGAAGGAATCAACTTCTTCACCGGACATTCCGGAAGTGGTAAATCGACGGTTCTGGATGCGATCCAGATCGTGCTGTATGCCAATACGGACGGCCGTGGATTCTTCAACAAGGCGGCAGCAGATGATTCGGACCGTACACTGATCGAGTACTTAAGAGGTATGGTGAATATCAGTGAAAATAATGAATCACAGTATTTAAGAAACCGTAATTTTTCCAGTACGATCGTGCTGGAGCTGACACAGACGAATACCAGAGATAAACAGTGTGTCGGTGTTGTGTTTGACGTGGATACGTCGAATAATGACGTAAGCCGCCTGTTCTTCTGGCATACGGGAGAATTACTTCCGAATCATTACCGTTCGGAAGGCCGGTGCCTTACCACTGCGGAAATGCGTGAGTACTTGCAGCGTTCCTTTACGCCGGAGCAGTTCTACTGCGGACCGAGTAATGAAAGATTCCGGAGACAGCTATACGATATCTATCTTGGCGGTCTGGACATGGAAAAATTTCCAAAGCTATTCAAACGTGCGATCTCGTTCCGTATGAATATCAAACTGGAAGATTTCGTAAAGGAATATATCTGTATGGAGCAGGATATCCATATTGAGGATCTGCAGGAAAGTGTCATGCAGTATGGACGCATGCGCAGTAAGATCGAAGAGACGATGGAGGAGATCAGAAGACTGAAGCTGATCTGCGGAAAATATGAGCAGTATGCAGAAAAATCCGATGAGGAGAAGGTGTGCTCTTATCAGATCGACCGTCTGGAGATTATGAACCATGAGGTGAAGAGTCAGGAAGCCAGAGACCGGATCAAGGTAAGGCAGGAAGCCATCGAAGATCTGAAAAAGCAGCAACAGGTGCTGGAGCAGGAAGAAAAGGACCTGCAGAAAGAGTATGAAGAGATCATTTTGCGGATCGCAGACAGTGGGTATGCGAGACTGGAATCAGATCTGGATACATTAAATGAGACGCTGGAGCGTCTGAATAACGGAAAAGTCCGCTGGGAGCAGACTGCAGAGCATCTGAAGGCATGGACGGAGAAAGACATTACGCCAAATCAGGTGATCTGGGATATTGAAAAATTCGCAGACGGAAGCATTTCCGAAGAAGAGCTTGTGCGCCTGCAGGAAGGCTTAAAAGATCTGCAGGAGGAGCTGGAAGACCAGAGACAGGAAGCGGATGCAGACCTTCGCCGGATCAAGAAAGAAGAGAAAGAGGCAAGAGCAGAGTTAAAAGAACTGAAGCAGGGAAAGAAGGCTTATCCGAGAGAGCTGGAAGAGGCGAGATTCGAACTGCGTAACCGCCTGCACGAGCGCTGCGGCAAGTTCGTGAATGTGCATATTCTTGCGGATCTTCTGGATGTGAAGGACGAGAGATGGCACAATGCAGTGGAGGGTTATCTTGGAAATAATAAATTGCAGCTGATCGTGGAACCAAAGTATGCCAGGGCTGCGATGGACATTTACCAGGAGATGGATACAAAACGTTTCTTCCGGGCAGCAGTCCTGGATACGGAGAAGCTTACGAAGGACAAGCATCAGGTACAACCGGGGGCGCTGGCAGAAGTAGTAAAAGCGAAAGAAGCGTATGTGCAGGAATACATTAATTTCTTCCTTGGAAATGTAAAAAAATGCGAATCGCTGGATGAACTGCGTGAGTGCAGGATCGGTGTGACACCGGATTGTATGCTGTACCAGAGCTACAAACTGCAGCACATGAATCCGGAGAATTACACCAGAAGAGCCTACATCGGTGAGACGAGTATGCGCCAGAGAATCCGCAAGCTGGAAGAAAAATGTGAGAAGTTAAATGGCGAGAGAATGCCGGTACAGGAGCTGTTAGAAGAGATCCGCCAGGCAATGCAGATGGAGATGTTGAAGCAGCCGGCAGAGGATTATCTCGGATGGCTGGCTGACAGCAAGGCAATCATTTTCAAAGAAAAGAAAAAGGCTCAGCTTCTGGAACAGATGCAGAAGTTAAAGGATGAATCCGTTGCTGCATGGGAAGGCAAGAAGAAAGAAGTGCAGGCGGCACAGGATGCGAAGAAAGAATCTGTATCCAAGGTGCAGGAAGCAATCTGGGAGAACAAGAAAGAAATCGAACGTCTGAATACAGAAGTTCTCGAATCGGAAGAACAGATGAAGGACGTGAAGAGAAAAGTAGCAGATAAGCGTTATGAGAAGGAGTTCCAGGAATATCTGGCGAGCAGAAAATCCGAGAATTATGAGTATCTGAGACGTCAGATGGTTTCGCGGGTATATACGCTCAGGGAAGAAGAGGAAGACGCTTACCGGAAGCTGGTGGAAGAGAGAAGCAGTTATATCAGAGAATATCCGAACCGTACATTCTCAACTTCTATCCGGGACAACGCGCCATATGAGAAGCTTTTGAATTCGCTGTCCTGCGATCATCTGGAGACTTACAGGGAGTCGGCGAAGACACAGGCGAAAGCGGCTGTGGAGCATTTCAAAGATGACTTCATCTTCAAGATCCGAAGTGCGATCCTGGAGGCTTATCAGAGAAGGGATGAGCTGAACCGGATCATCAGCAAACTGGACTTCGGTAAGGATAAGTATCAATTCGTGATCACGAAGAACAAGGGTGCAGATGGAAAATATTATAAGATGTTCATGGATGATTCCCTGCAGATCCGTCCGTCTGACTTAGATGATACGATGGACAACCAGCTTGATATGTTCACGATGGAGCATGAGAACCAGTATGGGGAGATGATGAACGAGCTGATCAACATCTTCATCCCGCCGGAGAATGCGACGAAGGACGAGATGGATGAGGCGAAACGCAACATGGATAAGTATGCGGATTACCGAACCTATCTGTCATTCGATATGCAGCAGATCGTACATGGCGATAAGGAGATGACGATCGGACTGAGTAAGATGATCAAGAAGAACTCCGGCGGGGAGGGGCAGAACCCGCTGTACGTGGCACTTCTGGCAAGCTTTGCGCAGCTTTATAAGATCAATCTGTCGCCGAAGATGCACCGGTCACCGACACTGCGTCTGGTTGTGCTGGACGAGGCATTCTCCAAGATGGATGCCGAGAAGGTGGCAAGCTGTATCTCGCTGATCCGCGGACTTGGCTTCCAGGCGATCATCAGTGCGACGAACGATAAGATCCAGAACTATCTGGAGAATGTAGATAAGACTTTCGTGTATGCGAACCCGAATAAGAAACATATTTCCATTCAGGAATTTGAGAAGACGGAGTTTGGTGAGTTGGCGGAGGAAGAATAAAAGATACAAGAGAAAGTAAAAGATACGGAAGAAGCTGCCACCTGCGGGAAAGCACTTACAGGAAACTATAGTTGGTAAGTACTGTAAGTGCTTTTATATATAGTTTTTATTTGTAATTTTTATAGTTTAGTAGAAAAATAAAATTGGAGTCAAGTGAAAATTCCTGGTAGAGTCAACGGGGACAATAAAAAAGCAGGGAATTAGCGTTCCTCGTGGCTCCTACAAATCATTCATCAATAGCCATTTCCAGATCGGAATCACTTCAACACGAATTCCTTCACAGTCAAGAACAGCTTCTTCACTATTTGTAATCAGAATACATTTGGAGTCCGGTATGAAATTATTTAATTTGACGAAAGCACGGGTTTCACGTTCTCGTGTATCTATATTATCTAATACCTGCATACTGACCTGGATAGCCAGATTTTCTGACGGAACATAGAAGTCGATTTCCACATTATTTTCAAAGAAGTAAACATTTTCTACTCCGTAACGCCGAATTAATTCGATGGCGACAAGATTTTCCAGTTGGGCAGATTTACAGTCTAGTAACATAAGTCCAAGAAGTCCTGTATCCATGAAATAATATTTGGGAGAAGTCTCTTTTTCTACTAGTTTTGCAGCATAGTTTTGCAGAGTAAAAAGCAAATATGAGTCTGTCATGTAGCCAACATAATTGATTACAGTTTGTTTGCCAATAGATGTTCCTGTACTTTTTAATATATTAGTCAGTCTACTGAAAGATAAAGGTTTCGTAATAGATTCGGCAATCTTTTTTAAAATCAATCTCACAGCAAAGTCATTGGTAATTTTATTTCTTGTTATGATATCACCAAGATATACGGTCTGGTAGATGCTATTCAAAAAAACCCTTTTGTTCTTTATTTCCGTTAATTCAGGGAAAGCTCCATATGTTACATATTGGTTATATTGGTTTTGCACATCAGCTTTATCTTTGGTGCTGATTACATCCAGATAATTCTTTTTCATATGATTGGCAATCAGGTATTCTGAGAAAGAATATGGATAAATATTCATAATCACAAAGCGACCGCCAAGAGTAGATGCAATTTCACTACTTAACATTTTACTGTTACTGCCTGTTATATTGATCCGATATTTCATATCAGCAATTCTACGGACAAATTTTTCCCATCCAGTGATATTTTGAATTTCATCTAAGAATAAATATGGTTTAACGTCAGTTCTGGATATCTCTAACCCGATTTCTAAAATAAGGTTTAAGTCAGCGGCGGTCATTTCCAAAAGACGTTCATCTTCAAAGTTAACATAAACGATTTGTGATAATGGAATTCCATTTGCTTCCAATTGTTTTATCTGTTGATACATCATATAGGATTTTCCGGTTCTACGAATGCCAACAAAACAGTAATTGACATTTTCTTCCAGATAGTAATGTCTGGGAATAAGTGGATTATTAAGGTAGATTTCTTTTTGGTCAATCATGATTTGTTTTAAACTATCTCTATTCATAACATACCTCCAAAATATATAGAACAATTATATCCTATTTTTGTCTTACAAACAAGACAAAAATAGGATGCGATTGTTTTGCAATTAGAACACATATAAAAAAATCATTCCTGCAATCTACATGTCATACTTTGTGGTATGCTTTGCAGAAGGCATTTTTAAGACATACTTTAGAATATGAAACTAAGGATAATATATGAGAGGTAAGAAAAAAATATGAAAAAAATCAACAGCCGTTTCAGGATCGGAGGCACTTCAATACGAATGCCTTCACAGTTTTGCAACATAGCTTTATTTATTCTGGCATCTTCCGGCTTCTGTATTTTTTGGGGGGATTCCCTGGTATTCTTTGAACTTACGAATGAAATAGCTGATGTTGTCAAAGCCACAGTTAATGGCAATATCAGAAACAGACAGTGAGCTGTCATCCAAAAGGATGGCAGCTTTTTTGATGCGGTATTCATTCAGGAAGGCAAACGGTGTCTTGCCCATCTCCTGATGGAAATATCTGCAGAAATAGGTCGGGCTCATGCAGGCAATGTCAGCAAGTTCTTTTAATGTAATTTCTTCGGCGTAATGTGACCGGATAAAATCAAGCACTTCCTTCAGCTGATTTATGGAGGAGAGCTGCTTTCCGGTAGTCTGGTTCTGTATAAGAATTTCTGTGCGGAAACAGAGTTCTAGAATCTGCAGAAGACAGATCTTAATTTTGAGAAGTGCACATCGTTCCGGGTGGTGGTAATTATAGATCATTGCAAGAAAAAGCTGTCGGAGACTTTCTCGTTCTTTCTGACTGAGGGCATTGGAGATGTTGTTTGGGAAGAGTAGTTTCTTCTGTGTGATTGGCTGGATGAAATTGTGCTGACAGGCATCATACAAATCAAAATTAAGTAATTTGGGATCGAAAACAATTGCATGATGCAGGGAATGGTTGTGTGCGCTTAGTTCATGCAGTTCACCAGAGTTGATGAAATAGAATTCACCGGCTTTCATTTCATAAGGGGTTCCGGAAATGATTCCGCGCATAGTTCCTTCCTCGATATAGAGAAATTCCAGTTCCTCATGCCAGTGGGCAGTAACGGAATAGAAACCGTTCTTATCTTTATGAGAATAAATCTGTAAAGGGAACATAGGGGTTCCGTGAAAATTTGTCTCTTTTAAGGAACGTGACATGAGTGATCTCCTTTCTTGTACAGACGCGTGGCTGAACTGTTGCATAATATTGTGTTATTTTTTGATAAAATAATGAAAGTATCTTTTTATTTTTTGTATTATACTTGGTTCGAATAAAAAAAGCAGGAAGGGGACATAAGATGGAGAAGAAATGGTGGCAGAGCAGTGTCGTTTATCAGATCTATCCTCGAAGTTTTGCGGATAGCAATGGGGATGGAATGGGGGATATTCCAGGAATTACAGGGAAAATTGAATATCTGAAAAAACTGGGAGTCAATGTACTCTGGATCTGTCCAATCTATCAGTCGCCGCAGGATGACAATGGATATGATATCTCTGATTACCGTACGGTTTACCCGGAGTTTGGAACAATGGAAGATATGAAGATATTGATACAGAAATGTCAAGATAATGATATCAAAATCATTATGGATCTGGTAGTGAACCATACATCAGATGAACATCCATGGTTCATAGAAGCAAAGAAAAGCCTGGATAATCCATACCGGGACTATTACATCTGGAGGAAAGGCGAAGATGGACAGCCACCGAATGATCTGATGTCAAATTTCGGTGGAAGTGCATGGGAGTATTCGCCGGAGACGGATGAGTATTATCTGCATTTTTACAGTAAGAAACAGCCAGATCTGAACTGGGAGAATCCGAAGCTGCGGCAGGAAATTTATGACATGATGAACTGGTGGCTGGATCAGGGGATTGCAGGTTTCCGTATGGATGTGATTGATTTGATTGGAAAGATACCGGATCAGAAGATCAAAGAGAATGGGCCGATGCTTCATAAATACCTGCAAGAGATGAACGAAGCGACCTTTGGTCACAGGGACAGCATGACGGTTGGTGAGTGCTGGGGGGCGACCCCGGAGATCGGAAGATTATATACTGATCCGGCAAGAAAAGAACTTAGTATGATCTTCCAGTTTGAACAGATTCAGCTGGATAAGAAACCGGGCGGACAAAGATGGGATTTGAAACCACTTTATCTGCCGGATCTGAAGTGTGTTTTCAGCAAATGGCAGACAGAGTTAGAAGGTCATGGATGGAACAGTTTATTTTGGAATAATCATGATCTCCCAAGAATCGTTTCCCGTTGGGGAAATGAAGGAGACTATCGTGTCCTGTCTGCAAAAATGCTTGCGACACTGCTTCATGGAATGAAGGGGACACCGTATGTCTATCAGGGGGAAGAGATTGGAATGACGAATGTTCCATTTCAGACGATTGACGAATTCCCTGATATTGAGACACAGAACATTTATCAAGAACGCCTGAAAGCGGGATTCACAGAGGAAGAGACCATGTATGCAATCCGGGCGAAGGCGAGGGATAATGCAAGGACACCGATGCAGTGGAATGCCGAAAAGAATGCAGGATTTACAGAAGGAACTCCATGGTACAGAGTAAATCCAAATTATAAGGAAATCAATGTAGAACAGGCATTAGCGGATCCAGAGTCCGTTTTCTATCATTATCAGAAATTGATCCAGCTTCGGAAAGAACATGAAGTTATGGTATACGGAACTTATCAACTGCTGTTCCCGGAGGATGAAGACCTTTATATCTATACAAGAACGCTGGAGGAGGAAAAATGGCTGATTGTCTGTAACTTTCATGAGAAGACAAGAAAGTTACAGTGTAAGAGAGCCGGGCAGGTCATGCTTAGTAATTATGCAGATACGCCTGCCGCGGAAAAAATTACAGAACTCAGACCATATGAGGCGGTTATTTATCAGATGAAATCCTGGGATGCGAATCATGGAGAACGCGGACAAGATCATAGTTCTGATTTTGAAGCCGATATTGAGTTGGTGTAGTTCCGAAAGCTTTTCGAAAGACCTTGCCAAAATAATTACCATTTGCTAATCTGCATTACCATTGAAAGTGAAAAGAGATGGAAGTTATAATGCATTTAGTCAAGCGATGAAATGAAGCAGAATGAGAGAGTGGAGGAATAGAATGCAGATCAGTTTTGAGGAAGAACAGCAGGTTTTTCATCTATACAACGATAAGATCAGTTATGTGATTCAAGTAGAAAAACAACGATATTTAAAGCATTGTTACTACGGAAAAAGAATAAAGAGATGGCACAGCGGCATCAAGGATTATTATTACGACCGTGGATTCTGTGCGAATCCGATAGAGGAAGACAGGACATTTTCTCTGGATACACAGTTGAGGGAATTTCCGGAGTCCGGACAGGGGGACTTCCGAAGTCCGGCTTACGAACTAGAAGATAGAAATGGAGATAAAAACGCAAGATTTTTCTATAACGGCTATCGCATTCTGAGTGGAAAGATCGCTCCGGATGGCCTGCCACATGTCTATACTGATGCGGACACCGAGGCAATGACACTGGAGATTACGCTTCAGGATAAGGTGAGAAATCAGAGAATTCTGTTATATTACACCATCTATGAAGATGCAGTGGTCACACGATTCGCAAAATGGATCAATGACGGAACAGAACCGATAGAAATATGTCGATTCTTAAGCATGAACATGGATCTTCCAATACAGGAATATGATGTACTGACATTATCCGGTGCACATACAGAAGAGAAAAACGTGTATCGACGTCCATTGTGTGCGGATTCAGTCACGATTGAAAGCAGTCGTGGAACGAGCAGCCCACAGGCAACCCCATTTATCGGATTGTTAAGTCCCGGGACTACGGAAGAGCAAGGGGAAGTGCTTGGAGTAAACCTGATTTACAGTGGAAACTTCTATGGATGTGTTCAGTGTGGACAGTATGGAACAGTTAGGGTACAGCTTGGAATTAATCCGTATCAGTTTGGATGGCAGCTTGCACCGGGAACAAGCTTTTGCACACCGGAGGCTGTACTGGTCTATAGTGTAAATGGACTTGCCGGAATGTCGAATATATTTCACCGGTTATACAGAACGCGCGTCTGCCGGGGATGGTACAGAGACCGGGAACGGCCAGTTCTATTGAATAGCTGGGAAGGTATGTATTTTGAGATCAATGAAGAGAAAATGCTGACGCTGGCGGAAGAAGCAGCGGAGCTTGGAATCGAACTTCTGGTGATGGATGATGGCTGGTTCAAGGGAAGAAATACAGATACGACTTCTTTGGGGGATTGGACGGAAGATAAGAAGAAATTTCCGGGTGGACTGCAGAGTCTTGCCGAAAAGGTGAAACAGAAGGGGATTGATTTCGGAATCTGGTTTGAACCGGAGATGATTTCAAGGGAAAGTGACCTTTACAGGGAGCATCCAGACTGGGTAATCCGAAGTCCGCTTTACGAACCAATACTTAGCCGACATCAGCTGGTACTGGATCTGTCGAATCCGGCAGTTTGCGAATATCTGATCGATGCAGTCAGTAAGGTGTTGGTACCGGGAAATATCAGTTATGTGAAATGGGATATGAACCGGCATCTGACGGATCTTGGAAGTGCTTATCTTGACAGGAAAAATCAGAATGAACTTTCACACCGCTACGTGCTTGGACTTTACCAGGTAATGGAGACATTGACAGAACGTTTTCCACAGGTGTTGTTTGAAAGCTGTTCCAGTGGAGGTGGCAGATTCGATGCAGGAATGCTTTATTACATGCCACAGACATGGACCAGCGATAATACAGATGCGGTCTGTAGGCTGAAAATCCAGTATGGAACAAGCTTTCTGTTTCCGACAGTTACAATGGGAGCGCATGTGTCAGCATGTCCGAATCATCAGGTCGGACGGACCACATCGCTTGCTACAAGATTTGCCGTGGCGGCAGCAGGCAATCTTGGATATGAACTGGATCTGAAGAAGCTTTCAAAAGAAGAGAAGAAAGAAGTCAGAGAGCAGATTGCAGAATATAAAAGGAGACGAAGAACCGTACAGTTCGGAACTTATTACCGGCTGACGGATTCATTTCAGGATAATCAAAGTGCCTGGAATATTGTTTCAGAAGATGGAATGGACGTCATCTTCACTCACGTGCAGATCCTTGCGCGTTCAGCCTACAGGGTTCCGGTGATCCGATTAAAAGGACTGGATCCGGATGCAGTTTACATAGATTGTGAGACCGGGCAGGAGTATGGCGGGGATGAACTGATGTATGCAGGAATACGAATACCAAGAATCAGACAGGACTTTTCAAGTACAACGATGGTACTAAGAAGATCCTGATTGAAATAGAAAAGAAATGAAGTTACAGGAGGAGTTAGAATGAGTAAAGAGCAGAGTTACCAGAATGCAGCAAGTGAACTTCTGCGTCTGGTAGGCGGAAAAGAAAATGTAATCAGCGCGGCTCACTGCGCAACCAGATTACGTCTGGTATTAAAAGATGAGAGCAAAGCAAATGTAGATGGAATTCTCAAGACAGAGCTTGTAAAAGGACAGTTTTCCACAGGCGGTCAGTTCCAGATCATCATCGGAAGTGGTACAGTAGATGAAGTATACAAATATTTTATTCAGTATGCAGGCATCAAAGAAAGTACAAAAAATGAAGTGAAAAAGGCTGCTGACCAGAAGATGAATCCGTTACAGAAACTGGTAAAGATGCTAGCGGATGTATTCGTACCGATTATTCCGGCACTGGTTGCCAGCGGTCTTCTGATGGGTCTGAATAATGTTCTGACAGCAGAAGGACTTTTTGTCTCAGGAAAGTCACTTGTTGAAGCATATCCGAATATTGCAGATCTTGCATCTATGATCAACACATTTGCAAGTGCGGCATATGCATTCCTGCCAATCCTTGTAGGATTCTCAGCGACAAAGATGTTCGGTGGCAATCCTTATCTTGGAGCAGTTATGGGAATGATCATGGTATCCGGTGATCTTCTGAATGCATATTCTTATGGTACAGCCATTACAGAGGGAACGGTTCCGGTATGGCATATCGGAGCGCTGACAATTGAGAAAGTTGGATATCAGGGAACTGTACTTCCGGTACTTGCAGCGGCAGCAATCCTTGCATTTATCGAGAAGAAACTTCACAAAGTAGTTCCGGAATATCTGGACAACCTCCTGACACCTGCACTTTCCGTACTCGTAACAGCATTCCTTACATTTACAGTGGTAGGTGGAGTGATGCGTACAGCCGGAGACTGGATTACAAATGGTGTTCTGTGGCTCCATGATACATTAGGTGGTGTCGGTGGATTTATTTTCGGATTTATCTATGCACCATTAACAATGACGGGAATGCACCACAGTCTTCTCCCGGTTGATATCCAGCTGATTGCAGCAGGCGGATCTTTCCTCTTTGCAATCGCAGCATGCAACAATGTGGCTCAAGGTGGAGCAACACTGGCAGCAATGTTCTGTGCAAAGGATAAGAAGATGAAGAGTATCGCAGTTTCTTCCGGTATCTCAGCACTGCTTGGTATTACAGAACCAGCAATGTTCGGAGTCAACTTGAAGATGAAATATCCATTCTATGCAGCAATGTTCGGTTCTGCTGTAGGATGTGCTTATGTGACACTGACAAATGTTCAGAATATCTCCCCGGGAGCAGCAGGAATCATCGGATTCGTATGCATTAAGTCCGGCGGAATGCTGAATTATATGATCGGAATTCTGATCTCACTTGTTGTTGGATTTGCAGTGACAATAGCATTGTCTAAGCATCCGAAGTTTAAAGAAGTGTAAGCCATTGGGCCATGGGCCATTGGGGACGGGGAAAACGGATTTTCCTCCGTCCCCAATGGCTTTTTTTGTTATTGTTATACGGTTAAAATAAAATTAAATATATTAATCTTTGAATATACAAAACGAATATGCTACAATGCAATTACTTCAAAAAAGCATTCGCTTTTTACTATGATTCTTTATCGTGAAATTAGATTGCCAAAACTGCTGACAGCAGATATTTTTATCCCAAACTGGTAACTCGCTGGAATATTTCAAATATACAAAATTTAGAGATAGAAGCTGCAATGGTTATGACGATCACCGAAATGAGAGAATTAAAAGAACAAAAAGGCTATACACTGGAAGAAATCGCCGAAAAGTCAGGTATTGATATAGAACTGGCTGCAAAAATATTTTATAAAAAAGAGCAGATCGGGCAAAAGGAATTCTATGACCTGTTGACTTACAGTGAAATCCGTGAATTGGAAAAAGTGTTTGTAGAAGCAGATAAGAACAAAGCAGCAGAAGCGCTGGGAGCATATCAGGTAAAGAAGCAGGGGGAATATACATTAGAGGATTACTATGCCCTGCCCGATGACCAGAGATATGAATTGATCGATGGCGTTTTATATGACATGGCAG
>OGOL01001726.1_pt1 | contig 19268 bp, 9 predicted proteins | sample 1552641 | NCBI WGS metagenome assembly OGOL01 (sample SAMEA2580140, study PRJEB22360) | human gut metagenome | biome: human gut; feature: human-associated habitat; material: faeces | place: Denmark | collected 2008/2010 | reverse complement strand
AAGCTGCAGATGGTTCTATGCGAGATGCGTTAAGTCTGTTAGACCAGTGTCTGGCATTCTATCTGGGGAAAGACCTTAAGTATGAAAATGTATTAGATGTTCTTGGGGCAGTTGACACGGCGGTATTTAGTAAAATGCTTTCAACAATCCTGTCAGGAGATGTTGCTGTGTGCATGTCACTTATGGAAGACCTGATAATGCAGGGAAGAGACCTTTCACAATTTGTTACAGACTTTATATGGTATCTTAGAAATCTGCTTCTTATTAAGACAACCAAAGATGCAGAAAGAATTGATGACGTAATAGAAGTATCAGCAGATAATCTTGAAGACCTGAAGAAAGATGCACAGAATGTAGATATAGATACACTTATGTATTATATAAGAGTGTTGTCAGAATTATCAAATGACCTGAAGTTCTCTACACAGAAGAGAGTTAAGACAGAGATAACATTTATAAAGCTGATGCGTCCGGCAATGGATAACAGTCAGGATATCGGCGATGTTGTAAGCCGTGTGACAATGCTTGAAGGGCAGTTACAGAAAGTACTTGATGATATTAAAAGCGGCAGACTTGTAAATGAAGGTGCTGCGGGAGACCAGGCAGCAGTACAGCAGCAGACTCCAAAGAAGCCTGTAGTTAAGCGTGTATATGACGCTGTTCCGGAAGATGTTAAGGCAATTGCGGCAGGCTGGAAGGATATCATTGCAACGATAGATGATCCGGTTAATCAGACATTTTTACAGGCTGCACATGTTACATTAGCAGAAGATGGAATTAGTCTTGAAATTATGGTAGAATCACTTAGTGCCTATAATTCACTCAGCAGACAGGAAGTTATGGAGAGCATAGAGAATGTAATTGAGGAGAGAACAGGAGTAAGGGTTTCAATTAAAGTGACTAAGCTTAACGATGATGGGGATTTCCACAGCAGATTCGTGGATCTTAAGGAACTCGTAGGCATAGATATAGAAGTAGATGATAAGGAGGAACTTATATAATGGCTAAAAGAGGTGGTTTTCCAGGAGGAATGCCTGGTAATATGAATAATCTGATGAAGCAGGCACAGAGAATGCAGCGTCAGATGGAGGAGCAGCAGGCAGAGCTTGAGAATAAGGAATTCAGTGCGACAGCAGGCGGCGGAGTAGTTGAGGTAACTGTTACAGGTAAGAGAGAAGTATCTAAGGTTAAGATTGACCCTGAAGCAGTTGATCCAGATGATGTAGAGATGCTTGAGGATTTAATCGTAGCAGCTACTAATGAAGCTTTAAGAAAATGCGAAGAAGAGTCACAGGCACAGATGGCTAAGATTACTGGAGGACTTGGAGGATTAGGCGGAGGCTTATTCTAATGGACATCTACAGTGGTCATATTAACAGATTAATTGAAGAATTGTCGAGATTACCAGGGGTTGGGGCGAAGAGCGCCCAGCGCCTGGCATTTCACATTATAAACATGCCTGAGTCTGAGGTTAAGAGCCTTGCAGACACAATGATTGATGCAAAGCAGCATATTCACTACTGTAAGGAGTGTTTTACACTTACAGATGAAGAACTGTGTCCGATATGCCGCGACCAGAAAAGAGACCATAAGACAATTATGGTAGTTGAACATACAAGAGATATGGCGGCATATGAAAAGACAGGAAAGTACGAGGGCGTATATCATGTTCTTCATGGAGCAATAAGCCCGATGCTTGGAATCGGACCGGCTGATATCAGGTTAAAGGAGCTTATGGTAAGGCTTCAGGGAGATGTTGACGAGGTTATTATCGCAACTAATTCCAATCTGGAGGGTGAGACAACAGCAATGTACATAAGCAAAATGATAAAGCCAACAGGAATTAAGGTGACAAGAATTGCAAGCGGAGTTCCTGTCGGCGGCGATCTTGAATATATCGATGAGGTTACTCTTTTAAGAGCATTAGACGGAAGAACCGAGCTTTAAATTTGGTGAAGAACCAAGCTTTAAGCTTAATGTCCTGGCGCACCGGGCATTAAGACAATATGTGTAAAATGCGTGCGCAGAAATGAAGAATACTATGGCAGAGAATATGACAGGTGATATCATATCGGATCACCGTGAACGAATGCTTAATCTGAAGAAATATTATCCTTTCTTCAGACTGATAGACACATCATTTTCTAATTTCAAGGATGGCAAATACGAAATCCTTGATATGGGCTATATAGTTATGGCGGTTCTCCGTTTCTTTATAGAGGAGAATAATTTTAAGGAAAAGGATGTTACATATCCCGAATATCTCGATTTCTTAAGGCTAATACTTAAGAGAGATTTCGGGCTTGATTTGAATGAACAGGACAGCAAGGAGATTGCTGATTATATATTTGACAAGATAAAGAATGATGGCAGGCCATTTGAATTCTCGTATTTTGATCCGGTGGACAGGAAAAAGAGAGTATCAAGAATGAAGATAATCGAGAGTTCGATAAGAGACAATACCGTGTGGTATTCGATAAGCCCTGATGCTATTGAATTCTATCTTGATACCAAGGAAATCAAGGACGAGAGCAGGATAAGCGTATCCCAGCTTCTTCTTGAAAAAATGATTAATTCACAGAACTTCCGTGGCGGAGTTGAAGTGGTTGAAAGAATTAACGAAGAGGTCAACCGTCTTAAGTTAAAGAAGAATGAAGTGCTGACAATTCTGTCGGGCGATGTATTTGCAGGAATAGAGGCTTATGAGGAATTCGTCAAGACAGGAATGAAATGGTTTGATGATGAAGAAAAGCTTTTTAAGAAGAACCGTGACCTTATTGCAAAATCAATTGAGAAGCTTAATGCATCGGGCAGCACAGGCGAAGGCTATTACAGGACGATGAACGAAATATACAGTCTTGAGACTCAGCTTAAGCAGGCAATGAACAGGCACAGCGAGCTGTTAAAGGATTGTACAGAAATGCAGAAGATGACCGATGACGCAGTAAGACGCGCCAAGCTTGGCAGATTAAGAAGCCATATGGATTTCACATCGGCACTTTCAGATATGATTAAGAGGGACAATGCAGATATATTAGTCACAATGTTAAGTCCGCTTCTAAAGCCGAACATAAGAAAGACATTTGACCTGATAAGCATTGATGATGCGCTTATGGTGAAGCCTCCAAGATATGAGGAGAAAGAGCTTATAAGCAACGAAAGACCGGAAGATATTGAATTCGCAGATGAGATTGAAGAAAAGAGAATTAAGGATAATTACGTATTCCTTATGAAAAATCTCATTGTGTGTTTGAAAAAATCGGACATTATAACACTCGGTCAGTTTGCAGATGCAATGAAGAGGGCGTATGGTGAGCAGGTTTTAAGAAATGCAGATTTCTTCTCTTTCTTTGTTAATCTGTGCCAGAAGGATGAGTACCAGCTTGGCGGTGATGCGGGAGAAGATACATTTCTTGATGCATACTTAGGGGAAGGCTTTAAAGATACGGAAAGCTTTACATTTGCAATAAGAAAAGGGCTTGGCGGGCAGGTTATATTGTCGGATAACTGTATGATGGCAGATGTTGAATTGGTACGAAAGGAAGCACATGGAGAATAGAAATCTAGATAAGGCGCTGGACATAGTTTCCAAGCTTATCACAGGGGAAAATGTGTCTGAGAGGGGCGAGAATGCAGCTCTTTATCAGGAATACAATAATAATGCAGAAGTGTATGACATCGTTCATATGTCACTTAAGAAACTTAATCTTAACATATATGAATATAACAATGGTCTGTATGTGAGTGCAGGTGATAATAACAGGGTGTTTGGATATTCCAACGAGGAATTAAGAAATGTACTTGGGTTAAGAGTTAATAAAGAATTATATCTTGCGTATTTCATAATCTACAACATAATAACAGAGTTTTATTCAGATACAATGAGTTCAACTTATGCTGAGTTCATAAGACTTGAGGACATCATTAAAAATGTTGATAAGACAACAGGTGGTATTGTCGATAAGAGCGCAGGGCTTGTGCTTGATGAGGTTGAGGAGAACAGCTTTAAGCAGATAGCACTTACATGGGACGAGCTTCCGGTGACAACAGTAGAGGATCAGACAGGAGCGAGAGCAGCAAGAAATTCAAAGTCGGGTATGGTAAAGCTTGTGCTTAATTTCTGCGTTGCGCAGGAACTTTTAGTTGAGAGTCAGGACAGATATTATCCGACAGACAGATTCAGAAGTCTTATAGAGAATTATTTTGATGATTACAGAGGACGATTTGCCGAACTTATGAATGGAGGACGCGATGCCACAGATTAACAGAATCAGAGTTAATAATGTTAAATATAATTTCGGTACACAGGTGTACGACGATTTCGTGATGCGCTTCAACTGCCAGAATACTATATATGACCTTGCCAATGGCGGTGGTAAGAGTCTGCTTATGCTGCTTCTTATGCAGAATATGCTTCCTAACTGCACACTTGATGACAAGCAGCCTATTGAGAAGCTTTTCAGACAGGGAAGCGGTAATACATGTATTCATTCTTTGGTTGAGTGGAAGTTAGATCCATGTTATCAGAAGGATGGTTTCAGGTTCATGACAACTGGTTTCTGTGCAAGAAAGGGAAGAGGCACAGACGATGAGAATCAGGATGGACAGGAACAGACAGCTGCACCGACAGCAAGTGTTGAATACTTTAATTACTGCATATTCTACAGGGAGTTTGGCGATAACGATATTAAGAATCTTCCACTTGTAAGTAATGGAGAGAGAATTACATATAACGGACTTAAGGCTTATCTTCGTGACCTTGAGAAGGGCGGGTACAAATATGTTGTTAAGATATTTGACAGAAAAGGTGATTACCAGAGCTTCATAAGCAACTACGGAATATATGAGAGTGCATGGGAAATTGTGCGTGGAATTAACAAGACAGAGGGACATGTAAGAACATATTTCGAGTCAAATTATAAGACAAGCCGTAAGGTTGTTGAGGATCTGCTTATAGAGGAGATTATCCAGAAATCCTTCAATAACAAGCTGTCAGTTGATAATGATGAGGGCATGATGGCTCAGACTCTTATGGATATTAAGGACAAGTTAGTGGAGCTTTCAAAGAAACACTCACAGCTTGGAGCATATGACAGCCAGATTGCAGCTATCGACAGTTTTAAAGAATATCTGTCGACATATGAAGCATTTTACAACAGAAAAGAAGAAATAGAGAAGCAGCTATATGACCTGCTTCTTGTTGCTATGCGGGAAAGTGATAAGAAGGATAAGGAACTTAAGAGTCAGGATGACCTTATCACTAAGATGTATGATGAGCTTGCACACGAGAAGGAAGCTATAGCAGTTGCAGAGGTTATGTCTGAAAAGAATTCGATGGCAGGAGTTGAGAGCCTTGTTAATGAGACAAGAAAGGCACTTGAACTCAAGAACGCTGCAATTGAAGAGGCAAGAGGAAAGCTTTCTTTGATGGAGTCTGCGGGTGATTATAAAGATTATGCAGAATACGAGAAGTCTTATAAAGGACTTCAGATTGCGATAGATAACAGATTAAGAGAAGATACGGATATAACAGCAGAGTTAAAGATACTTGCTGCAGGTTACAGAAAATTCTATGAGACAGAGACCAGAAGACTTAAGGAAAAGCTTGATATAGCAGCTAACCGTGTTAAGGCTCTGGAAGTCAGATTATCAGAGTCTAAGGATAACCTTAGAAATGCTGACAAAGAGGCGGCAGGTCTTGGCAGTCTTTCTGATAATCTTGAGAATGAGATACAGGAATTACAGGCACAGCTTGGAGCATCTTTATCAGAGGCAGGAACTGTCGTATGTGAAAATGCGTCTGAAGAATATGATAAGTCATTCAGGGATAAAGAACTGTTAAAGAATGAAGAGACAAGAATGTCCGAAAAATTCAATGATGTGCAGCAGCAGTTAATGTCCCTTAATGAGACAATATCTGCCAATAAAGCATTTATTGATATATTTACAGAGCAGTCAGAAAAGCTTGAAAAGGCTGATGAGGCTGGAAATGCTGATAACGAGCGCATGGGCAAAATCCGTGAAATATATAGTGCAGATAATGACGAGGCAATGCTTTCGGTTATTCTTGAGACTTACCAGAAGATGCGCAGTGAATATACAGAAGAGTGTAAGGCAGCACAGGAACTTGATAGCTTTATTGACAATGCAAGAAAGGGAACATATATCTGTAAGAGTCCTGAAAGGGACAGGCTTAAGGAATACCTTGAGAGCCAGTATGGTTCAGATGTTGTTGAGGGTCATGAGTGGTTCGCAGCCCTGAATGCAGGACAGAAAAGAGATGTATTAAAGAGAACACCTTTCGTTGAGTACGCATTTATAATAAAGAACGATTTCGAGAGAATCAAAGCAGATGAGATGCTTAAGGATTTTGGCAAGGGTGCGGCTGCTTATCCTGTTATAAGCGAGCAGGTGCTTATTGATACTAAGTTAGAGATTAACAAAGACCTGATTGTATTCGCATTAAAGGATATGTCGTTCCTGCGTGATGAGGCAAAGCTTGAGACACAGATTAAGCTTGCACAGGAGGAGCTTGAGTCGTATAAGGCGCAGGCAGGAAAGCTGGCCGACAGAATGGAGCTTGTGTGGAATGATTATACATTTGCACTTGTATATAATGCTGTGTCTGGAAAGGTGGATGTGTCCGAGGCAGAAGCAATCAGATTAAAGATTGCTGACAGCGAGGCTGCAATTATTGAGGCTGAGAAAAAGAGAAGTGTGTTAAATGAGGTTAAAGAGCAGCTTTCAAGGAACCTCGCACAGACAAGAGATGATATAGAAGAGAAGGAAACAGCATGCAGCCGGCTCTCGCGTATTATGGAGATGAATACTTCTATAGATAAAAAGTATGAGCGCTTAAAGGGACTGAAGGCTGATGTGGACAGTGCAAGAAACCGCATATATGAGTGCGAGGAGGCAGCAGCTTCTGCTAATTCTGAGTATGATACCGCGAGAGATTTCGAGGACAGTACAAGAAAGGCATATGATGAAATCATTAAGTCATGGGAGGAGCAGTACGCACCTTATTATGATGAAAATGTTTCAATAGAAATCGATGACGATACATACCGTCTTGATAAGGATGAAATAGAGAGCAGATTCACCGGATTAAAGACAGCACTTTCACAGAAGAACAGTGACTTTGCAGATAAGCAGGCGCTGATGAACCATCTGTCTGCATCTATGAACAAATGTCGTGATGCAATAGAGTACAGAGGTTATACATTTGACGATATCAAGGCAAAGTATGAAGCCGGTGAGATTATGGCAGCAGGTTCACAGCAGTTAAGGAATGCCAAGGATGCTCTTAATAATCTTGTGAAGAGCAGTGATTCTGTAAGGGAAGAGCTTGAGTCACAGGAAGCACTTCTTAACAGACTTGAGGGAAGTATCGCACATGGTATTAACCAGATTGAGAATAATTATGGAAGCTTTAATGAATTCCCATGCGATGACCCGGATGAATTCATTACACAGCACAAGGCATTGATTAAGAAATTAGAGGACAATACTAAGACACAGGAAAAAACTCGCAGACAGATGTCCGATTCTTTCAAAGATATTCTGGTGTACAGAAAAGATCTTGAAAGGATTGTATCTGACGCTGGCATGCATGTTCCAGAAGAATTCCGCCCGGAGGATGCTGCCGGAATAACGGCTGACCTTAAAGAGTATGAGGCTGTTCATAAAGAATATGCTTCAATTGCCAGATTAGAGTATAAGAAGGTTGATGAATTTAATAAGAATAAAGCTAAACTTATTGACCTTCTTAACGGATTTAATGCAGTCGAGCTTGCTGATGAAGTAAGGATATCACTTAATGTTCCTGAAAATGTGGCTAAGACCAGAAGTATGATTGAATCGTTAAATGAGACGAACACATTTATACAGTTAGAAAAAGACCGCATTGCCAAGGGTATAGAGGATATGCAGATGATTAAGGATAACTTTGAAAATCGTTGTATCCAGACATGCAGTAATATTAAGACTGAGCTTGACCGTCTGCCACAGTTGTCTAATATCAATCTTGACGGAGAACAGATTGCAATAATCAGTTTGCAGATTCCTTATATAAAGGAAGAATTATATAAGGAAAAGATGTCTGAATATATTGATGAAACTGTTTTTATGGCGGAAAGTTTTAAAGAGCCTGCGGAAAGACTCAAGTATATAAGAAACAGACTGTCATGGAAGAGACTTTTCTCAGTTATTGTCACAGATATGAATTCAATCAGAATTAATCTGTATAAGAGAGAGAGGATCAAGGACCAGAGTCGTTATTTAAGATATGAGGAAGCGGTTGGCTCAACAGGACAGTCACAGGGTATATATATCCAGTTCCTTATTGCGATTATCAACTACATATCTAATATGAATTCTTCAGGTAATGAAGGTGTTGAGGGTAAGACAATATTCATAGATAACCCATTCGGTGCGGCAAAGGATATATACATATGGGAGCCAATATTCAAGCTGCTTGCAACTAATCATGTCCAGCTTATTGTTCCGGCAAGAGGTGCAACTCCTGCTATTACAGGAAGATTCGATGTTAATTACATACTAGGTCAGAAGCTGGTAGATTCAAGGCAGCAGACTGTGGTTGTTGATTATTACAGCAGCACGAAGGAATCAGAATTGGAATACACGAGAATGGATTACGAACAGGCTACATTTGATTTTTTGTAACATATTTGTAACAATTCTGTGAACTTGGTTTACAATGAACTTAGGCTGTGCTAAACTTTAATGAGTTGTAAAATGCGATAAATAAATTATTCACAACATTCATCAAGTAAGCATTGGAATGAGGAATATATAATCATGAATAAATACGAATTAGGAATTAAGATAGACCAGATTAAGAAGCTGGCAGCGAAAAAGGAATACACAGAAGCGGCAGCCATAGCTAAGGATATTAACTGGACTAAGATTAAAGACTGGCAGGCACTTGCCACAGCCATTAATGTACAGGAAGCAGTCGGGGACTATGAAGAAGCAAGAGACATGGCAATTCTTGCTTATAACAGAAACCTTGGCGGAAGAAAGCTGGTTTATAAGCTTACTGAATTCTTTATTAAAGTTGGAGATTTTGATAATGCTAACGAGCTTTATGAAGAATACAGCAAATCTTCACAGCATGATGTGAGCAGATTCATCCTGTATTATGACCTTAGAAAGGCACAGAATGCATCAGATAATGAACTTGTAGGAATCTTAGAGGATTACAGGGAGCATGAGATTGATGAGAAGTATATGTATGAGCTTGCAAAGCTGTATTATAAGACTGGAAGAAAAGAAGAATGTATTAAGACATGTGATAATATCGTTCTGTGGTTTCAGGATGGTATATACGTTGAGAAAGCAGTACAGTTAAAGGAAAAGCTTGGTGTTGTTCTTACTAAGACACAGAAAGGTATCTTAGAAGATGTAAGAAAAAGAAAGGAAGATATAGAGGCAACTAAGGAAGAGCTTTTTGCAAAGCAGAAGGAACTTGCTAATCTTAAGAGAGATGAAGTTGAAGATGTTTTCCGTGAAGAAGATGAGAAAGAACAGAAATCAACTGGTAAACAGCCAGTGCCAGAGGTAAGTCTGAATGTTCCTGAGTTTGCTAAGGAACAGGAGGAAGGACCTCTTTCAATAGACCTTGTACAGAATGACCAGAATGATGATATCAAAGCATTTTTAATGAAAGCTCTGAATAAGGATGAAGATGCTGATGATACTAAGGACAGCTCTGTTGTTATGTCTAAGATAGAGACTCCTCAGGTGGAGAAGCCAGAGGTTTCTGAGACACTTAGCAAAGATGGAGAGAAGAATTTCTCAAGCGAGATTAATAAGGCAAATGTCTCACTTAAGGAGCTTATTGAGAATGCAAAGCAGAAGTTAGCTGATAACTATGAGCAGATCAATAAAGAAGACGAAGCTGAGCAGAGAAAAGAAGCTGAGGAAAGAATCAATAAGGAAGCAGAGAATATAGATATTAATGTCCCTGTACCTGAATATAACAACTTATATGATACAAGAAATCTTCAGGAAGAGCTTGCTGCCAAGATGAGTGACTTGTTCGGTGATGATGAAGAAGATGACGATGTTAAGACATTTGTACCAGCTTCTAAGAATAAGGAGGAACAGCCTGCAGAGAAGATTAATAACCCAGCTCCTGTAGTTGAACAGGTTGTTAATGATGATACAGAAGCTCAGGAAGATGATGACCAGATTGAAGGCCAGATGGATATAACAGAGTGGATGCAGTCTGTAAGAGAAGAAAAGTATGGCAAGCAGGATACTAAGGAATTCTCAAAGTCAGAGCTTGAGCGTTATCTTGATGAGAAAGACGAGAAAAGTGCAGCTTATGAAAAGCTTGTAGAGCAGAAGAAAGCAGAAGTACTGGCTGATGGTAAGGAGATTGATAAGGAAGAAGCAAAGAGAGCAGCTCTTGCACAGATGGCAGTTGATTCAGCGAGAATGGATCTTGCAATAAGAACAGGTAAGGCTGCAGCGAGACTAGAGCAGGCAGCAACTGCTATAGAGAATGAAGATATTCCTTTAGTTACAGCACAGATACCAACTGTGTCAGAATCAATGATTTCAGATATCAATTCAATTATGAATGAAGATATTGATAATAAAGACAATAAAGAAGAAGGTGAGGAGGCTGTTGTACTAGATGAGGTAGCTGCAGGTGTTGAGCCGGAAGAAACAGTAATTCCATTCACCAGACAAGAAGAAGAACAGCCATTGACTATGGAAGAAGAGATTGAAGAAACTGAGCAGATAGAGAAGAAGCTTACAGGAGAGCTGGCAAAGATATTCAGAAAGTACAGAGATATGCCAGGACTTGAGGAACAGTTAGCTGATCTTTTCGATACAATTGACGATGAAATGCAGATGAATTCATCAGCATCAGGAAATATTCTTATTTCTGGTAATTCAAGTTCTGATAAGACAGACCTTGCAAGAACTATAATTAGAGCTATTAATACTTTATATCCAGACCAGCCAAAGAAGATTGCTAAGACATCAGGAGAGAGTATTAACCAGAGAGGTATTGCCAAGGCAATGGGAAGACTTAAGGGAACAGCTCTTATCGTTGAAGGCGCAGGAACAATCCAGCCTAAGAGAATTAATGAACTGCTTAACTGTCTTGAACAGGATACAGGAAGAATGATTGTCATATTTGAAGATTCAGATACAGACATGAACGTTCTTATCAACTTTAATCCTGAGCTTACCAAGACATTCAATCACAGAATTGTTCTTAAGCAGTACACTGTTAATGAGCTTGTTGAGATGGCGAAGAGATTCGCAAGAAAGAGACAGTATGAGGTTGATGATGATGCATTACTGGAACTGTATCTTAAGATTGACAAACTCCATAATGTGAATGATAATATTAAACTTGATGATATCAAGGAAATTATCAATCAGGCAATTGTCAATTCTGAAAGAAGAGCATCAAGAAGATTCTTTGGTGGACTTAAGAAGAAGAGAAGCGAGAATGGTGATGTTATATTCTTGACAGAGGCAGATTTTAAAGACAGATAACTTATAATATTATGCACAGATGTGCTTACACAGGGAGGAAAATATGATTAACATCGATGAAATGTCAATTAATGCAATCAGGGTATTGTCAGCAGATGCAATCCAGAAGGCTAATTCAGGACATCCTGGACTTCCACTTGGAACTGCACCAACAGCTTATGAATTATGGACTAACCATATGAATTACAACCCGGCTGATCCAGAATGGGAGAACAGAGACAGATTCGTTCTTTCTGGAGGACATGGTTCAATGCTTCTTTATTCATTGTTCCATTTACTTGGAATTGGCAATCTTTCTTTAGATGATGTGAAGAATTTCAGACAGATGGGTTCTAAGACACCAGGTCATCCGGAATATGGTCACACAGTTGGTGTTGAGGCTACAACAGGACCTCTTGGACAGGGTATGGCTATGGCAGTTGGTATGGCTATGGCAGAAGCACATCTTGCGTCAGTATTCAATAAAGACGGATACAATGTAGTTGACCATTACACATATGTACTTGGTGGAGACGGATGTATGATGGAAGGTATTTCATCAGAGTGTTTCTCACTTGCAGGAACATTAGGTCTTTCAAAGCTTATTGTATTCTATGATTCTAACAACATATCAATTGAGGGAAGCACAGATATTGCTTTTACAGAAAATGTAATGAAGAGATTTGAAGCATTTGGCTTCCAGACAATCGAGGTTGCTGATGGCAATGATATCGAAGCTATCGGCAAGGCTATTGAGGAGGCTAAGGCTGATAAGGAAAGACCTTCACTTATCAAGGTTAATACACTTATCGGATACGGCTGTCCTGCAAAGCAGGGTAAGGCAAGCGCACACGGTGAGCCTCTTGGTATTGATAATGTTGCAGCACTTAAGGAAAATCTTAACTGGCCATGCAAGGGTGATTTTGAAGTACCACAGGAAGTATATGACCATTATAAAGAGATAGCTGCAAGAATGGCTGAACCGGAAGAAGAATGGAATAAGCTTTTTGCTGAATACTGTGAGAAGTTCCCTGAGATGAAGGAACTCTGGGATAAGTACTACAATGGATGTGATATGTCCGATTTATTCAATTCTGAGGAATACCTTGCAAAGCCAGAGAAGGCAGAAGCAACAAGAAGTTCAAGTGGAACAATTCTTAACATGATTAAGAATGTAATGCCTAACCTTATCGGTGGTTCAGCAGATTTAGCACCATCTAATAAGACTAATATGAAGGATGCAGGAGATTTCTCTAAGGAGAATTATGCAGGAACTAACCTTCATTTTGGTGTAAGAGAGCAGGCTATGGCAGCAATTGGTAACGGACTTGCACTTCATGGTGGATTAAGACCATTCGTTGCAACATTCTTCGTATTCAGTGATTACACAAAGCCAATGGCAAGACTTACATCACTTATGAAGCTTCCACTTATATATGTATTTACACATGACAGTATCGGAGTTGGTGAGGACGGACCTACACATGAGCCAATTGAGCAGCTTGCAGCATTTCGTTCAATGCCGGACTTCACAGTATTCAGACCATGTGACAGAACAGAGACAGCAATTGCATGGGAATATGCTATTGAATCTAAGGACGAGCCAACAGCTTTAGTTCTTACAAGACAGAACCTTCCACAGATGGCTGGTTCATCAAAGGAAGCACTTAAGGGAGCATATATTCTTGAGGATTCAGATAAAGAGACTCCGGATGGAATCATCATTGCAAGTGGTTCAGAAGTAAACCTTGCTGTATCAGCAAAGGCAGAGCTTAAGAATGCAGGAATAGATGTAAGAGTAGTAAGTATGCCATCTATGGACGTATTCGAGAAGCAGTCAGACGAATACAAGGAATTAGTCCTTCCTAAGAGTGTAAGAAAGAGAGTTGCAGTTGAGGCACTTTCAGATTTCGGCTGGTACAGATATGTAGGACTTGACGGAAAGGTAATCTGCATGAAGGGCTTCGGAGCTTCAGGTCCGGCTAACCAGTTATTCGAGCATTTTGGATTCACAGTAGAGAATGTAGTTAATACTGTTAAGAGTCTTTTCTAAGAAGATATAACAATATAAGAAAATCAATATTAATGATGAATTAATATAATAAAATCAGGGATTTCGGTTATTAAATATAACTGGAATCCCTGATTTTTTACATTGTCAAGTGCAGAATGTGCCATATATTACCGAATGTGCCAAAACTACCCGATACTAATGTGACGTATATTACCGAATATGCCATATATTGCAGAATATGCCAAAACTATTGCATGATGCCATCGTAACTGTCAACAATTCTTTTAATGCTTCGTGTTCCAAGACCATGATTAATAGTGTCCAGTTTGGTTGTGTACGCTTGACATGATATCTATAGTTAATTAAACTAACTATAGATGTCATAACTTTAAGGGGGATTACAATGAGAAGAATTGCAGCAGGATTAATGGTTGTAATGTCAGTTTTGCTTGTGTCGTGTAAGGGGAAAACAGGTAATACGATAACCGTAGGAAGCGATAAGCTTGATAATACGCAGTCATACTTTTCTGAAAGCATGCATACGGTGGCAAGATGTGATACAGGATATTATTATCTTGATAAATGTAGCGCATCAGATGATAATCTTATGTTTTATGATGATAAGTCGGAAGAAAGTATTGTGTTATGTAATAAACCACAATGTGGGCATGATGGAGAAGAGTGCATGGCATATATTTCAGGAAGCGAGTTTAAAAGTGAGTTGTATTACTATAATTCGTACATATATATGATAAGTTCCAAGGGAAATCTTGTACAGATAAGTGCTGATGGAACACAGAGAACAGACCTTGGAAGCATATGCGTCCTGAGTGGACAGGATAGTGTGTCAATGTGCTTCAATGATGGATATGCATATGTATCTCAAGAGATAACGGGAGATATAGAAGGTAATGTAACAGTAAGGCTGTACAGATTTAATCTTGATACGGGTTTGAGCGATAAAATATATGAAGAAACGGGATATGGTATAGGAATTAATTCACTTAAAACATATGGCAGTGACACATTTTTTTTAAAGACATCTGTTTCAAAAGATGATAAGGGATTATATTCGTTGGAAGGAAAAGGAATATTCAGAATTACAGGAGAAGACACTGAATGTCTGCTTGATAAGAATGTGTATAGTTACTGTATAGATGCAGATAATAACAAGCTGTATTACAGCGGGCTTGGAGATGGAACGATATATGAATATGATCTTGGCAGCGGCAAGTCAGAAAGCATATATAAAAGTGATAATGATACAGGATATTTTTATATAACATTTGATGGAAATTATATCTGGATGGATGATGAAGGATATAAGGGTATGGCAATGTATTTTAACAAACAGAGCAGTTCACTTGATTATACGATATATCAGTTAGGCTTAGATGGAAAGCTTATAGCAAAGAGAACGATTCCAGACGAGAAAAAGATATTTTCAATTATGCACGGGGACAGCATGAAGATGTTTATGTTCTCATCTGTGAATAATAGAATTGTATATATTGATAAGAGCAACATTGAAAAAGGGGATATTAAGGAGCTTAGGTAGATGAAGGAACTGGGGAGACTGCTTAATAGAAAAACAATATTGCTAATTCTGGCTGCGGCATGTATATGTGTCGTGGCTGTTTTTGCAGGGGACTTTTCAGACTGTGGAATAGATAATTATAAGATTAAAGCAAGAGAGTACAACTGGCTGATTAATGGGCATACAGATGAACAGATACAGGAGCATGCTGACGAACTGGCACAGGATGATAGAAGAATATTTAAGAGACTTGCAAAGGAATACAAGGAAAAGTCTGATTATATTGATGGATATACAGAAAGTGTCAAAGCAGTTATTACAAATGCCTCGAATATGAAAAAATTCAGTGTGTTCGGTACATCAGAATCAATAGCTAATATCAATAAAACGGAAAATGATTATAAAAGGATTGAAAATGTACAGGTTAGGGAATTAAACAGCAGGGCAGTTGAACAGTTTCTGAAGAATGATATTTCTATCTATATCGTTCTTGCGTTGATGATATATATTATTTATATCATTTATGAATACAGGGATAATGGAATGTGGCAGATTATCTATACTGCTGTCAATGGAAGAATGAGAATTGCAGTTAAGGACACTGCAGCAGTCGGATTGGGTGCTTTATTTGTATCACTGATTATGCAGTTATGCGGTCTTGTCTCTATGCTTATGGTGTACGGTGGCTGGGATTCCCTTACAGCACCTGTACAGTGTCTGACAGGATATAATAATTTCACTTATCCGATAAGCGTAATGATATATCTTTTTATAAGATATATCATTATATCTTTAATAGTTATTGCAATAGTGCTTGTTATATCACTCGTATTTGCGTTATGCAGGAAAAGAATCAGTTCAATTGTGCTGGTGGGTATAATTGCAGGAGCGGAAGCATTTGCATACCAGAATATATCAATGCAGGGCAGATTAAGAATTTTCAAGAAGATTAATATAATAAATGTGATGAATGTAAGCAGCATACTTAGGAAGTATGATAATATCATGATAGCAGGTGTTCCTGTGAGCATGGTAAATGTGCTGTGCATGGTGTGTATTAGTATAGCTGTAATATCAGCAATATTTCTTGCGCTACTTGGAAAGGTTATCCGTCCGGGAAGAAGTGCTGGCTTTATAGGAAAAATGATTGAAAAAATCGGACATGGAGTTCAAAGGATTTTGTCCAGACTTCCGCATTTCTGGAAAGAAATGTACAAATTTTTAATAACAGCAAGAGGCTGGATTGTAATATGTGTTGTTGTGTTTATAACAATATTTATATGTAATAACCAGAAAATAGCATATTCTGAAGATGAAAAAAAGCGTGATGAATATTATCAGCAGTATGGTGGCAGGGATTACAGTGGATTTACCAGTCTTATAGAGCAGAGACAAAATGATGTTTATGAGGCACAGGCAAAGCTGGATACTGCGAGAGAACAGTATGAGCGGGGAGAACTTAGTGAGGATGATGTAAGCAGATATGTGTACAACCTCATGGATGCTACGAGACTGCTTGATAACATGAGCGAATATATGCAGCAGATTGAATATGTTTTACAGATAAAAGAGCAGTGCGGAATAGATGCGTATGTTATGTCACAACGGGGATACGACCAGATATTTGGCAGTAAAGGAGCAACGAGAAAACTGCTTATATATATTATACTTGGATTTGGAGTTGTTCTTATTGCAGAGACTGAAAGCTCAGTGGAATATAAGAACGGAATGAATATGCTTATTGGCTCGTCTAAGAGAGGAAGAAGATGGGAAAATACAGTTAAGGCTGCTGCTGTCTGCATATTGGTGGGGGGAAGTGCATTTTTACTGTATATAATCGAAATGATAATAATGTATAAGGCTTATGGTATGCCATATATTAATGCACCGCTTATAAGCCTTACTTATATGAATACAGCAAAGGTATTCAGAAATATAACGATAAGCCAGTATATGCTTATTCTCATGGTAGAGGAGATACTATTCGCAGTAGCGGTTGGACTTGAAACAGTATTCGCTTCAAGGCACATTTTTAAAAAGAATTCGGGGAAAGGAATACCTCTGATTATAGTTATTAATACTGCTATATTATGTATTATTATGTGAGGGGGATGTATGAGAATCAAACAGTTTGTGATAATGATGATGATTATATGTGGCTGTGTATCAGTTGGATGTAAGAATAAAGAAGTACAGGAGAGTGACAAGACAGCAAGTGAAAGCAGCCGTTTAGCCAGACAGGAGGTGGAGTATCCCGAAAAAGAAGATACATATGGAGACTGGGCACAAGTGGGTGAATTCAAAATAAACAGCAGGTCTGTAGAACAGGATGTACATGACACAGATACATCATATCTTTATATAATGGGATTTTCGTGGCCAGTGCTGTATGATAAAGAGTCTGTAAAGTTTATAGAATACACTGCGTATAATGCACGTGTGCAGTTTGAAAAGAGAGAGGTGCAGCTTAAGGAATTCCTTGATAAAAAGGTTATTAAGACGCAAAGTAAAAAGATATCGGGAGCAGAGCAGGAAGAACTGGATTTAATATTGTATATGGAATTTCCAACAAGTACATACTCATGGTATATGAATAAACAATCACCAGATACGGTACGCAAGGAAAGAAATGACATGCTTAACGCCATACTTATAGAGGCAGAAGTTATATATGATGATGGAACAGAGGAGACTTGTTATTATAAGATTCAGACTGGAACAGCAGACAATTATGTGTTGTTTGAGAGAAACTTGTAGTTGAAAATAAAACTTTTTTGAAATGCTTTTCGCATTCTGGCAGTGTCAAATAGCATATGAAACCAGTGCATAAGTTGGTAAAAAGCCTACTAATGCTGCTAAATGAGATGAAATAGTAGGTCTTTTGAGAAGAAATTTTGATGGGAATTAAGGTGGCTAAAGAAAATTGCCTACTAAAGTTGTGATTTATGCGAGAATAGTAGGTCTTTTGGCTGACAAGATGTGACTAATATTACAGATATATTAGGAAAAGACCTACTAAAGTGTGAGATGTGACATATTTAGTAGGTATTTAAGACGGAAAGAAGCATCATAAACCAACTAACAATGTAAAAAAGACCTACCAGATTGTGAAAATTGATGAAATAGTAGGTTTACCGGGTAACTTTGGAAAGCGGTAAGAGTACCCCCGCTTAGGGTAATAGGCTGTGTGGTGAGATGACAGGATAATTACTATTAGTGATGGCAGGATTGTAAGTGATAATAAAAATATATAATTGTTCATGGAATATTTACAAAAAATTATAATAAAATTTACTTGAATTATTATACGGGCAAGCATATAATAAGAGCATAGGGTTTGTTTATAATTTAACAATCAAATATTTATGTACGGAGGTTTTATTATGGTTCGATTTACTTTACCAAGAGATTTGTATCATGGAAAGGGTTCTTTGGAAGCCCTCAAGACACTTGAAGGAAAGAAAGCAATCATCTGCGTTGGTGGCGGATCTATGAAGCGTAACGGTTTCCTTCAGAAAGCAGAGGATTACCTCAAGGAAGCAGGAATGGAAGTTAAGCTTTTCGAGGGTATCGAGTCTGATCCATCAGTTGAGACTGTTATGAAGGGCGCTGCTGTTATGACAGAGTTTGAGCCAGACTGGATTGTTGCTATCGGCGGAGGTTCTCCTATTGATGCTGCTAAGGCAATGTGGATTAAGTATGAATATCCTGATACAACATTTGAAGATATGTGCAAGGTATTCGGTCTTCCTAAGCTTCGTAAGAAAGCTCATTTCTGTGCAGTTTCATCTACATCAGGAACAGCTACAGAGGTAACAGCATTCTCTATTATTACAGATTATGAGAAAGGTATTAAGTATCCTATAGCAGATTTCGAGATTACTCCTGATGTTGCTATTGTTGATCCTGAGCTTGCAGAGACTATGCCGGTTAAGCTTGTAGCACATACAGGTATGGACGCCATGACACATGCAATTGAGGCTTATGTATCAACTGCTAACTGTGATTACACAGATCCACTGGCACTTCATGCTATGGAGATGATTCAGGCTAACCTCGTTAAATCATACAACGGAGATATGGCAGCAAGAGATTCAATGCATAATGCACAGTGTCTTGCAGGTATGGCATTCTCTAATGCATTACTTGGTATCGTTCATTCAATGGCACATAAGACTGGTGCAGCATTTGAAG
>OGOL01001715.1_pt1 | contig 19325 bp, 25 predicted proteins | sample 1552641 | NCBI WGS metagenome assembly OGOL01 (sample SAMEA2580140, study PRJEB22360) | human gut metagenome | biome: human gut; feature: human-associated habitat; material: faeces | place: Denmark | collected 2008/2010 | reverse complement strand
TTATGATCATCATGCCGCTGTACTCTTTGGCTGTGCAGTGGGGCATCAAGGGTCGCGTGCTGTTGGTTGTGCTGTATATTATGCTGCGCGTACCGTATACCACGATTTACCTGCTGGATTTCTTCTCATCACTGTCCCGGTCTTATGAGGAGGCGGCCTACATAGACGGATGCAGCCATTCTCGGACGTTCTGGCAGATTATGCTGCCACTGGTTCAGCCCGCTATTATTACCGTTACGATTTTCAACTTCATGTCTGTGTGGAACGAGTTCTTCATGGCGCTGATTTTCACCACCAGCGATTCTATGACCCCTGTTGGTGTCGGTTTGTTGCAGATTGTCAATGCAATGAAGTATTCCGGCCAGTACGGTGCTATGTTTGCCGCAGTTATCATTGTGTTCCTGCCTACTTTCCTGCTGTATCTTTTCCTGTCTGAAAAGATTATTGTCGGGGCTACCAGTGGCGGCGTTAAGGGTTGATTTGACTTTCCTCCATTCAAAATATTACGTTTTAAGGAGAATCATTATATGAATGATGTAAGAAAAATGGGTCGTGTAACGATCCCCACCGATATGGACGCCGTCCCTGAAACCCTCGACCTGCTCAAGCGCTTGGGCGCGGATGCCATCCGCGACTGCGACGGCACCGAGTTCCCGCAGGAGTTGAAGGACACTGGCGCCAAGATTTATGCCACCTACTACACCACCCGCAAGGACAACGCATGGGCAAAAGCCAATCCCGATGAAACGCAGCAGTGCTACATTATGACGCCGTTCTACACCGCTGCGGACGATGCGCTGACCATCCCCCTGATGACGGGCATCAGCCGCGAACTGATGATGGTCAACGACCACGATGACATCACCCGTTTGTGGGAGGTCATCGACCGCACGACGGGCGAGCCTGTCCCCACCGCCGACTGGCACTATGATGCCGCCAGCGAAAGCGTTGTCATCGACGCCCCCGCCGCCTACCACGAGTACACGGTCAGCTTTTTGGCGTACCTGATCTGGGATCCCGTCCACATGTACAATTCGGTCATCAACGACTGGAAGGATGTCGAGCACCAGATCCCGTTCGATGTGCGCCAGCCCAAGACCCACGCCTACACCCTACGCCGCCTACGTGAGTATCTGGAAAGCCATCCCTATGTCAATGTCGTGCGCTTTACGACCTTCTTCCACCTGTTCACGCTGGTGTTTGACGAGCTGCGCCGCGAGAAGTACGTGGATTGGTATGGCTACTCGGCCTCTGTCAGCCCCTACATTTTGGAGCAGTTTGAAAAAGAGGTCGGCTATAAGTTCCGCCCGGAGTTTATCATCGACCAGGGCTACTACAACAACCAGTACCGTGTGCCCAGCAAGGAGTACAAGGACTTCCAGGCTTTCCAGCGCCGCGAGGTCGCCGGTCTGATGAAAGAAATGACCGACATTGTCCACGCCTACGCCAAGGAAGCCATGATGTTTCTTGGCGACCACTGGATCGGCTGCGAGCCGTTCATGCCCGAGTTTCAAAAGTCCGGCGTGGATGCTATCGTCGGCAGTGTTGGCAACGGCAGCACGCTGCGCCTGATTTCCGACATTCCCGGCGTCAAGTACACCGAGGGACGCTTCCTGCCCTACTTCTTCCCCGATACCTTCCACGAGGGCGGCGACCCTGTGCGCGAGGCCAAGGAGAACTGGGTCACCGCCCGCCGCGCCATCCTGCGCAAGCCCATTGACCGCATCGGCTACGGCGGCTACCTGAAGCTGGCCTGCGAGTTCCCGGAGTTCCTCGACTATGTCGAGAGCGTCTGCAACGAGTTCCGCGAGCTGTACGAAAACATCAAGGGTACCACGCCCTACTGCGTCAAGACCGTTGCCGTGCTGAACAGCTGGGGGCAGCAGCGCGCGTGGGGCTGCCACATGGTTCACCATGCGCTGTACCAGAAGCAGAATTACAGCTATGCGGGCGTGATCGAAGCGTTGTCCGGCGCACCGTTCGATGTGAAGTTTATCAGTTTTGACGACATCAAGGCCGACCCGAAGGTGCTGGACGGCATTGACGTCCTTATCAACGTCGGCGACGGCGACACTGCCCACACCGGCGGCAAGGTCTGGGAGGACCCGGAAATTTCCTCTGCTGTCAAGGGCTTTGTCCATCGTGGCGGCGGCTTGATCGGCGTCGGCGAACCGGGCGGCCACCAGTATCAGGGGCGCTATTTGCAACTGTCCGCGCCGCTTGGCGTGGAGAAGGAAACGGGCTTCACCCTAAACTACGACAAGTACAACTGGGACGAGCACCGCGACCACTTTATTCTGGCCGACTGCCCCGACCATGATGTGGACTTTGGCGAGGGCAAGAAGAACATCTTTGCATGGGAAGGCACAGAAATTCTCATTCAGCGTGACAAGGAAGTCCAGATGGCTGCGCATGAGTACGGCAAGGGGCGCGGTGTGTATATCAGCGGTCTGCCGTACAGCTTTGTGAACAACCGCGTGCTGTACCGCGCCATCCTGTGGGCTGCCCACGATGAAGCCGACCTGCACAAATGGTTCAGCACGAACTACAATGTCGAGGTGCACGCCTACGTTAAGAACGGCAAATATTGTGTGGTAAACAACACCTATGAGCCGCAGGACACCACCGTCTACACCGGCGATGGAAGCAGCTTTACCCTGCACATGGACGCAAACGAGATCAAATGGTATAATCTGTAAAGCAGGAAAAAGGCGTGCCGTACTGTGCGGCACGCCTTTGACTGCAAAAACATTGATATGAGGTTTGTTATGGATAAACATCCTAATATTATCCTGCTTATGGCAGACCAGATGCGCGGCGATTGCCTTGGTATTGCCGGACACCCGGATGTAAAAACACCGTTTCTCGATGCACTGGCCGCAGAGGGCGTGCGCTATGAAAACGCCTATTCTGCCTGTCCGACCTGTGTTCCCGCACGTGCCTCTCTTTACACAGGTATGTCACAGGAACACACTGGTCGCGTCGGGTATGAGGATTTAGTGCCGTGGAACTATACCCACACGCTGGCTGGGGAACTGAGCAAGGCGGGCTATTATACGCAGTGCGTCGGTAAAATGCACGTTCACCCGCTGCGCAATAATTTGGGATTCAACGATGTACGGCTGCATGATGGCTATCTCCATGCCTACCGCCGCCCCAGTACGCCCAGTTATGAAGACCAGCGTGTGGCCGATGATTATTATTGGTGGCTCAAGCAGCAGCTTGGTGTGGATGCAGACCCCGTAGATACTGGCTTGGACTGCAACAGTTGGGTGGTTCGTCCGTGGATTTACGAAGAAAAGTACCATCCCACCAACTGGGTCGCCAGCGAGTGCCGGGATTTTCTGCGCCGCCGTGACCGTTCTAAACCTTTTTTCTTGATGGCCAGCTTCGTGCGGCCGCATCCGCCGCTGGACGCCCCGGAATATTATTTGAATTTGTACAAAGATAAGCCGCTAGCCGAACCTTGGCGCGGCGACTGGAACGACTGCGTCCGCTGGGAGCGCGACGGTCACAGTTACCATGCCCAGACTGCACCCTCGGATGAAAGCTATATTCAGCAGCTGCGGGCGGGCTATTATGCTGCCATCACCCATATGGATCATCAAATCGGACGCTTGATTTCCGCGCTGGTGGAAGAACAGATTATGGATAACACCGTGATTTTGTTTGTCTCCGATCACGGTGAAATGCTGGGCGACCATTTGATGTTCCAGAAAGCAAAACCATTCCAAGGCAGTATCCATGTACCACTGTTTATCTCCGGGCCGGAGCGTTACATCGGAAAGCGCGGCACGGTTCGCACGGACTTGGCTGAACTGCGGGATGTTATGCCCACGCTGTTGGAACTGGCAGGAGCCCCGATTCCCGAAACGGTGGACGGCACCAGCCTGTTGCACCCGCTAGACCGCGAATACCTGCATGGGGAACACACGCTGGGTGAAGATTCCATGCACTTTATCCTGACAAAAGAGGATAAATACATCTGGTACTCCCAGACTGGACGGGAACTGTACTTCAACCTGCGCGATGACCCGCACGAAACAAAAAATGCACTGGACGAAAACCCGGAGCGTGTAGCTGAACTGCGTGCCCTGCTGATTAACGCCTTAAAGAACCGTGAAGAACAGTACACAGACGGTCATACCTTGTTTGTGGGCAAAACGCCCCTGACCGTATTGCAGAACACCGAGGTGTTATGAAGCAGCTTCAATTTCTGATAAAACCCGCAGCCGGATTTTGCAATATGCGCTGCCACTATTGCTTTTATCGGGATGAGCAGCAAAACCGTAGCACTTCCGAAGATTGCATGATGACCTTGCAGACAGCCGAGACATTGATACGACGCTGTTTTGAGGAACTTGACCAAGGCGGCTTTGTTTCGTTTGCTTTTCAGGGCGGAGAACCAACCTTAGCAGGGCTGGATTTCTTTCTGTTCTTTACGCAGACAGTGCGAAAGTACAACCAAAAGTGTGTAACGGTGCAGTATGCCATCCAGACAAACGGCCTTGCTGTTGCCGAAGAATGGGCGAAATTTTTCCGCGAAGAAAACTTCCTTGTTGGTATCAGCTTAGACGGTACTCCAGATGTACATGATGCTTTGCGCCCAGATGTTTCCGGCGACGGAACATGGACAAGGGTCATGCAGATGATCAAACTGCTGGAGCAGTATCATATCGAGTGCAACCTTTTATGTGTTGTCACCAAGCGTCTGGCTAAAAAGGCGGAACGTGTGTATAAGTCTATGAAAGCAACGGGTGTGCGCTATCTCCAATTCATCCCTTGCTTAGACCCCTTGGGCGCGCAGCGAGGAATCGAAAATTACTCTCTTTCGCCGGAACTGTACGCGCAATTTTTGTGCGCCCTGTTTGACGCATGGTATCGTGACTGGAAAACAGGTGTCTATGTCAGTGTTCGCCTGTTTGAAGATTATATACAGCTGCTCATGGGCGCACCGACGGGAACTTGCTCCACCACCGGCGCGTGCGGTTCTTACATGGTTGTGGAGGGCAGTGGCGCTGTTTACCCGTGCGATTTTTACTGTTTGGACGAGTACAAACTCGGAACGATTCAAAATGACTCTTTACAATCGTTGCTTTTGGGGGAGAAAATGCGCATCTTTATAAAGGATGGCCGGAATGTCCCCGCAGAATGTCAGCAATGCAGATGGGTAAACCTATGTCACGGCGGCTGCAAGCGTGACCGTAATACAGCAGACAAAGCCCAACGCAGTTACTATTGCAAGGCACTGCAAAAGTTTTTTGCCTACGCTGAACCCCGAATGCGTGAAATGGCCCGTGCGGTGCAGATGTACCGCTGAAAAGGAGACAGATTCTATTGGACAAGAAAAATAAATATTGGCAGTTGTTCCTTTCTACCTTTAAACTCAGCGCGTGTACATTCGGCGGCGGGTTTGTCATTATCCCTCTCATGCGGGAGCGCTTTGTGAAAGAACTGCACTGGATTGAGGAGGAAGAAATGTTGGACCTGACGGCCATAGCCCAGTCCAGCCCCGGCTCTATCGCCATCAATGCCTCTATTCTGGTGGGTTACCATGTGGCAGGAATCCCCGGTGCATTGATTACCGTAGTTGGTTCAGCACTGCCGCCGCTGATTATCATTTCCATCATTTCTGCTTTCTACCAAGCATTTCGCTCCAACAAGTATGTGAGCATGGCTATGGCCGGTATGCTGGCCGGTGTGGCGGCAGTCATCTTTGATGTAGTCATCAATATGGCATGGCCCATTCTGAAAAAGAAGCGCCTGCTGCCCATCGCTGTGATGCTGGCGGCTTTCGTGGCGACTCGCTTTTTCTCCGTGAACATTATCCTGATTATTCTGGTCTGCGGTGTGATTGGTGCGTTGGATACGCTGTATCTGCAAAAGAAGGAGGTCGAGGAATGATCTATCTGGAACTGTTCTGGAGTTTCTTTCAAGTCGGCCTGTTCAGCATCGGCGGCGGGTATGCAGCCATGCCTTTAATTCAAGACCAAGTCGTGGATATTCACCCTTGGTTGACAATGACGGGGTTTGCCGACATTATGGCCATTGCTGAAATGACTCCCGGCCCTATCGCTCTTAACGCGGCAACCTTTGTGGGAATTCAGGTGGCTGGGCTGCCGGGAGCGCTGATTGCCACTATCGGCTGTATCTTCCCATCCTGCGTCATCGTCATGACGCTGGCCTACGTGTATTACCGTTTCCGCGGTCTAAGCGTTATGCAGGGCATCCTGGCCGGGCTGCGGCCTGCTGTTATTGCCATGATCGCTTCCGCCGGCATCTCCCTGTTGTGCATGGCCCTGTACGGGCAGCGCACTTTCCCGGCTGATTTGGGCAGCATGGATCTGATTGCCCTGGCTGTTTTCCTTGTGGGCTTCTTTATTCTGCGTAAGTGGAAGCCCAGTCCCATCAAGGTCATGGCGGGGGCTGCCATGGCCGGTGTCGTGCTGTACAGCATCGCGGCATAAACAAAAACTGAGAGGATATTTTATGATGAATGAGATTTTAGCCGCCTGGCGGTGGAACGGTTCGGTGTCCGAGCCGGTTCCCTATGGCGAGGGGCATATCAACCAGACGTATGCCCTCACGGTAACGTCTGCGCAGGGCGCAAAGCGCTACATCCTGCAAAAGATCAACACCGATACCTTCAAGGACCCCGCCGGCTTGATGGAAAATATCTGCGGCGTAACGGATTTTCTGCGTGAAAAAGCTAAACAGCGCGGGGCTGACCCTGCGCGTGCCACGCTCCATGTAGTGCCTACTGCGGCAGAAAAGCCTTATTACCAAGCCGCCGATGGCAGCTGCTGGCGTGTCTATGATTTTGTGGAGAACACCGTCTGCTTGCAGCAGGTGCAATCTGCCGAGGATTTTTACCAAAGCGCCGTTGCGTTCGGCAATTTCCAGCATCAGCTTGCCGCTTATCCGGCCCACACCCTCCATGAGACGATCCCACACTTCCACGACACACCCAAGCGCTTCGCTGATTTCCAGCGCGCTGTAGCCGAGGACCGCATGGGCCGCGCCGCCCAGGTGCGGCGCGAGATCGAGTTTGTCTGCGCCCGCGAAGCTGATTATCATGTGATGGTGGATCTGCTGGCGGCGGGCAAGCTACCGCTGCGCGTCACCCACAACGATACCAAGCTGAACAATATCCTGCTCGACAAAACGACGGGGGAGGGCCTTTGCGTCATCGACCTTGACACCGTCATGCCGGGCCTTGCCGCCAATGACTTCGGCGATTCCATCCGCTTCGGTGCCAACCATTGCGCCGAGGATGAAGCTGACCTCTCGAAAGTGAATTTTAGCATGGAACTGTTTGAAATTTACACCAAGGGCTTCTTGCAGGCAGCAGGGGAGGCGTTCACGCCTTTAGAGAAACAGACCCTGCCCTGGGGCGCCAAGCTGATGACAATGGAATGCGGCATGCGCTTCCTCTCCGATTATCTCGAGGGAGACCACTACTTCCACATTAACTATGAACAGCAGAACCTTAACCGCGCCCGCACCCAGTTCAAGCTGACCTCCGGCATGGAAGAAAACTGGGATGCTATGCAGAAAGTAATTGAGAAATACTGCTGATAAAAACCTGATACCCCCTTCTCATTCTGCGTTTTGCGTAAAGCAAAATCGCGGTTTCTCCTTTTTATAACGCCCGCGCCTGACAAGCGCGGGCGTTTTCTGTTCTATACAGAATAAAGTCGTCGGCACAGCTTTGCAACGCAGATTTATTGCGAAGGTTGTGTAGGGTCAATCGGGTGTCAGCAAATTGGTGATTTTCTCGCAGTCCTGGGAAGTGTAGCCCCACAAAATCGAACTGAGAACCTCAATAGCTTCATCCCGGTGAACATAGTAGGTGCGCAGAGAAATGGAGATACCCTTGGTTTCGAGCAACTGCAAAATTGCACCCGCATTCTCGCACTGCTGCGGGGAGAGATAGGCATAGTACAAAATCCAGTAATAAAACTCGCCCTTTTTGTGTTTGCGGCGCATCAGGTCAATCGCGGTGTCGATGATCTGCATCATTTTTTTGCTGCGTTCCAAGGCGCGGGCATAGCTTTCCAGCCGGTTGCCGCCCTTGTTGACCTCGCTGTCCACAAACAGTGCATCCGTGGACAGCCCGTACTCAGCCTTGAATTCCTCTTGCAAATCGAGATCGGATACTTCCAAATTCCATATGACATCCCGGTACTTCCGCAAAAGCGTCCGTGTGTCGTGATAATGCGGGGATACATTGGATTTCTGTCTTTTGAATGGCATAAAAATACTCCCTGTTTTAGTTTGTCGAAAGAATTCTTTCAATTACTAAACAGAGAGAAATCAATGATTTTGACGCACAATTTGCAAAGAAAAAAGAAAAAATCCACATTAGAATCGCAAATCATGACAATTCCAATGCTGTTTGAATTAAGAATTTTTGTTTACAGGAAAAATTGTAGCCCATTGATTTTATGTATCGGTTTTTTTATTCCTTAATTATATTATATCAGAATTGATATCCATTATGAGATTGCCGAATGAATAGCTTTGGCAATTCCTCGCCAAAAACGAGATGGAATTACCACTGCCATACGCACATTCTGACAGTACATACTCCACATAAATGGGCTTGTACTGAAGAATTTGCGTGTGTCAATTTTCAATTCGACAAGATTCTTTATCGCTGTCGTTCACCACCAGTATTCCCATCGAAGAAAAAATGATGGGAGTACAGAAATGATAAAAAGAAACGATGGCATATCCAAAGATGATATATGCCAAAACCAATTTACCGCTTATGTGGTTTTGGCGGTAAAACGAAAACGCCAATCTTACATAAAGAAGAAACAGAGAGAGCATGAAAAAGAAACCAGAACTAAAAAGGAGGCAGAACAATCCGAATTTAGAACCGCCGGGTATGATATGTGGAGCAGAATGGAGCCACAAAATGAAAACCTGATTGTTGCTATGCAGCGATTAAGTTTCAAAGAGCGTTTTGTTGTCACGGAGTATGTCCTGAAAGGAAAGCCCTTTAAGGAAATTGCTCAAGAAACGGGACTCAAAGAAAAAGCAGTGGCATCTGCTTATTATAGAAGTATTAAAAAGCTGCGAGCCAAAATGGGGGATGTAAAATGACTTTTATGGAACTGTTACTTTCAGCCAAATTGGGAAGTACATCGGCCTTTGAGGAACTGTTTGCGAGGTTGTGAGTTTTCTTGAAGAGTGAGAAATGCGGACGGGGTGGGAAGATTGAGCGCAAAAAGGTGGAAAAAGGCGGGAAAGGACGCGAGAGCGCGGTTTTTAATGAGGGTTAAACGGAATTGAACGCGAAATTTTGCAAGTTGGCGGGATGCTGGCTTGCAAAATTTTTTTGCCCATTTTGGGGGTTAAAACGGCGGATCGGCGGCTGGATAGCGCGGCGGGCGCGGGGCGTTTGAAAAGCGTTTAAACGGCGTTTAAAAAGTCCTTTATATAAACGCTTAAATATCGGAGTATCGCGTTTTAACAGGCGTTAAAACAATTTAAAAGGCGGCGGCCAGACCTATGCACACTGCATAAGTTTGGCTACCGCCTTTTTGATTTTAATGGGAACACTTTGTTCCCATTAAGTATTTCACTTCCGATCTCGTATCTACGACAAAAATTGAATTCACATTGAGGGTTGAATTTCACAGGGAGTTCCCACTAAATGCGGAGCGAAAGCAATCAAACGAGTTAAATTTTGCACGACTAAAATAACGCGTTGCGATGTTTCCCAACAAAACACATACGGAGTCTATTCCGATGGGTAATATATTTCTTGGAATGATTTGAATTCATCAGAGATTGAACTTATGCAAAGTCCCCGCTTTGAATTTAAATCAACTTTTTCTTCTTCCATAATGAGGTCGGAATGCATAGAAGATGTATAGTCGACTCCAATTCTGCCTAGATGTTCATATAGCTGGAGAGAGTCTATGATGAATGCTTCATCTTTATAATCTAAGACATGCTCTATTTGCGCAAGGATTCTTTGAACGTGAATTTGCACTTCGGGTAATGAGTGGGAAGCAAGTGCTACCACATTCTGCAACAAACTTACATCAAAATTGTTTTCATCGTTCTGCGTAACATAGTTGAAATCATTATTCCCCCTACGCTCATGCCGTTTGTCGCTTTCCCCTCGTAGGTAGGATCCCGATACATTAAAAAACTGTTCCAGTATAGCCATTGCCTTTGAGTTTGGCTGTCTGTAACCATTTTCGTAATTGATGATTGACTTCTTGCTCAGTCCGGTTTCCTGCGCCAAATCACTCTGGGAAAGTCCGTTTTCCTCACGCAAAGCCTTAAGACGCGAAGCAATACTCATGTGGAACACCTCTACTTTAAAAAAAGTATAGCACACCTTCCCCATTTGGGCAATAAAAAATAAAATAAATTCTTGACACTTCCCCTTTCGGGGAATATAATATAGAAAAGATATTCCCCGAAAGGGGAACGAAGGGAGTTGCATAGAATGTACTTGATTCCAAGAAGATTAGAAATAGAAAAAAGACGTAGTCAAAAAGGTCTTAGCGCTTATGGCTTAGCAATGAAGGCAGGTCTTGATAAAAAAGCAATTTACCGCATTGAGTCTGGCGATAGCGAAAGAACCCACAACTTGAGAGCCCAAGCCATTGCAAATGCGCTCGACTGTGCGATTGAGGACATCTTTATAGTGCCCGCAAAGAAAAGATCATAACAGCCGAAACAGCCTTTCGGGGCTGTCTGCCGGGAATGGCCGCCCGGTACTGAAGATGGCAGGCCAAGGAGAGCGGTATGAAAATTATTGAAGCCATACAGGAAGCCTACGGCCCGGAGTACACCACGCTGGAAGATGCCATCCGCTGGTGGAGTGGGCCGAGGGCGTGGCGCGAGGATTTTACCGCTGTCCTAACTTTAAAGAGCGGTAAAAGGCCGCATAAACAGCATTTAAGCGAGGTGCAATTTGACGATGACGAACATTGATGCAGGCCGCCAGCGCATCCGCAGGCTGCCGGACAGGCCGATTGTTGGGGAAACTTACCCCAACGCCGGAGGGCTTTACAAGGTTGATCGGTATGATGCCGAGAGCGATCTGGCATGGGTACACAGGCCGAAGGACGGCTGGAAGTGCTGCGCACACGGCCCTGCGCTGTACGATGTGCCGGGTCGGGGCATTGAGTTGCAGTGGAATTACAGCACCGGGGGCCAGTTCAGTGCTGACGATTGCGACGGAAGGTGGTGAGACGGTGCATGAAACTTACAGTAGATCAGACAGGGGCCTATCTGGACGGACATCTTATCAAAACCTGTACACAGATTGACCTAAAAAATATCAGCCGCGGGGACTGTATGGAGGCGGTACTCCATGTAGTTGTCCACGAGGCTGATATTCAGTGGGAAGCTAAGGAATAATCTGCATCAGCTGCGACACATATGCCGTAACCGCCACCAAACCGTCTACAAAGCGGTCTTCCAGAATGGCGATGGCATCATCCGACAGTTCGCAGTCGCCTGTGATGTACACCGTCGCAAGGCCGTGGCGCTTCAACTCATTGAGCGCATCGGAAAGATCACCCTCCGGCCATGCAGAAATGGGGGTCAGCCCTGCAAGATACATCCAGTCAAAGTATTTTGCCGAGCCTTTTCCTTGCCCCTCTTTCCTTCGGGAAAGATATTCCTTGTACATTACAGCAAGCAGTTTGTCCGCTTCTTTTGTCAGCTTTATTTCCATTAGCGTTCACCTCCTTTTGATGCGATTATAGCATGAATGGCGGAAAATGAACAGTCTAAAGCAATTTTATCAACGAGCCGAAACGCCCTGCGGGGCGTCACTGTGAGATGACCTACACAGTCTGATGATGGCAGGTCAGAAAGAGGTGATTTTTTTGGAAGCGTTATTGAAAGCATCGGAAACTGCTGCCCTTATGGGGGTTAGCACACGCTGGGTGCGTGAAATGGCTAAAAATGGCCGCTATGCAAATGTTCGTGTGCAGGCAAATTCAAGAGGCCGCGACACCTATCTCATACCGCTTTCCAGCCTGCCCGCTGCGGCGCAGCAGAAATACTTTGCAGAGCACGCATCCGCCGTGCTGCCTGCGGCGACCCCGGCCAAAGCAAAAAAGGCCGGCAAGGCTGCCGCCTGCAAGCCGTTGGAGGCTTACACCGCCGAGGAACGCGGTGAAATTGGGTTTTGGATAACAACCGTAGACCGCTGGCAGACGTACCGCAACAAGCCCGGAGCCAAGAAGGCCGAATGCGACGAGAAGTTCATTGCGCTGCTTCAGATGGAAAATCCCACTATGCAGATCAGCGTACAGATCCTATACCGCAAGTGGGCAGCCATCCGGGAGAACAACTACGGCGCACTTGTGGACATGCGCGGCAAGGCACGCAAGGGCATGAGTAAAATGCCGGAGGCCGTTGAGCGAGCTTTTCTGACCTTCTATCTGGATGAAAGCCAGTTTCCTGTGCCGCGCTGCATTGCGCTGACCGAGGAATGGGCACAGCAGAATATGCCGGAAGCCTTGCCTCTGCCTTGCTATCACACCTTCTACCGCAAGGCAAAGGCTGTGCCTTACCCCGTTATGGTTTTGTGCCGTATGGGTGAGAAAAAATACTACGACCTATGCAGCCCTTACATACGCCGCGAATACGAGAGCATCAACGCCAACGATTTCTGGGTGGGCGATACCCACACCCTTGATGTAGAAAGCATGGATTCGGATGGAACGCTGCACCGCCTGTACCTGAGTGCGTGGCTGGATGCGCGAAGCGGTATTTTTACAGGGTGGTATGTAACTGCCAATCCCGGAAGTCAGGCAACGCTGAACGCCCTGCGCAAGGGCATCACGAAATTTGGCATTCCGAGCCGTGCCTATGTTGACAATGGCCGCGAGTTTTTGACCCACGACATCGGCGGACGCGGCCACCGCGCCAAGAAGCGGTTAGCAGACGGCAGCGAGCCGTTTGCGCCGCCCGGTGTTTTTGAGCGGCTGGGCATTGAAATGACAAACGCCATTGTGCGCAATGCCCGCGCCAAGCTGGTCGAACGTCGGTTTGAGGATGTTAAAAACTATATTTCCCGACTGTTCCCCACCTACACAGGCGGCAATGTGGTCGAGAAGCCGAACCGCCTAAAGGCCGTTTTGAAGCGTGGGGAGCACATCCCCACCGATGCCGAAGTCATTGCCGCTGTTGATACCTTGATAGAAGGCTACATGAACTGCGACGACTACGGCGGCAGTGTGGCCGAGGATAAAGGCAAGAGCCGCATACAGGTCTGGCACGAGAGCCTACGCAACGGCGTGGCCCGCAAGCCTGCCAGCAAAGATGATCTGCAGCTGATGCTGCTGCGCACCAGCAAGCCCGTCCGCATCGGACGGCGCGGCGTGACCTTGAAGCTGCACGGCTTGGAGTTGGATTTTTACACCCCGGAACTGGTAAATATGCGCATGAAGGAGAAAGTTTATGTGCGGTACGACCCGGAAGATCTGTCCAGCGTGCGCGTCTACGATATGGAAGACCGCTTCTTGTGTGTAGCACCGCAGAACAAGCTGACAGCCGGGTATCTGGAAAATCAAGAACAGATCGCCGACCTTATGGCCGCCAAGCGCCGCGCCGAAAAAGCCGTGCGGGAATATGGCGCAGCCCTCCGGCTGCCGGATGATCCAGACCGCGCCCTTACCCTTGCAACGGCGCTGGCACAGCGCAATCTGGATGCACTGGACACCTTCCCCAGCCCGAAGTTGATACAGCTGCAGCAATCTGCCCGCGAAGAACCCCTGCTTAAAGCTGTCGGTGACATTGACATCGGCAGGATGAATGAGAACATCATCAGACAACGAGGAGGAATTGAAGATGGAAAAGACCTATAACCCCGCGCTGATCCAGCGCACGCAGCGTTACATGGAGACGCACAGCATCAGTCAAAATCAGTTTGCCGCTAAAGTGAATCTTTCCAGCGCGGCACTGAGCAGCTACCTCAATCAGAAGTATAAAGGCTCGGTGGAAGCCGTCGAGCGGCAGCTGAGCGAGTTCTTCAAGCTGGATGAAGAGGCCGAGGCCGCCGCCGAGAAGACCGCCAGTCTGCTGCCCCGCGCGGCGTATGTGCCGACCAGCATCAGCGAGGATGTCTGCCAGAGCATCCGCTTTTCCCAGCTGGAGCATTGCATGGTCGTGCTGCACGGTGACGCGGGCGTCGGCAAGAGCAAGGGCGCACAGAAGTTCCTGCGCGACCATCCCACGAACGCGGTGGGCATCAGCATCACGCCCAGCACGGGCACACTGAACGGCTCCATCAAGCTGCTGGCCCGCGCCCTGCGCGTGCCGGAGTGCCGCAACAAGATGGATCAGATGATGGCGCTGCGTTCCCGCCTTGACGGCACGAACTGGGTCATCGTCATCGACGAAGCCCAGCACCTCAAATATGCGGCGCTGGAAGAAATCCGCTCCCTGACGGATGACAACCCCATGACCGGGGAGCACGGCGTCGGCGTTGTGCTCATCGGCAATAGCGAGGTGTACAGCCGTCTGCAGGGCCGCCAGCAAGCGCAGTTTGCGCAGCTGTTCAGCCGCATCCGTATGCAGCGCGAGTACACCACCCGCAAGGTCAAGGAAGATGACGTGCGGAAGCTGTTCCCGGTGCTTGCCGAGCAGGACGCCCGCAAGGAAATGGACTTCCTGCTGAGCGTCTGCCGCAGTCCGTGGGGCATTCGCGGCGCAATGAACCTGTACACCAACGCGGCCAGCGCCAACGATGTCAGCTATGAAAATCTGTACCGCATGGCCGCCCACATGGGCATTGGTATGCTGGGGGCAGTTTGAGGAAAGGAGTTTTTTAGATGAATTTGAAGTGCGGATATTTTACCGTGGGCGGCATCATGTGCGGCTCGCTGGTGGGCATCTTCGTCGGAGCGTTGGCCGTGAACGCCAGCCTCGGCTACATGATCCTGCTGCTGGGCGCGTGGGGGCTGTGCCTTTACATCACATCGCGCAGCCTTATGGACGATGCCCGCCGCGAGGAAGCGGTGCTGAACCAGCCCGCCGAGGAATTTGACGACCCCGACGAACTGCCGTCCCTTTACTGGGAGGGCTATGACCGGGGCTATGAAGAAGCCCTTGAAAGTATGGCCTACACCCGCCCGCCGCGCGTGCGGCCCCCGAAAAGCAAGAAAAAAGGTGCTTAGTTTAACAACACCCCTGCGGGCAGACGCCCGCGCCTTAATGCAGCCGCCCGGATGGGCGCGGGTCTCAAGCCCCGGCAAATGCAGAGAGAGGAAGGAGTGTTCTTGTGAAAAAAGAAGATTGGGAAAAGGCAAAGTGCAGACTGCGTGCTCCGCTCGGACGGGTTGATTTGCTGTGCGATGGGTACAGCGTCACACTTGTCAATGAGTGCATCAGCATGTTCCGCAACGGAATAGCAGTGTATGTCAATGGCGAAATACGCGGTTCATGGTTTGTGCAAGATTGCGAGGAGCGCCGGAGGTTTATCCCTCAAAAGGAAACTTCCTTGATGTCCCGCAAACAGATTGCCGCCTATAACAAGATGCCGAAGAAAGACCGGGGACTGCTTAAAAAGTTCCGCGAGAAAACCTTCACGGCCTATCAGACACACTGGACGAACTGGCAGGCGCTTGTCAAGCATTTTGAAGCCAACAATGCCGACATCCGCCTTGTCACGCCGCAATAAAGCAAAGGAGTACATATCTATGGCAAGAAAGAAAGTAACCAGCGCTCCGGCACTGGCCGACTGGGGCGCAGTGGACAACGCCCTGCGGGACATCCGGGAGTGCCAGCACGCGCTGGCGGAAATGGCTGTCCAGCGTGACCGCCAGATCGACAGCATCAAGGCCGACTACGCACAGGGGGCTTTGCCGCTGCAGAACCGGGTCAAGGCGCTGGAAAGCGAGGTCAAGGCATACGTTGATCTGCATCGGGCCGAACTGGACGGTAAGAGCCGTGCTCTGAACTTCGGCACTGTCGGCTACCGTGTCAGCAGCAAGCTGATGCTTTGCCGCCGCCCCGCTGGCCCGGGCCTCCCGCGATGCCGCGTGGCCGAGGCCATCGCCACGCTGAAGGTGCTGGGTCACACCGAACTTATCAGAACCACCGAAACGCTTGACCGTGAGGCTCTGAAGCGCCAGCCCGGTGACATTTTGCAGCAGGTGGGCGCTTACATCCGCACGGTGGATGAGTTTTACTATGATGTGAGCAGCAAGGAGGCCGATGCATGATGACTTCTATCGCAGGCGGACTGAACACGGGCATCTGGCTCTGTGCTGTGGTTCTGGGTGCTACCGGGAGCGCCATCATCGTAACGGTGGCGGCATCGCTGCTGTGTGCAGGCGTGAAGTGCATCGTTAAACATTTCAAGAACGGCGGCTGACGCCGGGAAGGGAGGCTACTTATGGCCGGGAGCGGATGCAACGCTTATCAAATCCGAAAAATTTACGCTATCGGCGGCGCTCTGGGCATGGTGAAGCGGAACGAGGAAGACGACTTGCTGCATGAGTTGGTCGAGGGCATGACCGGGAAAAAGAGCATTAAAGCCTTGACCTATGGCGAAGCCTGCAAGGTCATTGGCGAGTTGGAGGGGCGGCAAGGAACGCCCCCGCCCCGCAAAAGCGGAAAGCCGCTCCGAAAGACCGCACCGGGCCACACCAGCGAGGGACAGCGGCGCAAGGTCTGGGCGCTCATGTATCGGCTGCAAGATACCAGCCCCAGCAAGGCCCCGCTCGGTGACAGGCTGTGCGCCATCATCAAGAAGGAACTGGGCATGGATGCCTTCCCGAAAGACCCCTTCGCTTGGATCAGTTACAAGGACGGCAACAAGCTGGTCGAGGTTTTGAAGGGCTACGTCAAGACCGCGCAGAAGAGCCGGGGTGATGCCGATGGATGAGTGGGAAATCCACCCTGACGATCTTTCCCCCGCCCAGCGGGAGGTGGCCGACCTCATCGGCTTTGAGAACTATTTGAAGCTGATCGACGTGTACGCTGCCGAGACAATCTACATACCGAAGCGCGACAGTTTTGAGCGGATCGCCCGCAATCAGCGCATCGTGGAAGAATACAACGGCGACAATCTGAAAGCCCTTGCCAAGAAGTACAACTTGACAACGGTGACGGTGCGGGCCATCGTGGACGAAAAGCACCGGGAAATCCGGGCAAGACCCCTTGATGGGCAAATGAGTTTTTTCCCGCCAGAACGTAAAGTAAAATATTAAAATGCTTAATCTGGCCCATTTTGCGAATCGTGAGTATCATTGGTTATAGAAACCAGTGACACTCACGATTTTTTAGTTTAGGGGTACGGATTATGGAGTTTGATGCGGGAACGTGGTGGCTGATCGGAATCCTGCTTACGTTCTTGATTGGGGCGTTGGGCTGGATGGTAAAACGCAGTCTTGACAAAATCGAGCGGAAACTTGACAGTGCGGCAACTAAGGCCGAACTTGAAAAAGAGGTCGGCGAGTGCAAACAGCAAATTTCGGAAATTCAGCACACCTACACGACCAGAAGCCAGCACCAGCAGGACTGGACTGAATGCCACAACGACATCAAGGCCATCCAGCGAAACTTTCTGACAAAGGAAGACTACTTCCGGGAACAGGCGAAAACTGAAAAGAAACTCGACCAGATATTGAATCTCTTGATGAAAGGACGGCTCTCCGATGAATGAAAAAGAAATGCTGATGAAGCAGCTGCGTGCCAACGCCTTCCCGCACAATAACGGCAAGGTCATGCAGGCCATCAACATCATCCGGCACAGCTACAACCGCTTGACCGATGTACAGCAGGCGGCGCAGATTTGGGGCGTCAGCCAAGATGACTTCCTCGACTGCATCAATTATCTGGCGATGGCAAAGTACATCCAGCTGCGCACGATTGCGGACAAAATCCTTGTTCCAGATTTTGCAGACATCGGCTGGGATTTGCTGGAAGCCAAACTTACCGCCGAGGGCATCAGCGTCCTGTGTCACAAAACCAAGGATGAGATGATCGAGGTGTGATATGAGCAGCTGGCCGTTGAATGGCAAAAAGGGCGGCAATCGCAAGCACAGCAAGATCGACACCCTGCCCCCAGAAATGAAGGCCACCGTGGAAGAGATGATAATGGATGGCAGTGCCACCTACTCCGACATCGTGACCTATCTGGAGCAGCAGGGGTACAGTCTTTCCGTTTCCAGCGTCTGCCGCTATGCACAGGGGTATGTGGAGAACCTGCAAACCTTACAGATCGCACAGGCTAACTTCCGCAATATGCTGGACGAATTGGAGCGGTATCCCGATCTGGACACCACCGAAGCGCTTGTGCGTGTTGCCAGCCAAAACCTTATGACCGCGCTGACCTCTAAAAAGGATGAGGATTGGAGCGCGGTCAGCGTCGATAAACTTATGAATCAGATCAGCGGTCTGACCCGCGCCGTCGCCTACAAGAAGCGCGTGGAACTGCAAAACAAGTCTGACATCGAGGCAGGCACGGGCGATCTGAAAAGCGCCCTGTGGAGCGCTATGGCGAAGGAACGGCCCGATCTGTACAAACAGGTATCGGCCTACCTTGATCGCAAGGCACAGGAGGGCAGCGCATGAGTATGTACGCCCTGCAGGTTATGACCGGGATGGAAGCCGAAATCACGCAGAAGCTGCGCGGCAAGGGCGTGGACGCCAGATGCCCGCAGGAGCGGCGGATGATCCGGCGCGGTGGCAAATGGCAGGAACAGCTTTACACGCTGTTCCCCAGCTATATCTTTGTCAGCACGCCGGATGTGTACTGTGTCTATTATGCGGTGCGCGATGAGGACGGTGTGCTGCACTGGCTGGGAGCCACCAAAGGCACGCCGGAGGCACTGAGCGCCCATGAGGAAGCCAACATCCTCTGGCTGGCCGGGGACGGCCCGCTGCCGCCCAGCGAGGCCGAGATGCAGGCCGACGGCACACTGGACTTTACCAGCGGGCCGCTGGCTCACTTGAAGGATATGCTCGAAAAAGTGAACCGCCATGACCGCCGCGCCACGGTGCGTGTGCCTGTCGGCGGCGAGGATAAAACCATAACCCTCAGTTACCATTTGAACGGCAGACAGGAAACTGCAAATAATGCTGCGGCTGGTGCGCCCCGCAGCATGAACGCAGCGGACATATTTTAGAGGATTCCGGCTTGCAGCAAGGCGGAAATGGCGAAGCCTGCCTCTAAAATATGCCCTGCAATCCAGCCCCGCGCCATATCACCGTTTAAATGCGCGAGAGCGCCGTTCAAAAACGTTCAAACGCGGCGGGCGGCAAAACTGCCCGCGGAATAAGAGAACCGCGCACAGCGCCGTTTCTGGGGCTGTTTTGGGTGTCGAGAAATC